>Ga0247727_10001087_pt1 | contig 66126 bp, 33 predicted proteins | sample WisWelCaveWW1625_FD_202498 | JGI IMG/M metagenome (GOLD analysis project Ga0247727, IMG submission 202498) | Biofilm microbial communities from Wishing Well Cave, Virginia, United States - WW16-25 | ecosystem: Environmental > Aquatic > Deep subsurface > Groundwater > Cave microbial mat | place... | reverse complement strand
AGCCAGCAAACCCGCGTCCGCGTCGGCGATGACGGCAAAGTCCCTGTCGGCACCCAACGCCAAACCATTGACGCCGCCCCACGCTCCCACGTCATCCGCTGCCTCCGTCCAGAGGGCGGCCTCTATTACCTCCGCCACGCCCCCGCCCCAAAAGCCAAACCCATCGTCCTGCTCCATTGCCCTGCCGCCTGAAACTTTCCGGTTTTGCTCGCACACTCTTTTCCGGTTTTGAATGTTACACGACACGCGCGCGAAAACTTGTTGACGATTTGCTCTCATCGGCCTAAAACAATCTCTGTGCCCATGGTTCTCCGCGTGCCGCCGGTCTATTGACGATGATCCGCGCGGAGTGCCGTATGAGTTGGCCGAAAGTCCCTTGTGACCAGCAAGCCAGGCAGCCGAGCATTCGAGCTGGAGCCATTGGAGGCAAGAGTCCTCCTGTCGGCGACGGGTGCGAACGCGGATTCGGCCGCAGCGGGCTTCGTCTCACCATGCGAGGAACGGCTTGATTCCCACATCCGACAAACGGACCTCGGGAAAACTGTCCTGCTCGCCTTCGCTGAGAATCAAGATGGCAACCCGTCCGACTTGGCGGATGGCTTGGCGGAACAAGCGATCCTTCTCCAGCCCGAGGCCACGACGGTATCACGAAACGAAAACCCGGCCTTGAGCGACGCCGCTCGATCATCCGAGTACTCCCGCGAAACCGCCTTCAGCCAACCCGCGATTGTCAGTCAGGAGATCCTTTCACTCTCCGCAGCCACAGGCCAAAACGGCACACAAGATTCAACCGCAGCGCAACTGATCGAAACCCTGCGTGCCGCGAACGGTCCTCCATCTTCCGAAGGCTTCGACTTGCATCTGACGCCGGACGCCGCTCTCAACCTGATCTCGCCTTGGATCATTGGACCGAACGACCGGCTGACCGGTACGGGGACGATCTTGGGTGAAGTCATCAACCGCGGCCTCCTGAGTCCCGGCAATTCGCCCGGCATCACGAACGTCACAACGTTCACGCAGACCGCCGGCGCGACCACCATGATCGAGATCGGCGGCACCGCAGGCGCGGGCGTGGACCCGAATGGCTGGGATCAGACCAATGTCTCCGGCGCAGCCACACTCGACGGCACGCTGCAAATCGTGCTGTACAACGGCTACGTGCCCGCCGGCGGCGAAAGCTTCACCATCTTCACCTGGGGCTCGGTCACTGGCCAATTCGCCAACTGGCTCGCCACCGCTGGCATTCCCGGCCATCCGGACCTCTCCTTCAAGCCCACCTACACCGGCGACTCTGTCACTCCCGGCAGCCTGGTCCTGACCGTCGTCCAGACACCCACGCTGGCCGTGGGCGTGGACGTGGCGATCAACGCCGGCCTCGACACCCTCTCCGACGTCGGCGATCTGCTCGACGGCTTGGGCGACTTTGCTGAGAGCATCCCGCTGATTGGCTCGCAGCTCGGCAACCTGGCCGATTCCGGCACCGCGATCACCAATGCCATCAAAAACCAACTCTCCGCCTTGCTGATGACCCTGCCCCGGGTTTCGCAAGTCACCACGGCCATCCAAAACTGGAACAACACCACCTTCGGCGGATTCACCATCGCTGTGAAGGGCGTTTTGGCACAATACGGCACCCTCAGCACGCAACCCATGTGGTGGGAGGTGAACCTCGAACTCACCCCCTCCAGCGTCAACACCGCCATCCAAAACGTCCTCGGCGGCGTCTTCGGCGCCGTCACCAGCGGCACGCCCCCCAACGTCACCGTCAACACCAAACTCACCCTCGACTTCTCCTTCGGCTATGACGGCGGCTTCTTCGTCGGCGTGGACGCTCTCTCCGCACAAGCCTCCGTGAACGCCAGCGGCCTGGGCGGCTTCGGATTCGACTTCAACACCCCGCATGGCCACCAAATCCTCTCCGCCAGTGGCGGCACGGTCGCGCTCACCGCCGCGGTCACCGCCACGCCCGACGCCGGCGTGCTGACGGGCGGGCGCATCACCTCAACGACGCTGACCGACATCGCCAACGCCACCATCGCCGTCGGCGACGCCTTCAACCTCAACGACACCGGCACGCTGCACGCCGCCTTCCCGCTCACCGGCACGCTCAACTTCCTCGGCTTCACCCTCACCGGCGCCTACACCCTGAAGGTGGACGACACGGCGCTGCTCGACGCTGACGCCCCCGATGTGACGGTGGACGTGAACAGCACGCTCACGGTTCAAGGCCAGACCCTGAGCGGCAGCTTTACCCTCAAGAACACCGGGACGGAAACCATCATCGCGGCCTCGGGCGTCACCTTCAACCTCGGAGCGGGCAGCGACCGGGTGCTGAGCATCCAGAACGGCTCGGGCACGTTCGTCCTGCTGGGCACGGACCTCGCCGGCACGATGACGATGGACTTGAATCTCGGTCCGGCCATTCCGGACCTCACCTTGAGCCTCACGGGGATGGCCCTCCTTCTCAACACGTCCAGCGGCGCGGTGCCGACGATTGACGGCCAGACCGTCAACCTGCCCGCCGGCCCCTACTACCGCGTTTCCGGCAACGGCTCGATCGGCGTGACCAATCTCGCGGCGAGCCTGAGCGGGGATTTCGTCTTCGAACCGCGCGACGCTGACGCGAACACCGGCAACGGCTACGAAGAAGTCGCCCTCGGCGTGGCGGACCTCAGCTTCAATTTCACCGACAACACCAACACCCTCCTCAGCATTTCCGATGGCACGGGCGCGTTCGTCTTCCGCAGCGCGGGCATCGTCGGCAGCCTGTCTGTGGACGCCGAAATCGCGGTTTCGGAACTGAGCGTCAACGGCATTTTCGCCGTCGCCCTGAACAACACCGCCACGCCCTACAACCAGACCATTGACGTCAATGGAACGTCCGTGGTCGTGAACGTGCCGGCCGGACCCTACCTGAAAGTGACGGCCACCGGCGACACCTCGAACGTGGACCCGACCGACGACCACGCCACGCTCGAAGTCCTCGGCATCACGCTCACCGGCGATTTCACTTTCGAGAGCCGGACCACCACCACCGGCGGCGAACGCGTCGTGACCGTCGCGGCGTCCACCGTTTCCCTCGGCCTGAGTTCCGTGGCCAACAACCTGATCAGCGTGTCGGGTGGGCAAGGCGCGTTCCTCATCACCAACGACGGCGTGGCCGGTGAGGCGGGTTCCTTCACCGTCAGCCTCGGGGTTGCGAGCCTGTCCCTCAGCGGCACGTTCGGCCTGCGGATCAACACCACGAGCGCCATCGTCAACGAAACGGTCAACGTCGGCGGCTCGCCGGTCACGATCAACGTCCCGATCGGCCCGTATCTCCAGATCGTCGGCAGTCCGGCCACGCTCAGCGTGCTGGGCGTGAGCCTGACGGGCAACTTCAGCTTCGAGCAACGCGAAGCCGCCGACGGCACGCAACTGGTGACGGTGATCGCCGACAGCGTCGCCTTCAACTTCGGGACGAACCTGGTCACGGCCACGAACGGCAGCGGCTTCTTCCTGATCACCGACGGCGGGATGGCGGGCGCGGGCGAGATCACCATCGGGGTGAATGCGTTTGGCGGCAGCTTCTCGCAAACTGTCGCCTGGACGTTCAACGACACGACCGCGGCGATGGACGAGACGGTGGATTGGGAGGGCACGCCGATGACGCTGGACCTGCCGGCGGGGCCGTTCAACGAACTGGACACCGGCAGCACGCCCGTGGGCATCACCGTGCCCATCGGCAGTTACAACCAGACGATCATGGGCCGGTTCATCCTGACGCTGATGGATCCGAACCACCCGGCCATCGCCCTGCTCGCCACGACCTCTGGCGGCGTCAACGGGGCAACCCACTCCACGGCGACGCTCAATCCGCCCGGCGACAACAACGCCGTCCGCCTCACCACCACCGCGCTGGGCACCGCCGGCAATTACAACGGCACCGTATTCCGCTTCGTGGACGATCCCGCCATCAGCACCGCCACCGCCACCGCGCAATGGGACCATGCGAACCAAGTCCTGACCGTCAAACTCAACGCCGCCAACACCACCGGCAGCGCCGTCGTCACCGCCATTGCTGCCGCCGGCTCGCCGTTCACCGCGACGCTGGCCACGCCGGACAACGGCTCCTCCGGCAACACCGGCGCCGGAACGATCACCTGGCATGCTGCCACCGTGGGCGTGTCGTCCCTGAGCGCCACGCTCACCTCGGGCGCGGTCAGCCTCGGCGTGAGCAACGGCACGGGCGCGTTCGTGATTCTCCCGGCCGGCATGGCGGGGGAGGTGGGTGTCGGGAACGCCAGCCTCACCGGCGCGGGCGTGCTCACCGTCACCGCCCAAAACCTCCATCTCCGCTTCAACAACACCGGCGAGGACGTCGGCAACCCCGACCCGGTCGTCGTGGCAATTGACGACGACTCCGCGAATGACGTCAGCCTCCAGTTTGCCGGCGCGTATTACCATTCGTATCTCTCGGTTTCCGGCACGGCGGAAATCGGCGGGCTGACCGGCGCGGTGACGCTGGGCGGCAATTTCAACTTCGAGCGCGCGCAGATTGACACCAACAACGACTCGGTGCTCGAAGACGTCTTCAAGATCGGCGCGACCGACCTGCACTTCGATTTGAAGGCCGGCTCGCTCTCCATCGTGTCGTTCAACCACGGCACCGCGGCCTTCCTCCTCACGCCCAACGGCATCGCCGGCACGGCTACGCTCGACTTCGACGTCGGCCTCGTCACCTTCAGCGGCACGCTCCAACTGGAGGTCAACACCACCAGCGCGGCCATCGTCAACGCCGTCGTGCCGCTGCCGGGCGGCAACACGATCATCAACCTCCCGAACACCAACTACCTCCTCGTTTGCGTCACCAACGGCTGGCTGCACCTCGGCTCGGTGGCCATCCCGCTGCCCACGTTCCAGGTCCTCATCGCCGGCGGCACCGTCGTCATCGAACCGAAAGGCGGCGGCGCGGATTACGTCTCGATTGGTTCGGCGGGCAACATCATGACCGGCCTCAGCTTCTCGGACTTCGCCGCGCCCGGGCCGTTTGAGTTCGTCAGCCTGTTGCGGCAACTGGCCATCTGGCTGGAAAGCTTCCGCGACGCCAGCATTTTCGACGCGGAAATCCCCTTCACCGGCGGCCAGACCCTGGGCGAGGCCTTCGACTGGACACAGCTTTTCATAGACAAGATTTACAGCCAGATGATCAGTGTCGAGTTGCAGTCCCGCACCCTTGCCCTTCAAACCACGCCCAACCTGGGTAACACGCTCACCGCCGCGAAATTCAAGCTCCAGCTCGGCACCGAAACGCCCGTCGAAGTCACCGTCAACGGCGTCTGGAGCAACTCCGACACCGACCTCACCGACCTCATCAGCGCGTTCACCACCGGCCTCACCAACGCCGGACTGGGCACGCGCGTCGTCGCCCGCATCCACAAACTCAAGGACCAGGTCCTCACCGATCCCGATTACGCCACGCGCCTGACCGATGACATCTTTGTCATCGCCCTGACCGAGACCGAGATCGCCAAAGGGACGACGCTGAACCTGGTGGATTTGGATGATCAGATCGAGGCCCTCGGCTTCGGCCCGAACGACAACAATTACGGCGACGCCAACGACACCACCTCCGAGCAGGCCGGCATCGTGACCAACCGCTACGACACGCGGCAATTCTTTGAAGAACTGGCGGACCTCCTCAACGACGGCGACGTGACGAACAACAACGGCGGGGTGAGTTACGACCCGGCGAAGCAGGTCTATACCTACACCGTCAACCAGACCAAAACCTACAGCACGATGGATTTGTTCGGCACCTCGACCCTGCCGTTCGATTTCAATTTGGATCTTGGCCCGATTGGCGGCGCCTCGCTCAACGGCGCGCTGGCGTTCAGCGCGCAGGTCGGCCTCCAGTTCACGCTCGGCTTCGATCTTGGCGCGGGTGAAGTGCCGCGCATCCTCTCGACCACCACCGTGCCCGTGCCCGCCAACGGCCGCCTCACGCAGGACGCCCATTTCCGCATCTACCTCAACGACGAACTCACGCCGCTGATGCTGACGCTGCCCGCCGCCAACACGACGACCAACAACAGCATCACCGACCTCGCCGCCGACTTCAACACCCTCTTCGCCGCGACGATGTATGGCGGCCCGCTGACCAACTCCGTCCCCACGCCGCTCCACCAGTTGCTCGTCGCCCAGAAGGCCGGCAATGTCCTCGCCATCTCCGCCATCCACGAGCTGGACTCCGACCACAACGGCGTGCCCGATCCCGGCAAGGACCTCAACGGCGACGGCAACACCGACGATTGGCTCGGCCTGATCAACCGCATCACCATCACCTCGTCCAAGAACGATCCGTTCGCCACCGAGCTGGGCTTCGGCAACGAAGTCGTGGACCTGGACATGAACCCGTTGACCACCAACGACCAGATCGCCATCTCCGCCTCGAACTCCACAATTAAGGGCCTGTTCATTGACAACGCGTCGCTGAACGGCTCGCTGACCGTCACCACCCCCACGCTCATCAGCGGCTCGCTCAAGTTCGGCTTCGTCGAGATTTCCACCAGCGGCGGCAGGTTCGACACGTTGAAGTATGACGACACCACGCCCGCCCCGTACGACACCATTGCCAATCCGCTAACCGCCACGCTATCGCTCGAAGACCAGCAGACCGGCGAGACGCGCCTCTACCTGGCCGAGCTGTTCGGCGGCACTTCGCCAGACGGCATCGCCAACCTGGTCGTCGGCCCAACCTTCGGCGGCAGCGTGCTGGCGCGACTGGCCAACATCACCGTCGGCGTGTCGTCCTTGAGCTTCCCGCTCGGCGCGAGTCCCGAGGTTTCCGTCTTCATTCCCGACATCAACCACCTGACCTACAACCCCAATCCCTACAACGCCTCCACCAACCACGAAGGAATTTTCCTCACCTATCCGAATCTCGGCAGCCTGCAAAACTTCACCAGCCTCAACTTCACCAAAATCATCAAGGCGCTGAACCTCATCGCCGACCAGTTGAGCCAGTTGAGCGCCTTCTCGTTCCTCGATGAGCCGCTGCCATTCGTCAACCTCAGCGTCAACGACATGCTCGATTACGCGCAGAAGTTCGCCGACCTGCTCGACGGCGCGGCGGCCGGCGGCTCGCAATCCTCGCTCCAGGACACGCTCGCCGAAATCGAGCGCCAGATCGAAGTCCTCTTCGACCTCGACCCGAGCGTGCTGACCATCACGCTCGACGAAAACGGCCTGACCGCCACGAGCCTCACGACCACCGGCGGCACCGCCGGCGTGGCCAGCAGCGTCACCGTCACGCCCGGCGGCCTGAACAACGACTTCACCGTCACCAGCACCATTCCCGGCACGGACTACAACGGCTCGGTCATCCGCATCGTCGGCGACGCCACCGTGACCGGCACGAGCGCGATGGCCGGTTGGGATTCGCAGAATCACGTCCTCACCATCAAGATCAACCCCGGCTCGACCACGACCAACAACATCGTCACCGCCATCAACGCCATTGGCGGCGGCTCGCCCTGGACGGCCGCGGCGGTGGCCGAACCGACCGTGCCGCTCAAAGGCACCGGCACGTTCACGACCGCCGCGCTCAAATTCTCGCTGGTCTTCTCGACCGGCTACGCCAACTCGCTGCCGTTCCAGCTTGATCTCAACGAGCTGGTCAACCAACTCGTCGGCGACAGCAACGCCGCCGTCCGCGCGCTGCTGGATGTGGCCACGACGCTGGTGCAGGTGCGCGGCAGCGGCCTGCTCACCGTCAGCGCCGGCGCCGACCTCACGCTCGAATTCGGCCTCGATGTCTCGAACCCGTCCTCGATCAAGCCTTTCCTCTACGACACCACCGGCGTCGTGCTCAAGGCCAAAGTGCTCGGTACGAACCTGGAAATCGAGGCCTCGCTCGGCGGCGTGTTCGGCATCTTCATCCACGACGGCAAGGTGACACTGGATGCCGACGGCAACCCCGACACCGACGCGGGCGACGGCGACCAGGGCGCGGCCTTCCGGCTCGGCCTGCGCGACAACAACGGCGATGGCCGGCATTACTTCACGGAGAGTTTCTTCAACGCGGCGAGCATTGACCTCACGCTGGAGGGCGGCGTGAGCGCGCAACTGCCGGTCTACGCGCCGTTGGACGGCAACCCGCTGGGTGGCGGCGACGACACCAACTCGGACGGCTACCCGGACAATTATCTGGTGGTTGAAATCCCGGACGTCGTGAGACTCTTCCAGAGCGGGCAGGTCAACACGCGGGCGGACGAAAACGCGAACCAATGGGAGACGGTGCGGTTCGGCGGCACACACAACGACCTGCTGATCAAGAGCACGCTCTACACGAACTACAAGGTGGTCTTTAACAACTCGACCAGCGGCGGCACGGCCACCGCCACCTACCACGCGGGCACGAACACCCTCACGGTCAACCTGGACGCCGGCGATACCCCGGCCGGCACCGCGCTCACGGCGATCCAGGGCGTGGGCGGTTTCGCCACGAGCGCGCTGACGCTCGACGACGACGGCGGGGCGGCGGGCAACTCGAACACCGGGGCGGGCAAGCTGAACAAGGTGTTCCTCGTCACGCCGGACTTCGGGACGCTGTTCGACGGCCTTGATTTGTGCGCGGTGTTCGCCAGCCACATCGGGGACATTTTGGACGGGTTGGACGAGTTGCTCGGCTCGATTGAGGACGGGCTGAACGAAATTGTTTACCACACCGGCCTCCCGCTGATTGGCGACGGCCTGGCTGGCGCGGCGAACTTCATTTCGGAATTCCGCAGCGGCCTGCTCCAGCAGTTGCGCGACGAGGTGGACGCGGCCGGCGGCAACGGCTTGACGGCGCTGGAGAACGCGGTGAAGAAGGCGCTGTGGAATTCCATCGGACCGGGCGGGCTGGATTTGCTGGTGGATTACGAGACGGGCGAAGCGCTGGATTTGGAGGAGGGCTACAGCCAGCTTGACGTGACGCTGGAGTGCGATGACGGCCTGGTGGTCAACGTGCGGCTGGCCAAGACGCTGGCGCTGCTGGACACGACGCAAAACCCGATTGCTTTCCAGATCGGCGTGCCGGGCTTCGGCCTGGAAGTGGACGGCAACGTGGTGCTGTCCCTCGGCTTCGATCTCAAGTTCGGGTTCGGGTTCAACTCGGAGGACGGCTTCTTCTTCAACACGTCCTCGCCGGCGTCCGATCCGGAGCTGGTCATCGAGTTCCGCGCCGAGATTCCCGGCTTGCACGCCGCCGGCCAGTTGCTCTTCCTGCAACTGGACGTGACCGACGATCCCGAGGCGCCGAGTTTCTTCCGCGGCTTCTTCGAAGTGGATTTAATGGACCCGAACGACGACGGGAAGCTGACGTTCGCGGAGCTCACTTCGAGCGGCACGCAGTTCTCCGACGTGCTCCACGCGGTGCTGGGGGCGGAGGCGGACGTGAACCTGGACCTGATCCTGAGTTTCGGCGGCGACACGGCGTTTCCGAACGTGCTGGCGGAGTTCCATCTGGATTGGAGGTTCGACACGGACGAGGGCGCCGGGACGCCGCAGATTGCGATCACGGATATTTATCTGGACCTGGGGTCGTATCTCTCGGAGTTCCTCGCGCCGGTGCTGGAGAAGATCCAGGACATCACCGAGCCGCTGCAGCCGATCATTGACCTGGTGACGGCGCGCATCCCGATCCTGTCGGACTTGGCGGGGGAGGACATCACGTTGTTGTCGCTGGCGGGGACGTTTGGCTTGCTGGACCCGGCGACGGAGGAATTCATCGAGGTGATCGCCAAGGTGATCACGATCATCAACAGCCTCGAAGGCCTGGGCGAGGGGCGGATTTTGATTCCGTTCGGCGGTTTCAATCTGACGGAGGATGAGAACGGGGAGATCAAGCGGATCGCGCCGACGGAGAATTCGCTCCAGAAGACGTTCGATGAGATCGCCGGGGAGATTCAGAATTTCCTCGATCCGGGGACGAGTGCGGGTTACGCGGACGCGGCGGGGGATGTGGTGAGCCAGGCCGGCGGCATGAAGGGGTTCACGATTCCGATCTGGGATAATCCGTCGGAGATTTTCAATTTGTTCATCGGCGAGCCGGTGCGGTTGGTGGAGTGGCGGCTGCCGCACTTCAACTTCATGTTCACTTACACGCAGAAGATTCCGATCTTCGGGCCGTTGTTCGCGCAGTTCGGCGGGAGCATCGGGGCGGAGATCAACATTGGTTTTGGTTACGATACTTACGGCATCCAGCAGTTCATCGCGTCGGAGGACAAGGACCCGGTGCTGATCTTGGACGGATTTTACGTGGTGGATTACGACGCCGGCGGGCACGAGGTGCCGGAGTTGACGTTGACGGGCGAGCTGTTTGCCGGCGCTTCGATTCAGTTGCTGCTCGTCGAGGCGGGGGTCAACGGCGGCGTGCGCGTCACGTTCACCTTCGACCTGAACGACGTGGTGGAGGATGGCCGGGTGCGGGTGAGCGAGATCATCGCCAACGCGCAGCAGGACCCGCGCTGCATCTTCGACATCCACGGGGAGATCACGCTCTTCCTGGAGGCGTTCCTGAAGGTGGACCTGTTCTTCTTCAGCATAGACAAGACGTGGGACCTCGGCCACATCACGCTGCTGGAGTTCGACATCATGTGTCCCGTGCCGGTGCTGGCGGAAGTGGTGGGGGCGGACCTTTACTTGAACCTCGGCTCGCGCGCCGGCAACCGGGAGGAGATTGATACCAACGACAATTCGGAAACCTTCATCGTCAAACACCTCGAAGGCGCCGCCGGCAACGAGACCGTCGAAGTCCAGTGGGGCAGTTGGAAGCAGGAATTCACCTTCACCGGCACGCTCAAGGTCGAGGATGCGGGGCAGGGCAATGATTACGTTGACCTGCGCGGCGTGCTCTCGCGCTCGGAAGTCCACGGCGGCGCGGGCAACGACACGATTTACCTCAGCGACGGCTCGATGAGCGAGGCTTGGGGCGACGCGGGCAACGACACCATCACCGCCAGCGGCGATGCGGGCGCGACGTTGGTGGTCCTCCACGGCGGCGACGGCAACGACACGCTCGTGCCGGGTACGGTGGCGATCACGATCTACGGCGACAACGGCAACGACACCATCACCGGCACGTCCGGGGCCGACTTCCTCTACGGCGACGACGGCACCGGCTCGAGCGCGGACGGCGACGACAACATCAGCGGCGGCGACGGCGATGACACGATCCGCGGCGGCAAGGGCAACGACACGCTCGAAGGCGGCGCGGACAACGACTGGATTCGCGGCGACGACGGCGCGGATATCATCCGCGGCAGCCGCGGGGACGACGTGCTGGACGGCGGCGCGGGCGACGACAAGATGTATGGCAGCTCGGGTAACGACCTGTTGCTGGCCGGCGCGGGCAGCGATTGGGCCAACGGCCACGGCGGCATTGACTTGTTAATCGGCGAGCACGAAACCACGCTCACCATCAACACTTGGACCGTCTCGTCGGCGAACCTGGCGAACATCCGCGCGGCCATCGCGGCCATTCCCACGGCGGGCATTACCGTCAAGGGCATCAGCGGTTACACGAGCACCAATACCGGCAACGACCTGCTAATCGGCGGCGGTGACGTGGACGCGCTGTTCGGCGGGCCGGGCGCGGATTTCCTCTACGGCGGCAACTTCATGAACACCGGCGAGACCGAAGTCATCGAGGAGGACCACAACGACTTCTTCGATGGCGGCCCGGGCAACGACTCGATCTTCGGCGACGATTCCATGGGCCGCACCGGCGACCGCAACACGGGCATCGCCATCGAATCGAGCATCTGGTTCGACACCAACGGCAACAACCTGCGCGACGCGGACGAAGTCGGGTTCGGCGGCGTGACGGTGAAGCTTTACCGGCAGAGCGACAGCCAGTTGATCGCGACCGAGGAAACGGACGTGGACGGCCTGTTCGAGTTCAACGGGCTGGACCCGAATTTCTATTATCTCCGGTTCGAGTTGCCGACTGGGATGTCGTTCGTGACGCAATACGCCGGCGGCGCGACGGACGCGGACGAGGTGACCGACGACAACGACGCCGTGGCGATCAGCGCGACGGAAGGCGAGACCGATCCGTTCGAGGTCACTTACGACGAAACCGAGTCGGCCGTGACCGCGGGCTACACCGGCCCGGCGCAGGTTTCCATCACCGACCAGTCCGTCGAGGAAGGCAGCAGCGGCGAGACGGTGGTGACCTTCACCGTCACGCTCTCGCACTTCCAGCCCTGGGCGGTGGAGATTGAATACCGCACGGTGAACGGCACGGCGACGTGGCAGAGCGGCGATTACGCGGTCGTGCCGGAAGCGGGCGCGTCGAATCCGGTGCTGACCTTCGCCTCGGGCGAGCTTTCCAAGACCATCACGCTGGTGGTTTATGGCGACACGATGTATGAGGCGCACGAACAGTTCGAGCTGGACATCGTCCGCGCGCAGCAGATGGATCCCGGCGGAGCGATCAACCTGACCGTGACCGACTCGCAAATCCTGGCGACGATCATCAACGACGATCCGATCCCGACCATTTCCGTCCACGACTTCCAGCAGACGGGAGTGGATGACGACAACGATCCGCTGACGCCAAACGTGTTCGATGAGAACCTGACGGCGATTTTCAAGGTGACGCTCTCGAATCCGAGCCAATACCCGATCACGGTGCTGTGGCGGACCGACCCGGCGCTGACGTTCCAGGCGACCGATCCCGAAGACGCGGCCACGCCGAGCGGTTTCCCGGGCGCGGATTTCCTGATGGCCACCGGCACACTGGTGTTCCTGCCGGGCGAGACCAACAAGCAGTTCACCGTGACGGTGTATGACGATTCGCTCGACGAGCCGGACGAACAGTTCTTCGTGGACATTTACAGCCCGACGTACGCCTCGATTGATGACGGGCGCGCTTACGGGATCATCGCCGACGACGACGCGCCGGTGAGCGCCTACCTCGTGCCGGTCATCCCGGTGGCGGGCCAGCCGTTCACGGCGCAAGTCGTCGAAGGCACCAACGGCCTCACCACCGTCAGTTTCTTCGTGCGGCTCTCGGCCGTGAGCGGCAAGGAAGTCACCGTCACCTGGGCGACCGCGCCCGGCACGGCGCTGGAGACGGTGTATTCGCTGGGCACGGACCTGGTGGATTACGCCGGCGCGCCGGCGGCGGACGCGGAGGACGGGGCGACGACGCTGGTGTTCGCGCGGGGCGAAGTGCTCAAGCTCATCACGGTGGTGATCAACGGCGACAGCCTGCTGGAAGGCGCGCTCGATCCGGACACCGTGCCGGCGAACCTGCGGGTGGAGACGTTCTTCGTGAACCTCCTGAGCGCGGACCACGCGGACCTCGCCTCGCACGCCAGTCTGGGCACCGAGAGCAATCACGCCACGGTCAAGATCGTGGACGACGACACGGCGGTGAGCACGGACGCCGGGCCGTGGAGCGTCTATTTCGATTCGCCGGCCTACACGGTGGACGAGCCGGACACGGGCGACGCGACGGCAGACATCACGATTCGCCGCACGCCCGGCAGTTCGAACGCGGTGGCGGTGTTCTACACCACCGACGGCACGGCGCTGGTATCGGACGGCGATTACGACGCGGTGTTCCGGCAGGTGGTGTATTTCGCGGGCGACGAAACGGCCAGGACGATTTCGATCAAGGTGCATTCCGATGCGAAGGTGGAAGGCGACGAAACGGTCCATCTGTGGCTGCGGAATCCGACCGGCGGCCCGGTGCGGGCTTCGCCGGACCACGCGGTGTTGACGATCCGGGATGGGGACACGCCGGAGGTGGCGTTCGAGTTTCCGCCGGTTTCCTGCAACGAAGGCAGCGGCGGCGGCTTCGCGACCCGCACCGTCAACCTGGTGTTGCGCGATCCGGTGTCGCACAACCTGGTGGCGGGGGGCAGCCAGTTGAGCACCGTGTCGGTCACCTACCAGTTCGTGAACCTGACGGCGCGGGCGTTGAGTGACTACGATTTCGCGCCGGGCTTCCCGGTGACCGGTGTGGTGACGTTCAACCCGGGTGAGAATACCAAACCGATCCAGGTCCGGGTGCTCAAGGACAACACGCCGGAGTTGACCGAGACGTTCGCCGTGCAGTTGAAATCGCCGGTGGGTGCGGTCATCGCCGAGGACCACGAAGCGGCCATCGCGATTATCTGCGACGATGACTTGACGCCGATCCGGGTGCGGGTTTTTTACGATAACAATGGGAACGGGTTCAAGGATCTGGGCGAGAAGACGATCAAGGACGTGACGGTGACGTTCACTTACGACGATGCCGGGGTGGCCACCCCGGTCGCCGGCGTTTATACGTTCGATGGGGTGCTGATGGATTATTTCTATCAGGCGAGTGTGTTGCTGGGCCAGGTGACGGTGACGGTGGACGGCGGCACGGTGATGTCGCCGTATAAGAATGCGCTCATCACGTTTGTCGGCACGGGCACTTACGAGGCGACCACGGAGAATGAGACGCAGACGGTGGAGTTCGAGGGCATCGTCGGCCTGCCGGCGTTCGCGGACGTGGGTTACGACAGCACGAGCACTTTCACGCCGCCGACGGGTGCGGATGACGTGGGCCGCGGCGGGACGGATGATGTGATCTTCGGCGGGCCGGGCGATGATGACATTGACGCGGGCGCGGGTGACGATCACGTGGTGGGCGGGCATTGGATGACGGCGACCGACGAGAACGCGCCGGTGAATCTCACGGGTTACAACGCGGTGGTGACGGCGACGACGGCGGGGCTGCACGTGGTTTACGATGCCGGCCCGATCTTTGGGATTGACACGGCCAGCGCGGACGCGGGCATCAACGCCAATGGCGTGATCAGCGGGCAGGTGTGGATTGATTTGAACGGCAACGGCCGGCAGGACGATCCGGCGGAGCGGTTCACGGAGCTGGTGTTCGTCAACCTTTACGATTGCAACGGCAACCCGATCAACACGGTGGTGACGGATGCGCTGGGGAATTACACGTTCACGGGGTTGTATTTGAAGGAGGACGGGAGCTACAGCGAGTATGCGGTGGAGTTCATTTTGCCGCATGATTACACGTTCGTGAGTTACGTGGTGAATCCGGAGGCGGTGGACAGTGACGTGATTGTGGGCGGGCGGACGGAAAAGATTTCGCTTCGCAAGGCTTCGGCGGGCGGCCCGGAAACCGTGGGCGACGTGGATGCGGGGGTGAAAGGTTCGGATGTGGCGCGGCTGGCGGTGACGGGTGGATTCCGGTTTGAAGAGCCGAGCTACAGCGTGAGCGAGTCGGTCAAGGGCGGTCTGTTGACGGTGACGGTGACGCGGACGAATTCGTTCCAGCCGCGGGTGGTGGTGGTGCGGACGGAAAACGGGACGGCCATGGCCGGGGTGAATTTCACTTCGCTTTCGGCGGTGCTGGTGTTCGAGGTGGGCGAGACGGTCTTGAGCGTGGCGATTCCGATCCTGGACACGAACACGCTGGCGATTTGCAGCGATCCGCTGACGTTCACGCTGGTGTTGCGGGACGCGACGGGCCGGCCTTACGACCGGGCGCGGGTGTATATTGGGGGCGAATCGTGGGGCGGCATCACGGATGACGACGCGATTGACGGGAATCTGGATTGGGATTTGATTCTCGGCGATTCGGGGAACATCCCGGCGACGGCGGTGATCGCGGTGCCGGCGAGCTTGTTGACGATCGTGACGGTCGGCGGGCCGGGCAATGACGTGATTTACGGCGGGGACGGGCCGGATTGGATCAACGCGATGTTGTTCGATGACGTGATTCTCGGCAACGAGGGCCAGGACCAGATCGAGGCGGGCTTCGGCAATGACGTGATTTACGCGGAGCTGGACAATGACATCATCAACGGGGATTACGGGACGGACACGATTGTTTCGTTGCGCGACGTGCCGTGGATTGAACTGGAGGGGACGGGCGCGACGACGGCGGTGTTGCGGCATCGGATGAGCGAGCTGGCGTTCCCGTTGAGCAGCTTCACGCTGTCGAACATCGAGGTGGCGCGGCTGCTGGGCGGCGCGCCGGATGATCCGTATGCGCCGACCGCCGCCGGGGCCATCGCCAACACGTTCAAGCTCATCACGTGGGGCGGCTCGGCCTACGTGTATGGCAGCTACGGGAGCGACACCTTGCTGGTGGAGCACGACACGGATATGACGTTGAAGGACCTCGCCAACACGACGGTCTTCCAGAACAAATACGGTTTCAAACGCGACGCCTCCCTCAGCCTGGCCGTCGGCTCGGCCTACCACCTCGGCTCGCTCGAAAACGTCCGGCTCACCGGCGGCGCAGGCGACAACAAGCTGTCGGCGTCGGGTTACACGCGGCCGGTCACGTTCGTCGGCTTGGGCGGGAATGACACGTTGATCGGCGGATCAAGCAATGACACGTTCCTGTTCGTAGCCGATGCCGCGCTCGGCACCGACACCGTCACGGGCAACGGCGGCTCCGACACGGTGAGTTTCGCCGGCACGAGCGCGGCGCAGGCGGTCATGCTGGACCTGGCCGTTCACGCGGCCCAGGTGGTCGCCGGCGCGAACCTCAGCCTGATTCTGACCGACGATCTTGAGAACGCCACGGGTGGCGATGGCGACGACGTGCTCAAGGGCAACAGCAAAGCCAACGTGCTGCTCGGCGGCAAGGGCAACGACACTCTCCAGGGCCGCGGCGGCAATGAGAATTATGTCTTTGACACCGACGATCCGTGGGGGACGGAGACGATCATCGAGGACGCCGGCGGCGGCACGGACACGCTCGACTTCTCCGGCACGGCGACGCTCACGATCAACGTCAATATCTCCATCACCGGCTCTCAGACGGTCAACGCCAACCTCACGCTCATCGTGCAGGATTCCGGCGGCGGCGAGGCCGAGATCGAAAACATCATCGGCGGCACACTGGGCGACACCATCCGCGGAAATCATTTTGCGAACAACCTCTTCGGCGGTGCGGGCGCTGATTTGCTCGACGGCAAGAGCGGCGACGATTTCCTGGACGGCGGCACAGGCAACGACGATTTGAACGGCGGCGAGGGCACGGATTCCATCAAGGTCACGCACGACACGAGCTTTACGCTGACCGACACCCGCCTCACGCGCAGCACCGGCGAGGTGGACACGCTCGACAACCTCGAGGTCGCGAGCCTCACCGGCGGCGTGCATCCGAACGTGTTCACGCTGACCGGCTGGACCGGCAACGCGACGATCAACGGCGGCGCGCATCCGGTGGACGTGTTCATCCTGGCGGCGGACGTGGACTTCACGCTCACCGACTTCGGCGCGAACGACGTGCGGATCACGCTTTCCACTGGCAAGACCATTGACCTGATCATGGTCGAGGAAGTGATGCTGACCGCCGGGGCCGGCAACAACACGCTCGACGCCTCGGCGCTCACACCCAATGTGCTGTTGCAGCCGCGCGCGCACCTGACGCTCGTCGGCGGCGAGGGCAACGACATCCTGCGCGGCAGCTTCGGCAACGACTTGCTGCGGGGCGGCCTGGGCGACGACACGCTCACGGGCAACGGCGGGAACGATTCCCTGGACGGCGGCACGGGCACCGACGCGCTGGTCGAGACGCGCGACGCCTACCAGTTTGTCATCTCGAACACCAACCTGTTGACCGACCTGACCCTTGCGGTCGGCGACGAGGAATTCGACACGCTGGCGAACTTCGAGAGCGCGACGCTCAACGGCGGCGCGAGCGCGAACATCTTCGACGTGACGGGCTGGACGGCGAACACGATGACCGTGAACGGCGCGGGCGGAGACGACTATGTGACGGTTCAGGTGCCGCTGCCCGCGTTGCCCGCGCCCGCCGGCGGCACGGTCACGTTGAGCGCGGCTTCGATCACCTTCACCGGCAGCACGGCGACGGTCACGTTGAGTTCCATCGAGGCGGCGATCCTCATCGGCACCGACCGCAATGAAATTCTGGATGCTTCGGCGTTCACGGGTTCGACCTGGCTGCGCGGGATGGGCGGCGACGATGTGATCACGGGCGGCAAAGGCGGCACACTGCACATTCTGGACGGTGGCGAGGGGAGCGACCGTTTCGTGTTCGCTGAGAACGGAACGCTTGAGACGACCTACCTCATCGGCGGCACGGACACGAACGGCCTTGACCAGGACACGCTCGACTTCTCGGCCTTCACGTCCGGCGTCACGGTGGACCTCTCGAACATCGGCGCGTTCCAGGCGGTGCTGGCGGGTGAACTCTTGCTGTGGCTCATCAGCGAGGACGTTGAGAACGTGACGGGCGGTACGGCGGCGGACACGCTGACGGGCAATTCGCTCAACAACACCTTCACCGGCGGCGGCGGCATGGACACGATCAACGGCTTGGGCGGAACGAACACCATTGTCGAGAGCGCCGACACGAACTGGACGCTCACCAACGCGTCGCTCACCGACGGCGGCGGCGTGGTGGACACGCTGACGAACATCCAGCGCGCCACACTCACCGGCGGCGCCGGCAATAACACGATTGACGCCTCGGCCTTCACCGGCACGACTACGTTAAGCGGCGGCGACGGGGCGGACACGTTGACCGGCGGCAGCGGCAGCGACACGCTCATCGGCGGGGCGGGCGACGACACGCTCAAAGGCAACGCCGGCAGCGACGCCTACCTGTTCGACGCCGACACCGCGCTGGGCGAGGACACGGTGGACGAAACCATGGGCAACGTGAACGGCATTGACCGGCTCGACTTCCGCGAAACCACGACCGTCGGGTCGAGCGTGGACCTCTCGATCACCACGCAGCAGACCGTGAACGCGAATCTCAAGCTGACGCTGACCGATGGCGGCAGCGTGGAAAACGTGTTCGGCACCAGCCAGGCCGACACGCTGATCGGCAACGCGCTGGACAACGTGTTCCTCGGTGGCGAGGGCGCGGACACCATCCGGGGCGGCGCGGGCAACAACCTGATTGCCGAAATCCGCGACGCCGATTTCACCCTCGCGTCCACGTCCGCGACGACCGCGACGCTGACCATCGCCACGGCGGTTTTGACGGAAGTGGATTCGCTCACGGACATCCAGCAGGCGTTCCTGGTCGGCGGCGCGAGCGCGAACACGATGGACGCTTCGCAGTTCACCGGCGGCGCGGTGACGCTCCTGGGCGGCGATGGCAACGACACGCTGATTGGCGGCTACGGCAACGATTCGCTCAGCGGCGGGAACGGCAACGACACCCTCTACGGCTGGGCCGGCGCAGACACGCTCGGCGGCGGCGAGGGCGAGGACACGCTGAACGGCTGCGGCGCAATTGACACGACGCTGGGCCTGGACGGCAACGACACGTTGACTGGCGGCAACGGCAGCGACACATACGTCTTCGACTTGAACGAGATCGGTGGTGTTGCCGTATTCCAAGGCTCGGACACGATCACCGAAGTGTTCGGCGGCGGGGCGCACGATCAAATCCTGGGCCTCGGCGTGAGCGGCATTGACCTGGACCTGTCCAGCGGCGCGGCGCAGAACTACTTCGATTCGCTTTTGTTTTTGATTCTGACGCTCACGCTGACCAATGCCGGCGAAGTGGAGCACTCGTTCCCATGATTTTTGAAACCTCGAACTGCGACTTGGAAAGAGCCGTGTTATGAAAACGATTTTTGAACTTTGTCTGACCGCGAACCACGCGAAAGACGCGAAAGCCAAAGCCCTTTTCGCGTGGTTCGTGTCTTTCGCGGTTTTCAGTGCGGGCGCGCAACCGCAGGATTTCGGCGACGCGCCGACGAACTATCCCACCTTGACTGCGACTTGGAAAGAGACGTGTTATGAAAACGATTGCTGAACTTTGTTTGACCGCGAACCACGCGCCAGACGCGAAAGCCAAAGCCCTTTTCGCGTGGTTCGTGTCTTTCGCGGTTTTCAGTGCGGGCGCGCAACCGCAGGATTTCGGCGACGCGCCGACGAACTATCCCACCTTGCTCTCGCAGAACGGCGCGCGCCACACCATCGTGGGCGGCGTGCTGCTGGGCGCGCTCATTGACAGCGAAAACGACGGTCAGCCGAACAATGCGGCCTCGCTCGACGACCTCGTCACCTCGGACGACGAGGATGGGGTGACCTTTCTCACGCTGCTCACCCCGGGCCTGTCGGCCAAAGTGCAGGTCGTGGCGTCCACCACGGGTTTCCTCAACGCGTGGATTGATTTCAACCGGAACAGCAGTTGGGCGGACGCCGGCGACCAGGTCTTCACGAACGTTCCCCTGAATCCGGGAAACAACGTCCTGGGTTTCAACGTCCCGAGTGGCGCCGTCATCACCAACACCTACGCCCGCTTCCGCTTCGCCACTTTCACCGGCCTCACGTTCAATGGCTCTGCCAACAACGGCGAGGTGGAGGACTACCAGGTGACCGTCACCGGCCCGCAGGATTTCGGCGACGCGCCCGACCCGCTCTATCCGACGCTGCTGGTCGTCAACGGCGCGCGGCACGCCATCGTGGCCAACGTGTTCCTCGGCGGGCGCGTGGACGCGGAATCCGACGGCCAGCCCAACGCCAATGCCACGGGCGATGACATCGTTCCTTCCGGGGCGGACGACGAGGACGGCGTGTCGTTCGTAACGACGCTGACGCCGGGACTGGCGGCCACCGTGCAGGTGGTGGCCCAGCCCAATGGCTTCCTCAACGCGTGGATGGATTTCAACGCCGACGGCGACTGGGCGGACGCCGGCGAACAGATTTTCACGAACGTGTTGCTTTCGGCGGGCGCCAATAGCCGCAATTTCACCGTGCCCGCCGCGGCCCAGACCGGCCCGACCTTCGCCCGCTTCCGCTTCACGACCAACGTCCTCACGGGCGCGACGCCCACCGGTTTGTTGAACAACGGCGAAGTGGAGGATTACGAGGTGAACATCAGCGGCCCGTCGGAGTTCAGCGACGCGCCGTCGCCGTATCCCACGTTGCTCGCCAACAACGGCGCGCGCCACACCCTCGACAACAACACCCGGCTGGGCAACGCCATTGACATCGAACCAGACGGCCAGCCCAACGCCGCCGCCACCGGTGACGACATCAATCCGCCGACCATGGACGACGAGGACGGCGTGGCGTTCACCAGCGCACTGGTCCCGGGCCAGAACGCCTCCGTGCAAGTCGTGACCACGCTCATCGGCGCCGCCGGCCAATCCGCCAAGCTGGACGCGTGGATGGACTTCAACAGCGATGGTGATTGGGCGGACACCAATGAACAGATTTTCGTCTCCGTCACCGTCGGCCACGGCACCAACAACCTGAACTTCGCGGTGCCGACGCTGGCGGTGCCGGGCACGACCTTCGCCCGCTACCGCTTAAGCCGCGAGGGCGGGTTGAGCTACGACGGCCCCGCGCCGAATGGCGAGGTTGAGGATTACCAGGCCGGGATCGAGTCGCCGCCGTTGGATTTCAGCGATGCGCCCGAGCCGGCTTATCCAACCACTTCGGCCAACAACGGCGCGCGGCACATCATCCTGCAAGGCTATCATCTCGGCGCGCTGGTGGACACCGAACCGGATGGCCAGCCGAACGCCACGGCCACGGGCGACGACATCAATCCGTCCGGCGTCCCCGACGACGAGGACGGCGTCGTCTTAACAAGCCAGCTCGTGCCGGGACGCCCGGCCACTGTCCAGGTCACCGCGTCGCAGCCCGGGTATCTGAACGTGTGGATGGATTTCAACGGCAACGGAAGCTGGGCCGATCCCGGCGACCAGATTTTCACCGCGCAGTTCATCCCGCCAGGACCCAACAACCTTGGGTTCAACGTGCCGGCGAACGCCCTGATCGGAACCACCTTCGCCCGTTTCCGTTTCAGCCGGGAAACGATGCTTTCCTTCAACGGCCTGGCCCCCGACGGCGAAGTGGAGGATTATCAGGTGCCGATCGTTTCTGACCGCGAGCGCTGCGACATCTCCTGCGAAGGCCGTGACTTCTGGCTCACGTTCCCCGGCAACTACGCGCCCGATCCGGACAACCCGGTCAAGCCCAGCCTTTGCATCGTGGGCGCGTCCGGGATCACCGGGACGGTGTCCATCGCCGGGTTGAGTTTCACGACGAACTTCACCATCGGAGCTTCGCAGACCGCCTCGGTGCCGCTGCCGACCGCGGCGGATTTGGGCGATCTCAACGATGGCGTCACCAACAAGGGCATCCACGTCACCGCGTCGGGCGACGTGAGCCTCTACGGCATGAGCAAGGTGGATTTCACTTCGGACAGTTACCTCGCGCTGCACTCGACGATGCTCGGCACGGAATACATCGTCCTCGGTTGGGGCAACGTTCACACAAACGTCCCGCCGCTCAACGGCTCGCAGTTCGCCATCACCGCCTGCGAGAGCAACACCACCGTCATCGTCACTCCGTCCGTCACCACCGGCGGCCACACCAACGGTGTGGCCTACAACCTCGTCTTGCAACCGGGCGATTGCTACCAGTTGCGCAACACCGACGACATGCCCGCCGACCTCACCGGCACGATCATCACGTCGGACAAACCCGTCGCCGTCTTCGGCAGCCACCAGTGCGCGAACATCCCGGACAGCAACGTCTGGTTCTGCGACTACATCGTCGAGCAACTCCTGCCGGTCAATGAGTGGGGCACGGACCACTACACTGCGCCGCTGGCCACGCGCACGGGTGGGGACACATACCGCGTGCTGGCCTCCCAGACTAACACCACCGTTTCCATCAACGGCGTGCCGTTCGGCCTCCCGATCAACCGCGGCCAGTTCAAACAGTTGACGCTGGTTTCGGGCGCGCGCATTTCGGCGGACAAACCGGTCCTGGTCGCCCAATACGCCCACAGCGCGGACTCCGATCCGCCGCCAGGTTCGTTCACGCAGGGTGATCCGTTCATGTGCCTCGTCCAAGCCACGCGGCATTGGGAGAACAACTACGCGGTCTGCTCGTTTACCAACGGCTTCCCGGCCAACTTCCTCAACATCATCGCGCCCACGGGTTCGGTCGGCACGGTGCAGTTGAACGGCGCGTTCGTGGGCGCCGGTGCGTTCACCGGCATCCCGGGCAGCGGCTACGCTTACGCGCAGGTGACCGTCACCGCGGCGCGCAATACCGTGAGCTGCGCTGCGCCGATCGCCGTCTCGGCCTACGGCTGGGCCGAGTTTGAATCCTACGGCCATCCAGCCTGCTTTTTCGTCGGCGACGTGCAACCGCCCACACTGACGTGCACCGTTACGAATGTCACCGTCCAGCTTCAGCCCGGAACCGTGGGCGGTTGCTCCGCCTTGGTGCCGGATTTGCGGGGGACGGTCGTGGCTGACGATAACTGCTCGTCCCGGCAGGACATCCAGGTGACCCAGACGCCGGCGCCCGGCACGCCGGTCGGGCCGGGCGTGCATCAGGTCATCCTCACGGCGAGCGATTTGTCCGGAAACACCGCCACCTGTGTGATCACGCTGACAGTGGTGGATCCGAGCCCGGTCCAGATTTTCTGCCCCTCGAACATCGTGGTCATGTGCATGAGCAGCAATGGTGCGGTGGTCACGTATCAAGTCACCGCGCAAACGCAGTGCGAGCAGAATCTGCCGGTCATCTGCAATCCGCCGCCGGGCAGCCTCTTTCCGCCGGGATTGACCACGGTGAATTGCTCGGCTACCAGTTCGGGCGGCCAGTCCAATTCCTGTTCTTTTACGGTCTATGTGCGCTGCGCGGGGAAACTCACGATCACGAAAATACCTAATACGAACGCCGTGGCCGTGACTTGGACCGGCTCGTCGGGCGTGCTGGAGTCGGCGCCAGGAGTTCTCGGCCAGTGGCGTTCAGTCACCAATGGCGTGAACGCCGTCACGCTGCCCATCAGCCAGGCGCGCGAATTCTTCCGCGTGAATCACTGAGGACCGGTTGCGCGATCAAGCGGGGCGCCGGTCGCAGCCGGCCCGCGCGTGGACGCAGCGATTGGAATGAGAGGCTTCGTTCAGGCAGTTAACGTGCATCTCCTCTCTCGATCAGCCGGTAAGGCAGAAAATACCATGTGTAATACACGTGGAAATAATCACCGGGGCCGGTATCCGCTAGTCCGTGTCCACCCGCTTGGTGATGCTCGCTCCGAATATCCATGATCCCCCAAAGAATCATCAACGCCAGATATGTTGTGAAAGCCCATGTCGAAACTTTCCAGCTTGCGGTTCGCAATCGGAACAAACACATAACAGGAACAAGCAACCCCAGTAACGCCGCGAAGAACGGTAGATAGAACCGTGTGATGCCATTTGCATCCATCGGGCAGTTGAATCTGCCTTGGCTGACGAACACGATTGTACTCACCGTCCAAAACAGAAAAGATGGAGCGAATAATATCACGCCAATCCACCAGATATGGACCGGGCGCAGTCGTTTCCTGCCTTTTTCCTCTGTTGAATTCATAATGTCTAACGTCTATCGGCGACCCCCGTGAATAAGGGAGTCAATGTACGGAGTAATTGCTTTTGGACTTCGCTTTCTGATTGCCTCGCGAAGCACCACCCATTCTTTTTGAGCCTCGTCCTCCCCAAGTACGGCATTCGATGCTGCATCATGTTGAAACTCCGCGAAGATCACCACACCCACGGCAAAATCATCTTTCTGATTCAGCACGTCTTTTGAAATAAAGAGGGTGCCCTTCACCGCCTGGTTGTGAGCACCGCCGGTCCCCTCGGATACTAAGATATGAATTCTTTCATCCTCGATGGCCGAGATGAGTAATCCTATTTTGGGATTCAAGTCTTGATACGGACGCAAAGCCGCGACCGCCGCGTCCACCTGGGTACTATTCATCGGCGTTGCGGCCAATTGCCGACCAACGGGCTTCACCACTTTTTTGTAACCTTGGAAGGCGACATAAACGACAATCGCCGTGAGAGCGATTACGATTGTTAATTGCACGAGAGTGAATTGGCCTGACGGATCAGTGTTATCTACGGGATCATTTTGGGCATAGAGGTATTTGTGCAAGCTGGCTGGATCGTAAATGTTTCCGGCGTAGGAATCGCGGGACATGAACCTCCCTGAGTTCGGATTCAAGTACCGGGCGCGGAGGTAGTAAAAGCCCAGGTTGGGGTCGTATTGCTCGCCGGTGTAGCGGTAATTGTTTGCGGTGCTGCCGGTGCTGGTGAGCAGGTTCCCGAAGGCGTCATAGACGTAGGTGTCGCTCACGGTTGCATTGGTCGCCGTCAGAAAGCGAACGTTGCCGTTGCCGTCATAGCCATAGTAATGGATCGTGCCGTTGGATTGGCGTTGGCTGACCAAGTCCAGGCCGTAGGTGTAAAGGCGGTCGGGCGTGCTGCCAATCGTCGTGAGTTCCTCCAATACCTGGGCGTGACCGGTGTGATTGCGGTCATCCACAAGGTAATACGTGTTCGTCCCGCTGACGGTTTTGCGAACGCGGTTTCCGTCGCCATCATAGAGATACGTCGCCGCTCCGTTGTTGTAGTTGGTGAGGCGGTTCTCCACGTCGTAAGCGTAGGTGTTGCTCCCGTTGGTGCGCGTGTTGCCGTTGGCGTCATAAACGTCCGTCGTCAGTTGGTCGTTGGCGTTGTAGCTGAACGTCTGGTTCGTCACCCCGCTGACGGTGCTGGTGCGGTTGGTGCGGTTGCCCACGGCGTCGTACTGGTAGCTGATCGTGCCGGTGGGCGAGGCGCCGGAGATCACTTCGTTGGTGAGGCGATACAGCGGGTCGTAGCTCCAGGCGTTCGTGCGCCAACTGCCGTTCAGATTCTCCACGAGGTTCGTGCGGTTGCCGGCGGGAGCGAGTTTGTAGGCGAAGCTGGCAATTGTGCCGCTGGCCGTCGTCACGGAGATGTTCGTGAGCCGATTGAGGGCATTGTAGGTCCATGTGTTGGTGACGCTGATCGGGTAGCGGACGGTTTGCAGGTTGCCCACGCTGTCGAAGCTGTAAGCCGTCGAGTTGGTAAACCGGTCGGTCACGTTGGTCAGGCGGTTCAAATCGTCATAGTAATAATTGAGCTTCGTGCCGTTCGTCGTTGACGATTGGATGGTCGCCAGGTTGCCGAAGCCGTCGTAAGTGTAGGTCAGCATGCCTTGCGGTGTGGCTTTGGTGAGCAAGCGGTCGCGGTTGTCGTAGGCGTAGGTGTTGGTGCCAGTGCCGTCCACCATGTTGGTCCGCTGGCCGGTCGGCGAATACGCGAACGTCACTTTGTAGCTGCCAACCGAGGCTTTGTTGGTCAGGCGATTGAGCGCATCGTATTGGTTGGTGAGGACAGCGCCGTTGAAGTTGGTTTCGCGAATCAGATTGGCCACGGCGTCGTAGCCAAACGTAGCCACTTGCCCGGCGGGAAGCGTGTGCCTGGTTCGCCGGCCAAGCCCGTCGTATTCGTAGCGGTTCGTGTGGCTCAACGCGTCAATCTGCGAAAGCAGGTTGCCCACTTCATCAAATTCGTAGCGCGTCACCATTTGTTGACCGGAGCCAAAGGCATTCGTTACGGCGACGAGTCTGCCGAGCGCGTCAAAGCCAAACCGTGTCACGATGCCCGCCTGGTTGGTGACCGTAATTCGACGGTCGAGTGCATCGTAGCGGTAGCTTTCGCTCGTGCCGTCGGGATACGTGAGCTTCGTTTGCCGGTTGAGCGCGTCGAAGTCAAAACGATTGGTGCGATTGAGCGCGTCCACAACGTTGGTTTGATTGCCGTTGGCGTCGTAGGCGAAGCGCGTGACCTGGCCCAAGGCGTTCGTGACGGCGCGGCGCCGACCTGCGGCGTCGTATCCGTACCGAGTGACTAGCTCCGCCTGAGGTGGCAGGTCGCCGCCAGGTGGTGGCGCACCCTGGCTGATGCGTGTCAGCCGCCCCACGCCGTCGTAAGAGTTCTGGACGTAGCTGCCATCCGGGTACGTCGTGCGTGCGAGCCGGCCAAGCCGGTCAAACGTGTAAACGTTTGCGCGTCCGCTGCGATCCACGCTCTGCACGCGGCGGCCCTCCGCGTCGTAGGCAAAGCGCTCGTTCAGCCCGTCGGCAAACGTGGTGTTGGTGAGCAAGCCGACGGCATCGTAGGCATTGGCGTTGGTACGGCCCAGCTTGTCAATCGTCTGCGCCTGCTTGCCCAGCGGATCATAGACCACCCGGTTGGTGAACCCGAGCGGGTCAATCGTCGAAATGACGCGATTGGCCGCGTCGTAAGTCCACTCCGTTACCAAGGTTTCGGTGCCGCCGCTGGTGGTGCGGCTTCGGGTTTCCATCCGGCGGTTGCCGTTTTCATCGTAGGTGTAGCTGACGGAGTTCAGGGTTGAGAGTTGCGCGTTGAAGGTCCGGTTGGTCAACAGGTAGCCGTAGGCATCAAAATCATTAAGCACGATGACCTGCTCCGCCAATCCAAGTGCATTGGTTTCCGCAGTGCGGTTGCCTTGCGCGTCGTAACCGTAGGTGCTGACGATAACCAGAGCGTTGGTGACGAAGATCAGATTGCCGTTGGCGTCGTACTCGTTGGTCGTACCGTTGCCGCGCGCGTCCAGCGCGACGAGCACCTGCCCGAAATCGTTGTAGGTCGCACTCGTACCGTTGCCAATTTCGTTGGTCACGCCGGTCAACTGGTCGCGCTCGTCGTATGCGTAGCTCGTGCTTTGCCCCTGCGGATTGGTTTCCGTCACGCGCCGCCCGCGCGCGTCGTAGCCGTAGCTGGTCACGCCGTTGTTCGGGTCTTGCACGCTGGCCAGTTGGCCCGACCCGGTGAACGTCTGCAAGGTCGCGTTGGTCAACCGGTCGGTGACGGTCTGCCGGTGGTTGGCCAGATCATACGTGTAGCTCGTCGCCCGGTTGAGCGCGTCATACTGTTTCACCAAGCGTCCGCTCGTGTCGTACTCGTAGCGTTGCGACACGATTCCGCGCGCGTCTTTGATCGAAGTCAGGTGGTGCGGAAAGCTGGTGTTGGTGTAGGCGTAGGCAGTGTTCTCGTAAACCGCCGGGCTGCGTTGGATCAGCCGCGCCACGTTGGTCAGGTTGCCGTTGGGTGAGTAATCATATTTGAGTGCCGGCGAGCCGGAGCTGGCCTGGGCAATGGGATCGTAGATTTCGGTGATCCGGTTTTCGGCGTCACGGGTGAAGGTCACCTGCCGCCCGCTCGTATGATAGATGCTCGACGCGGAGTAGTAAAGCGCGTTGCCGTTGCGGTCCGTGCGGCTGGCCAGCCTGCCGTCGCTGCCGAATCCATAGCGCGTCCCGTCGGTTCCGGTGAAAACCAATTGCGACAAGTCCGGTTCATACGGGCCCACGAGCAACCCAAAATCATCCAACTCAGAAGGCACCACCACGCCGGCCCAGCCTCCGCCCAAATCATCCATGCCCACGTCAAACGCCGGGTCGGTCGCGCTGAGTTCGCCCAAGCTGCCGCCCACCGGCTCGAAATCGAATCGCACCGTTTCGTTGATGTAGTTGGGCGGCTGGCCGAATTTGCATGGGCTCCCATTGATCGTGCGGACAATCACGGGGCGAAAGTAGTACTGTTCGCTCTCGCTCATGCGAACCGTGACCAGATGCAGGTCATCCTCGGCGATGCAGTAGTTGCCACCGGAGGCCGTCCCGACCCAACCGTCCACGAACGAGCCGCTCTTTTCGATCCGGGGTTCTTCCCAATCCAAACGCCAGTTGGCCCCGAACGAATTGGTGGTGCCCCAGCGCGTGTCAAACATGCGGTTGACGGCGATGGCCAAACCGGCGACGGGAATCTGCAAATCAGCCAGCGCCAGGGTCACCTGTCCGACGTTCGTCGGCCACGCCACCGTGATGCTCACGGGATCGGAGGCCAGGCTGAAATTGTTCACGTCGCTGCTCACCGCCACCGCGCGCAAGGCGTGAGTGCCCGCCGGAACGCTGCGCCATTCGTGACTAAAGCCGAGGGCATCCGCAGTCGCAGTCCCAACCAGTGTCGCGTCCGCGTAGAAGAGGAGCTGTGTGACACTTCCGCTGCTGGAACTCGCTGTGGCTTGGAGCAGAATGTTCGTTGGCACCGTGAATCCGGCGCCATTGGTTGGAGCGGTGATCGAAACCAACAAGGTCGGATTGACCGCGATCGTGACGAGGCTGGAGTTCGTGTACTGTCCGTCGCTGGCCGCCAGTTGCAGCACGTAAATGCCGTCGGTCCCAAACGTCGCCGTGGTGTTCGTCTGGCTCGCGTTATTGAACGTCACGCTCCCCGGCCCGCTCGCCTTGCTCCAACTCGTGTAGCGCGTGCCGCCGCCCGTCAAACCGTCATCCATCACATACCCGGCCAGCGTCGTTGAACTGCCGGTGATAATTTGTTGCGCGCCGGCGCTGACGACCGGACCGGCATTGATCGTGTACGTCGCGCTGGCCACGGCACTGTCATTGTAACCCGCCTTGAAAGCCTTGGCTTTGAGGGTCACTGAACCGGCCACGGCCACGCTGCCGCCGTTGTAGATGAAGCTGTCCAGCGTGGTGGGTGTGCTGCCGCTGGTGGTGTAGTAAATCGCGGCGCCCTCCGTGGCGCAGGTGATCGTCACGTTCGTCGGCCAGGGATGGCTGCCTCCTCCTGGAGACAGCACAGGCGTGGCTACGGTGGGCGTCGGATTCGGGACGTCGCTGGCCGCGAAGTAAGCCGCCGGGTTGGTGCCCAGGGAAAGATCGAATTGCACCTGCCCCACGGCTCCGGTCGCCACGCGTTGCCACCCTGGCAAGGCGACCTCCAATGTCGGCGTGGTCAGGATGAGGTAAGCCGCGTTGGTCTGCGCACCCGATAGCGTCAGGCGCACGATGTTTGACGAAGGAAACTCGGGGCCAACGAGTGTCAGTTGCGCCCAAGTCGAAGCAGGCAGGGCCAGGAGAACGGTCAGGAGGCAGCAGACAAGGCGGCAGAACAGATTTGGAGTTTTCATTTGCATTCGGCGGTGGCATGCGCAACCGCTGGCCGCAGGAGCCGAAGGGCGCGCACTCAACGCGCGTCCGACCTGAGGCACCGGGAAGCGGGCCTGACCAAACAACGCGTCAAGCCGCGCCCGGTGGGGCGCGCGCTCGGAGGTGTTTGGTCTATTCCTTTGAACTTCCCGGTTTTCAGGTCTGGACCCTGTAGCCCGAGGCTACGCAAATTGGATGTTGGTTGGATTCTACATATGCTTTGAAACGACTCGCTCGACGATTCGGTTTCTACGCCGTCGGGGAAATTTTTCCAAGAACTATTTCCAGGAATCTTGCCTCATGCCTCATACGCCTCGCCCAGTTCACCGAAACGGAGTTCGACGCTGCGGTCACAGCCGTCCGCTTCCCGCGAACGACAGCGACTCCGCCAGCCACGTGTCGTATTTCAGTACGCTCCGCCGCTGACGGAAGGCCAGGCGTTGCGCCGACGATTGAGCGAAACGGAACGCCACCCCGGCAACGCGGCCAGTACTCCAGCCGAGCCGCTCCCTCACCATCTCCGGGACGAACCGTTTGAGGAGTTCATCCTCCATGCTCACGAACGCCTGCGCGCTCCCGGGATCGCCCTGGCGCGCGGCGCGGCCATAGAGCTGCCGGTCAATCCGGTGCGACTCGTGCCGCTCGGTGGCCAGCACGTGCAATCCGCCCAACTCCGCGACGCCAGGTTCGAGTTTGATGTCCGTGCCGCGCCCGGCCATGTTCGTGGCGATGGTGATGCGGCCCCGGTGCCCCGCACCAGCGACGATGATGGCTTCGTCGCGATGCCGGGTGGCGTTGAGGAGGTTGAAGGGCAGTTTCAGCGTGGTGAGCCTTTCGGCCAGTGCCTCGCTGACGGCGATGCTCCGCGTGCCGACCAGCACGGGCCGGCCCGTCGCGTGCAAGCGCGTGATCTCATCCACGACGGCGGCCCATTTGCTTTCCCAATCCAGAAACACCCGGTCGGGCAGTTCGCGGCGGATGCATGGTTTGTTCGTGGGGATGGGCAGCACGGGCAGGTGGTAGATGTGCCAGAATTCGGCCGCCGCCTCGCGCGCCGTGCCGGTCATGCCGGCCAGCCGGCGGAAGCAGCGGAAGAACCGCTGAAAGCTCAGGCGCGCCAGCGTTTCATCCTGCGGCGAAACTGCGAGGGCCTCCTTGGCCTCGATCATCTGGTGCAGCCCGTCGCGCCAGCGCCGCATCGGCATCATGCGGCCGGTGAACTCGTCCACGATCACGGCCTTGCCGTCCTGGATGACGTACTGTTTTCCCCGGTGATACAGTTCGCGGGCCGTGAGGGCCTGTTTGATCAATTCCCGCAAGCGGGCCGGGCCGCGCCAGAGGGCCGGCAGCTCGGTGAGATGCTTTTCGATTTTCGCTTCCCCGGGAGGGAACAATTCCGCTTCGCGGTAACGCAAGTCCATCTGGTAATCCACGCCGGCCTGAAGGGTTTTGGCGAACGCCCACGCCTGTTCGTAGGCCTGCGCCATGGCCACTCCGCCCGCCGCGCCGGAAATGATGAGCGGTGTGACGGCTTCGTCAATCAACACGCTGTCGGCTTCGTCTATGATCGCCGTGTGCAGTCCGCGCATGACGAGTCCCTGCCGCGCGAAACTGACCGGGTGGAGCAACTGGCGGATCATCCGGCGGGATGGCTCGTGGAGGTCGCCCAGCCGCAAGCGGTCGCGCAGGAAGTCGGCGACGATCTCCTTGCTGGTGGTGTAGGTCACGTCCCGGTCGTAACTGCGCAACCGCTCCGGGGCTTGCATTGACCCGATGATGTGGCCGACGGAAACCCCGCAGAAGCCGTAGAGCGGCTGCAACCACGCCGCGTCCCGTTCCGCGAGGTAATCGTTCACGGTGACGACGTGGCAGGGCCGGCGGCTCCAGCCCGCAATGACGGCGGCGAGCGAGGCGGTCAAGGTTTTCCCCTCGCCCGTCGCCATCTCGGCCAGGTAACCGCGCCGGAGGGCCAGTGCGCCCATCAACTGCACCTCGAATGGCCGGAGGCCGAGTTTGCGGTCCGCCGCCTCGCGAATGGCCGCCATCGCCTCCATGAGCCTCGATTCATTGTCCCGGGCCTGGCGGCGATACCACTGGCGCAGTTCGAGTAACTTGTCGCGCAGGGCCGCTTCGGACAGGACGCGGTGGGCCGCCGCCAGCGCGTCAATGCGTCGGGCTTCGTCGCGCAACGTGCCCAGGAGCGAGCGCCGCCGCCGCACCGCGCCCACAACGCGATCCACGATGGCGTCCAGCCCCGATGTAATCTTGCCGGGAACGACGTGATCGGACAGGCGGTATTCGTGGGTGAGCGTGCTCAAAGGGCGTAATGCTTTTGCAGGACCTGGCGCAGCTTGCGGATCCATTGTTCGAGCAACGGTTCCGGCGCGAGATCGAAGCGGATCTTTCCCGAGCGCCCATGGAGGATGCGCGCGGTGGCGGACGGCCCGATGGCGGCGCGGAGTTCGAAGAACGGTTCGGCGGCCATGGTGCCAGAGGAATCCGTGAGCGACACCGGCACTTCGCCGCCACCGGCCCAGCCCAGCGCGGCGGAAGGAAGCGTTTCGTGTTCGGCTGGAATGATCTTGTGGCCGAGGACGGGAACCACAATGCCTGCCTCGCCATGCAGACGGATTTCGGCGCCGCGAATCTCCCCCGCGAAAAGCCTGGACGCTTCGCGTTGGGGGACGATGGCCGAGAAATGGAAGGCGTTGGAATTGACAACCAGGCCGAGCGCTGTCCCGCGCGCCAGCCACGCGCCCCGGTAGTTTTCCAGTTCCGGGGCAACCCAGTGGCCGTCGTGGCCGGCGCGCACAGTCAACTCGGCCTGCTGTTGCTGAAGCCGGCGGAGGCGCTGGGTGATGGCGTCAAGGCGCGCCCGCAGCGGCTTGAGGTCGGCGGTCTGCTGTTGCATGGCGCGCAATTCCTCGGCCTCGGCGCGGGCATGATGGGCGCGCGCGGCGGCGAGATCGAATTCAAGCTCCGGGTCGCGCATCTCGACCAGCGGCTGTCCGCGCGCGATGTCTTGGCCCGGGGCCGCCAACACTTTTTCAACGTATCCGGGCGCCGCGCTGGCCACGACGGTGTGCTCGACGGTTTCCAGAATTCCCGGCGCGCGGAAATGGTTTGGGAAGGGAATGATCTCGAGCAACACAACCAGGGTCGCCGCCGCGCCGAGGCATACCGCGATGGCGCGTGGCCGATTTCGCTCCAGCCGCGGATTCTGGGAGAGGTACTGCGTGAGCCGCACCAGTGGCGTGACGACCCAGCCCACCAGGCAGACGACAGCCATGATGATGCCCAGGATGAGAAAGCGTTTGCTGAGGAAAAACAGGATGGTCGCAAAGACGATCGTGCGATAGGCGTGCCCGGCTATCGCATAGACCGTGAGCCACACCGCCTCGCGCCGCCCGTGGGCCGGGCTTTCGGATTTCTTGCAGCCGAAGGCAAACCGTTCGATCAGGTAGATCAACTGCTGGTTGGCGCGGCCGTAGAGATTCGGAATGTCGAGCAGGTCCGACAGGATGTAGTAGCCGTCGAAACGCATCAGGGGATTGACGTTGAAAAGGACTGTCGAGACCGAAGCGACGAACATCATGTTGTAAGCCAGATTGTGGAGGGTGCCTTGCCCGGTGTTCGCCCAAACAAAGGTCATGAGCGCCGCCACGAACAGTTCGGGGATCATCCCGCCTGCGGCGACCAGGATGCGCTGCCATCGGCTGCGGAACGACCAGGACGAGGTCGCGTCCACGTAAGGCATCGGCGTAAAGACCATGAACATGATGCCCATGGTGTGGACTTCGCCGCCGAACCGCCGGCAGATGAACGCATGACCGAATTCATGGATGGCTTTGATGACAATGAAGCCGAGGTAGAGCAGAAACAGGTTGTCGGGGGCCAGGATCGAGTCGCTCTGGCGGCCAAGTTCCTCCATGTGGTCAATGGCGACCTTGCCGGCCGCGCCGCCGACGGCCAGCCAGAGCAACGCGCCCACCGGGCTGATGAGGGCGCGGGCCAGCGGCTGGCATCGCTTGAGAAAGGCATCCGGGTCGAGCAACGGGATGCGGGCGAACATGATGTTGAGCAGGCGGGAGCGGCCTTCGCGCTCGCGCCGCTGCTTGAAACGCTCGAAAATCTTCGCGCTGTCGGGCGGCAGGTCGGAATGGAGCAAATTCGCGGTGTAGAGTTGGGCGAGGAGACGCACCACGTCCTCCTGGCCGGGCGCGGCGGCCGGATCGGCCGCGACGCATTCATCCCAGGCTTGCTGAATGGTGCGATCCAGCCGCAGCCGGGCGACGAAGTCGTAGGCGCCCGCGCGGAGGCGGAAGAACTGATTGTTCAGAGGATCGTGAAGGACGTACCAGCGTTCGCCGCGGTAGAACTGGCGGCGGACGTTGACGTGTGGCCGAAGCGCGGCGCGCTGATCGGCGATGCGATACCAGCTTTCGCTGAAGGTGCCGGCGGTGGCAGGCATGGCTACATCCAGAAAAACATGCGGAGGAAATCAATCGTGCGATGCGACAGAATCCAGAAAAAGGTTCTCGGGCCGACGTTGATCTTGGCCACGCCGCTCATGCCGGGCCGCCACCAATCCTGCGGAGCGTCCTGAAACTGGCAGCGGACGACGAAGACATTGTCCTTGTCCTTGGTCTGGCTCGCCGGCTCGATCCGCTCGAGGCGCATCGGGAACTTCAGTTTGGGCTGGCTGGCAAAGGCGATTTCGCCGGTGGCATCGCCGCGCACCTCATGGATGTCGGCTTCCTTCACGTTGCATTCGACGTACATCCGGTCGAGGCGCGCCACCTTGAACAGCGGGTCGCCCTGCTTGACCGGGGCACCGAGGCGTTTCTTCAAGTCACCCTCGACGACGACGCAGGCGAAAGGCGCGGTGATGCCGGCCTGGTTTAGGCGGAATCGCACCAGGTTCAATCGGGCGCGGGACTGATCGGCCTGGGCCTGGGCGATGCGCATCTCGGCGAGCTGGATGTTGGCGCGGGCCTTCTCGGCCTCGCGCGTGAATCGTTCGAGGTCCGCGGACGCCGCCGCTTCCTCCAGCAACAACTCGCGCGTGTCGAGCTTGAGCAACGGTTCGCCGGGATTGAGCACGTCTCCGACGCGCACGGGCACGTCCTCGATGAACCCATTGAACGGGGCCGTCAGCAAGGCGAGGTTTTCCGTCCGGACGATGAACGGCGCCTCGACGCGATAGTTCATCCTGCCGAAAAACAACACGGCGAGCCCAACGGCGGCCAGGACGGCGATCACCTTGGCCCAGGTGTGTTCGACGCCGACGAGCTTGGCGAGATTCTCGCGGGCGGCCAAGGCCCAGCGCGCACCGAACCAGCGGTCGCTCCGTTTCAAGTCGCCAAGGCGGCGCGCGGCGATTTCGGTGGACAGCCCGAGCAGCCGTTGTTCGTCCTCCGAGAAGGCTTCGCTGCCGCGTTCGCAGAGGACGGCGCCGACGGGCGCGCCGGCCAGGCGCAGGGGAACCGAGCAGACGTGTTTCACATTCTGGTTGCGGGCATAATGTTCGTGGTCGCGACTGATGCGGGTGTCATTCTCCGGCGGCGGCCAGACGATGATTTCGTCCTGGTCCAGCGCCTCCTCGAGCGTTTGTTCCAGCGCGCGGACCGCTTCCATTTTCTTCTCAAACTTTTCGGTATGGCTGATGGCCTGAATGCGGGCGTATTCGCCTTCAAGCCAGCCGAGACTGACGCGGTCGCATTTGTGGCGCGCGGCGAGTTCGTTGCACAGCGTCATGGCGACGGCCATGTAGCGTTGCTGCGCGTTCAGGAGCGCCATGAGGTCGAGGACGGAGGCGAAGTGTGAGAGTTGGACCTGCGCTTGCGCCGCGTTGCGCTGGGATTGGTAGGCCGCGGGCAGGTGCGACACCAGCCGAAGCTGGCGCAGCGCGCTGGCGGCCTGCGCGTCGGTGGCTTCAGGAAGATGGAAGGCGGCCACCCACGCCTCGGGCGCGGCCTCGGTTTCGAGCCGGATGGCCAGAGCGCATTGGTTCGCCACGACTCCTCTTGCTGCATCGAAGAATCTGACGGCGGCATCCTGATCGAGGCAGGCGTTCGCCAGATCGTCCAGTTCGCGCAGGAATTGGTGCGCGCTTGATCCAACCGCCGGGTCCGCGGGCCAGACTCCGACGCGTCGCCATTGATCGGCTTCATTCGACGGCCGGTGCAGCAGCACGGCAAGACGGGCGTTTGCCAGCAGAGCCATGGATTCCAGCAGTGTCTGCCAGAACTGCTTCGGCGCTCCACTGAACTGCCTGAGTTGGTTCAGGCCGGTCAGCGCGCGGGCGAAGTGGTCAGTCTGCGTTGTGGTGTCACGGGCCATAATCAGTCAAAGCCGTCTCGGGCGCCCGGATTCGGTTCGCCCCGCCTTGCGCAGTGCCTTCTCGAAATCCGAGAATTGGCGGCATGCATCGGTGGGCGCAGAAAACTGGTTCGTGACTCGCGCCATCACTCGAAAATGGCCTTCCCGGCAACACCCGGACGAACATGTGCGTCCGCGTTTTCGAACAACACTTTGATCTTTTGCAAACCGCTCGCCGGGTCAACGATCGGTGAAATGAAGGTAATCTTTCCCTGGAGGGGCAGGGGAGATGAAGTGGCTTCGATTTCGAGTTTGACGCGCTGGCCGGGTTTGAGGCGACCGGTGGTCTTCGCTTCAATGTTGCAAACGAGATAACACTGGCGGGTGTCCACCACACGAACGACGGGTTGGTAGGCCTGGCAGGACTCCCCAGGGTCGCGGGCAATTTCGGCGACGAAGCCTGAACAAGGCGCCGTGATGCTGCGCTTGCGCAGTTGCTCGGCTGCCATCTCGAATTCGATCGCGGCGATCTTGTAATCGGTTTCGGCCTTGTCCAGCTCTTCCTTTTTGACGGAGATGCTGCTCTTGGCGAACAACGTTTTGAGGGCTTCCCAATCGGATTTCTTGTTTTCCATCGCGAGCCGCCGGCGTTCGGTTTCCAATTCCTCAAGTTTCTTGTCCAACTCGATGATCGGTTCGCCTTCTTTGACAAAGTCTCCTTCCTTGAGTTTCCAGGCGCCGACCAGCCCGGGGACAGACGGTGCCAGCATCACGTCGCAGATTGGCTCGGTGATGCCCGAGGCCTGAAAAGGTTGGGCGTGCATGGCCGTGGTGAGTGTCGTCGCCGTGATCAAGCCGAACGAGAGCAGTTGGCGTTTCATGGTGGTTTGCCGGGGTAATGTAATGGATGAGGGGATTTTTGCCACTGTTGGAGGCGTGGGTTCAGCGAGAGAGTTCGCGGATTCGCCGCCGCAACGCTTCCAGCAATCTGTCGGTCTGATTCGTCGTTGTGTTTCCCGGCAGCGATGGCCCGGTTGCAACCGGCGGTTGCGGCGCGGCCTGAGGTGGGGATGTTTGAGGCAATTGGTTGGATTGATTAGAATCACTCGGGCGCGCCGGTGCCGGAGGGGCGTTCGTAACGGACCACTCCCCAATCTTGCGCAGCATCGCATCGCGGGCGCGCTGTTGCTCAGGCGTACCGAAGGGAGGCGGAGGCGCGGCGTGGCGTTCGTAGTCCTGCCGCACCGCCTGGACAAACTGCTCGTAGCGGGCGTCATCGAATCCACCATTGCGCAGGAGGGTGGCCGTTCGCTTTTCCAATTCCCACTTGCCAAGTTCAAAGCGGCGGTTCTTCAGCAGTGTGCCTTGCAGCAATTCCAATTCGAGCCTCGCCCTTTGATACTGGACCATGGCTTCAAGCCGGGAATTCTTCGACTCGAACAGATCCGCCTCGATGTCGAGCACCTTGCGGCTTTCGATCCGGCCGAGTTCCAATCGCGCGAGGGCGGCGTTCAACAGATTCTGGTTGAAATGCACGACCGTTTGATAATTGGTGACGGTGTCGTGCGCGCTTTGGATTTTGTGCATCACGGTGTCGAGGCCGTTGACAACCTGGGTTTCGATTTCGCGTAGGCTGACTTGGGCCTGCCGGTGGCGGATGCGCGCGGCTGCCCATTCGTTGTCGCTCTTGATGCCGCCGGTGAGTGGGACGCGGAATTCGATCCCAACGGACCATGAAGGAAAACCGCGGCGTTCGATGTCGTCCCACGAGTCGGCGGGAGTTTCTCCAAGGCCGTTGAGGCCGTAGCTGCCCTTGAGATTCAACTCGGGGAGGCGTTGGTTGCGGCTGTAGCCGAGGCGAACAGACTCCTGCATGAGTTTCTGGCGCTGGGACAAATAATCGGGGTTCCATTCATAGGCGGCGCGCCAAGCCTCGAAAAACGGTGGAGGTCTTCCGCTGATGTCCGGCTGATCCACGGCCCGAACGAGCCGGTTAGTGGCGAGAACCGTCTCGGAATAGAAAGAGATAATCCGGTTGGCCGCTTCGTAGAGCTTTTGCTCCGCTTCGCTGAGTTTGGAGCGTCGCAAAGCGAGCGCCGCCTCGGCCTCGAGGATTTCGAGTTCTGCGGCCCTCCCCGATTGGACGCGGGTGCGATTGTCTTGGAGGACTCGTTCCGCCGTCGCGACAGACTCGATGAAGAACCGAACCTGTTCCTGGGCCATGTATAGATTCCAGTAGGCGGCCTCCGCCGCTCCCAGGACCAGCATCAACTGACGGCGGTAATCCTGGTAGGCGATGTCCGAACCAAGCGCCGCGAGCCGGAGGCCGGCAAGATTGGCGGTAAGACCCGCGTTCTTGAGCAGCGGCTGAGTGAGATTGATGCCAAAGAAGGTTTGAAACTCGCCGTTGGTTGCGCCGCGGAACAGGAAATTGGATTGGTCCTGCAAGTTGTTTTTTAGGTCGCGCAGGGTGTAGCCGATTCGGATGCGTGTCCCTGTGGGTGCGAGGGTTTCAATGCCACCCTGGTAAAGGTTGTTTCGCTCGTCGAAATTTCCCGTCGTGCTCAAAGTGGCGCGCTGTTGTTCGACCGTGTTCTCCCGGCTGTTGATTTCGCGCGACGTTCCGGCGAAGAACTCGGGTTCGAAAGCGCCGTATTCCGCCCGAGCTTTTCGCCTATTGACTTCAAGCTCCAGCAGCTTGACCTGGACGCTTTCATTGCGTTCGATGATGCGCTTGAGGAATTCGTCCAGGGTCAGTTGAACTGCACCGTGCGAGGCCGAGGACTGGCAGCGGAGGTTCAATGGGAGAAATACCGCCAAGGCGAGAACGGAGAAGATTCGACGCAATCGCCTCCCGAGGCGTTCCCTTGGATTCTGGCGATGCGTCTGCAGGGTCATGTGCGCTGCCTTATAGGGAAAGACTCCCATGCAAGCCAAGAGCAAAAGCGGGCGCCGGGGTGGAGGAGCGGCGGGCGCGGCATAGCCACTGGGCCGAGGATCTGTTTCATGCAAGTCGGGCTGCGGGCTTGGCCGCCGATGCACATATTCCAGACTCTGTGCTCGGATTCGGGACAGAGCCTCGGAGCCGGTGACGAACCACCGGTGACTCCGATTTTTTACGGAGCGCAATCGGGCACCAAACTCCGCGCAAAACGCGGTTTGACGGTTGAAACGCAGGGGAGTGGACTTATGATGCGCCTGCGGTTGGCGACAGGCAATGAGTGAACCGACATCGTAATCATCATACAAGTCTGCCGCCGGGTTCACGCCGCACGAAAAGAAAGGTCAGTTATGAAGACAAAACAAGTCCGCACAGCGGGGTTTACGCTGGTTGAAATCATGATCGTCGTAGCCATCATCGGTCTGTTGGCCGCGATTGCGATTCCCAACTTCGTGAAGGCACGCACCACGGCGCAGATGAATGCCTGCATCAACAACTTGCGCCAGATTGACGGCGCCATTCAGCAATGGGCGCTGGAAATGAAAAAGGATGCTACCGCCGCAGTAACAACGGCGGACATCACGGTGTATCTGAAAAACTCTGTGGTCTGCCCGTCGGGAGGCACCACCATTAATGACAGCTACACGGTCACGGACGTAGCAACACAACCAGTTTGTCAGAAGGTCCCGCTTTCGCACATACTGCCGCCCTGATCTGGTTTAGTCATCGAGCTCAAAGGCTTGGGAGAATCGCCCAGGCCTTTTTTGTTTGTCGGTGGGGCGATTCTCCGGGCTGGCACCTCGGTTGCTAAACCCCATGCGCGGTTGCGGCAGGCAATCAGTGAACAACAACCGTAATAGTCTAACCCGCCTGCCGCGCGTTCACGCCGCGAACAAAAAAGAAAACATATGAAAATCCGCAACACCCGCAACGCGGGCTTCACGTTGGTTGAAATCATGATCGTGGTGGCCATCATCGGTCTGTTGGCCGCGATCGCGATTCCGAACTTCGTTCGCGCCCGCACCACGTCGCAAATGAACGCGTGCATCAACAATCTCCGGCAGATTGATGGTGCGATCCAGCAATGGGCGCTTGAGTTCAAGAAGGATCCGGCCGCCGCCGTTACCGAGGCGGACGTGACGCCTTACCTGAAGAACTCGGTGGTCTGCCCCTCGGGCGGCACGACCTTCGCCGACAGCTACACGGTCACTGACGTGGCCACGCAGCCTGTCTGCCAGAAGGTGCCGGCGACGCACGTCCTGCCGTAATCCGGCTGGCTAATTCACAGGAGGCCTGAGAAGAAGTTCTCAGGCCTTCTTGCTGTACGGGCACGGTGGCTGTGCCCGGATGCATAACGGACCTCAAAACCGAAATCTGACGTAATCCTGGAAAGTGGTTGTGTCCGTAGCGGCGGGAAATATACTCCGGCGCGTTGACGGCGGGGTTTTTCACAAATGCCAAACGTGGTTGAGATTACAGACCTGCAAGTCGAGTACGGCGCTGGGTCGGGTGGCCGCACGCCCAAGAAGGCGTTGCGGGGGTTGAATCTTTCCGTGGGCGCTGGGGAGGTATTTGGCTTTCTGGGGCCGAATGGGGCGGGGAAAACAACCACCATGAATGTCCTGCTCGGCTTCGTCCAACCCAGCGGTGGTTCAGCCCGCCTGTTCGGCGTGGACGTTCGCGAGCCGATTGCCCGGCAGCGCATCGGCTACCTGCCGGAACTGGCTTATTACTACAAATTCCTGAGCGCGGAGGAATTGTTACGGTTTTACGCGGGCGTGTTTGGCATTCCCCGCGCCGAACGCGATCGCCGCATTGATTCGCTGCTCAAGCTCGTGGAACTGGATCATGCGCGCGACAGACCGATCAAGACCTATTCCAAGGGCATGCAACAACGGGTTGGGCTGGCCCAGGCATTGATCAATGATCCCGATTTGCTGATTCTCGATGAGCCTACCAGCGGATTGGATCCGCTCGGGCGCATGAAGGTCCGGGAGATCATCCAGCAATTGAAAGCCGAAGGGAAGACAGTCTTTTTCTCGTCGCACGAACTGGGCGAGGTCGAAACGGTTTGTGATCGTGTTGCCATCATCCACGAAGGGCTGCTCAAGGTTGAAGGACGAATTCACGACTTGGTCGCCAAATACCACTGCGATTTGGAGAGGATTTTCCTCACTCTGATTGGCTACGAACCACAACGCGCCCAATGAACACCGTGCTTTCCCTGGCCGGCGTCGTCATCAAGGAATTGTACCGGCGCAAAGACTTCTATGTCTTGTTCGTGCTGACCGCGCTCATCACGTTGCTGTTGGGGTCCGTGAACCTTTTCAACGATCCGAAAATCGTCCGCTACCTCAAGGACGTCTGCCTGTTGCTGGTATGGATTTCATCACTGGTGATAGCCATAGGCACCGCCGCGCGACAAATCCCGGCCGAGTTGGAAAGTCGCACGATTTTCCCACTCTTGGCCAAACCCGTGACACGCGGTCAGTTGATCGCGGGCAAATTCCTGGGCTGCTGGTTGGCGTGTGGGATCGCCTTGGTGATCTTCTACCTCTTTTTTGCGGTGATCAGTGGCGTGCGTGAGACGCGTTGGCCCGTGTTCAATTATGCCCAAGCGCTGTGGCTCCACTGGGTGATGTTGGGAATCGTCATTGCGGGCGTGCTTCTCGGCTCCGTGGTGTTCAGCGCCCCATCGGCCAATGCCACTATCTGTTTTGTCATGGTCGCCGGCATCCTGCTGTTGGGCGGCCATCTCAACAGCGTGGCAGTCCGCCAGCCAGAACCCATTCGCACGATTACGTATCTCGTCTATTTTCTCATTCCGCATCTGGAGTGGTTTGATCTGAGGGATCTGGTGATCTATGACCAGGACCTCGTGGCGTGGTGGGCATTGGGATTGGCCACGCTCTACGCCATGAGCTATGTGGGTGTCCTGGTCGTGGGAGGCTGGCTCGTGTTCTGCCGCAAGACGTTGACCACGTGAAACGGACAAGCGTGCATCTCATCCTGGTGTTGCTGGCGGCTGTATGCTTCACGCTAGCTACCTGGATTCAGCCAGTCGTCGTTACGTTGGGGCGACGGGGACAGGCGGAGAGCGTCTTGAAGGTACTGCTGGGCGACGGGCGGCGGCTGTTCGCCAATCACTTTTTCGTGCAGGCAGATGTGTCATTCCACAGCGGCTACTATCCTTCGATTTTCGACAGGCGGGAGCCACCGACATCCAGCCCCATGACTCGCGGCCACGACGAGCACGGTGAAGACGCCCACGAGCGCGAGATGGCATTCTTGGGCCAGCCCCGGGATTGGATTGAACAGTTCGGCCGTTATTTCCGCGTTACCGAGCACAAGCACCTTGAAGGCGGACAGGAGCGCGAGATTCTTCCCTGGCTGCGGCTTTCCGCCGAACTGGATCCACAACGAGTGGAGACCTACACGGTCGCCGCCTATTGGCTGCGGATCCGCTTGGGCCGGATCGCGGACGCGGAAGCCTTCCTCCGCGAAGGGTTGCGCAACAATCCCGACAGCTATCAGATTCTCTTCGAATTGGGCCGGCTCTATCAGGAAAACCGGCGCGACACCGACCGGGCGCGGAACGTCTGGGAACAGGCCTTGCGCCGCTGGACCGAGCAGGAGTCAAAGAAAGAACAACCTGACATCCACGGGCTTGAAGGAATTGCGGTCAACCTAGCCCGTCTCGAGGAGGCGCAGGGGAATCTTGACCGCGCCGTTGGCCTGCTCGAATTGGGCAAGAAAGCCTCGCCACACCCGGACGATTTGCAGAAGCAGATTGATGAACTGAAGCAGAAACAATCCACGTTGCCACGCTGATTCGTCGCCTCGTCGCTGCCTCGGGAGTGCTTTGGGCTTTGTCTTTCCTTCGAATTCTGGTTGAATCCCGCGCCATGAAAAGCCGCCGGGCAACCATTCGCCGTCAAACCAGCGAAACTAGGATCGGGCTCCGGCTCAACTTGGATGGCAAAGGCACCGCGTCGGTCAAGACCGGCATTCCGTTTTTCGACCACATGCTCACACTCGTTGCGCGCCATGCGGTGATGGACTTGGCGCTGAGTTGCAAGGGGGACCTGGCGGTTGACGCGCATCACACGGTCGAGGATTGCGGGATCGCGCTAGGCCAGGCGTTCGCGCAAGCCTTGGCTGACAAGCGCGGTCTGCGGCGGTATGGCACGGGTTTTCACCCGCTCAATCCCTTCACCGGCGAGGCTTACGTGCCCATGGATGAATGTCTTGCCCGATGCGTGGTGGATTTCGGGGGCCGGCCACATCTGATCTGGCGGGGATTGGATCGCCTGGCGTTTCGAATCGTCACCCGGGCCGAAAAAAACCAGGACATGTCATGCGCCTTTCGCTTCGGGCTTGCGCGAGAGTTTTTCCAGGCCTTCGCCAATGAGGCCCGTTGCAACCTGCACGTCGAATTACTGTACGGCGATGAGCCACACCACGCAGTGGAGGCATTGTTCAAGGCGTTCGCGCGAGCGGTGGAGGCTGCCTGCCGCTTGGATCCGCGCATCGCCCGGCAGATCCCAAGCACCAAAGGCCGAATTTGAAACGGTTGAATACCGCGTCCGTTCGCCGCGTCGAAACCATGTCCGAGAGCGCAAATTCCTCCGCCAGCGACGAGGCCTTGGTTCAGGCCGCGCGCGGTGGCGACATGACCGCTTTTGAGGAAATCGTCGCCCGCCATCGTGACAAGATTTACGCTCGGGCGTACACGATGATGCGGAACGAGGAAGATGCGGTTGATCTTTCCCAGGAAGCATGGGTGAAAGCCTGGCAGCGGTTGAGCCAGTTCCAGGGCGAATCGAGCGTCGCCACTTGGGTGACACGGATCGTCATCAACCTCTGCCTGGATCAGTTGCGCCGGCAGAAACGCCATCGCGCCGAATCCATCGAGGAAATGAACGAGGAATCCGGCGGCGTCGAGCGCCAGATGCCCGCGGTGGAAGTAAACCCCACGGAGCGCCTGGAGCGCGCCGAGTTACGGGAGCGGATTGACCAGGCGTTGGCACAGCTCACCTACGCCCACCGAACCGTGCTCGTGCTCCATGAGTTTCAAGGCATGGAATACAAAGAAATCGCCAGGACCATGGACTGCTCCATCGGCACCGTGATGTCGCGGCTCTTTTACGCACGCCGGAAAATGGCCGTGCTCCTGGCGGACTTGAAAAGCGAAAACGAAGCGGACGCAAAATGAACGAAGAACTCCAACTGAAGTTGCAGGCCTACTGCGATGGTGAACTCGCTGGCCACAACGCCGGCGAAGTCGAGGCATGGCTGGCGAAGGACCCCGACGCCCGGGCGCTTCTGGCCGAGTTGCAGAACACCCGCGCCGCCTTGAGACAGTTCGGCGACGACTTAACCCTGCCCGCGCCACGCGACTTTTACTGGTCCAAAATCCAGCGTGAAATCCGTCGGCAGGAGAACCGACGAACCGACGAATTGCCGGTGCCGTGGCTGGCAGCTCTGCGCCGATTTCTGATGCCAGCAGGCGCCGTCGCCGCCGCGTTGCTGGGTGTCTTCTTGGTTGGCGAGCAACTCCGCCAGAACGATCCTTCCCGTGCGGCGGACATGGAGGTGGCTTTCTCCGATTCCGACACGTTTACCTATCGCGACTTCTCCTCGGGCACTACGCTTGTCTGGCTATCCTACCCTGCCGAAATCGAGTTTGCCGAGCCTGACCCGGGCGATATACTCGACTAGCAATGAAGCTGACCATTTCCCGTGGCTTGCAGGCCCGTTGCGTCGCGAGCGCATTGGCATTCTTCGCGCTGGCCGGGCTGGCCGTTCAGGCGGCCGAGTTGAAATACGAGGCGCGACTCATCTGGGCAACCAACGACAAGAAATCGCCGGACTCCAAACACAAGGAGGTCGACCCCGAGATCCGCAAGAAACTCGACACACTTAACCTCAAGTGGGCTAATTACTTCGAGGTCCACCGAAAGCAGTTCAGCCTCGCCAAAGGCGCCGTCGAGAAAGTGGCCATGAGCGACAAGTGCAGCATCGAAGTCCGGGACGTGGACGGCAAGAAAGTTGAAGTGTCCCTCATTGGCAAGGGCGAGCAGGTTTGGAAAGGTACCAAACTGCTGCCCAAGGGAGACATCCTCGTTCTGGGTGGCAATGCGCCGAACTCCACCGCGTGGCTCGTCACGTTGAAAAGGGTTGAGTAGCGACCCGAAGGCTGCTGCTGAAGCGCCGGCGAATCACGACCGGCACTTTGTCGTCTCATTGCGCTCGCCGGCCCCTTCGATCCACGATGCTTGAAGTCAGCCTCTTGTCCGTTATGCACTCCGCTCGAAACCAGCCGACGCCGCCTGCTTAAGCCACGCTGCTGGCGAACACTCAGGATGACTGCCACTCGAACACTCATCGTCACCGGCGCCAACGGCTTCGTGGCTGGGAGTGTTTTGGCGCAGGCGGGCGGTGAATGGCAGGTCCACGCGCTTTCGCGCGGCCCGGCATTGTTGCGGCGGGAGAATCTCCATTGGCACGTTTGCGACCCGCTTGCGCCCGGCCAATTGGGGCGGCTCTTCCACGAGATTCGCCCCCATGCCGTGATCCACACGGCGGCGGTGGCGGACATTGATTTTTGCGAAGCGAATCCCAGGATCGCCCAAGCCGTCAACGTGGACTTCACCCGCGCCCTGGCCGCGCTCTGCGCCGATGCCGGTTGCAAGCTGGTGTTTTGCTCGACCGACACGGTGTTCGACGGCGAGCACGCGCCCTATCGGGAAGATGATCCTCCAGGCCCGATCAACTACTACGCGGGGACCAAAGTGGAGGCGGAGGCAATCGTGAATCGGCTCGGAGCAGGCGCAGTCATCGCGCGCCTTTCGTTGGTGGTCGGACTGCCGGTGCTTGGCGCGGGGAACTCCTTTCTCACACGAATGATTTCCTCCATGAAGGCTGGCCTGAATGTCGGTGTGCAGGAGCGGGAAATCCGCGCTCCGGTGGACGTGATTACGGCCGGTCGCGCACTGTTGGAACTCGCGGCGGGCGGGCACCGCGGGACTTTTCACCTCGCCGGACATGAACGGTTGAACCGCGGCGAGATGGCGCGGAAGATTGGGCGCCGCTTCGGCTTCCCCGAACAACTGGTCGTCGCCCAGAGCGCGGTCGCAATTCCCGGCCGCGCGCCGCGGCCCCGCGACGTTTCGCTCGACAACTCCAAGGCTTGCGCCACTCTCCAGACGCCCATGCGCACGTTCGACGAAGCCCTCACGTTGATTCAGGAAACCGCCGCCCGCCCGCCCGCATGAGTTCGCCGGAGATCAAATTCGACCTCCAGATCAAATACGGCTCCGAGTATGGGCCGGAGGAGGAGCGTGCAATTCTCGATGTTCTCCGTCAGGGCGCCCCAACCAGCGGCGAAGCTTGCGTTCAGTTTGAAAAGGACTTTGCGGCCTATTGCGGCGTCAGTCATGCCCGCGCTGTGAGCAATGGAACAGCCGCGCTCTTTCTTTCGCTGGTCGCACTCGGCGTCAAGGCCGGCGATCGCATCCTGACTTCATCGCTGACCTGGATCGCCACCGCTGCCGCGGGTGTCACGCTCGGGGCGGAAGTGGACTTCGTGGATATTGACCCCGATTCGTGCAACCTCGACCCGCGTCAACTGGAATCGAAGATCACTCCGAAGACAAAGGCCATCCTCCCGGTCCACCTCTATGGCCAATGCTGCGACATGGATTCGATTCTCGCCATCAGCAGGCGGCATGAGATCGCCGTGGTCGAGGATGCCTGCCACGCGGTCGGCGCCGAATACAAGGGCCGCAAGTCAGGCAGCATGGGAGCGACCGGCTGTTTCAGTTTCCACGAACAGAAAAACATTTCGACCCTCGGCGAGGGCGGGATGGTCGTCACGAACGACCCGGCTCTCTTCGAGCGCGTGGCGCTATATCGCTCGCACTGCACGCGCGTCTATGGCCGCAGCACGAAGTATTGCACGCTCGACGAAGCGCGCTTTCCGATGGGCCAGCGGTTCTGGTGGCAGGACTTCGACGATTGCGGCTACAACTTCCGCATGACCGATGTCCAGGGCGCGGTCGGCCTCGTCCAGTTGCGCAAGCTGGACGCGCTCAACCAACGCCGCATCGAAAACGCGGCTTACCTTTCGAGCGGACTCCGCGACGTGCCCGGCCTGAAACTCCCGACGGTGTTGCCCGGCTGCAAACACGTGTTCCATCTTTACCCGATTCAGATCGAGGCGGAGCGATTCGGACGGACGAAGGACGATTTCATCCACGCGATGCTGTACGAACGTGGTGTAAAGGTGGGCGCGCATTACACACCGTTGCACTATGCCACCGCATTCCAACGGCGCGGTTTCCGGAAGGGTCAATTCCCGGTGACCGAGGCCGTTGCCGGACGGCTGGTCACGCTGCCCATCAATCCGCGCCAATCGCTGGAGGCGCTCGACTACCTGGTCGAGAGTGTGCGGAGTTTGTTCCGTGGATAGCGCGCCTTCGACCCCGGGCCAGCAGGCCCTGACCGCTGCGCAAACGTCGTGGCGCTGGCGCATCCTCATCGCCAGCTACCTCGCCTACGGTGGCTATTACCTCACGCGAAAGACCTTCACGATTTGCAAGACGACCATCGCGAAGGACCTCGGCTGGCAGCTCGGCGACACGGCGCACATCTGGACCGCATTCCTGGTCGCCTACATGCTCGGGTTGTTCATCAACAGTTTCATCGGGCGGCGTTGGGGGCCGCGGGTGTTGCTGCTCGGCGGGCTCGGGCTTTCGATGGTGTTCAACGTGATCTTTGGCTTCGCAAATTCCTTCGGCACGTTTCTGGTGTTCATGTTTTTCAACGGACTGGTGCAGGCGAGCGGCTGGCCCGGGAGCGTCGGCGCGGTGGCGCATTGGCTGCGTCCCGCCGAGCGCGGCACGATCATGGGCGTGTGGTCCACGAATTACCTGTTCGGCAACCTGCTCGTCAAATCGCTCGGCGGCTATGTGCTCGGCGCGCACGGCTGGCGCTGGTCGTTCTGGGGTTGCACGCTGTTGAGCTTCGCCGTCTGGTGGGCAGTCTATTTCTGGCAACGCAACCGGCCCGAGGACGCCGGCCTGCCCCCGATCGTTGACGCAAACTCATCGGAGGCGCGAGCGGTGCAGGCTTCACAGGCCGACCGCGTCACGCTCCGGCAGTACGCGTCGTTGGCCGCGAATCCAATGATCCTCGCGATGGGCGCCAGTTACTTTTGCGTCAAGTTCCTGCGCTACGCGCTCGACTCCTGGCTGCCCGCATTCCTGAACCTGCAAGGCCTCGACGTCGCGCACGCCAGTTATTATTCGCAGGTGTTCGACTTCGCCGGGATCGCCGGCGTTTTTCTGGCGGGCTGGGCGCTCGACCGTTGGGCCAGGGGGAATTGGGCTGCCGTCGGCGCGGTCATGGCCGTTGGGGCGATCGCTGGCTACGCCGCCGTCATGCGCTTTGGCGGCAGCCCGATGGCTGTGGCAATCTGGTTTGGGCTTGTCGGATTCATGCTCTACGGACCGGACACGTTGCTGTGTGGCGCGGCATCAGTACAAGTGGCGGGCGAGAAGAATGCCGTTGCCGTGGCGGGTCTTGTGAATGGCCTTGGCAGCATCGGCCCGGTCGTGCAAGAACAGGTGATTGGCTGGCTGGTGCGGGGAGACGCCCAGGCGGGGATGCGAAGCACGAACCTGCTGGCTTTGGCGATGAGCATTCTGATGGCGCTGTTCCTCGCAATGATTGCCTGGCGACTCCACGTCCTTGGACGACAACGCCAGCGTGGGATTGAGTCTGTTTCGTAGCCGGCGACATCAGGAGGCGGGTTAAGCAGGTTGCCCCGCGGGTTGCGCCTCCTCACGTCGGCGGCCACGAATCAGGAGTGTGGATGTCGGCCTGGATATTCGCCTGCCCGCCACGCCTGACTTGACCAAGCGATGTCGTCGTGGTTCTCTCACGGCATGTTCCTTTTTCGCTGCACCAACTTCTCCCGCCGTCTTGCCATACTGCCCTTTGTGCTCGCGACGTTGCTCGGACTTCCGTTGACGTCTTCGTTGCTTGAGGCTGGCGAACTGCGTATCGAGCGGCTGTTTGGGCCGGAAATCAGAACCGGTCCCTACAAGCACCCGGCACGCATCGAGGCGCTCGCGAACGGCGACCTTTACGTTGTCTATTACGGTGGCGAGGGCGAATACGCGATTGACACCGGCGTGTTCGGCTCGCGCTTGAAGAAAGGCAGCCGCAAGTGGACGACGCCTGCGCGCATCGCCCACGATCCGTTCCGTTCGCTCGGCAACGCCGTGATCTGGCAGGCGCCGGACGCCCTGGTATGGCTGTTCTACGTGGTCCGCTACGGCGAAACTTGGTCCACCTCGCGCGTGCAGGCCAAGGTTTCGCGCGACAACGCCGCGACATGGTCGGACGCATTTCCACTCGTGAGCGATGAGGGCATGATGGTCTGCAACCGGCCTATCGTCCTGCACAACGGCGATTACCTGTTGCCCCTGTATCACGAGCGAGGCTACGACACGGAGTTCACGGCTCCCGACAGCAGCGGGCTGTTCCTCCGCTACGACGTGAAAAAGAAAGAGTGGAGGCAAACCGGCCGCATTCGCTCGGCCACGGGAAACATCCAGCCGGTGCCGGTGGAAGTGCGCGAGGACTTCCTCATCGCCTACATCCGGCGCGGCGGCAACTTTGAACCGACGACGAATGGCTGGACGATTCGCGCCGAGTCGCCCGACGGCGGCTGGACGTGGAGCGAAGGCATCAACACCCAATTCCGAAATCCTAACGCCGCGGTGGACTTCATCAAGCTCGCCAGCGGGAACCTGTTGCTGGTGTTCAACGACAGCATGAACGACCGCACGCCGCTCACCGTGGCCCTCTCGCCGGACGGCGACAAAACGTGGCCGTGGCGGCGCAACGTGGCCGAAGGCCCATACGACTACGCCTACCCGATGGCCGTGCAGACCTGCGACAGCAGGATTCACCTGATCTTCACGTCGCACGAGCGCACGATTGTAAATCACGCCGTGTTCGACGAGGAATGGATCAAGCGGGGCGGGCCGCTGAAAAGCTGGCTTCCGAAATGACGCGCTGAACCCCTTCTGCTTCGGCCAAGCCCGCGACAAATGAAAAGGATGAACACACGAGTTGCCTCCAGTTCCCAGAGGTTCCGTCCTCATTTATGGTTTGTCGCCGCCGGAATGGCGCTGGCACTGATTTGGGGCGGCTGCGCCGGGTCGGGTTTCCGGGTCTTCCAGACGCGCTTTCCGGCGGATGCTACCGTGAAACCGTGGACCCACCCGCGCCTCAACAATGACCCAAAAAACTTCCAGTTCGTGGTGGTATCAGACCGGACTGGCGGCATGCGTCCGGGCGTGTTCGAGGACGGCGTGCGCAAGGTCAATCTGCTGCAACCGGAATTCGTCATGAGCGTCGGCGATCTCATCTCAGGCGTAACACGCGACCGCCAGGAAATCGCGGAGCAATGGCGGGAGTTTCAGTCCTTCGTCGCTCAACTCCAGATGCCCTTTTTCTTCGTGCCCGGCAATCACGACATCAGCAACGAGGTGATGGCCGAGGAATGGGTCCAGCGTTTCGGAAAAACGTACTACCACTTCGTCTATCGCAACGTACTGTTTCTCTGCCTGAACACCGAGGACCCGCCGCCCACCAAGATGAGCGCGGCGCAGCGGGATTACGTGGCGCGGGCTTTGGCCGGGAATCCCAGGGTGCGGTGGGTGCTCGTGTTCATGCACAAGCCGCTTTGGGATTACGAGGAGGAGACCGGCTGGCGGGAAATCGAGGAGCTGCTCAAGGGGCGGAAGCACACGGTCATTGCCGGCCACCGCCACGATTACACCAAGTTCGAGCGCAATCACCAGAGTTACATCGTGCTCGCCACCACCGGCGGCGGCAGCAAGTTGCGCGGGCGCGCCTTCGGCGAATTCGACCAGGTCGCGTGGGTGACGATGACCGATGACGGCCCGGTCCTGGCCAATCTCTACATGGACGGCATCTGGGACCAGAACGTGCGCACCGAGGAAATGGCCCGCACGATGAGCGGCGCTCTGGCCGGCAAGGCCGTAGTGATGGAGCAGATGTTCACCAACGCGCTGTTTCGCGGCAGCGCCGCTTTTCCGGGCGCCACCACCCTGTTGCGTCTGGCGAACGACGCCGATCTGCCGATGACATTCAGCGCGCGATTGCTCTCCACGGACCAGGTCCACGTGAAGCCGGCCCGGGTGGAACGGGTGCTCGCGCCGCGCTCCAGTGAAACGATTGAGGTTACATTCGCCGTCCCGCAGCCAGTACCCGTGAGCGAGTTGGCGCTGCTCGCCGCTGAATGGAGCATCATCTACGAATTCCCAGGTGTGCCGCCGGTGGAGATCGCGGGCAAACATGTCTGGTGACTGGTAAACGCAAGATTCGTCATTGCCCCTGATCGCGCGGGGCGCGATTGTGAGTCATTCCGTGCTCGACGAGGATTGGATCAAACGAGGCGGGCCTGTGCAAAGCTGGCTCCCGAAATGATGCTGGCGATGCATTGTGCCAGATTTCTGCCGAAACTGACTGCGCTCGCAGGCAGCGGGTTGATTTGCTTCTTGTCTGCGCGCGGACAGGCGTCAACAAACCGATTTTCATTCAACGATTATCTGTTGGTGCCCGTTCGTGTTCATTTGTTGCTGGCCAAAGACTCGCCGGCGATTGAAACGACGCTCACCGAAGATGACATTACGCGCATTCTAGGAAAAATGAACGGCGTCTGGGCGCAAGCCGGCTTGCACTTCTATCTCGAATCGCTCGTGCGTGAGGAAGCGAATGTTCAGGAAATCTCCCCGCAGTTTGGAGAGCGAGCCGACCGTCGCGGGCTGTTAGGATTACGCCCGGCACAATCAAGGGCCACGAACACACTCCATATTTACTACCTGAAACGAATGTCGGTGAACGGCATTTGTTTTCCCGAGGCGATCTTCGTGAAGGACACCGCGTCGCTGAAAAAGGTCGCGGGGAGCATTGACGAACCGTTGCCGCGAGTGAGCTCGCACGAACTGGGCCACGCCTTCACTCTTCCACACCGTCAAGACACCACCAACCTGATGGCTTCCGGCACTACCGGCACCTGGCTCAATGCGGAAGAAATCAATCAAGCCCGGGAAGCAGCGCGAAAACTCCACGCGGTCGAATCCGCGTCCGATCTCATGACGAAAGCGAATGCATTGTTCGACGCCGGGAAAATGAAGGAAGCAGCAATCCTGTATTCAAGGCTGGCAACAATTCCGCTGAGCGTTGGCCAGGTTGAGCTGGCAAAGAAACGCATGGCCCGTGCAACATCGGGTCCTGAGAACTAAACCCCCCATTGCCACTCACGGTTCGCAGAGTGTTCTCGTTTGCTGAAGGTTTTCTTTGGGCCAGCGCAATTGCAAGTGAACACGCGCAACGTCGCCCATGTAATCGCCCGTTTGGTATTGATTGGCGGCCTTCGTGATGTGCTCGCGTGTCCGGGGGTCATCGCCGATCGCCTCAAAATACAAACCGAGGTACAGGTGAGCGAAGAACAACTGGCGGTTGAGCCGCGGGGGCGGAAGGTTGCCGGCGCCGGCGGCTTTCAAAACATCCTCCGGCTTGAGTTTGCCGGCGAAAAGTGCGTGGACCTCCATCATCGGCACGCGCGCATCGCCCTTGATCGGGATGAGCGCGGCGCGTGCTTTTTCCAATCCACTGGCGCGTGCGACACACAGAAAATGCCAGACCGCATTTTCCACGTCGTTGGAATTCACCGTCTGGTGTGACTCGAATTGCTTCCGGCCTTCTTCGAATCGCCCCGCGTAATAAAGGGAAATGCCGCGTTGCCAATGATACGGCGCCTGTTGCGGTACCAGTTCGATGAACTTGTCAAGATCGGCGAGGGATTCCTTGATGTGGCCGAGTTTGAAATGTTCGCTGCCGCGATTTTGCCAGGCGTGGGGCAGCTTCGGATCGAGTTGGATGACCTGATCATAATCGGCAATGGCTTTGGCCGGCTCATGGTTATCTTCGTGAAACCGGGCGCGGATGAAATAGCCGTGCGGATTCTGCGGTTCGACGGAAATCGCGCGCGTCACCAGCGCGAAGGCTTCGTTGGTCTTTCCAGTAACGAAAGCCAGTTTGGCCTGACGTTGCAGTTCGTCAGAACCGACCTGTTCAGCAGCGACGAGCCTCGCGACAGACAAGCGTAACGCAATGAAAACGAGAACCAGCAATCCGGTCTGGGAGTTTTTGAACGGACAGAAGATGGGAATGCGAATCATGCCGCTGACTTTAGATGGCCACATGAGAATCGCAAGAGCGCGGCTGCGTTACTTTCGTTTCACGCTTAAGCCGTCGTCATTCGCCGAGACGACATCCTGCCACGCCTTCGGAATCGTGGCGACGCAGACGTTGAGATTGCCGAGCAGGTGCGAGGCGAACACGACCTTTTCTCCCTTGCGATCCCAGCCCACGTGCGGATGCTCGCCGTTGCCGTAGGTGCGGTGGCCGGACGTGAGCAGACGGGGGCGTGTCGTTTTGCCTTCGAAGAGCATGATGCCGCCGTGCGAGTTGTCGGCGGCAATCCAGCGTCCGTCCGCGCTGCCGGCGGCGTGCCACCAGTTCAACCGCGCGGCCTCCGACGGCGTTGCTTCGGGCAACCACGCCCCCGCGCCAACGATGCGGACTTCGCCCGAGTAAATGTCCAGCGCCTTCACGTGCGAGAGCACGGCGGGTGGCGGACACTTTCCGCCGCAGAACAGGAGTTGATCGTTGACCCACCAGGATTCGTGCGTGACCAGTTCGCCTTCCTCGGCCAGATAGACGTTCCGCGGAATGCCGTTGCGGATATCCACCACCCACAACCGCTGACCGCGCGTATCGTAGTCCTCCGGTCCGCTGGAGACATGCACCGGCCCGGCGACGTCGCCCGTGGGGCCGCGTGCGCCCGCGAAACTGAGCAGGTTGGGATTGGTACGGCTCCATTGGACGTGCCCGCTGTAGCCCGGTGATTGCGGCAGGCGGCACACTTCGCTGAGTTTTCCGGGCTTGAGATGGATTTTGCAAATCGCCGGTCCGCGGGTTTTGTCCGCGAAGCCGGTCAAGCCCAGAGCGACATATTTCCCATCACAACTCGGGTTTAGGGAAGTGGACGGCGAACCATCCGCCAGCGTGCAGATGACCCGCTCCGTGGCGGACACATGGGAGCGGCGCGATTCCGGAGAAGAGGAGTGTTGGATCACGAGTCTGATCTCGACCACCGAGCGACCGCGAAACGCGAACACGGCGTTGCCTTTGGCTGCGGCCGTAGCGCCGCCGAGTCCGCCTTGCGGGGTGTTGAACCGGATCAATTCTCCCGTCGCCGTGATGTAGCCCATCAAACCGCCGTTGGTGCGCGAGGAAGTGAACAGGATCACCGACTCGTCAGCGAGCCAGGAGAATTCGTGGAAGTAGAGGTTGGCGTCGTGGTCGGGCGCGGTGGTGAGGAAAAGCAACTCAGCACCGGTGTTGAGGTCGGTCATGCGTTTGTGTTCCGGCGGCAGGACTTCGAGCGGATAGGAATTCTCCGCCGCCGTGGCGGCGGCAGCGAGCAGCAGGGCGCTCGCCGCGCAGGTTATGATTCCAAGCTGACTATACTGTTTGCCAAAATTCATTTCCGGGAAGCCCCTCACCCCGTCCCTCTCCCCATCCGATGGGGAGAGGGTGGCCGAAGGCCGGGTGAGGGGTTTTCCTGCTCCGATCCGGAGATTTATTTTGGCGACCGCTTTAAGCGATGGTGCGTGAGTTCGAGTGGAGCAATTCATGCCGTGGTGTTGTGCCAGCGCGGGCCTGTTGACCGTGCGCCAAAGCTAATTCTCATTCATACGTCAGCACAAGGTTGTTCCCGACGATGCGGCTGCTGACGATGCGCGACGGCACGGTGGAGCGCAGGCGGAGGAAGCGCACGCTGCCCGTCAGGGCAGTCGTAACGGTCTTGCTCGAGGTGTTGATGACTGCGCCCGTGTCGTCGGTGAACGGCCCGCTCACGACGAACGCGGCTTGAAGAAAGACAGGCGGGGGATTGGTGCTGGTGGCGGTGAACGTGAAGTAGTTGTAGTTGCCGACCGTGCCATTGGCACCCGAGGTGTCGAGGGCCAGTCGCATCACATGCTGTCCGGCGCTGATGGCGAGGTTGGTTTTCGTCAACGTCTGCCAGGTCTGCCAGCCGCCCGTGTTGGGCATGGTCAGCGTGCCGGTTTTGCTCTGGCCGTCCATTTCAACGTGAAACGTCCCGGCGTTGCCGCTGGACGCCACGCGAACGCCAAGCGCGTAGATGCCATCCACCGCGGCGTTGATCGTGTATTCCAGCCATTCGCCACCAGCGGTCCAACCGACATTGTATCCGCCGCCCGCATCTCCGGCGTTTTCGATGTCCACGCTGATGTTGCGATACTGTCCGCCGTTGTTCGCCGTGTCGGTGTCGTGATACGCGAGGCCTTCCCCGCCGCCGTCAAAGGATTCTGCTTGAATGGTTCCGGGAATGGTCTGTGGCAATCCGAAGAACGGAGCCTGGCCGCTGATGACTGAAATGTTCACGGGGCTGGAAAGCGCGAGCAGGCCGACGTTGTCTGTCGCGCGCGCCGTCAGGTTGTAATAGCCGGGCGGCACATTGGTCCAGAGAACTCCAAACGGACTGGTTGTATCGGTGGCTATCAGGTTGCCGTTGGCGAAAAACTCGACCTTGCTCACAGAGCCACCTGGGTCGGCGGCGCTGGCGTTGAGCGTAATCGAAGCAGGTGCGGAGAAGGTCGCGCCGTTGGCCGGATTGGTGACGGTCACGGCAGGCGGGTTGTTGGCGGCGATGAAGGTGAAGCGCAGGTAATTGAAATTGCCGACCAGGCCGCTCCCGCCGTTGCCGTCGAGCGCCAGTCGCATCACTTGCTGGCCGGGGTTCAAGGCGACGTTGCTGCGGACGAGGGTCTGCCAGTTCTGCCACCCGCCGGTGTCGGGAAAATCGAGCGGCCCCGTCTTGTCCACGCCGTCGAATTCGACGTGGAAGATTCCACCGTCGCCCGCCGAGGCGAACCGCGCTTCGAGGCTGTAGAGACCCGACGTGGCGACGTTGACCGTGTACTCCATCCACTCGCCACCTTCCACCCAACCCACGTTGTAGCCGCCGCCCGTGTCGGAGGTGCCCTGGATGTCCACGCCATCAGTGAGGCGATACTCGATGCCGTTGTTGGACGCGTCGTTGTCGTGATAGGCGATGCCGTCGCCGCCGTTGTCGAAGTCCTCGGCCTGGATGGTCCCGGGAATTGCCCGCGCAGCGCCGCCGAAAGGCGTTTGATCAAGCGACACGCCGTCACCTTGAAATTCCAGCCAGTTCAAGACGAACAAGCCGGTGTCGCCCGGGTTGCGGAGGAACACAAAAAAGAGAGTGCGGGTTCCGCCGGGATTGGAGATTGCCGCCACCACGTTCGTGTAAAGGCCACCAGTGGCGGGAATGTATGCCGTGCTGATAAGCGGTCCACCTGGCGAGTCCGCGTGAATTTCAATCCGGCCACCGAGTCCGGCGCCGGCGACGCGATAGGTGATGGCGCTGATGTTGGTCAGGTCAATTGGCGCGAAAGTGATGTAGTCGCCGTGGTCAATGCCCGCGATGTCCAGACCGCCGCCGGCCGAGTCGCTGGTTGGCTGGGTGATCGCGCCGCTGTTCGTCGAAAAGAATTCGGCCTGCTTGCGCCTGGGGTGCAGGAGGTGAGTGGCGCGGCCCGTGAGCGGCGCGACGCTGGGCGCACCGTTGTCGGTGTAGCTGCCGGCGAGTACTAGGAACAGATTGTCGGCGTCCGAATCAGTGTTGAGCGGCGCGATGAACTGGCCGGCGCAGCCCGTGAACTGGCCCTGGGAGTGGGCATGGTCGTTGTGGCCCAGCGACGGTTCGAATGTTACGCGGGAACAAGCGACACCGCCGTTGCTCGTGCTGCCGTCCTCGGCGTCGGAAACAGCCAATTGGAAGTTGATCGCTTCGCCCCAATCAAAAAACGCTCCGTTGGGCGGATGCTGAATGCTCACCACCGGCCGGTTATTGCCGGCAGCGATCGCGACGCTGGCCAGCGTGCGATTTCCCTGAGAATCTGCGATGGCGAGTTGCGCGTTGTAGTTTCCTGGTTGCGTGTACGTGAAGGACGGACTTGGCGCGGTTGAATTGGTGGCGCCGTTTCCAAGAAAGCTCCACGCCAGCGTGACGACGTCATTTGTGTCGGGATCATACGAACCGGCGCTCGAAAACTGGACGGTCAAGGGCACCGAGCCGTTGTCTGGAGTCGCGCTGGCCACGGCCACCGGGGCGTGATTGCCGCCCACGTAATCAATGCGGACGACTTTGGCGTCGGCGTTGCCACCGCCAAACCCGCTGCCCCACTCGATCAGGTAGATCGCGCCGTCCGGCCCAATCTCCATGTCCATCGGTTTGCTGAAGCTGAAGCTGGGAAGAAACGGATTGATCTTCAGGACATTGCCGCTGTCGTCGAGTTTCACTTCCTTGATGTAATTCCTCGACCACTCGTAGATGAAGAGGGTGTTGTCGTAATAGCGCGGCAGCTTGCGCGCGGAGACGAGATTGGTCTGGTAATGATAAACAGGACCGGCCATGGCGGTGCGGCCCGAGCCGCCGTTGATCTCCGGGAATTCGGATGACGCAGCGTAGGCATACCAAATCCATGCCGGGCGTGCCGCGGGCAGATTTGTCGGGCCGGTGTTGTTTGGTGAGTTGTTGATCGGGGCATTTAGATTGAAGGCGGCCCCGGAGACTCCGGTCGCAAAGTTGTAGTCAATGTAAGGCTTGTTGTCCCCCACGAAATACGGCCAGCCGTAATTCCCCGCCGTGCGCGCCTGATTCCATTCGTCCTGTCCCGCTGGTCCACGCAACGCGTCCGCCGCGTTGGCGTCCGGTCCGACCTCGCCCCAATACAGCCAGCCGGCCGCCGGGTCCACGCTCATGCGGAACGGATTGCGATTGCCCATCACGTAGATTTCCGGCCGGCCTGCCGAGCCGTCGCTGGGAAACAGGTTGCCGGCGGGGATGGTGTAAGTGCCGTTCGGCTCCGGGTGGATGCGCAGGATTTTGCCGCGAAGGTCGTTGGCGTTGGATGCTGACTTCTGCGCATCCCAGGCGGAGCGCCCAGACCGTTCGTCAATCGGCGCGTAACCGCTGGACGCAAACGGATTGGTGTTGTCGCCAACCGCGACGAACAGGTTGCCGCCCGGTCCAAAGGCCAGTGAACCGGCGGAGTGGCAGCATTCGTTGCGCTGCGTGGGAATGACCAGCAAAACTTTCTCGGAGCTCAAATCCATCGTGTCGCCGGCCATCGTGAATCTTGAAACGTGTTGCTTCGGCGTCGCTCCCGCCGGTGAATAGAACAGGTAGAACCAGTTGTTCGAAGCGAAGCCTGGATCGAGCGCCAGTCCCAGCAGGCCATCCTCCAACTGGCTGAAGACCGAAAGCTGTCCGGCCACGACCACCGAGGAATTCTGCGGCTTGTAGATTTTGATGCGACCGCCGCGCTCGATGTAGAACACGCGCCCATCCGGCGCCACGGCGAGTTCCATCGGATCGGCCGGCGCGGCGTCGAGAATGACTTTCTGATAATTCGAGTCCAGTGTCACGCCGCAGTCCGCCGGCTTGATGCCGGCGGCGAATTCGATTCCGCCCAGGAGGTGCGCTTGGAACAGCGGCTCGGAATAACTCGCCGGTGTGTGCCCGCCGGCTGTGTACCAGGCGCGCCCGCCGTCATACTCGTGACACCAGGCGATGGGATGATCGAAGCCCATTGTCCCGCCGGAATAGGTTGTTTCGTCCAGCGTCGCGAGGACGTGAACCGTGCCGCGCGGATTAGTCTGGAAATTGTACCACTCGTCGGTCCGGACCCAACGTTTCGGCAGCGACGCGGTGGAAGGATGGATTTGATCGGCGACCTTGATGGTCGCTGTCGGAGTGCCCGCCGGGTGGCCCGAGAAATACGCGCCGACCAGGCCGCCATACCAGGGCCAACCGTATTCCGTGTCGCTCGCCGAATGAACGCCGGCATAACCGCCGCCGGCCCGGATGTAGCGCTCGAACGCCGCCTGTTGGTTCGCGTCGAGCACGTCACCGGTGGTGCAGAGAAAAACGACCGCTTTGAATTGCACGAGGTTTGCGTCGGTAAAAACGCCCGCGTCCTCGCTGGTGGTGACGGAGAAACTGTTGTTCGACCCCAACGCGCGAATGGCGGCGAGGCCGTCGGTGATCGAGTCGTGGCGGAAGCCGGCGGTCTTGGAAAACACGAGGACTTGATAAGCGAAGGCCTGGGTTGGAAGCACAACGACAGCCGCAAGCCAAGGCATCAGCAAAGCGCCGAATGACCGCCGCGACAGGACGTGAGCCGCAATCGAAAATGTCTTGGCGAGTCCGTGGCGCATAAGTCGTTGTTCAACGCAGAGCCTAACGGAAGGTCGAAGATTTGCAAACCGGGTTGCCGCAGCTTGAGGATTGAGCGGCAGGATTCCGCGTGATCGGCGGCAGCGGCGGCGATTACCGCGCTGGTTGCTCCCGCACGGTCGAATTCGCTCGCGAAGCAACCTTTCCATCCACGAAGAGTTCGATGGCCCGCATGACGCGCAGGGGATGATCGGTTTGAATGAGGTCAATGCCCCACCGCATCGCTTGAAGATAATCCTCGATGCGCTCGTGCCTGCCGAGCGCGTCGGAGAACACCTTCACGCCGGCGGCATGACAACGGGCAATCAGTTCCTGCGAGAGAATGTCCCAACTGGCATCCACGGCGTAGGGCGGCAACGTGGCCACCAGCGCGTCGAGTTCCTCGGGCTTGCCGAGCGGCGGCAGCGAGCGGATGCGCGGGTTGATGGCTTTGAGCCGGGCGAGGTATTGCGGCGATTGATAAACCACGGTGCGCTCGACGACCTTATGGCGCTCCACCGCGGCGGCCAGTGCCTCCGGCGGAATGGCCTTGGCGTCGAAGTAGAACTCCACCTTGCCGGCAAAAGCCGCCAGGAATTCGTCCAGCGCGGGGAGTGGCAGTGTGGCATAAGGCGGGCCGAATTTGATTCCGGCGCTCAGTTTCCGCACGGCCTCGGCGGTCTGCTGATCAATCGGGCCGGTGCCATCGGTCGTGCGTTCCAGGCGCGAATCGTGGAGCAGGAAGAACTCTCCATCGCGGGTTGTGCGAACGTCGAACTCGATGAAGTCGGCGCCGAGATGAACCGCTTTCGCAAAAGCGGGCATCGTGTTCTCCGGCGCATAACGGTTTGCGCCGCGGTGCAGCGCGATTTGCACCGGCCGCTTGGGGAGCTTTCTCCAGAGCGCATGGGCGATGACTTCCTCGGGGAGATCGGTTTGCAACCAGTCCGCGCCTGCGGCCATAACGCGCTCCCACATCTCGGGTTTGTCCCACTCGCCGAGGACATTGGCTTGAACCTTGATGCCAGCGCGCTTGAAAGATTCCGCCAGCGCCGGAGTCAAAGCGGGCGCATCAATCTCGACGGCGGCGAGGCCGTTACTTGCCGCCCATTCCGATCCGCCCGCGCCGGGCTGCCATTTCGCCATGAGAGCGATCCGGCCCGCGGATGCCTTTCGCGCGCCCTGCAATTGCTTCATGCCCGCGAAGACCACGACCTGCCGCTCCATTCTGGCCTCGAGAATCTCGCGTGCCAATTGCTCCGAACCCGCGTCTTTGCAATCGAGGTAAAGGTTCAGCCTGCCCTGGCAGAGATCGAAGCAATCCTTCAACGGCAGCGGACGCTCACTCGCGAACCGCGCAGCGAAACGTGATCCCACGTCCACCTCGCGCAGTTCGGCGAGAGCATGCCCGCTGATTTTCCAGGACTTCCCGCTCGCATCGGCGATGGTGGCATCATGCGCGAGGATGTGCTGTCCGTCTTTGGTGAGTCGCACGTCCACCGCGGCCCACTCCAAGCCGTCTTGAATGCAGCGGTCCAGGGCGGCGCGCGTGTTTTCAGGCGCCTGCCGCGAGGCGCCGCGATGGACCATGACCTGATGGGTTCGCGGCGGCTGGATGGGTTCGAAGAAGGAGAAGCCATCGCTTCGGCTCAACCCGGGCAGCAGGAGAACGATGAGGATGAGAAAGGGAACAGGCCGCACGATTGCAGGCAAGCCGGACAGAAGGTTGCGGCTTTGGCCGGCGCCGCCGAAGGGGATGCGCATGAACTAATTCCCGGTCGGGCTGCCTGGGACACAATAGAGCAATCCGGGCCGCCTCGCCGCCTCCTGAGTGAATTGCAGCAGCGAAATCCAGTGGACCCGCGCATCAAAGCCCAGGATGCCCGCGCCTTTGCCGTGGCGATTGCCAATTCCTTCCTCGTCGTTCGGGATCTGGCTGGCGTCGAACCCGCGGTTGTAGGCGTAAAAGCCGCTGTAGATACCCACTTTCGGCTCCCACTGGACGTAGGCCGCCGGGTTGAACTGGGTGATCTTGAACCGGACCCGGGGGTTGTAATCATTAAAGGCGCACACCGACCCGTTCATGATGTAACTGGAGACGCGCTGCTTCCGGTTGAGGAAGTCTTTGTTTTCCTTTTTGTCGAGCGGGCAATAGTAGGACTGACGATTGCGAACGTAGGCGAAGTAAAGGCCCTGCTCAATGTTCGGGAAGTCGTTGGTGTTGTCCACCAGCGGACCGGTGGTTGGGGCGCGGGGGAGGAACGGCTCCGGCGCCTGACTCCCCTTCGGCATGTAGAGCCAGCTCGGCCCGTAGTAGTTGTGCCACTGGGCCCATGGCATGTAATCGTTGTTGTCGTGGGTGTACATCGTCATCGCCAGGCCGAGTTGGCGCATGTTGTTCACGCACACGGTGCGGCTCGCCTTGTCCTTGGCTTTGCTCAATGCCGGCAACAGCAAGGCCGCCAGGATGGCGATGATCGCGATGACCACAAGCAGCTCGATCAAAGTGAACGCCTCAGGACAAGGAGGGTGGTGATCGCGTTTGCAACCCGATCGGGTGATTGGGCAAGGCGAAGGGACACGCTCCGCCGGAAGCGTGGGCCTCGCGTCGCCGGACCATTCCGGGCGGCACTTCGCGCTACGAAGCAGTTGAATCATCGCGCAAACTCCTGGTTTCACGGAAACGACCGGCCTTCGTCCTGCGAGATTTCGTAGGCCAGGAGATAGACTTTGCCTCCCTTGACCCACTTGGCCGAGCCGTCGCACATCTGCATGTTCACGCCATGCGCGCCGTGGTTGTCGTTTTTGTCCGGGTAATTGTTTTGCGCGCCTGGTCCCTGCCGGTCGCCATCGAACATGAGATAAATATCCGTCGGCCCGAAGACCTTGCCCTTTAGCCCGAAGGCGTTGTACCGATGCACCCATTTGCTCACGGAACGTTCGGTTTTCCGGGTGGTCCAGTTCATGAAGGCGTTGATTTCGTAACTCACTCCGCGCAGGTCTGCGTCGTATGTGGCGGCGCTCCGGGCGCGCTTGTAGGGCGACTGATAAAGCAGATCAGCCAGCACGGGACGCCCGTAATAGTTCACGCCCCGGTTCGTGCCAATGAAGTTATCCGTGGACGGACAAACAAAGACCGAACGCGCAATGGCGCCTGAAATGTAATCCGGGTAGAGCCACGTCAGGTCATCGCTGCCGTCGGTCGGCGTGCCCGCGAGCCAGCCGGTAGAATTGTCCGAGGCGTACATCATCGAGCCAAGCCCCATCTGCTTGAGATTGTTCAGACAGGCGATTCGCTTCGAACGCTCCTTCGCGCGCGCCAGCGCGGGCAACAACATGGCGGCAAGGATTCCGATGATGGCGATGACGACGAGCAACTCGATCAAGGTGAAGGCGACGCCCGACCGATGGCTGCAACCCGGGGTCTTGCAGGAAGCGCCGGAGCCTGCGACGGAACAGGACTCGACGCGCTGGCACTGGCAACCAACCGAAGCCAACTGTGCATGAAGGCGGTGAGTCATGGCGGGATTTTCGGCCAGGGTGACAGCGGCGTCAACGGGTTTTTGCCAAACGCTTGATCCGTGGCAGCCGACGTGAGGAGGCTCCAACCTCGATCACGGAGGATGAGTTTGGCCTCCTTGCGCCGGCTGCTGCGGGGTTGATCAAACGACCCGCAGGGCAGAGTGGGCAGCGGCCACTCGACACTCCGGAACTTGGCAGCGCAAGGCACCAACGACTTGCGGCAGTCTGTCCCATCCATTGAGATGTGAGTCAGCGGACGGTGTGCTGCCTGAGAAAGGCGAGGACGTGGTCAAACGTCTGCTGGATCACCGGGTCCTCGGCGGCGCGCCGCCCGCCATCGAAGCCGTGTCCGCGATTCGTCATCGTGAGAAACAGATGTTCGACCCGCTGTCGTTCCAGTTCCCTGGCCATGAGCGCCGATTGCTCGTAGGGCACGTCGGTGTCCTGGTCGCCATGCAGCAACAGCGTCGGCGGATATTTTTTTGACACGTTGCGGAGCGGGCAGAAACGGTCGAACGCCTTCGGTTCGGTGATGGGGTCGTGGCCGGCGACTTCGTCCGGCCAACGCCCGTTCTGGCGGCAGTAGAGGTAAAACCGGAAGCGCTCCGGAGCGGTGGTTTCAGACAGGATGCTGCGGCCAACGGCGGCCAAGGCTTCGGCTTTGGCCACTGCGGGTTTCTGGGAATAGAAGGGATCGGGCCGGCTGTACCAATCCCCCGCGATGTCACCATAGCCGTAAAACGCCACGATGGCATTCGGGCGGGGCCGGACACACACCCCAGACATCAAGGCGAGGTATCCGCCCGCTGAGTGTCCCACGACGCCGATGCGCTCCCGGTCAATGCCGGCGAGTTCGGGGCCGTGGCTGCGCACCCAGCGGAATGCGTCGCGCAAATCTTCGAGGATGAACTTGAGCTTGGTTTCCGGCGCGAGGCGGTAGTCAATCGAGATGACGTTGAATCCGGCGTCGAGATAGCGCTGCAACTGCCAGGGGTGAAGGTTGGCGCGATTGCCTGAGATCAGTGCGCCGCCGTGGATCCAAACGATCGCGGGCCGGCGCGGAGTCGTGTCGCGGCGATAGATATCCGCATGGATTTTGCAATCGCCCACCTGTTTGTAGCAGACTGTGCGGCTGGGGAAACCGGCAAGCTTAAGCAAAGGAGTCGCGGTCAGAGCTTTCGTTGCTTCCGCGTGGGAGGTGGTTGCAAGCACCTTCAAGGCGGTCGAAACAATAACAAAAGTGCAACCGGCCAGAACGCGTCCGTGTCTGCGAGTCACAACGGGCCTGGCGCTCGGTTTGGCGGAACGCATGGTCAACCGCCAGTTGTCGTTCGGGTCGGACCAGGTTCACGCGCCGCAGCCGGCACCGGGCAGCCGCTGCGTCCACGGGCGGATGGACTCGTTTTCACGGCGAAGCCGGCGAGTCATTTCATGTGCCAGTGGATCGTGTAGCGCCAGTGGTCCTCCGGTTTGAAAGTCTGCGAGCCGTTGTCGCTCACGGTAAAGCTCCCGGCGCTCCGGTTGTCCATCTCCTCGGTGCATTCGTCGCCCGCAACGTCGTCGAGCTTCAGCACGAACTTGCAGGTTTGATCCTTCTTGGCGTTGGGGATGGAGAGTTCAGTCGCAATGGTGGCTTCATCCTTCGACCAGGTCTTGTCGGGGATGTTGAATCGCTTGGTGGCATCGCCGACCGTGGCTTCAAAGCAGAGGTACCAGTCGGCCGTCTGGGGCGTGGTGTGCATGACGATCTTGTCAATCACGAGCGTGCGACTCCCCTCCGACGCCGCCTTGGTGTCCTTGGTGTATTTGGTGGCCGTGGGCGGTTCGGCGCGTTCTCGGTCGAAATTCGCCGCGACGGTGATTTCGTTGTAGCCCATCGAGTAGATCACCGTGCGTTCGTCGTCCACGGCTTGCAGTTCGGAGGCTGACTGTCCGCCCTGGATGTTGAAAAACTTCGCGGCCTTGAACGGCCCCAACTGTTCGGTCTTCACGTCGCCTTGGGCGTAAAGCGCGACCTGATCCTGTGCGCGGATGACACTGAAGGTGAACTTGTCTTTCTTGATCTCGAGCACCTGCTTGAAGGTCCTGCCCTCGCTGTCGGTCACGTTGGCAACCCAACGGCCCGCGAGGGCTTGTAAATCATCCGCCCGGGCGGGGCTGGTGATCGAGGCGGCGAGTCCAAACAGAGTGATGAGTGTTGCGATGTTGGTTTTCATAGAATGAGATTGATCGTTCGATACGTGACGGACTCTGGGCTGGGGACGTGGTCAAGTTCAAGGAGAAAAACTTGAGCGGCCACTCGCCGCGCTTGACAATGTCGGCCAAATCAGTGAAAAACAGCGTATGAAACCGAGCCGAGCCGCGCCGGAACACGGAAACAAGCCCGGGCCGTGTGCAGGAGGCAGCCCGTACTTCATCTCCCGGCCCGGCCTCTGCCGCCGCCACGCGGCGGGTTTCACCCTGATCGAGCTGCTGGTGGTCATCGCCATCATCGCGATTCTCGCTGCGATGCTGCTGCCCGCTTTGGCACGGGCCAAGGTCAAGGCGCAGGGCGTTTACTGCATGAACAACGGCAAACAGATGATGCTGGCCATGCAGATGTACACCGTGGATTATCGCGACCTCTTTCCACCCAATCCCGACGATGGCAACACGACGCCGGGTTACAACTGGTGTCCCGGCAAATCGGAGCCAGGCGACGGTGAGGAATTCAACAGCGACATTCTGATTGACCCGACCAGGTCGCTCCTGGCGCCTTACATGGGCAAGAACGCCAGCATCTTCAAGTGTCCGGCGGATAAACGCATTGGAAGATCCACGGCGCCCTCAACGCGTAACACCACGGTTTCAGCCGCCAGGACCTTCTCCATGAGCCAGGCCGTCGGAACGGACCCCTACCCGCCCAGCCGCGGACAACTCCCCGTTCATGGGCCGTGGTTGGACGGCAATCACAGTCATCCCATGACGGGATGGAAAGTTGAGTTGGCGCGGGCGCGTTTTCCTGCCACACGGCAGGGATGAAAAAACAACCTCGCCCGCAACCAACCCGCTCCAAGCTCTCCATCTTCCGCCAAC
>Ga0247727_10001086_pt1 | contig 66174 bp, 53 predicted proteins | sample WisWelCaveWW1625_FD_202498 | JGI IMG/M metagenome (GOLD analysis project Ga0247727, IMG submission 202498) | Biofilm microbial communities from Wishing Well Cave, Virginia, United States - WW16-25 | ecosystem: Environmental > Aquatic > Deep subsurface > Groundwater > Cave microbial mat | place... | reverse complement strand
AACTCGAATCCAGAGGGTAGGTCTTCACTACATCGAGGTTTTCAAAGAGCCGATCACAAAAACAATCAGTTGGTTTATCCGCCGGCGCCAAAATGCTCAAAAAAATTTATTTCCTGCGGAAGTGGGGTTAGTACGCAAGGGCTTGTGCACGGAAGCTGAAGTGCTCGAAGAGGAAAACCTCCGCCGCGCAAAGAGCGGTCGTTTAGAAGATTCACAGTATGTGCGAATCGACAATGACGATGGAAATGCAGGGCATTTGGACAGGCCGCAGCATCCGATGCGCAAAGTATTTGCAAAGTTTCGCTGGTCGCGCCGATTGGGCACGGCCATCTTTGGATGGAAATGGAAGAAGCTGAAGAAAGATCATTCTCCGGAAGGGATGCATTGATTCATTCGCTCTTGTTGGCGATCATTTCGCCGCCGCTGTTGTTCGCCGCCTCCGTCTCCGCCCCGCTGCCTAAGCTTATGGAAGCGGAGCAGGGGCTGGACCCGCAAGATTTTCCCGAAGCCGTTGGGTATGTCAATGATTTCGCAGGGGTGATCGATTCGGAAAGTGAAGCCAGCCTGCTCGCGCTTTGCGAAGAGTTGCAGCGCAAGACCGGCGCCGAACTGGCCGTCGTCACCGTGGCCACTGTCGGCGACATGGATTACGCCGAATATTCCATCCGGCTCTTTGAAAAATGGAAGATCGGCAAAAAAGATAAGAACAACGGTGTGATGTTGTTTCTTACGGTTCAGGAACGCCGCGTTCGCGTGGAGGTTGGCTATGGCCTCGAAGGCGCTCTACCGGATATTACTACCGGACGAATTTTGGATCAGTATGTTGTTGATGATTTGCGCCGCGGAAATGTCGGTCAGGGACTTCTGAACGGCGCGCGCGCCATCGCCGGAAAAATTGCCGAAGAGTACGGCGTCGAGATCGACGGCGCACCGGCGCCGAGAATTCGATCTTCCCGACAGAAGCAAGGCGGCGGCATCGGCAAATTGATGACGATGCTCATCATCTTTTTGATTTTCGCGCGACCACGCTGGCTGTTACCGTTTTTGATGATGGGCGGCGGCAGGAAGCGCGGCGGATGGGGTGGAGGTTTTGGCGGCGGCTTCGGCGGAGGGGGATTTGGCGGTGGAGGGTTCGGCGGCTTCGGTGGCGGGGGCAGCGGTGGTGGCGGAGCAGGAAGAGGTTTTTAGCATCGCATCCGATTCAGGTAGTTCTAAAAATAGATTTTCACGATTCGTTTATCACGGGAGGGGTAATGGCAGCGAGCAGCGGATTTTCCATTGCCCGATGGATTCGCTCTGCCTGCGTGGTGGGGATGGTGTTGCCATGTGTTCTTTGTTCGCAAGAGTTCCCCGCGCCGGTTGGCTATGTTAATGACTTCGCCAAGGTGATCTCTTCAAGCGAGGCCGCGCAGATTGAAACGATCTGCCGCGAGCTCGAAGAAAAAACTACTGCCGAGTTGGCGGTGGTCACGGTCCAGTCTGTTGGCGATATCGACTACGCCGAATATGCCAACCGCTTGTTTGAAAAATGGGGCATCGGCAAGAAGGGACAAGACAACGGTGTCCTGCTCTTTCTAACGGTTCGCGAGCGTCGGATTCGCATTGAGACGGGCTATGGACTTGAAGGAACAATTCCTGACATCACGGCGGGTCGCATTCTGGACGACTATGTCATCGAAGAGCTTCGTCGCGGGAATTACGGCACTGGGATGTTGGCCGGGGCAAAGGCAATTGCCGGCGTCATCGCGGTAGAAAAAGGCGTTCAGATTGGCGGTGCGATTCAGCCGCGATTGAGACAGATTCCTTCATCGAGGAGAAACCCATCAACGAGTTCGCCGCAAACTGGCGACAGAGATCTTTCAGTCCCTTTTGGAATGTTGTTCATCCTCGTCATCATTGCAATCATGTTTATTTTTGCTGCCAAAGGCGGCGGAAGTGGAGACTATCACAACAGAGATGACAGCTTTCATGGTGGTTTTGGAGGTGGTTTCGGTGGCGGTGGATCGAGTGGCGGCGGCGGAGGAGGGTTCGGCGGCTTTGGCGGTGGCAGCAGTGGCGGCGGTGGAGCAGGCCGCGGGTTTTGAAAAGTGATTTTGAAGATTCGAAATAATTGACGGCAAAAGGAGGTGGGGAGGAAATGGCAAAATATCCAGAATCGCCGGAAAACATTTTTGAAAATTACACCAGCGATTGGAAAACAGCTTTCGGTCAGGAGCTGCAATCGATCATTCTTTACGGCAGCGCCGCGCGCGGTGAATACGTGCCGGGCGTTTCAGATATCAACTTTCTGGTCATGCTTTCGTCAGAAGGCATCGCTACGTTACGTTCGGCCATCGAGCTGACCAGCAAATGGCGCAGCCAGAACGTCGCCGTGCCGCTGGTGTTGACCAAGATTTACATTGAAACCTCGCTCGACACTTTTCCCATCGAATTTCTCTCCATGCAACGGCATCACAAAGTCATTTTCGGCGAAGATGTGTTTGCTGGTTTGAACATTTCCAAAGCCAACATACGCATGCAGCTTGAGCGAGAAGTGAAGGGCAAGCTGTTGCATCTGCGTGAAAATTTTTTGGCCGAAGCCGGAGATCGCGACAGCTTGTTGAAATTGCTGCGACAAACCTTGCCGGCGTTTAATTCGATGTTCGAAGCGCTGCTTTATTTGAAAGGACAACCGATACCGGAACATCGCCGCGACACATTTATGCAAGTCGTGGAGTTCGCCAAATTGGACAAAACATTTTTTGATAAACTGCTCAAAATAAGCCAACAAGAGAGCAAGCCGTATCGCAGCGAGCTGTGGGATATTTTCGAGAAATATATCTCGCAAATTCGCGCGCTCGCTCTTTTTGTTGATGGGATGGAGAAAGAAAAGTAATACGTAATGCGTAATACGTAAACTGTTTTTTTGTTCTTTGCTTTTTACGTCTTACGCTTTACGCATTACATCTTTCGTTTCACGTTTTAATCCTTAAGGAGGATAAGATGGGACGTGGCTTGAAGATTACATTGATCGTTGTCGGCGTGTTGGTGCTGATCGGCTTCATGCTGTATTCTTTTGTCACGGGCAATTACAACAAGCTGGTAGGCCTTGACGAGGGTGTAAAAAGCGCTTGGGCGCAGGTGCAGAATCAGTATCAACGCCGCGCCGACTTGGTGCCGAATCTCGTCGCGACCGTTCAAGGCGCTGCCAATTTTGAACGGCAAACGTTGACCGACGTCATCGAAGCCCGCGCGAAGGCAACGCAGCCGCAGATCAACGCGGAAAGTGTTTTGAACAATCCGCAAGCATTCCAACAATTCCAACAAGCGCAAGACAACCTCGGCGCGGCGCTGGGGCGGCTGTTGGTCGTCGTGGAGAAATATCCGGAACTGAAAGCCAACCAGAATTTTCTCGACCTGCAAACCCAGCTCGAAGGCACCGAGAATCGAATCAGCACTGAGCGCCGTCGTTTCAACGAAGTTGTGCAGTCATACAATTCAACCCTGCGCACATTCCCAACGGTGATGATCGCCGGCTTCTTCGGATTTCAACAGCGGCCGTATTTCGAAGCCAGCGCCGCAGCGCAAGAAGCGCCGAAGGTGGATTTCACGCAGCCGTCGAATCAGCAGCAGTAAAAATTGGAGGATCGAGAATCGAAGATAGATGATGGATATTTGGTCGCTGATTCTCGATCTTCTATCTTCGATCCTCGTTTATCCCTACGGTGCTCCGATCATTGAAGAAGTGAGAAGGGCAACTATGGCTCACGATCTCATCGACGAATTTAAAACAGCTATCGAAAATAACGATACCGCCGCCGTTTCCAATCTCCTGACCCAAAACGGTTTTCTCAGAGAACACCTCGATGAGGGTATCTGTAGTTGGAATAAACCGCCACTTGCAGCTTCTCGCAGCACAGAGATGATCGATGTGCTTCTGAAACACGGAGCACATATTGCAAAGGTTGGCAAATGGTGGGCGCCGGGATTTGGCACTGACGAGGTGTTGCCCGAGATAGGTGAATATCTCATTCAACGTGGCGCCACGGCTACACCTCATGCGCTGGCCGGTCTGGGACTCGCTGAACGCCTGCGAGCCGTGCTTGATGAGCGGCCGGATCAACTGAATGTAAAAGGCGGAGATGGTTGCACCCCATTACATTTCGCGAGAACAGTCGAGGTTGCCCAGTTGCTTGTGGAGGCCGGCGCGAATATCGATGCGCGAGACGATGATCACAATTCAACACCGGCGCAATGGCGGATAGCTGTTTCAACTGACGTATCTCGTTTTCTCCTTGCGCAAGGAGCAGCCGCCGATATCTTCATGGCAGCGGCGCTCGGCGATCTGAATCTGGCGCGTCTTGTCATCAAGAATGATCCGCTCTGCGCAACCTATTGCATCGGCAATAACAATGGACCGTTTCCGGGCATTGGTTTCCAGGGCAAAGGCGGCACGATTTATCAATGGACCCTGGGATTCAATCGAACGCCCCATGAGATCGCTCTGCAACGCGGACACCGGGAGGTTTATGATTTGCTGATGCAGCACACGCCGCCCAAGAACAAGCTCTTGGTTGCCTGTATGATCGCCGATCGTCCCCTGGCCGAAAGCATTGCCAGCGACCATCCGAATCTCCTGAGCGAAATGGATAATGAAGATCGTTCTCTGCTTGCCAAAATGTGTTGGGAAACGAATCAGAATATCGAAGCGGCTCGCCTGATGCTCGATCTCGGATTTCCGGTTGACGTGCCTGAACGCAATCACGGCTATACGCCTTTGCATAATGCCGCATGGTGCGGCAATGCCGAGCTTGTGGAGCTGCTCATCGCGGCTGGCCATCCGTTGGACATAAAAGATCCTCAATTTGGCGCAACGCCGATTGGCTGGGCATGTTATAGCTGCCTTGAAGCAAAGCGGCATCCCGAGGACAAATTTCCACGCGTCGTTGACGTGCTCCTTCAAGCCGGTGCATCTTATGACAAGAAGAACTATCCATCCGGGCATGAAGGTATTGATGCCGTACTCAAGCGTCATCTTGGAAACCAACTGTAGCTGAGCTTGTCGAAGCTAAACGAAGCGATGCAGCAATACAATCAAACTCTACACACTTTCCCGATGGCAACGCTTGGAATATCCTGTTCGTGATTGCAGCAACTTCATTATTGGTCGAGAACGTACAGTTGGTTATTGAATCTGACAAAGACGAAACCGTCTATACGCGTTAAGCAAAAAGAGGTATTCTGATGTGAGACAAGAAAGAAAAAAATCTTTTACCCAATAGAATAAACTTGTTATCGAAAATGACTCCATATATTCAAAACACTTTTCGTGTGCTTATACTTTCTTTAGTCGTAAGCCTTATTTCTTTCAGTAGCGTTGGTAGTCAGTCCCAGCCCCATGATTACATAAAGTATTTACCTCTTAATTCCCCAAGAATTATTGGCCAAACAGATGCAAGCAGGGACCTTGGGCTTTACGGTGATCCTCAAAATGATATTAACCCTGTGGATGGTATCGATGATGATAGCTACAGTAGGCTGCTGTATCTTGTACAAAAATTTTCTCCCATTCTAATAAAGAATACAAATTCTGCACCGATGAAAATTGATTCAGTTAAAGGCACCGACAAAATTATTATCGACCGCTGGGATATAACGGTTTCACCACCCAAAAAGATAGGCAATGCAGAGTATTTGTCGCAAAGTGATAAAGATTATGATTTCAGGATCAATAAGTTGATTGAAAACAATCTAAGTCAGGTTAAGAATTCGAGCATTCATCCAGCGCTTGATTCTCTCAGTGTATTATTTTTCGATTTACCATACGATGATGTTGAATCATGGAAGCGATATTGGGAAAGCTTTCAATTTCAGCCTTTTATTTATGCACATCCTTTTATTCATTCTGTATCAAAAGATCGATTTGACTTTGTCATTCAATACTGGTTTTTCTACCCATTTAATGACGGAGGAAACAATCACGAAGGTGATTGGGAGCATATCAATGTCGTGATTACGCTGCAAGGCAAAGCAGATACTTCACTGACGGACAGAGAAATTTGGGCAATCCTACAAACCAAGAATCATTATATCTCCAACGAACAGTTGGTGATAAAGCGTGTAGAATACTATTTTCATCATAATGTGATGGTATTGAATTATGTTAGCCCAAACGTCTACCAAGATTCTACAAAATGGGAATCGGAAGTCCAGAATCTAATATCTGCCCAGCCAAACAAAGAATGGATTTGGAGAAGGATTTGGGAAAGAGCACATAGTATTAAGAATGGATTCAATACGCATCCCATAGGATACATTGGTGGCGATGATAAAAGCATGGTAATATTGCTCAATTTACTGAACCGCTCTTTCAATCGTAATTCACACGGCACCTATCCATTTTCAGGATTCTATAAGAATATTGGACCAATTGACGCAACGGAAAGAATCCAAAAAAACCTACCAAAAGCTGCACAAAGTGATATTGTTGAGTTTGCCGAGGGACAGATACAGATTCTCCCTGATTGGGAGAGAATTTTTGACAAAATAAGAGTGAATGCAGAGCTTAGAAAAAAGTGGAGTTGGTTTCTTTTACCAGTTCGGTGGGGACAACCTGCCTCAGAATCTCCCGGGGCTGGGCTTATAGAACATGCTGATACAGGAAATCTTGCACCGTTTGGTCCCGCCTACAATTCGGGTTGGAATCGGGTTGGTCCTTGTAGAGGCTACGAACTGTACGATGCGAAGCAATACAGCTCGCGCTACCTTTTGGGAGTGAAAGACTATCTATCTAATAAGAACACCGGATGGTTTGGGCTCTCAAACATCGCAAAACCGATTTTTGTACTTCCGCCCATGGATCTTATTTTTAGAAATATTCCTTGTTTCATCAAAAAATTTGATCCAATGTTTTTCCCTGCAGAGAAAGGGCCATCAAAAAGATTTACAGTTACAGTTCTACCTCAATATGGTGACGATGTTACGTATAGACCAGCGCTAAGTGAGGATCAACGTGAACATATTTTACAGTTTATTGAAGACAAAAAACTTATACCATTGATTGATCTTTATTTCTTTGGTGGTACTCCTCCATTCGGCCTAAGTGAGGATTTATTCAAAACGAAAACGGTTGGATTAGAAGTAAGTCATGATCTTGATAAATATTGGTCAACAAGACATCAATTCACGTACTATTTACCTCGTGCTCTTATCTTTGGAGAACCAAATCTTGATCCTGGAAAGGCGCTTACCGGCGATTTCTTACGCAGTATTATTGCCGAATCAGAGTTTACGAGTTGGCAGTATATAGGATGGGTTCGTTTTAATTTTGTCGGAGAGCGCTTTCATAGAGGTGTTACACCCTATATACAAATAGGTTGGGGATATACTCTTTCAAGGCTGAAGACTATAAAAGTACGAGGCACCCCTCTGAGACAATCAAGTACAGAATGGTTCTTCACTAGGCCATCGCTTTGGCCGCCGTGGCGTATTGCTAATACAAAAGCTGTCGGCTTGGGCGCTCATTTTGTCATTTCGCGTTGGTTAAATCTACGAGTGGATCTGAGTTATTTATCTCACCGATCAGTAAAGGAGTCGGGAAGTAGCGTAGATATGTCAGGATTCTATGGTACCTTGGGGTACACTTTCTTGTATTTTTAACATAGAGAAATTATCTTAAGAACAAATGCACTTGTTTTCACAGACAGAATAGCATGATAATTTGGCTGTGTAACGGAAACTATGGTTTACGGTTTGTGCTGTAGATGCGGCGAGTCGCGCCCCAGATGATTGTGTTAAACAAAAAACTGCTTCCTGATTACTAATTGAGCGATCAATGAAAAGCGGTTTATCTTTCGTGATGCTTTCGCTGCTTTTTGGCATAAGCTGCGATCATTCAACCGATAAGAAAAATGCGGAGGGGAGCGTGGCACTTTCAAGCTTCAAATCGAAACGCATATCAAGAACCCCGATTTTGCATTATAGTGCATCAAACATCTGAATAGGCGAGTCTTACACTTGACCATGAACCATCAACTCGGTTTTCTCAGCATCAAGGAAAATCGGGGTCTGGCTTTTATAGTGCAGAATTAAGGAAGAACAAGCAGGATTACGTTAAAGGCGCCATTGGAAAAAGTATTCCCGCTTTAAAAAACAAAAATCTCACGCAGAGACGCAAAGGCGCAGAGACAACGCAAAGAAAGAATATCAAAGGTTTTCTTTACGAGACCTTTGCGCCTCTGCGACTTTGCGTGCGCTTCTATTTTTGATTCCGGTTTGTCCGGTTCGGGACATCACAAATCATTTCAAAGGGTCTGAAATGAAGATCGCAATCAAACGCAAACACGCGAAACAATAAACTCGCGCGCTGTACAAGAAGCGCCGATGGTTGGCGAGCATGTCGAGTCAAGATGGATTTTTCGCAGCATAATCATGAGAGAGTTTTATGAAATCGGTATTGTTCACCTTCATTGTCACAGTGATGGTGATTTCATTATCCCTTTCTCAGGAAAGACAATCCCTTGAGGAGCAGGAAGTTTTCAGGAATGTATCCCGGCTGCCGGGAAGCAATGCTTTTTCTTCTGATTATGACGTGGCCATAGCAGTGGCAGTGGATAATCAGGGAAATGTCTATGTGACAGGGTCCAGTTGGGGGGATTCATTAACCAAGATCGATTACGCCACTGTCAAATACGATGCTTCCGGGAACGAGCAGTGGGTGGCACGCTTCAACGGCCCGGGAAATTTTGACGACACTCCATATGCCCTGGCGGTGGATGATTCGGGCAATGTATATGTCACGGGAGAGAGTTTTTGGGTTATCGGCAACGGGTATGATTACACCACGATTAAATATAATGCATCTGGGGAAGAGCAATGGGTTGCCCGTTTCAATGGGCCGGCCAATCGTCATGACCGGCCACAAGCCTTGGCGGTTGACGGCTCAGGTAACGTGTATGTGACTGGTGCGGAGCGCTTATACGACTGGGGTAGTTATGCAACCGTCAAATATAATGCATCCGGAGAGGAGCAATGGGTGGCATACTATGACGGGCCGGGATTTTCCTGGGACTGGGCATATGCCCTGGCGGTGGATGGGGTAGGCAATGTATATGTGACGGGATCCAGCGGTGAGGGTACCGCATTTGATTACGCCACTGTCAAATACAATGCATCCGGGGTGGAGCAGTGGGTAGCTCGCTATAACGGGCCGGAAAATTCTACAGATAGGGCAACTGCCCTGGCCGTGGATGGCGCGGGAAGTGTGTACGTAACAGGATCGAGTGAGGATTCCATTTCTGGTTATGATTACGCCACCGTCAAATACAATGCTTCCGGGGAAGAGCAGTGGGTGGGCCGTTACAACGGGCCAGGGAATTCTACTGACGGAGCAGATGCCCTGGCGATGGACGGCGCAGGCACCCTGTATGTAACGGGGTTAAGTAAAGGTTCAGGCAGTGGGTATGATTACCTCACCATCAAATACAGCGCCGCCACGGGCGATACCTTGTGGGCAAGGCGCTACAACGGACCGGCAAATTCTGATGACCTGGTGACTGCCATGGCGGTGGATGATTCCGGCTATATTCATGTGACAGGACGTAGTCAAGGTATCAATTTTGATTACGCCACCGTCAAATATAATGCCTCCGGGGAAGAGCAGTGGGTAGCACGCTACAACGGTCCGGGAAATCTTGATGACGCTGCGAAATCCCTGGCGGTGGATGCGATGGGCAACGTGTATGTAACGGGAGGGACTGATTACGATTATTATTATTCCAGAGGAGGTGATTACGCTACCATAAAATACAGTGCATCTGGGGTGGCGCAGTGGGTGGCACGTTATGGCGGGTGGGGAGAGACTGCGCTTATACTAAGAAGAAAATTAGCGGATGGTTTGTATGAAGCTTTTCAATTAGATAAACATGCCTGGCGGTTTGGTAATAATTCAACTTTGTTGTGGCCTCATAGTTGGTGGAGTCAATTTGATTATACAACATATCCTTACAACACGTGGCCATGGATATTTGCAGATCCACCTATCAATGCCATACCTGAAAATTTTCCTGACTGGCCATTGTTTGTGGATGCTTTCGGCGAAGACCAATGCTATTTTGATCCACCACCAGGATTAGTTATTTATAAGCCTTCTGCCATCGCTTTTTGGATTGCGCTAAAAGAAGTACTGTCGGGTGGGTCCGGTTGGAATGGCTCGTGTGCTGGGTTTGCTATTTCTACTTTTGCCGCCTTTGATGACAAAGCATTATTCTTACAAAAATTTCCCGGCGTAGGTGATTTTGATAATCTTTATGATCTGGATATCAACGACGAACGGAGAAAGGCGATTAATCAACTGTGGATTCATCAATTTGGATTGGTGCAATTATCTACCGATTATCTCTTTGGTAATTTCAAGTCACCAATCCAAACAGTAAATGAAATTAAGGATATGTTCCTTAGCGAAACAAGAGATGACAAGTATCTAGTGCTGCTACGTTTAGAAAGAAAACCACCGATAGCGCACGCAGTAAATCCTTACAAAGTTGTAAAGGACCTGAGTGCTCCCAATATTGAATATATTTATGTGTATGACAACAACCACTCTAATAATGCTGATAAGAAAATTGAAATCAATATGAGCGATAATACTTGGAAGTATACCGAAGTAGATACATCAAGGTTTGATAAGGGATTATTTCTTGCCGGACCAGCTAAAGATTATCTAAACATCCCGATTCTGCCTTCTCGAATCTTATTCGACCCCTTTAAATTCACTGCTGAGCAATCAAATACTAACAATCATTTGTTATTTTTTAATACCCCAAATGCATCGATCACAATTACCGATCCAAATGGCAGGGAAATAGGCTACAGCGATAGTGTTGCATTTAATAACTTTGATGACGGCATTCCGATTATTCCAATGACAAGTCGTTTCCAACCTCCTATAGGCTATTTTATTCCAAAAAGACCTTACACCATCCAAATGCGAGACTTTACTAATTCACGGTCTTATTTTTCCGTTTTCGCTGACTCAGTAGTTTATTCTTACAGTCGTCCTGATGTCCTTTTAACGCAGACAGACCATCTAACCTACGGGGATGGTCTGAGTATTAAAAATTCAGATAATCAAGCCAAAGATATTTGGTTGGAAAGTATTATTGTTGAAAATGATCATGAAAAGGTATTTCAAACAAATCATCGCGATGTTTCTCAGGGCGATTCACTGCGTTTTGATGTGATCGAGCGTCGGGAATTGAACGTGCTCAATTTTGGCTCCCCCAAAAAGTATGATCTTGTATTAACGTTAGCCTCGGAGAATGGTGAAGCTATATTTGAGCATGAGCAGATTGCATTGTCAGAAAACACCTCGCACGTCATTTCGCCAAATTGGGAAGATTTGGAGAATGAGCCGGTTCAAATTTTTATTGATGAAGATTTGGACGGAGCGATTGATGATACGATAATGGTCGGGAATGAAGTTACAGGTGTGGAAGACAATAATTCTCCATCGAGAGGCATACCAACGGACTATTTCTTGGCTCAGAATTATCCTAACCCATTCAACGCAGTCACCCGGATCAGCTTTGGCCTACCTAAAGCATCCAAGGTGAAAATCGAGGTGTACAGCATTCTGGGTCAACGCCTGATCGTTCTGCTCGATGCTTGGAAACCAGCTGGTAGCCATACTTTGAAATTTGATGCTGGTGAACTAACCAGCGGTCTTTATTTCTACCGAATTCAGTCGGATAAATTTATAAAAGTGAGAAGAATGCTCTTGATGAAATGAGGACAGAGTGGGGGGGTGGCGCTTTCAAACTTCAAATCGAAACGCATATCAAAGACAAGCAGAATTACGTTAAAGGCGCCAAACTTACAATAAAAAATCTAAAAAATTTCGCCCACTGATTGAAGAAACCCACCGATGAAAAGCTTTATCAGGGGGCTTCTTCAATCAGTGGGTGAAGAAGCTTTCAGAATTTTATTCTGAGTTTGACCGCCTTATGGCATAAAATAAACCTCTGGGCCAATCATGAACGCTCTCCCCATCATCATCGGCGCGCTTGGCATATACGCCATCGCCTATCGCTACTACAGCGCGTTTATCGCTGCGAAAGTTTTGGCGCTGGACGATAAGCGCGTCACTCCGGCGCATACGATGAACGACGGCCAGAACTACGTGCCCACCAACAAGTGGGTGCTCTTCGGCCATCACTTCGCGGCGATCACCGGCGCTGGGCCGCTCATTGGGCCGGTTCTCGCGGCACAGTTCGGTTTTCTGCCTGGTTTATTATGGCTCGTTGTCGGTGTGTGCATCGGCGGTGCGGTGCATGATTTCATCATTCTCGCCTCTTCGATTCGTCGCGGCGGCAAATCGCTTGCAGAAATGGCGCGCACGGAAATCAGCACGATCACAGGCATCGTCGCGGCGATTGCGATTCTCTTTATCATTGTCATGGCGCTTGCGGGATTGGGTCTTGCGGTTGTGAATGCTTTGCATGACAGCTCGTGGGGGACGTTCACGATTGCAATGACCATTCCCATCGCGTTGTTCATGGGTTTTTACATGTACCGTTTTCGCAAAGGCAAGATCGCCGAGGCTTCGACCATTGGAGTCGTCTTACTTATTGCCGCGGTCGTCGTTGGGCGGTTCGTGCCGGAGTCTTCGCTCGGAAGTCTTTTTCACTTGTCAAAGAATCAAATCACCCTGGCCATCGCCATTTACGGATTCGTCGCTTCGATTCTGCCGGTTTGGATGCTGCTCTGCCCGCGCGATTATTTAAGCTCGTACATGAAAATCGGCACCATCGCTTTTCTGGTCATCGGCATCATCCTCGTGCATCCTGATTTGAAGATGCCGGCGTTCACGGAGTTCGTCGCCGGCGGCGGGCCTATCGTTCCTGGAAAACTTTATCCGTTCGTCTTCATCACCATCGCCTGCGGCGCGATCTCGGGATTTCATGCGCTCATCGGCTCGGGCACGACGCCGAAGATGATCGACAAAGAAACTCACGCACGGCCCATCGGCTACGGCGCGATGCTGATCGAGAGTCTCGTCGGCGTGACGGCGCTGATCGCCTCGACCTCGCTTTTCCCCGCAGATTACTTTGCGATCAATGTGCCGGTTGAAAAGTTTGCGCAACTGGGAATGAATGTGGTTAATCTTCCTGAGCTTGAAAGAGAGGTTGGCGAAACAGTTGCCGGTCGCACCGGCGGCGCGGTCTCTCTGGCCGTCGGCATGGCGCAAATTTTTACCGCGCTTCCCGGCATGAAAGGCTTGATGGCGTATTGGTATCACTTCGCCATCATGTTTGAAGCGCTGTTTATTTTGACGACCATCGACACCGGCACGCGAGTGGCGCGTTTTCTCGTGCAGGAATTTCTTGGAAAATTTTACAAGCCGCTTGAGCGCCCCGATTGGATGCCCGGAACGATAATTTCGAGCGCGCTGGTGTGCGTCGGGTGGGCGTATTTTATTTTTACCGGCAGCATCAGCCAGATCTGGCCGATGTTCGGCGTGGCGAATCAACTCTTGGCGGCGATTGCCCTGGCGGTCGGCACGACCATCATCATCAACGCCGGAAAAGTGCGCTATGCGTGGGTCACCCTTGTGCCATTGAGCTTCGTGGGGACGACGACGTTGGTGGCCGGATGGAAAAATATCACCGATAATTTTCTGCCGATGGCGAAAGAACCGGCCAAGGCGTTTCAAGGCTATCTGGATGCCGCGCTCACCGCGATCATCATGATCTGCGCAGTGATCGTGTTTGCCAATTCGATCTTGCGCTGGTATCAGGTGTTGACGGGAAAGCGGGAGGTCTCGCCGGGCTTGGCTACTGCGGTTGAATGATCTCTTTTGCGGAAGCAAAGGCCAAGTCTATTGTGGTCTGGCCTTTTTATATTTGCGTGGCTCATGGTGGTAATGGGCAAACCACCTTTCCCGATCACTGGGAAGGCAATCATAACAATACGGCATTTTTCAAAGCATTATTTCCTTAAAATGCGAAGATAGAAAATGCCTCCTCTTATTTACTCAAAGTAATGACAGGGAAAAACCTGTTTTTACAATGGATTGATCAGCTTCTTGCGTTCATTGGCCGAAAAAATATGGAGAAGAAAATGAAAAGCTTCCAATCGCTTTACCTTGTGGTAGCAGTTCTTGCCGCCTGTGGCAACGCCCATGCCCAACTCTTCTCCGAAGTAAATTCTTTGGAGGGTACTAACTGGGGATCCCTTGCATGGGGCGATTATAACAACGACGGCAAATTAGATATCTTACTGACAGGCGCAGTTAGAGATGGAAATATATATTCAAGAGCCTATAGTGGCGATGGTAACGGAGGCTTCGCTACTGCTTACGATGCAATGGGGGTATACCACTATGGTTCCTGTGTCTGGGGCGATTATAACAATGACGGGTTTTTGGATTTTCTCATTGCAGGAGATATTAAAGTACCCAACCCTCCCGCTATTACCGTCACGAAACTCTATCGGAATAATAAAAACGGTGGCTTTGACCACGTCAGAGATTTTCCGGGAGTCAATGGTCCACTAGCTTGGGGCGATTTTGACAACGATGGTGATTTGGATATTTGGGTTGGTTCTGGTCATCTCTATCGAAATGACAAGCGCGATGATTTTGTTGAAGTCCAACAGTCTGTTGTGAATGGTCAGCAAGGGGGTACCTGGGGTGATTATGATAATGATGGCGATTTGGATATTGTGGGAATCGGAAATGTTCTTAGGAATGATGGCGGAATTTTCACCATAATCAGTCTGGGGTTACCTGGTAATGGTAATAGTGAAGTCTCATTGGGAGACTACAACAGCGATGGCTACTTGGATGTTTTGTTCGGCGGTGACGGCATCACCGAAATTTATGAAAACTATTTTGATTCTGGAGAACAGCAACGAAAATTTAGACCGCTTTCGGCTGGCTTGCAGCCAATCCATCGCGGGGGTGTAGCTTTGGGAGATTATAATAACGATGGAGATTTGGACGCACTTGTGACTGGATTTCGAAACTCGGTTCCAGGTGATCCGGGTACCATGCTCTATCAGAATAACCAAGGGTCTTTTAGTGAAATATCCTTCACCGGTTTAACAAACCTTGGCTACAGTTCGGTTGCCTGGGGCGACTATGGCAACGATGGCAGTTTGGATCTTGTATTGTCAGGTACTGTGAGTCTTACTCCTGATGTCAGGAAAGCCCCCGTGTTTCGAAATAACAATAACCCAGCATTTAAAAACAATCCTCCGTCTCCACCAACTGGCCTTACGGCCTCGGTTTCAAGCAATTCCGTGACATTCAGTTGGAACAAATCCACCGATAGTCGAACCGCCCAAGACGGCTTGACCTACAATTTACGCGTTGGCACCATTCATAATGGAGTCGAAATTGTTTCGCCAATGGCCGATCCTGGAACCGGCCGGCGCCGGATTCCGGCTCTTGGCAATGTGAACCATAATACAAGCTGGACGATAAAGAACCTGGTTGATGGCCAAAAGTATTATTGGAGCGTTCAGGCGATTGACAATTCCTTTGCGGGCTCGCGCTTTGCCGACGAGGAAATTTTCAAGATAGAAAACAGGGATCCGGAAGTACAACAAGCTGTAGGGTCCCGAACTTCACGAGCTAACGCGCCAGTTTTCACATATGACCTCAATACAACCTTCAGAGATAGTGACGGGGATGTGCTGACATATGAAGCGACTTCGACTTCAACAAGTGTTGCGACAGCGAACATTTCAGGAAGCGCACTTATGGTTAAACCCCTGGGCATCGGAAAAGCAAGGATCACGGTGGTGGCCAGAGATGGCAATGGTGGCAGATGTTCGCACGAGTTTGATGTCACAGTCACAGAAATAAAAAGGGCCATAGTTAAAATCGGTGACAAACAGAAAGGCACTGGGATCGTGATTGGTTCATCCAATAACACCGCGTACATTCTTACGGCGTATCATGTAGTCGTTGATACAGGAATAATAATAGAAGTAGCTTTCTTTGACAGGCAAGAGCAAAATTTTATTGGAATACCTTATAGGTATGACAACGTCTTGGATATAGCAGTGATCAAGATCGACATGACGCGAGGAAATGAACTCACTATAGATCTCCCAAGTTTTACCGTAGGGGATGTCGAAAATCTTGAAAGAGGGGACGCCGTCTCAACCATCGGTCATCCTTTGGATAACGATTGGTTCCAATGCTCCTCTGCCTTTTTGGAACCGGGTTATAAGTATGATTCTCGAAAGTTTCTTATCAAGTCAGAAACTTGTATTAATAGAGGGAACTCTGGGGGGCCAGTATTTGATGATCGTGGGGCTTTGGTAGGAATGATCCTAAACCAGGAACCGATAGTTGCTTTTGTTGCTGTTAAAATAAAAGAGGCGCTGTGGGTATTGAATAAATGGAGTGTTCCAACCACCAAGCTGGACCATCAATGATCAAGCGTTATCTTCTTGGCATCAGTTGGCAAGAGCAAAATTTTTATGAACAGTCGGAGGCCATATGAATTTTTCTGCGAGCACTGTCGTATGGAATGTTTGCGTTATCTGTCGATACCACATCGGTTCAGTCATGAAACGAATCACCTTAATTAATATTCTACTTTTCCTCGTGATTACGCTTTTAGTCGTCATGTTGCCCACTGGAATGTATGCACAAACTGATGAATGGAGAAAGGAAAACAAGCGCGGAGAAAATCGATACGAGGGTTTGTTGGGGGGGGCTCTGGGTGATCGTGACCTAGAGCTGTTGTCATTTATTGGATTCCTAGAACCCTTTGATGGGAAAAAAGTCGAATTAAAAGTGCGGTTTTTCCTTCCAAGCGGATCTTCTGCTTTGATTCAGGGTCGAGAACTTGACGTGAGGAAGCACTATTTGATGGAGTCGATACCAACGACTTGGCACACTGGAGTCTGGAACGAATTCGGCAATTGGTTAACGAAAGACGTTCTTAATGAGTACAAAATCCCATCGAGTAATCTTGGAGTTGTGATCAAGTATCGAGAAGATGCGACAACAGGCGATGACTGCGCTCCTGGCTTTGTCTATTACTCGCAGCTTCCAGATTCCGTCGATAGTTATACTCTCTATCTACGACCGAATGCAACGCTGGTCAACGTCAGGTATACTCTCTACAGAATTTCTAGTAATGACAAGAAAGTTATTAGAGAAGATAGTTTGCCCGGCGCTAAAACAGCCGGTGCTCCTTTTTCGATCAAATTGTCGCGTATGAATAGGGAGCCAAAATGCCGCATGCATCTCGTTGTTCGTACTAACTATGAAGGCAAATTTGGTGACGGCCCCCCTTTCGAATGTAATTTCTATCATATACCTCAAACCCGTTAAGCTGGTAAAGAGGAAAACAAAATGTATAAAATTGAGAGTGGAAAGGAACAGCAGGTTCCTGTACGAAAGAAACTCGATCAAAAACGGCGCGAGCTTCGAAACTTGCGTCTTCTTTTGGTCTTACCGTTTGCAGCAACAGCTATCCTCTTAGCATTGTTAGCCCTCGTGAACAAGGACTCTGAAGTAGAAATCAGCTTGAAGGTTAGCCAGATCTCTTTCGTCCTAGGCGAACCAAAACCTGCCAGCTTAATTGATCCGATTAAAACAGACTCGTTAAATCTACAGAGATACGAACAGTTGGATCTAGGCGCTGGTGTTCTTGAAATTAAAGCTAAAACTAATCCTAACAACAATGCTCTCCTGTTTCCACCGCGGCAGGTAGAGGGAGACAGAATTTTGATAAAGCCCAGCGTCAATCATGCAAGTGTGTGGATGAAAGGTGTCACCTTGGATCATTTGGATACTAAACCCCGCTCTTTTGTGACGCTAAAATGGATCGAAGATAAGCCGAATTGCTTGAGAGTCAGCATGGATGATGAGGAGGTAAGTGGCGGCATCCGGTTTAGCAAATCGCTTTATCTATCTTGCGATTACTGCGAGATAGATAGCTTGAGTTTTGAGGGCCAATTTTTACTCTTCAAGAGTGAACGTGAACAGTTGGCGTACTTTTCTGCCCGAAGCGGACTGGCTATAGACCTTGTGCTCCCTTCTGGTACGAAACTTATCGAGAGAGATATTTACATTGAAAAAGATATGAAATTCAACAAGCAAGAGGGAAATAGGATGATGTCAACCATTATTGACACCGGGAAGATTAGATTTGAGGAAATGAAAAAGGTGTCAAAAGATTCATTTGAGGAAAAGAAAAAAGAGGTTAAAGTCCAAGTAGGAGACTTTGTAACCCTTGATGATTTGAAAGGTTTTATTATCAAAGAGCTTAAAATTGATAACGGAATCAACATTACCCTACATGGCCGTATCGGGAAGTTAGAAACGGGTCCAGCAGGTTCTGTAAAGAATCGTCTCCCCTCGCTCCTTGAGTGGCTCTCTGTCAACCAAACGTGGATGCTTTATATAAACGCCTTGATTCTAATTGGTACAACAATTTTAGCTGTCCTTGAGCGACTTAAGTTCGTTCCCGAAAAGAAATAAAAGATGCAATAGATAGGCAGGTCTTATGGTCTGTATTATTCGCGAGAAGCCCCGGCGGGCCAGAACGGTGGACGCATCACTCGACGAGTTGCAAAATCGCTACCGTGAGTTGCCGAGTCGTCATCTTTTTCTCGTTCTTGGCTTGGGCCGCTTGCGAAATTTCTCAACGATTTTTTGGAAGTCGTCAAAGGTTGGGTCATTGGCCCATTTGCCAGCCATCGCGAGCCAAGGGTCGTTTTGCTTCTGACCATTCCCATCAATTTGAATGGAGGTTATCTTGGCTTTTTGCATGAACCTGTTAAGCGCCGTGCGCAAATTGGCGAGCGCCTCTTCTTCGGTTGCGCCGGTGCTGTGACACTTTGGAAGCATGGGGATCGCGGCTTTGTATCCGCCGCCGCGTTTAGATTGAATAAGAACTGGATATTCCATGGCAACCTCATAAAATGGTGTTCAATACACGATTCAATATAACCCCTTGCCGCTTGATTTGCAATTGGGAAGATTTCGTTGAACTGTCGAGAAGACGCTACTCATTCATTCACAAAGGAGAACACCATGGCGAGTAATGAAAGCGCCACCTACAATCCCTGGCAGGCAGCGCTGAAAGTCTACGATGAAGCTGCCGAAATTATGAATCTTGATAAAGACCTCTGGCGGCGCGCCCGTCTTCCGGAGCGCGAGCTTACGATGTATTTTCCGGTGCGCATGCGTGATGGTCACATTCAAATCTTCACCGGCCATCGTGTACAGCATAGCACGGCGCGAGGCCCGTCCAAGGGGGGCATTCGCTACCATCCCGAGGTGACGCTCGATGAAGTGCGGGCGCTCGCCAGTTGGATGACCTGGAAATGCGCCGTGGTCGGCATTCCGTTTGGCGGCGGCAAGGGCGGCGTGCAATGCAATCCCAAAGAGTTGAACATGCAGGAGCTTGAAAGCCTCACCCGGCGGTACGCCACCGAGCTGGTGATGTTCATCGGGCCGGATCGTGACATTCCGGCGCCCGACGTTTATACCACGCCGCAGGTGATGGCGTGGATCATGGACACCTACAGCATGGCCAAGGGCCACACGATCACCGGCGTGGTGACCGGCAAGCCGCTATCGATTGGCGGCTCGCAAGGCCGCAATGAAGCCACCGGCCGCGGCTGCGTTTTTGTGATTGACGAAGCCGGCAGACATTTGAATATGAAACTCACTGGTACGCGCGCCGTGGTGCAGGGATTTGGCAATGCCGGTTCCATTGCCGCGCAACTGCTATCGGCGGAACACCACGTGAAAGTGATTGCCGTGAACGATTCCACCAGCGGCGTGTTTAACGCGAACGGGCTTGACATTCCCGCGTTGATTCAACACAAGGAAAAGACCGGCTCGGTCAAGGGCTTTGCCGGCGCCGACAGCATTCGCACCGATGAATTGCTCGCGCTGGACTGTGAAATTTTGATTCCCGCCGCGCTGGAAAACTCGATCACCGCGGAGAACGCCGGTCGAGTCAAAGCCCGCATCGTTGCCGAGGCGGCAAACGGCCCGACGACGCCCGAGGCCGATAGAATTCTTTACAACAACGGCGTCTTTCTGCTGCCGGATATTTTGGCCAACGCCGGCGGCGTCACCGTTTCGTACTTTGAATGGGTGCAGGACAACTACAGCTTCTTCTGGAAGGAAAAGGACATTAATTCCAACCTGCAAGACATCATGGTCAAATCCTTCTCGGAGGTATTGGAGACTTCGAAGAAGTACAACGTCGATATGCGCCGCGCCGCTTTTGTGCTGGCGGTGAGTCGCGTGACCGAAGCGATTCGTATACGGGGAATTTTCCCGTAAAAATATTTTGGTAGCGGGCAACGATTCTGCCGATCAAAGGGATGGCGGAATCGTTGCCCTGCCATTTATTGATTTTTTCAGCTTGGGAAAGCACATTGTCTGGATGATTGTTCATGAAGAGGCTTGTTACTTGTTATATAATCTTTTCGCTGTGCGAGCTTGCCGCTGCTCAAGATGCGGAGATCGTCGAAGCGCAGCGCCGGTTGGCCATCATCAGCGCTGGCAGCGAGCACGGTATTCAGAAATCCGATACGCTCTGGGTGAGCGATTTCAGCGAAAAAGAAGACCATCTTGTTGCCAAAGCAACGGTGATTGCGCTGCGCAAGCGCTTTGCCGCCATCGAAGCCTTTCAATACTTCGGCGATTATCGTCTGGCAATCGGCCAGCATGTTTTTCGCGTCAAAGACGTGCCGGCGCCGTTGACTGCGCCGCCCCAAATTACCCGCCGCACCATGCAAAAGCCGGAGCTGACGCTCGCCGATGTGCATCGACAACTTTTGCGAGTTTTTGTTTTTGCCGGCGGCATCGCGCCGTTCGGCAATTTGACGGACAACTTTGCCGAAAGCATCCATGCGGGGCTTGGCGTACGTGCTCACGTTTTTACCAATATTCATATGAGCCTCAGCGGCCGGTATATTTTTCTGCGCAATTCGGGCACATTGAATAAAAATTTGGATGCCCGCGGCCTGCAAAGCGCTTCGTCGCAGGCCGTGCTGGCGCTTGCGGTGCGGCCGGTGATGGGCTATATTTTTGTTGAGGGCGGTCCGGCGCTGTTGGCGACACGAACAACGGTTTCAGGAACGGGGCCTGAGGTGAAATCAACTTTTTTTGATGGCGGTATTGTCATTGGCGCGGGCAGGTATTTCGAGCTGAACGACCGTTTGGCCTGGGTGCTGCAAGCAAATTTGCATACGTTTTTTGCCGACAATGGGGTGAACGGTTTTTTTGATTTGAACCTTCAACTTCATTTCTAATCCATTGAGCGAGCATAGCATGATCCTTCTGAAGAATTTTTTCACCCCGTTGTCATTGAGTTTGCTTCTTACCCTTCTTGCTTGCCAGAAAAAAGCTGAACAAGAAGTCCAAGCGCAACAGGAAGGCAGCATAGCGGCGCAAGAGGATGCCGGCTCCGCACCGCATACTGAGAGCATGATGGAAGCGGAGCAGGGCGCGCCGTTGGTTACCATCCGCGTGCCGGACGATGCGGAGATGCAATCTATTTTGCAGACGGAACAGGCAATCATGGCCAACCCTCTGTCAGATTCATTGCGCCGAGAGCTTGGGCGCAAGGCCATCGATGCGGCTTCGCGAACAATTTGGACGGTTGGAACAGGGAGAGTCGCCGATCCGTCGTCCGCCGTTGCGTTGAGCACTGCAGAACGAGCTGCCTGGGCCGATGGCAATCGTTGGGCGGCTTATTTGATTGAATGGCAGAAGAACAACTTCAGCACGCCGTTCGGAAACGTTCAAGCGCAGGTGCCGGGAAGCGTGATTGAGAGGAAGTCGATAGGTGATAGTTTATGCGTGGCGTTGGTGAAGACCGCATTGCCTTAAATTATGCATGACGCTTAAAGAGCGTTCATGATTAAAATACTTTTACTTCATTATCATTATCCTGCGAGAATCCCCGTTGCCGTCTCCGGTTTCCAGACGGAGCAAATATACTCCCGCAGCAACCGACATTCCCTTATTGCTGCGGGCATCCCATTCGTATCGATGATCTCCCGCTGGCAGACGGCCGTGATAAATTTCCTTTACTCGACGACCGGAGATGTCATAGACCGATAGGCGGATGTCCGCAGTCGCGATAAGCGAGAAACTGATTTTTAACTTTTCCTGTTCAAGCTGAAATGGATTTGGATAAGCGGGTTTGAGGACGAAATCACGCGGCCCCAGCGTGCAATTCTCGTCGAAATTATCGAAGCTGACCGCTTGCTGAGTCTCATGAATCCAGTTTTGCGGATCGATGATGACGTGCTCTGCAGGTCTTGATAAACTGAAAGTCAACACCTGGCATTGCAGAGTTGATTCAGTCTGCAAGAACGTCGTATCGCTGCCGCTGATCGCGGCAATCGTCAGCGGCAGGCGATAAAGCTCGCCGCCCTGCGCCTGCTGGAGCCGCACGCTAAGTTGATTGCCGGGAAGATTTTTCCAACCGAATCGCAGCGTCGGCCTGCCCTCGCGGCGTAACCATTGGTCGAAGAACCAATCAAGCTCCTGGCCGCTGATTTCCTCGGCGAGATCTTGAAACGCAGCCGTTGTCGCGTTGCCAAAGCGATAGCGTAAATCGTTGGCGTAGCGTTTCAGCAATTCAAAAAAGTTTTGTTCGCCAATCTGCCCGCGCAGCATATGCAAAACCCATGCGCCTTTTCGGTAAACTGTCGCTGAGAAGACGGAACCGAGGTTCAGCGTGTCGGCGACGATGATGGCGCCGGGGAAATTCCGTTCGATCACCCGCATATATTCGTGATAACCTTCCGCTCCGTTGCGATGCTCTTCGTAGAGCGCCTCCGAATAAGTTGCAAAGCCCTCGTTCAGCCAAATGTCGCTCCATGTTGACGGAGAAATCATGTCGCCCCACCATTGGTGCGCCAGTTCATGCGCCACCAAGAAATCCCCAAAACTGCCGAGGCTGGTGATCGTTTGATGTTCCATGCCGCCGCCCCAGGTAAATTGCGCCATGCCGTACTTTTCTTTTTTGAAAGGATAATCTCCGAAGACCGAGTTGAAGTAATCCAGCATGTCCGGCGTATCGGCGAGCTGTTGCGTGGCTGCGGTCAACGATTGCGGGAAGACGAAATACTGCAACGGCATGGTCGTACCGTCGTCGAAAGTGTAAACATTGTCGATCAGAGCGTAGTTGCTGATAGCGACTGAAACGAGATAGGTGGTAATCGGATAACGATGCCGCCAATAGAATGTCGTTGTTCCGTTCTCTGACGTTGTGTTTTCCAGAGCGCCGTTGGATACTGCCGTCAACTCGCTTGGCACGGTAATGTCGAGGTAAATAGAATCAGCTTTGTCTGCCGGAGTATCTTTGCACGGCCACCAGGTGCGCGCGTAATAAGGCTCGCTCAGGCTCGCGATGATCGGGCCGGTGCCGTGTTGCTGAAACGAGAAAGATGCAAAGCCGGTGAACGCCGGCGTGCCGTTGTAATCGATGCTTACCTGAAAGGACTCGCCGCGCTGATAACCTCTGTCGAGCGTCACAACCAGGGCATTGCCCTGTTTCGAAAAAGCTGTAGCGTTGTCGCTTGCATCCGTGACTTCCATGTTTTCATAGAGGTCGAGCCGCACTTCTGTAAGATCATCGATTTCAGAGCGGGCTTGCATCGTTAATTTTCCGATAATGCGCGTCTCTGCGGGCAGCACATTGAGCTGCAAATGATAAAACAGTGCATCGAAACCCGTGGCGTCTTGGGCGGATGTCTGCTTCATCAGCCATTGAGCATGGCGCGCTTTCATCTCTGCTTCTTGGTTGTGATGAAGAAGTTTTTCATCTTCTTGGCTCTGCACCGGAACAGCGTGCAGCGAAGCTGTAAAAACGCAAAGCCGGAAGAGCAAATTTTTCTGAATTATCTTATCGAACAGATTCATCGTTATGGTGGGCACGATCCTGGTTAATGAGCTTCTCGAATTAAGGTTAATGAGCCTGTCGAATCAATGTTTCCATTTCTTCTCACCGGCTTCGATGCGCGCGCGCAAATGATTCTCCGGCGGTGGAATCGGACAACTGAAGGTTGTTTTACCGTAAGCGCATGATGGGTTATAAGCGAGATTGAAATCCAAAACATAGTCATCGTGAGTTTGCTCGGTGAGATCGACGTAGCGCCCGCCGCCGTAACTCTCGCGATTGCTCGTCAGGTCGGCAAAGGGCAGGAAGAGCAGCTTCGGATATTTCTTGGCGACGTCGTTCAATTTATAAACATATAAGCGACACTTGACGTTGTCTACGGAGAAATCAAAATAACCGAACACTCGCGCCGGACGGAGGCGGCCGTCGCTTGCCATCATATCGACGTATTCGAGCTTCTTCGGCTTTTGTAATCTAACGTTGAAGCGATACTTCAAGTTGATCGGGAAATAGTGGAGGCCAGCAAACTCTTTTTTGTCGGCGTCCGGCAGCTCATTGCCCTGAGCCAGTTCGCTGTTGCGCTCCTGACGCCACATTTCGATGGTGCGAATAAGCGCTGTCGAGCCTTCTTGTTGAAATTTCGGTCCGCTCGCCAGAAGAAATCCGAAGATGATGTGCCAAAGCATTGGTTTTCCCATTAAAGATCAACGGAGTGAAATTAAAAAAAGAAAAATCAAAAGACAAGCCTCGCGTTTGAAAACAAATCAAATACAGGATAGATTCCCAGCGACGCAGAGAAGTTTCTTGACTTTTTTTTGAAAAGAGTTATCTTGGCTTACGTTCTGTTGATGATGCTATTGAGATAATGTTTTGCTATTATTTGGAGGATTGTGAACATGGATCGCATGACGATTGACGATGTCGATGTAGCTGGCAAGCGCGTTCTGACTCGCGTGGACTTTAACGTGCCACTCGATGGTGATCGGGTGACCGATGATACGCGTATTCGCGCCGCCGTTCCAACCATTCAAAAAATAGTTCAAAGCAGCGGCAAGTGCATCTTGATGTCCCACCTCGGCAGGCCAAAGGGCGGGCCAGAGCCGAAATACAGCGTCAAACCGGCGGCGAAGCGTTTGGGTGAAGTACTTGGCCGCGAAGTAAAGACTGCGCCGGATTGCGTCGGCGACGAGGTGAAGGCGCTGGTCGAAGCCATGCAAAATGGCGATGTGCTGATGTTGGAGAACGTGCGTTTTCATAAAGAAGAAGAAAAGAACGATCCGGCTTTTGCGGCGCAATTGGCGGCTCTTGGAGATGTCTATGTCAATGACGCCTTCGGCACGGCGCATCGCGCCCACGCCTCGACCGCAGGCATCCCTAAAATTCTGAAGTCCTCGGCGGCCGGCTATTTGATGAAAGCCGAGCTTGAATCATTGAGCCGTCTGTTGAGCGCGCCGCAAGAAGGCTATGTCGTTATCCTCGGCGGCGCAAAAGTCGGCGACAAAATCACCGTCATCCACAACTTGATCACGCGCGCCAGCCACATGCTCATCGGCGGCGGCATGGCTTACACTTTTTTGAAAATGAAGAAAATTGAAATCGGCAAATCTTTGTTTGACGCAGAACATGCGACCATTGCTTACAACACGTTGCAAGTGGCTGAGAATGCCAACCCTCGCAAGCGCTGTCGTTTATTGCTTCCATCGGATCATGTCATCGCCGACAACCTCGATGGGGCGGGAGCGAGCGTCGCCACCGACGCCAGTATTCCCGAGGGCAAAATCGGCGTTGACATTGGGCCGAACACGACCAGCTACTACGCCTCGATCATTCGACAGGGAAAGACGATTTTCTGGAACGGCCCTATGGGCATTTTTGAGAAGGCGGCATTGGCCACGGGCACGATGGAAATTGCGAAAGCCGTGGCCGATGCAACTTCGCGGGGCGCTTTTAGCGTTGTAGGCGGCGGCGACTCTGTGGCCGCGCTTGCGCAATCCGGCCTTAGCGACAAAATTTCGCACGTTTCCACCGGCGGCGGCGCGTCGTTGGAATTCATGGGCGGTATCGATCTGCCTGGCGTCGAGGCTTTGGCGAAGGCGCCTAAGAAGGCGTAATGAGGAATAATTCGTAATGCGTGTAGCGTAATTCAGTGTCCGTCCGAAAATGCTCCAACCTCGGCGTGGCCGAGGTTTCCAAAGTCTTGTGCATCTTGACATTTCAGCATTATCTAATGCAACGGCCAAGCCGTTGCAGGATCGTCTCTAAGAAGTTCATTCCCTGGTCCCGCGGATGTGCTCATCGTAGACGCCGAGGAGTCGTCGCAAAAGTCTCTCAGCAGGGTTATTCGGCGCGCCGGATTCAAGACCGAAACGGCTCGAAACGAAGCCGGAGCCATGCATAAGATGACGACCCACTACTTTCCTTTGATCGTTATTGATCTCTGGCAGGCCAGCCGTTCTGCGGTGAATGTGGTGCAACAGATACGGCGTGAAAATTCCACTTCAAGAATTGTCGTCGTCACCCCCTATGAAGCAAATAAGTTTTGCGTCGAGCTGAAAGGACTCGATGTTTTTGAATGTCTTCGCAAGCTGGCCAAACGCAGTGTTTTGGTTGACGTCGTTCGCCGCGCACTGCTTGATGAAAAAACAAAATTACCGCATGATGTGTGACAACGTCATCGCTCAACCTATCGACTCCGCTATTTCCTTCGCGCTGTTGACTTTTTCCTTACTCATTGATCTGCAAATAAGAACGATTCTCAACTCAAAAATTTGCAGCAGAAAAGCGCTTAGCCCTTGCATCTTTATCAACTGATTCCTATAATCTCGCTCATTCGTCGACGACAGGCGACGATGATTGAGTTATAGAAATTGATTTATTTTTGGGTTGATCAAATGAAAAGATATTTTTCCGTGTTGCTAATCCTGCTGCCGGTAATGATTGCGGCGGTTTATCTTTTTTTACCAAAGTTCGAAAACGCGCCACCACCGCCGGCCCTCGACTCCACGGCGACAAACGGCAACGCAGTAGCCAAGCCGAATGCCGAACGCATGCTTTTTCTCCTGCAATATATCGGCGTCGATTACGGCGACGCCGTTCGTGCGGGTAAAGTGATCGATGAATACGAATATCGCGAGATGAACGAGTTTTGCCAAACGGCCTCGGCGGGTTACCAACAGATGCCAAAAGCGGCGGAATCGACGAAGGTGATCGAGCGTCTCAATGAACTGCAACGGCTTATCGAGGCGCGCGCCGATTGGAAGGAAGTGCAAGTCGTTACGCACGAATTGATACCGATGATGTCGAAGCAGCTCAACGTCATCCCTTATCCATTGAAGCGGCCTGAGCTAACCAACGGCAAGAAACTCTACGCAGACTATTGCTCGGATTGCCACGGCGCAGATGGCGACGGCCGCGGGCCGTCTTCAGCCGATCTCAAGCCGCCGCCTTCGAATTTCAACGACGCCGAGCGCATGATGCATCTTACGCCGTATCAGTTTTATAATGCGATGGCCTTCGGCGTGGAAGGCACGGCGATGGGCAGCTTCAGCGACTTGCTGACGCCGCCGCAGCGTTGGGAAATTGCTTTTCATTTGATGACCATCAAGCCGTTGAATGCAAGAGATCGACCACAGCCAAAAGAAAGCTTCGGCTTGCGCGAGCTGGCAACCGAATCCAATATCGATCTTGCGCGTCGTCTGGCAAGACAACGCGTGCCTAACTACGAAGCCAGCGCGGCGGCTGACAGTATTTTACGGGCGGCTGTTGATGACGTTGATTACCTTCGCCGCCAACAACCCCGCGCTACGTCTCTTGAAAGTCTGGCTTACGCGCGCGCCCAATTTGAGCAGAGTTTGCAGGCATTTCAAGCGGGAGATATTCAAAACGCCGGCGCCTTTGCCGTCGATGCCTATTTGCACGGCATCGAGGATATTGAAATCGAATTAAAATCAATCGATGCGAAGCTGGAAAGCCGGCTCGAGAAGGGCTGCGCAGACTACCGCGCCAGCATTGCTGATCCTGCACCGATGGCGCAAGCGTATTCGTGTTATAAAGAGTTGATGGTGACGCTCGATGAAGTGTCCGTCGCCTTGAGTGATAATCTCAAAGCATCGCAGTCTTCTGATTCTGGGATGGCGAGTTTCGCCTTCGTTCAAGCGTTGACGATCATCGTGCGCGAGGGCATCGAAGCGATATTGCTGCTCGGCCTCATGATTGCCTATTTGACGGCGGCAGGATACGAATCGTTGCGGCGGCATGTGGCGCTTGGCGGCGTTGCCGGGCTTATTCTCGGCGTGATCACCTGGGCCGCGGCGCAAACACTGATAACCGTTTCTCCATTGCAGCGCGAGGCCTTGGAAGGATTGACTTCTTTGCTGGCGGCGGCGGTATTATTTTCCATCAGCCTCTGGATCATTCACAACGCCGACATCCAGCGTTGGAAATCATACATCCAGAGTCGCGCCGAATCGGCCATCAGCAACGGCAGCAAATTCACGCTGATCTCCGCTGCGTTCCTCGCCGTTTATCGCGAAGCTTTTGAAACGGTGCTCTTCTATCAAGTGCTCTGGATGAGAAACCCATCAGGACATTCCGGGATTGTTGTCGGCTTCGTTGTCGGTGCCATCGTTCTCGCCGCGGTGATGATCGCGATTTTTAAATTTGGCATGCGCATTCCATTGAAGCCGTTTTTCATCGCCACCGGCGTGATGCTTGGCGCGTTGGTGTTCGTTTTCGCCGGCTACGGCATACGCGAGCTGCAGAACATCGGCTGGTTCAAGGAAACGCCGCTGGCGTGGGATTTTCGATTGCCTCTGTTGGAAATCCACCCCACGGTCGAGGGGGTCGCTTTTCAACTCGCCATAGTGGCGAGCTTCGTGCTCGGATGGATGTTTACAAGATTTGCGCAGGAGAGAAAAGCAAGGCCGGCGATGGGAACGATTTGAATATTCAATCGTGATTGCAGCCGCCTCACAGACCAATCGGTCAAAGCCTCTAAAATAAAAAGCCCCTCATGCAGGGGCTTTTTATTTATCGTGAAATGATAACTTGCAATAAGATGATCTTAGCCAGCAGGAGATTTTGCTGTACTACGTGTTCTTAATTTCTCCGCATAAATGCTCAACATCCGCTCGTAATTGGGAAGAAAGTCCAAATACTCAAGATTCTTCTTGATCGCAAATGCCTTTCGCTTCTCCGGATCACGGTCAACAAGAAGGATGCCTTTAGATATGATCTCATGCAATAGCGGTAGATGATCGATGTGGTTGATAACTTTGACATCGACTTCCCGGTGGAGCGCGGCTTCAATATCACAGATGACGTTGGTGTGCACCGACGCCATTTCTTTTTCAGAGAATGGTTCGGAAAGCATGATTGCAACGTCGATGTCGCTGTTCGGCCTCAACTTTCCGGTTGCGCCGGTGCCATAAAGATAAGCCGTTTCGACCTAAGGATAACGTCCGAGAATTTTTTTTAGATCGTCAACAATCACTGCTGAGCTTCCTGCATCGTCGGCGCGCAATACTTGTCAAATACCGCCGTCAGCAACGCCTTGACATCTTCGGGATAACGGCCTTCGATATCAGAGCGATGAATCATATACACGAGCTTGCCGTCGCGAAGTAATGCGAATGATGGCGACGACGGCGGCATGCCGGTAAAATACTCTCGGGCGCGCGCCGCAGCTTCGCGATCGGTGCTGGCGAAAACCGTCGTCACATGATCCGGCTTGGGGTGATGCTGCAAAGCCATACCGAGGGCCGGCCGCGCAATGCCGCCGGCGCAACCGCAGACTGAGTTGACGAACACCAGCGTCGTGCCTTTGGCGCTCTTGAGCGTGGCGTCAACTTCGGCGGGAGTTTTCATCTCCTTTGCCCCAAATCGAGTGACCTCGTTTATCATTTGACGAATGAGAAGATCTTGCATCGTAAAACTCCTTTAGTTTCTAAAGAGTTGAATCTTTGCAGAAAAAAGTTTCCCACCGAGAATCGCCGAACGCACCGAGTTTCGCCGAGAAATGATTTTTGTTTCGGTGAATCTCGGTGACTTCGGCGAAATTCGGTGGATAGCTTTTCCTGTTTGGTTTCGGCCCGTCCGGCTTATGAGTATAATAAAAAAATCGGAGAAAAGAAAGCCTGCGCTGTTGGTTAGATTAAAAACTTTCCACGTTCCATCACTTGCTGCTCGTCGATCCAGATATCGCAACCGGTGGCAATCACGTCGATGTGCGTCGAACAATCCCAGTCGGCGCCGGTTTGGTTGCGAGCAGGATTGCCGAAGGCGATGTGCGCGCCCGGCATTTTTTCATCCTGCAACAAATTGCCGATGCAGCGCTCGACGCTGGTGTTGGTGCCGATGGCAAATTCGCCGACGCGGTCGCTGTTTTGTGCGGTGCGGCAGTATTGCAAAAAGTCCTTCACGAGTTCTTTGTTGGTGCTATCCGCATTTTTCAACCTGCCGTCAACGATCTCCAACCGCAAAGGCGTTTTCTCAATGCAGCCGTATTTCCAGCACAAGAAATCACCGATGGAGCCGTCGACGATGAAGACGCCGTCGACGCGTTGCGGGCATGTGAAAATTTCTCCTGCCGGCAAATTCGACCACATGTCCGAGGTGATCTTGCCGCTGGTGTTGCGCCAGCGCCATTGCGGATGCAACGTCACGAGCAAATCCGTCCCTAATGCCGTTTTGACTCGAATCGTTTTCGCGGTTTTTGTCAACCGCTCCAACTGTTCGCCTATCGCATTCACCGCCTCAAAATCAGCGAGCATGCTTTGTGTCATGATTTCTCCGTCGATTCCAACCATGTGCGCATAACGCACGTTGTGCCGTTCGACGGTGTTGATGATTTGCATTCGCGAAGAGATTTCGCCGGTTTGTGATTTGACGCACATCAGCGCCACGTCGGATTCGGCAAGCGCGCCGAGTATCAACGGCGGCGCCTCTCGCAACGGACGCTTGCTGATCTCCTCCAGCACGAACGTTTTGCACGCAGCGCCGATGCTATCGATCTGGGCCAACAAGCTGGCGGCAATATCCGCCGTTACCTCGTCGGTAATCAGCGTGGCGCGCTCATTGGCGTGGACGCGCAGGCAATTTTTCACGGCGTTCTGCGCGCCGGGAATGTATTCGTTTTTGATCGGGAGGTTACGAAGCTGTCGATTCAATGCAGCGCTCCATGGTGTCTTTAATTAAATAATCGACGACGGCTTTCAGGTCTTGACCGCTTTGGTTATATACGCGCAGTTGCCGGTCGGCGCTGGTGCCCTCTTCGAGAATCTTGTGAATGTAGTTGATCTCCTGACGGCTGTCCAGCATGTCCACCGCCGGATCGACGAAGCGGATGTACTCGTACATCAAGTCGCGGTAAGGCACTTCCTCCTGCTTGCCGAAATCGATGAGCTTGCCCTCGATGCCGTAGCGCGCCGCGCGCCATTTGTTTTCTTCGATCAGCGTCCGTCGATAAGTTCGAAAACTCATGTTTTGCTTGTGCAACATCCACAGCTTGGCCATCGTGGCCTGAATGAGCGCGGCGATGGCAATGGTCTCATCGAGGCGCGTCGGGATGTCGCAAATGCGAACTTCGAGTGTATTGAAGAAAGCATGCGGCCGGATGTCCCACCAGATTTTTTTTCCATTATCGATGCATTTGGTTTTGACGAGAGTTTGTACGAATGATTCGAATTCAGCCCATGAATTAAAATAATCCGGCATGCCGGTGCGCGGGAATTTTTTGAACACTTCGACGCGCGTGGATTTCAAGCCGGTGCAGCGACCGAGCCAGAACGGCGAGCTGGTGGAAAGCGCCAGAATGTGCGGAAGGAAGTAGCGCATTTGATTCAGCAACGCGATGCCGATTTCACGGTCGCTGATGCCGATATGCACATGCAGGCCGAAGACGAGATTCCCGCGCGCCACGTCGCCCATTTCATCAACGATGTTTTTGTAGCGATCATCCTCCGTGATATCCTGTGTGCGCCAATCGGAGAAAGGATGCGTGCCCGCAGCCAGAATGTTCAGCCCGTTTTTTTGCGCGAGCTTGCAAATCGTGGTGCGCAAGTGTTGGACGTTGGCGCGCGCCTCTTTGATGTTTTTGCAAATGCCGGTGCCGACTTCGACCACGGCCTTGTGCATCTCCGGCTTGATATTTTCCTGCAAAAGCAGCTTGCCTTCTTCCAGCATCTCCGAAACGTGCGAGCGCAGCTCGCGCGTCTGCGGATCGATGATCTGGAATTCTTCTTCGATGCCGATGGTGAATTGTTCGTCCACGTTTGACTCCCTCCGCGTAACTTAAAGAACAAAGCTGATAGTTCTTACGCACATCATTTTCTCTTTAACCAATTGTATAACCATCGCTTTTGAATTGTTACTCCTATTCAAGCCGTTCACAATTTATTCAAAAGATCGAAGATTGCAATTTCTTTCTTGATTTGATTTCCATTAATCTAACCTCGTTTTTTTCTCACAACCGACGCATAACGATTTTCTTCATACAGCACTCTCATCGGCAAGTTTCTCCTCACGGGCGATTGTTGCCAGGCGCCGGAAGGCCGCAACGGCGGCGATTCCGAAAATCAGAGACAGCGCGCCGTGTGTGACGAACGTAGAGTGTCCCGGATTAGCTATCACACCATATTGCATCGGCACGACGATAAAATCAAACACAGTGTGGAGGACGATGGATGGCAAAATCGATCTCGTCAGATACACAAGATATCCATGAAGCAGGCTATACGCCAGGAAGAACGGCAAAAAGGCGATGGATGCATATGCGTGGCTGAGGTGTGAGACAAAGAACATCACTCCGGTGATGACGATTCCAATGATCCATCCATGCCGGCGCTGGATGTGAGAAAGCATGTAACCTCTGAACGCCGCTTCTTCGACAACGCCTGCAACTGCTGCGATATTTAGAAAAATGCAAAACACCGTCCACGAAGGATATGTCGAAACATCGAAGGGCGCTTCATACGCCACTTTGGGAAGATTGGCGAATCGTGAAGTCACGAAGATCAGGCCCATCACGCTGATCATGCCGAGGCCGCCGGCGATCATCGACCAAATCCAAACTCGGCCGGTTAAACGGCGACCGCGAAGATCGTCGAGACGCTGTTGTGCTGTGGAATGCGGCCATCCTTTGCCGCTCAAATATTGCCAGAACAACCAAAGCCAGAATAAGGTAGCGGGAAGAAACCAGGGAATGGAGGGAGAGAGCTTCAAACTTGTGAGCAAGAAAACACCCGGCGGAAGTTGGCCGACAAAAAGTATTAGCATCCCGACAATGATGGCCCGCAAGATTATCGGTAGTCCCTGCCACAGACGGAGAACAAGAGGTGCGTCGGGATTGATGGCTATATCGCCAGAATTGGACATTGCTGAGGTTCTCGATGAGGTGAGCGACTCGATCCTCCAACGAAACTATTCTACGCTTGATGGAAGAAGAAGGAAATTGATTGTATCGTTGCCAGATGACTTAGGCCTCAAGTATTTTAACAAGCCTATCCAAAAAATCAGCCTGGGCCGGATTAATTTTCTCTCTGGCAACTGCCACGGCAAACCACCCGGCCTTGTCTATTTCGGGAAACTCCTTCATCTTCCCCGATTTTGGAGGCCATTCCAACTCAAAGGTGTTACTTTTGATTTTAGTATGATCGATATCGCTCTCAACCGCCCACGCATAAACAACCTTTCCACTTTTTTGTTTTATTGAAGAGAGCGGCTTGAATTCTCCTCTGATCGAGAACCCGGTCTCTTCATGAAATTCTCTCTGCGCTGCCAAAAGAGGATCTTCGCTTTCTTCGAATTCGCCTTTAGGAATAGACCACGAACCCGGGTCCTTTTTAACCCAAAAAGGCCCTCCTGGGTGAACTAAGAAAACTTCTAAGTGATTTTTCTTTAATCGATAAAGCAGCAATCCGGCGCTTTGTTTGCTCATCTATTACATCCATAAGTTCAACGCAGCATTAGGCCTCAGGAAAAATCTTATCAGACCAACAAAGAGAGTTTTCTTTGCGCTACTCGGCGTCTCGGCGACTTTGCGTGTGCTGTTTTTACCTTCATCGCTCAGTAAGCACAAAAGTCGAAGTCGCGCCTCCACCGGCGGTGACGTTCGCCAGCGCGCCTGCCGAGAGTCGCGTCAACACGCCGCCAACTTCCGGCCCGAAGACATAAGGGTCGAGATCAACGATCAAATCCATAAACTTCAAGCCATTCTCATAATATGGAAATTTCTCGCGAGGAATGGGGACGCGCTCCTGCACGACGTAGAAATCATTGAGCGCGTTTTGGATGACTTTCTCCCATTTGTCGACTGGCGTTTCCCAGCCCAGCGTTACGCCGGTGCCGCCGTATTCATCGTTCGGTTTGATCACCAAATCTTCTTTGTGTTTTGCGATGAAATCAAGCAGGTCGATATTCTTGCCTTTATACTTCGTTTTGGTTTTTTCGACGCGGCGCGTCCAGGGAATGTGCTGGCTGATGATTTTGTGCTCCTCGGCGTTGAACAGATGCTTGTTCTTCTCGTGCGTAAAAATCGCAAACAACGATTTTTTGTGCACTAACTTGGCGCGGAATGAATTGATCAAGCAGATGCGATGATCTTCATAAGCCTTGACGATTGGCTGCACTTCATTCGGTCGCTCGACAAACTCGTTGGTGAGAATTCTTTTGTAAACAAGATCGATTTCAAAATCGCCATGGCGAAGCGATGTTCCGTCATAACTCAAATCGCGCGGATCGCTGACAATGGTGGGTACGCCCTGACTCGTAAAATATTCTTGCAACAGCTCGAACTCATTCCACGTTGGAACTTCCCGCCAATCGACGATCGCCAGATTGGGGACGGTGCGTTTGGGCCGGTCGCCTTTCCAGTCGCGATAAGTCTCTAAGAGATGGCGCAGCAAGAACGTACGGGTTGCAAAAGGCTGGAGCTTGTAGCGCTCGTTGAACTTTTTCATAAACGGCAGGCCGAGATAGAGATCGGACATGATATCGCCATAGCCGATGCCCGCCGGCGACTCGGCGTTCAGTTCGACGAATTTCAAAGAATCCTTGGTCATGAATGCATCCCAACGCGAAGTAATCGACAAGCGCGTGAAGCCGGGATCGATGTCGCACAAGCGTCGCTCGCCCTCGCTGAGGCCGACTTGTTCGAGGAATTTCGGATCTTCTGCGATGGCATCTTTGATCTTGATGACGCAGTCGCGCAATGTCAGGCAAATCGCTTCGATTCTTTTGAGATCATCCGGGGTAATGAATTTGGGCCGGAGAAAAGTGGAAAGCGGGCGCTCGCCATAGCTGGCCTTTTGCGCCAATAGATCGGAGAGAAACTTGTCACTGATCTCGTGCAAAGTTGCATCCGGTGTCGCGGCGACGATCTCGTTATAAAAACCTATGGCTGCATCGCTCATGGACTTCTCCTTTTCGGAAGGTTGTCCCGGCCATCTTACTTTTAACAAGCGACCGGTTTAGGCTGCATTGACAAATTCCACGGGAGCAGTAAAGCAGCTTCTAAAATTTACAAGACAGCTTTCAACTTTTTTTCTCGGCGGCAGTGGGTCGCGGCTTTTTGACCTTTGTTTCAGCGACTGGCGCTGCTTGAGCATTGAGAAAACCCGACCACAGGTATTCTTTAGGCGGTGCAGGTTTTTCAAGTGCTCGTGAAATAGCGAGATCTGAAACAGCTTCGACCACCCACTCAAAATTTTCCGCTCCGACTGAATGATAATCCGCATCAGGCGCTGGATTCAAAAAGTCGATAGCGTAGGGAATTCCATCGCGCACCGCGAATTCGAGTGTGTTGATGTCATAGCCCAACGCGGTGCACAACGTGATACAATCTTTGACGAGACGCTTTTCCATGGCCGCGGGAATGGGCGGCGCGTTCTTCACATAGCGCTCGGGATGCGGCCGTTTCGGATCATACTGCATGATGTGAACCAGCTTTCGACCGATGCAATAGCAGCGATAATATTCCGTGAAGTCGATGGCTTCTTGTAGTGTCATGCACAACGTGCCGGTTTGGTTATATGAATGAAAGAATTCGTCTTCATTATGCACGTGATAGACATGCTTCCAACCGCCGCCGGAGAATGGTTTGAGAAATGCGGGGAAGCCGACATAAGAAAAAATTCGCGCCCAGTCCATCGGATAAATCAGGTTGCGCATGGACTCGGAAGTCGTGTCTGGCGGATGCGAGTTGTGCGGCAGAACGACCGTCTTCGGCGAGGCCACGCCGAGTCGCTCGGCGATGGCATAGTTGAAAAACTTGTCGTCAGCGCTCCACCAAAACGGATTGTTGATGACTTCTGTTCCGGCGAGCACTGCATTTTTCAAATAGGCGCGATAGAAAGGAATATCTTGAGAAATGCGGTCGATGATGACGCGATATTCGAGCGGCTCATCCATGCGAATGCCGCCGATTTTCACAAATTCAGCGGTGACGCTAACCTGTTGCTTTTTGCTCTTGTCATTGATCCGCTGAATGAGCGCTTCGGGAAAGCTATTTTCCTGCCCGCGCAGAATGCCGATTTTCATGAAGTGTCTCCCAAAATAGGTGGGGCATAGAATGAATTTGAAGAAAGGCGATCGACTCAGAGTATGAAATGTTCATCAGGTGAGCGCGCCTTTTTTGTATTTATCCAAATCCGTCTTTTTTATCACATACCGGCCGCCGGTTTTATGAGCTGTTAAAAGCTTTGTTCTGATAAGCCGGCGCATCTCGCCTGCTGTTCTTCCTAAAATATCCGCTGCTTGCGGAATGGTAAATTCAACTTCAGAATCTTTAATGCGAAACTCATTGCAGACTTCATCAAGACTGTACCATTTTTTTTGTGTCCGCGGTTCGCTTGTTATTATTTTATTCAGCTCGCTAAGAGGTAAAAGTGCATACTCTTCGCCGTTGATTTTCAATATTTGTATGTCCATGGTCAATATGCCTCTCTTCTGTGCTTCAACTCTTGAATCTTGTAAAAAATGAGATCTGCGCTGGTGATTTTGTCAAACAGTACCCGATAATTCCCGACCCGCAAGCGATAACCAAATTGATGGTTGACAAGCGCCTTTATATCCAATCCCACTTCGGTTTCAGCCAGCTTTTTCAAAACGATGAGGATTCTCTTGCTGTCATTCGGGTGAATGTGTTGGAGTTGTTTTCGTGTTTTGTTAGATATGGCGACTTCTTTTTTCATACAAAAATAGCTTGTAAATATTCAATTCGCAAGTCGGATTTTGAGTATTGCTATCACAGATTTATTCACGGCCATTGCATGTTTCTCTTTATAAACATGTATACAAGAGACCAGCGGCCACTTCGTTCTTATCTTGCACCGCAATACGGAGCACGCCGGCAGGAGGGGCCATATCATGGTCAGCTTGACGTTGAGACGATGATGAGTTGTTTTATGATAAATATTCTGCCCGATCACTCATGGTGCGCTCTGCAAAATCGCGAATTCCAGACAATTCCAAATAAAATCTTAAAGCAAGCTGACTCAATTCAAATTCACCCTCGTATGTCCACTTTCCGCTTGGAATTTCTTTCAAATGAATAGGGAACTTGCCATGGCGCACAAGCCATGATGCAAGAAGATATTCTTGAAAGGTTTCTTGAAATAATCTGTATGCTCCTCCTCTTTTTTCGATAAACCCACTTTTCAATAATGAAGTAAACTCACTTTCAGAACAAATCGGCTTCTCTCCATTCCACAAATAATCGACCTTCGTTTCCTTGAGATATGTTTTCGAAGATGATGACTGGATCATCGCGTAAGCAATATTCTCCAATACCTGCTTCATGCGCTCAATGCCCTTCATCTTTTCCCATCCTATAAGAAATACACGAAGAAACTCAGAATAAAAGTCTGAGATCTTATCAGGCAATAATCGGTTTTCTGCAAATAACCTTACTGCCATAAAGAAAAGAAATTGGTTGGAGCACATACTTCTTAAATAGCTTTTCCCCTCGAAAATTTTTAGTAGCTTATTTCTTAGTTCTTCATTTTCGATTTTAGCCTTGATAAAGGCAAGTTGGTCTTCAAGTGATAATGCTTGTATTTCAAGCTCTTTGAAGCCATGTAGATTCGCTTCTGTTCTCAATTCATGAGTTCGGCTCGTCACTAAAAAATGGCTGCTTTCAAGCTGCTCTGATAGAGATGAAAGCTGACGAGAAATGCTTTTAATGTTTTTTACTTCGTTAAGGCCATCGAATATAAAAAACAACCTTTCGGTATTCTCAAGTTGTTCAAAAGAATTTTCATTTTCGAGTTTCAATCGTTTTATAACAAGAGCACGAATAACGATAATATCAATGTGATCGTAAGGCGGAATTTCGATTGGAATATATCTTGACTGATATGTTGTGGTTGTCAAAATCCGCTTTACAATGGTTGTTTTGCCACATGCTGGCGGCCCATGGATTACTATACAGCGATCACGAATATCATTAAGAGTGACCTGTCCAACGAATTTTATGTTTCCTGGTTTGATTGTTATCGGCAAGGAGTGCACATCAAAACCATGAACTGTTTTTCCATCTTCTTTGCCCGTAAGGCTCGCTAAGTATTCATCGACATGCTTAGAAGCGCCGCTTTTTGGATTGAATGTTTGTTGTATGTACTGCGTAAGGTTGTTTCGCACCAACCGCTCGAAATCTTTTTTGTTTTTGTAATTCCACGAGAAACCTTCTTTGGGAAAATCTTTCTTGAAATTATCGAGCAGTGCGCGCTGCTCCTGCTCTTCGGCGGTTTGCGGAGACTGCAGGTCTTCTCTGAAATAAAACATGATCTGCGGGCGGCCTCGGGTTTTCCAGCTTTGATAAGCGGTTTGAAACTCATGGTCGGTGCCGGAGGCAGCGCCTTTTGCCGGGGTACCAAAGCGCCGCCAGAAAATGCCGAGAAAGATGTCGCAGTCTTCGATGTTCAAGATGGAATCGATGAGGCCTTGCGGGCCTTCGGGATGGAAGGCGGGAAAAGCAACGTCCTCCCAGCGACTCAACTCCAGACGCACGTTCATCGCCGCAGCGATGCCGCGATTCAACTCCTCGATGATGCCGTCGAGCATGCGGCGCTCGTCCTGCACATCGCTTGGAGAGGCAACGACTATCCTGAGAACGTTTTTGGTTTCCATGGAACCGGGTTTCGCGTGGTGAGGTGGCGCTTCTTAGGCTGCCAAAGATCTTCGCTCTCTGGCTTTGCGCGAATGTGCATAGAGTTTTTCTCGTGACCCATCATCAAGAAACTCTTCGCTACAATTTTCGCAGATCCAAATGGAGATGGCTTTGATCGTTTTCCTTTGGGATTCAAGATATAAGTCTCTCTTTTGCCGTCTCAATTTTTTGGACCCACACATGCGACAAAAATCACCTTTCATAGTCAACCTCCAAGAGTCGATCTTTTTGCTGAGATGATAATATAAAACGTTTCCTGCTCACCCAACTTTCTTATGACGCCCTTGGTATACATCAAGATGCCGTCATACGTGAAGCTTTCAATGATATAAAGCTTTTCTCGCGGCATGAGCTTCTCTTGACTGGTTGAAATCTTTTTCACAAGATAATTGGCGTTCAAAATTGCCTCAAGGGCATCATCTTTGTTCAAGCCGTCATTGGCTAACTGAATTTCTGCAGACAAACGAAATTCATATTTGCCATGCAGAATAAGCCTTTTGATTTTGACAAGCGTGTGATCCATGAAAAGGCCCTTACGCTCCGATATACTTCTGAATCATCTCGCGCCACCACGGCCAATCATGCTTGACGCCGTCGCCCCACACGTCGAGCCAGTGGCCGATGCCTTTCGAGTTCAAAATCTGCGATAGGCGCAAGTTCTCATGCAAGCAAATGTCCCAGTTGCTCGTCGCGAGAATGATTTTCATCTGGCGCATTTTTTCAAGATACCAATTGTCGCTCAAGCTTTGCAAGTAATCAAACGGCGAATTGAAATAGGCCGTGTCGTTGTAATAGCCGTGAATATGCTGATGGACATCATAACCACCGCTCAGGCAGATGAGCTTATCGACGAGATCGGGATGGCGAAATGCCAGATTCGCGGCGTGATACGCGCCGAAGCTGCAACCGGTGGCGATAAGATAATTGTTGCTGTTGATCGCGCGAATCAGTGGAATCACCTCGTTGAGAATGTACGCCTCATATTGCGAGTGGCGATACAGTCTGTAGCCGGGGTGAGCATCGTAGTTGTACCAACTTTCTTCATCAACGCCGTCGGGGCAGAAGATCTGGTTGAGGCCGTTCTCGATCTGATGGCTAAGCGCCCCGATCATTCCCGCATCTTCATACTCGAAAAATCTTCCGCGTGATGTCGGAAAAACCAAAACCGGTGTGCCGCCATGCCCGAAAACCAACAGTTCCATCCGGCGCTCCAATGATGGACTGTGCCACACGTGGTAGTCGCGTCTCAAGCCGTCCTCCGTATTTGGTGTGGCAAATATACAGAACGCGAAATGAAAAGGGAAGTGAAAATTTTTGAGCGTAGAATGAATGCCGCAGTTCACGCTTGCAACTTAGCCTTGCACCGTGTATTTTCCTTCTCGTATTTGTTTCATAAGAGTGTTTGATAAGAGCAAGAATTATCCCGCAACCAACATCCGATAATTTCCCTTATGACGCATGGCACACGCCGAAACCAAAAGCTTTGCATTTCCTCTTAACCCGAAAGATTTTCCTTCGTGGCATGAGTATTATTGGACATATCAGTATCAGCTCGCTACCAAATTTCATATCCCGCTCATGGAATCGTGGGGCGTGCGATTTGAAAACGCCAAAGTGTTGGACGTCGGCTGCGGCGACGGCGGCTTCACTGCGGCAATGGCCGATCGCGGCGCGCTGTGTGTGGGTGTGGAGATCAAAGAGTTCGAGCGAACACTGAATGGCAATCAACGCTTGCAGTTTCTCGTTCAGGATGTGACAGCCCCGGAAGCGCCCCAACGATTGGGCGCTGATTACGATCTGGTGGTTTTGAGAGATGTCATCGAGCACATTCAGGTGGAACACAAAGAAAATTTTCTTCTCAGTCTGAAACGATTTTTGCGCCGTTCGGGAAAAATATTCGTCACCTTTCCGCCGTTTTATTCGCCATATGGTTTGCACCAGCAGGCTTTGCTGAAATCGAAGCTGCGTGTAATGCCCTATTTGCATTATGCGCCGTTGTTTCTGCTGCGCCGATTGACCTCGTGGATGGGTGAGTCTGCCAACTGCATGGCGGGCGTCGAAGAGATTGCCCGATGCAAAATGACCCTGCGACATTTCAAAAGACTCGTTATAAAAAACGGGCTCAAAATTTTGCGCGAGAAGCACTACTTCGTTCGACCCTCACATGAAATTCGCTACGGCTGGAAAACACGAGCCGCCTGGTTTGGCAAAGTGCCGGTCTTGCAGGAGATGTTGGTTGCCGGCGCCACCGTGTTACTTACTCATGATGACGTGGTACGATAATTTATTTTTTATCGTAGCCAGTGAGATGCATGACAGCCAGCACATTTTTTGTGGTTGTTAATTTTCTTAAAGATGTTTAATAATTATGAGCAGCAGTTCATAATTTCAATTGCTTTGTGATTTGAAAAAATTAGATTGTAGCCTTTAGCAAGCGCTACCTGCCCAGGGCTGAGAGAAACAAGTCATGAATGCCATGGTCAATCCCGCGACGACCCAAGCCGAGATATCGATGAACGGCATCACATCGCCGCGACAATGCGTTCGCGCCATCATCAGCGAGCGGGTACAAAAACTACTGTCTCGTGAAGAGGCGACGCGAATCGACACAGATGTCGAAGCTCTGCACGATATGCGCGTTGCCTCCCGACGGTTACGGGAAGCGTTTGAAATATTCGACTTTTGTTTCCCTCAAAAAATTTATCAAAAACTCTATCGTCGCATCAAGCAAGTGACTCGTGCGCTCGGCGAGGTGCGCAACGCCGATGTGGCGATCTTTTACTTTAAGAGTTTGAGCGCAACAACGGACGACATCCTCGTGCAGGTGGCGCTGGAGGATATTTTGCGGAGGCTGGCTCGCATCCGGCGACAGGCGCGGCTTTATCTCATGAAGGGGCTTGATGAAAGTCGAGTGAGCCAATTGCCTGCGGAGCTGGCGAATGTTTTTTTGCGTGTGGAGAATGTGCCGGTGCGCTATCAACGCGGCCCGCGGCAATCGATCGTGCTGGCGCGGCGGCAGCTTTCACAACGGGTGCGGGATTTTTTTTCCGCCAGAGCCGCGGTGACCGGAGAAAATGACGAAGTAAATTTGCACAAGGTTCGCATCTCGATAAAGAAATTGCGCTACGCAATCGAAACACTTGGTTATGCGGTTGGCGAGGCGGTGACCGGTAATCTCAAAGAGCTAAAACAATTGCAAGAAGCGCTGGGCGAGCTTCACGATCGCGATGTCTTTGCCGGCATCGTGCGCGGGCGTTTGGTGAAATTGCAGAGCCGGCTGCACGCAACTTTGCTGTGCAACGGCTTGCAGGCCGTGCTGAATATGATTCTAAATGAGCGCAGCGTTTATTTTCGTGAATACCAGTCGTTCGTTGCGAACTACTCGCCGCAAGAATGGCGCATGCGCTTTGTGCCGCCGGCAAACGTATCGCCGCGGCTCTCAAAAGCAAAAATGCGGCAGGCACTGCCGGCGAAAATCAATTCGCAGCCTGTCGTGAGCGACGTTTCCGACACCATCAGAGAATAAAATACGTGTTGATGAAGAACAGAAATTTTATAACTTTGTGCACGGAGAAAGGGGCATTTTAAATGCACAACTCAAGTCCGGAAATCGAGGTGCAGGGCAAACTGATTGCCGTCGAGGGGCTGGACGGATCGGGCAAATCGACGCAGATTTATTTGGTAAAGCGCTGGCTGGAAATGCAGGGCATCAAAGTCTTTTTCACCGAGTGGAATTCCTCCGACCTCGTGAAAAAAGTAACCAGCAAGGGCAAGAAAAAGCAATTGCTCACGCCGACGACTTTCAGCCTCATCCATTGCACAGACTTTGCCGATCGCTACGAGCGACAGATTTGGCCGTTGTTGCGCGCCGGATACGTCGTGCTGGCTGACCGTTACAAATACACAGCCTTCGCTCGCGACACGGTGCGCGGTTGTAGTCAAAAGTGGGTGACCAAACTCTACGGCTTTGCGAAGGAGCCGGACATCACTTTCTTTTTCAAAGTGCCGTTGAACACGGCGCTCGATCGCATTCTCTCTGGGCGGCCGCAACTGAAATATTTCGAGGCCGGCATGGACCTTGGGTTGTCCTCTGATCCCTACGAAAGTTTTAAATTGTTTCAAGCGCGCATTCTTCAGCAATACGCCGCGCTCGAACAACAATTTCATTTCCACGTGATCAACGCGACCCGCAGCGTTGAAGAGCAGCAGCGTGAGGTTCGAGAAATCATCAGCTCGCGCCTCGACGTGCCGGCCTTCAAAAAAAGGAACTCCTCATGAGCAAGAAATTTTTTGGCGAGGGGATGCCGGATATCGACTTGAGCGATTTGCACGGCAAGCTGATCGTCATCGAGGGCGCCGACGGCTCCGGCCGCTCGACGCAGATCGAGATTTTGAAAGATTGGCTCGAACGACGTGGCCACGCCACCATCAGTGTCGGCCTCAACCGCAGCGCGCTGGTCGGTCGCCAGCTTCAGCGCGCCAAAGAAGGCAACATTCTCAGCCCGACGACGCGCAGTCTTTTTTACGCCGCGGATTTTGCCGATCAATTGGAGAACACCATCATCCCCAGCCTGCGCGCCGGTTTTCTGGTTTTAGCTGATCGCTACATCTATACATTGATGGCGCGCGACATCGTGCGCGGCGCCGAGCGCGAGTGGGTGGAGTCGCTTTATGGAATCGCCATCGTGCCGGATGCGGTTTTTTATTTGCGCGTCTTGCCGAAGGTGCTGGTCGAGCGCAACTTCGAAAAGAAAGTCCAACTTGATTATTGGGAAGCCGGCATGGACATCGGCCTGTCGCGCGACATGCTGGAGAGCTTTTTCAAATATCAAAAACTCATCCAGAACGAATTTCAATTAATGCAAAAGCGTTATGAATTCGAAGCCATTAACGGCAACCGCTCGCCGCGGGTGATTGCGCACGAATTGCAAACGCGCATTGAATTGCTGCTCGAAGATGTTTTGCAACAAGACCAAGAGCCTCGGGTGACGATTCCAGCCGTTGCTGCCATCCAGGAGAGTCTCGTAGCCAATGCCTGACCGCCAACCCTCCGCATCGTCTGGCGCAGAAAGCGCCCGCCAACAAGTGAAGCAGGAAATTCGCCGCCTGCGCAGCCTGTTGAAAGAAATTACCCAGGCCTATCTGGTGCGCCGCGAAGCTGAAATCGCCGCGCTGGGTTCGTGGATGGATGATTTAAAACTCAGCGAAGATGATGCCAAGAAGGATGAACAGCGCCTGAAGCGTATCCTCGATGAAATCACCAAGCTGCTTTCTTCCCTCAAAATAAAGCCGGAGAAAGGCCGCTTGCGCGACATCCGCCGGCTGCATAATTTGGTTGATGAGTTGCACAAGCTGCGCGAGCAACAGGGAGGATGAGCACGAAGTAATTCTCGCTGCAACTAACCAACGTATTGCTCCTCAAAATCCCTGGAGGGATAGTTATGAAAGAGCTATTGAGCGAGGCCAAGTGTGGTGTGGTGTTTCTTTTCTTGGTGGTGGGAATGTTGGCTGCGCAAGAGAATGATCCTACTTTCGATCCGCCCCGTATCGACTCCTTATCATCAAAACAACAAGTCAATCTACCGGCGCATACGTTGCGCATCCTCAATCGCGAGTACATTCAACGCTCGCCGATTCGTAATCTCGACAATCTGCTCGCACTCGAAAATGGCGTGGTGCTGCAAGACGGCGAATTGCACGCGCGTGGCGGACGCGCCGGGCAAATAGCCTATTTTCTTGATGGCGCTACGGCCACGAATCCTTTTTTCAATACAGCAAGCTTTCCGTTCATTCCGGAAGCCGTTGAAGAAATCCGGCTGCACACCGGCGCGTATCCGGCGGAACTTGGCGGCGGAAACTCTGCGTTGGTTGAAACGATCTTGCGAAGCGGCGGCCCGACTTTCGAAGCCACTCTGGATTATCGAACCGATGGTTTTGCCAAACCGGGAAATGAGTTTCTTGGCGCAGCCCCCTTGGGTTATCGTGAAGCGATCATCACTCTCGGCGGCCCGGCGCCGTCGATTCCTCGACTCAAGTTTTTCATTGCCGGACGCCACAAGTACTTTCGAAGTCGGGATGCAATTTTTATTGAGCCGTTCAGGTTTGAGGAGTTGGTTACTGATGCACTAGGCTCAAGGCCTTCGGGGACTCCACTGCCGGGGCCGGTTGCATTTGAACAGAACTATTTGCCTGGGAATTGGCTGCGCGAAAATGCGCTACAAGGCGCTTTGACTTTTGATGCCAAACCGGTTGAAGTCCGTTTTACCGGAGCATATTCAAATGTTGAACAGAGGCTCGATCATGATTGGCCGATTGCGATAAATAATTTGTTCACGCGCAAAGAGCGGGTGGATGAAGAGCGTAACGCTCTGTTGAATTTGCAAGCGACGCACCGTCTGAACTCCTCACTACTTTACCAAATCGCGGTTTCCTACTCGTCTCGTTCCCAAAGAATTTTTGATTCTGATTTCGGCGATAACTGGATGCTCTATGTTGACAGCCTGGCAAATGCTGATGCCGGGTATCCCGGTTTCAACAGCCGTTGGGAAGGACCGTTGCAATATTCAATTGTTCAGAATTTCCAACTAAACGATCCTAACGCGCCCGTCAATTCGTATTTGAAGAACGATCAAGAAAACCTTGGCTTCTCTGCAGATTTTACCGCTAAATTCAACTCTAAGTATGAACTGAAATTCGGCGGACGCTTAGACCGCTGGACCATGCGCCGGTATGACGTCAACAATATTTTGAGTTACATGATTTTTGCTTATGGGCGTGATGGTAAAACTCCTCGAACTTTTGAGAGTGGGCTTGCTCGCCGTGTCCGTCTGGATCGCGCCGGCATCATAGATCGTTTTGGTTACGATGTCGATGGAATAGAAATAGACGGCGGGCCTGAAGGACAGCGCAAGCCATCGTTCGCTTCTATTTATTTACAGAACCGTCTGCATTATGGAAAAGCGCTCATCGAGCTTGGGCTGCGCTACGAGAGATTCGATCTGAAAGTGCCGATGCCGGCAGATTTTGAGAATCCGGTCATTATTGAGACGTTGAATTATCTCGATGAAACAACGCTTGTACGTACAAAGCCCGAGGAGTTTGTGTTGCCGCGATTGAGCATAGCTTTTCCAATCTCTCAACGCACCGACTTCTTTGCAGCATTTGGAGAGTATGCACAAATGCCGGCTCTTCGCGACATTTACGTGAGTAACAGAGTTCTTAGTCATGCAACGTCACCTGTAACGCGCACCGGGATCGTGGGATTTACTGCTAAGCCGGAACGGTCTCGGCACATAGAGTTCGGTGTCAGGCACACTCTCCGGAATGGGATTGATTTATCTGCAACTATCTTTTTTGATAAATCTAAGAATCTGCTTCGACTCGGTAGAGTATTCGCCGAAGGCACCGGTACCGTGCCGGCCGGCCCACCACTTTTCGAGGCATTGCTTAACGACGATGATGCAGACGCAAGCGGTTTTGAATTTAACCTTGATCTGAAACGTACTAAGCGGTTGTCTGCCAGAGTGAATTACGCATATACTGATGCAAAAGGAACCGAAGCTGATTTGAGAAGTCTGGCTAATTCATCTTTTTTCGACCGCAGAATTGTGCCACAGAGCTACACACTGAGCTATCAGCAAAAGCATCGCGGCTCGATTTTGATGAATTATCGTTTTGACGAGGTTGAGCTTGGAAATATATTCGAAGGCATGGGCTTGAGTACTATCTTGAGTTTTAACAGCGGCTATCTCTATACTTCTATTCGAGAGCTGAGCAATCTTAGCAATGCCACTCCATGGAACATCGGAGTGTATCCATTAACAAATCCATCCCTTTTTTACTCACTCACTATTGAAGAGCCAAACTCTTCAACGACTCCATGGAATTTTAACTTCGATTTCAGTTTGAATAAAGTTTTCGATATTGCTGGAATAGGGACCGAGTTGCGGCTCGATGTTTTGAATGTATTCGACACCAAGCACGTCATAAATGTTTATCCTCAAACCGGCTCTGCAACTAATGACGCTTGGCTCAGAAGTCCGATGGCTCGTCCATTTTTAAGCATTCCTAATTACGTCGAATTCTACAAAGCCGTCAACGAACAGAATCGTTGGGCTTATAGTCTGGCAACCGGCAACGATTTGTTTGGCGCGCCGCGGCAGATTCGTTTTGGGATGCGACTTGAGCTTTGAGAAAATCATCCTTGACTTTGCGGCAAATGTTCTTATCCTCTGCAAGCCTGTGCTATGGAAACTTACAAAGGTGCATTTAAGTTTGGAAACCATATCGAAAATCTTGAACAAGGAAGATCACATGTCTCGTTCTCAGAATCGTTCGCACGTCGCACTAATATTATTTACAACTTGGCTTTGTCTGCTTTTTAGCTTCACTGCAAATTCCTCCGCGCAAGAAGTCGAGATCGTTGTTAATGGCACACCCTCAAAATGGACTCCCGAAGTGATGATCCAGTACAAGCGCCTTCTTGGCACGGCGATTTCTCCGGATGGCAAATGGGTGGCGTACACGGTTTCCGAGCCGGTCATGAAAGGGGAGAAAAGCGAGTACCTCACGCATATTTTTCTCGCCAGCGCCGACGGCAAGACCGACTTCCAATTCACGCAGGGAGAAAAGTCGTGCACCAATCCTCAATGGTCGCCGGACGGCAAATGGCTGGCGTTTCTATCGTCGCGCGGAGGAGAGAAAAATAATGTTTGGCTGACCCGCCAATATGGCGGCGAGGCGGAAAAAATCTCTGACGCAAAAAGCGGCGTCAATAATTTTGCCTGGTCGCCGAATGGAAAGCGCCTCGCCTACACGATGAATGATCCGCTCAACTAACAAGAGGAAAAAGACAATAAAGAGAAACGCGACGAGATAGTTGCTGATGATAATTTCAAGTTCTCGCATCTTTACGCAAGTCCAATTGAGAAGAATGAAAAAGGCGAGCGCCCGGCCAAACGTCTGACGAACGACGATTTTCATGTCGGCAACTTCGATTGGTCGCTTGATGGCAAATGGATTATCTTCGATCATCAAGTGACGCCAAAGATAAACGATTGGACGACCACAACTATCTCACTCGTTCCTTCCGACAGCGGCGCCGTGAAACCGTTCTTCACCAAAACTGTTGCCAGCGATCCGCATTTCTCTCCTGATGGTCAGTGGGTGGCGATGATCTACGATGGCGGCGATACGCTGGGCGCGGCGCAGCGATCTTTATGTGATGTTGATCAACGGCGGCGAGCCGCGCAAGCTGGGAAAATCGCTCGACGATCAAGCCAACATTCTCGACTGGTCTGCTGATGGCAAAGAGCTTTACTACGCCGAAACGGAGCGCACGTCATCGCGAGTGTTTGCCTTGCCGATCAACGGCGGAAAGCAGCGCGTTGTCACCTCGGGGAGCGGCAATTCTGGCGGCGCGTCATTCAGCGGAGATACGAAAACTCTTGCAGCGGTTCACCAGTCTCCCGATCAATCACCGCAAGTTATTCTCTCTGCTTCTGCTAAATTCGCGCCGGTGAAAATCACCAAAGTCAATTATGAGTTTCCGAAGCTGCCGATGGGCCGCACTGAAATCATGAAATGGAAGTCGAAGGATGGTACAGAAATAGAAGGCTTGCTCACTTATCCGGCGAATTTTACAACTGGTCGCAAATACCCCCTGCTGCTGAATATTCACGGCGGCCCCGCCGGCGTTTTCACAGAATCTTATACCGCAGCTTCGAGCGTTTATCCGCTTCAAGCATTTGCCGCGGCTGATTATGTGATCCTGCGTCCGAATCCGCGCGGCAGCAGCGGTTATGGCGCAGAGTTCCGGCGAGCCAACATTAACGACTGGGGCTTCGGCGATTATGACGACGACATGGCCGGAGTCGACGTGCTGATCGAGAAGGGCATCGTTTATCAAGACAGTCTCGGTGTGATGGGGTGGAGTTACGGCGGGTTCATGACATCATTTATCATCACACGCACCAAGCGTTTCAAAGCCGCATCGGTTGGCGCTGGCGTGACGAATCTCATGAGCTTCACCGGCACGGCAGACATTCCCGGCTTTTTGCCGGATTATTTCCTCGGCGAGCCGTGGGACAATTTTGCGACTTACCAAAAGCACTCGGCGATGTTCAACGTCAAAGGAGTTTCGACGCCGACATTGATTTTGCACGGCGAGAAAGATTTGCGCGTGCCGCTCTCGCAGGGGCAGGAATTTTACAATGCGCTGAAACGACAAGGCTGCCCGGCGCAGATGGTGGTTTATCCGCGCACGCCGCACGGCCCGCAGGAGCCGAAGTTCATTCTCGACATCGGGAATCGATTGTTGGCGTGGTTTGAGCAATATATTCGGGGAAAGATAGTGGATGCAGCCGCATCGACGAAGACGGCGGAGAAATAAATCAAGGTTAGCCATTAATGTTTTCTTCCCGATTAAATTGGAGCTTCGCCACCAACCGCCTCAGCAAAGTATTGGAAGCAAAGCGGGCTTCCGGCGTGCAGGTGCTCGATCTCACCGAATCGAATCCAACCCAAGCCGGTTTTGATTATCCGAGAGGAAAAATTCTTGAAGCGTTGTCTATCCCGGCTTCGTTGCGCTACGAACCTGACCCAAGCGGACTGCTTGCCGCCCGACAAGCAATTGCTGATTACTATCGTTCTCGCGGCGAGAAAGTGACGGCAGAATTTATTTATCTCACCGCCAGCACCAGCGAAGGCTATGCTTATCTCTTCAAGCTTCTCGCTGATCCCGGCGACGAAATTTTAGTGCCACAGCCGAGTTATCCGCTATTTGATTTTCTCGCGGCTCTGGAATCTGTTCAAGTCGCGCGCTACCCGTTGAAATATGATGACGAATTCGGCTGGCAGATAAATCTCGAAGCGCTTGGCAATAGCATCACGACGAAAACCAAAGCCATCATTCTTGTCAATCCGAATAACCCGACCGGTTCTTTTATCAAAAAAAGTGAGCTTGCAAAAATGAACGAGTTGTGCGCAGAGCATGGTCTCGCTTTGATAGTCGATGAAGTTTTCTCGGATTATTTTTACAGCGATGATGTGCAGCGTGTGTGCAATTTAGTCGGCAATCCTCATGCGCTGACTTTTGTCTTGAGCGGGCTTTCGAAAATCTGCGGCTTGCCGCAAATGAAATTGGGATGGATTCATGTCAACGGCCCGGAAAATGTCGTTGCAGAAACGCGTGAGCGTCTCGATTTTATCTCCGACACTTATCTTTCGGTAGGCACGCCGGTGCAACATGCTGCTGCCGAGTTGCTTTCGGTGCGACACGAGATGCAACGCCAAATTATCGAACGCGTTTTGAGAAACGACAAATACCTACGGTCGCGCAGCGCCGAGCTTCCTTCTTGCCGAGTGCTCAAACAGGAGGGAGGGTGGTACGCGGTTATGGAAATCTCGACAGAGTTTTTCGAAGAAGAATTTTGCATCAATCTACTCGAAGTGGACAACGCCCTGCTGCATCCTGGATACTTTTTTGATTTTCAGAAACAGGGATTTCTTGTTTTCAGCCTGTTGACTTCGCCGGCAATTTTCGAAGAAGGGGTGAATCGAATCATCTCGCGCTTTGGAAAAACTCACCGAAACCGTTCATAGATACCTGCCATTGGCGTAAGAAATACCGTTTGCATTCTCAGGCCGGTTTTACTATACTACTTTCGTTGAGTAAATGAACTTGATGACGCCACGAGGTTTGCCTTCCCATGTTGAGCCGAAATCCTTCCGAAAAGACACTTTATGAAGAAGAGCAGCCAACACAACACTGGGTTATGATAGTGGCGTGGGTGGGAACATGTTTTGGTGGTGCGGTTATTTTGGCGGCATGCTTTATTCCTGGTATTCCTTTTTTTATTCCAATAATATCAATCACAGGCTTGTTGTTTGTCTTGCTCTCAGTTTGGAATTTCCGCAGGCTGCGTATCCGCGCGACTTCCGAAGGCATTACTTTCGGCTTCGGCATTTTTCGCTGGCATTTGCGTTGGAGCGACATCGTGCGGGTCAGCGCCCGGCCTTATATTTTTCTTCGATTTCTCGGGTGGGGCATCCGCCTGGATTTTCGCGGCACGATCGGCTTTATCGCCCGCACCAGCATGGGAGTGCAACTCGAAACCTCTCACCTGAAGTATTTCATCTCGACAAATCATCCTCAAGCAATTTGCGACTTGGCGCATCGGTTTATCATTCACGGCGCAAAGAGAGATTGAACTCCAATTTTGATTAGTAAATGAAAAGGCCAACCCGCATTAGCGGATTGGCCTTTTTATCAACAGCCAAAGGTGTCAAGCACGGTTGCAACTTTATTTATCGGAGATTTCGATCTGGCGCGCGACGGCTTTTTCACTCTTCGGCAACGTCACGATCAAGATGCCATCTTTATAGTCGGCTTTGATCTGTGACTCGTCGATGCCGTCGCCGAGATTGAAGCTGCGGCTGAACTCGCCGTAGGCGGTCTCTTGAATGTGAACGTTGTGATTCTCTTCGTTACGCTCAAATTTCTTCTCGCCTGAAATCGTCAGCACGCGGTTTTCAATCGCGAGCTTCACATCGTCTTTGCTGATGCCCGGAAGCTCGGCGCGAACGACGAATTCCTTCTCCAATTCGCGCACGTCGACACGCGGCGTAAAGGTTTTGGCGGTGCGTACGGGCGCTTCGAACAAGTCATCAAAAACCGAAAACACGCGGGGCAGCGTTGCGGCGTTGTTCCATCTCACTAACATGGTTAAATCCTCCAATTTGGGTTTTTTGGTTTGACTTTGTTTGCTGTTTCTGCCCTCGCTTTTGCAACGTATATGCCAACCGTTTTTCCGGCCACCATTGCAGACAACTCTGCCACGTATCTGACGCGATGAAAGACACGTCTGCCAGCAGCGTCAAAAACGGCAAAGTAGTTTTGTCATTTTTTTCGAATGCTGACAAGATGGCTTTTTAGTCTGTTGTCTTTGAAATCTTCGCTCAAAAGCAAAGACAAGGAAAGGAGCAACGGATTACACGGATTGCGCAGATTTAATCCGTGTAATCAGAGAAATCAGTTGCTATTGTTTGGCGTCGCTCAGTCTGGTTGGGAAAAAGGGTTCCATTCGCAAATGGCCTAAAAAAGCAAGCCATACACTCTTTGCAATCTGTGGTTGAGAAGTTTTAATCAAGGTACAAGAGCAGGCTTGAGCGATTGGTTTTGTTGGGATGAAAATAATGGCAGGTGATGCAGCGGTTCGAGCTTTCCGATGCGTTGTGGCACTCGACGCACGTTCCCACTTTCGGAATGTTTTGAATCGACGAGCGGTCGATCATTTTCTTCAGCCCCAAAGAGTCGGCAGTCGATTGCATGATGGGAATTTCCGTGTGGCAATCCAGGCATCGCCGGTGAATGATGTGCGCGCGGTGATCGAACTCGGCGCGCATCAAAACTTGTTGGTCTTTTTGCACGCGAACGATGCTCGCATTGGCAACCGTGTGGCACTGCTGGCACGGCTTGGTCAGATCATTGACGAATAAATTCAAGTCGTCTATTTGCTGGCTGGTCAGCGATGGATTCGCAGCAGCACGCGGCATGAATAACTTCAAGTCGGCGGCCGCCATCGAATGATTTCGCAACTTGCGTTCAGTTTTCTTGAGCAGCGAATCGATTCTCGCCAGCTCTTTTTGCACCTCAGGCTCCGGTCGCCCGCGCAGCCCGGCTGAATAGCTTCGTAATGTTTGAATGGCTTCTTGATACATCGCCGCGGTTTTTGATTTTGCGTTCGGCGTGGAGATTGCATTCGTTGTCTTGAGAAGTTCTGCCAGGCCGAAGTTGGGGTAGAGTTGGCTCTGCACCATTTTCAAATTTTCCATGATCCATGGATCTTCATGCCTGATCGGCGATTTGACGATGCGGTTCCCCGGCTTGATGATAAATTCATTTGGACTTGTTTGAAACGCCCACGCATAGCCGGGCCCACGCTTGCGGCGGATGGCTTCGAGCGTTTCCACTCCCGGCGACAACGGAGCTTCGGCGCTTTTTATTTTCAACGGCGGCGTTTGTTGGGTTGGCGCGAGATGGCACGATTCACAATGCGCGTCAAACTCGATCGGCTCAAAACGTTTTCCATCTGGTTGAGGATGGTGGCAATACAAGCACGATCTTTCCACATCGATCAACTTTTGCCGTTTCATGACTTCTTTGACGTGGCGGATGTGCGGAAAGCGCAACGTCGAATCATCCGCCGCAGGCATCGCGGCAAAGTCGAACTGTGGATGCTTCTTTTCGAACGGCGCATGATCGTGGCATCGTACGCAGTGCATGTTAGATACCTGCGTAAGCGCTGCGCCTCGCCCTTGATGTTCCTGGTGGCAATCGCTGCAAGCAGTTTCGTGCATGGATGAATCTAATCGACCGAAGTCGCCGGAACGATAGACTTCATGGGCAGCAAAAGAATAGACGCCAAGCTCGTCGCCGGTTTTCTCATGGCAGGTCGAGCAGTTTTCGTTTGTGACGGCTTTAAACCGAACGTGGCAGGCGGCGCAGTCTTTTTCAAATGTCGCATGAAACGAAGACAGCGGCCCGCTGCTGGTTACGCTGGTTTTAAAATAAAAAAAGTCGACGAGCAAATACGCCAACACACCCAGGCTGAGAACGACGCCGATAAGAATCATCGACCGCCGAGGATTTGGGAAGACATATTTTTTTGCGACCGCAAAACTATGCGCGCCGAACGTTCCTTTTTTTCTTGCGCCGTTTTCTTTTTTCGCCATTTAAAAATAAAGAATTGTGAAAATGTGAAATCCAACCAGAATGAGAAGTATGATAGAAACGGGCACATGCAAGTAAAGCCACCAGCGCAGCATTTTTTGCAAAGTGAAATGCGCGTCAAGCTCGAGCTTGGCTTTGAAGAGCGATTCGAGCTTTCCTAATTTTTCCCGCTCTTCAACTGAAAGCACGTTTCGCAGATATTCGATTTGCTTGAGACGATCATGCGCGCCGCCGGTGATGTCGAGATAATAAATCCACCGGCGCTGCGGTTCGGCAAAAGCCAGGGCAATTTGTTTTCTGTAGAAATCTCGCAGCGGATCGGAGCAGGTTTGCATCAACGCCTCGGCTTTGCCGCGAATTTCCATCACAAGCTCAGGAATTCTTTCGTAGAGCGCCTCGTTGGCGAGGCCGGAGGTGAGAATCTTCGGAATCCACTTTTGCAGCAGCACCCCGAAAATTCCGCTGAACGTTACCCAGATGCTGAGAATCCACAACCACCAGTTGAGCATGCCGGTCGGAAAATGAAATCCGCTGTGCATCAAAGTGAGCAGCAGAAATAACGCTCCGCCATAGACGTGAAGTTGAAGCCAGGTCTGCGCCGTGCCGAAGCCGAGCATCAGCGAAGTGCGCGTCGTGCGCCGCCGCACGCCAAGCCATGCAGCGCCAACCAGTAACACGGTTGCAGCAATTCCATAAGAGAGTCCCCAAATATTCGAAGGACGAATTTCGGCAATCACCCCGTTCAAAACAAAAACGCCGCCGCATAGTGCTGAAGTGAGGACGAATCTTCTGAACCAAACAGGAGAGGCAACCCATTTTTTGAGGCGCTTGCCCCACAGCAATTCCACAATACGCCGGAGTGACGAAGTTTTTTTTGCAGCCACCTTCTCGACCTCGGATGAAAAACTTCTTGATTCAAATTGAAGAAATGAATAGCAACAGATTTCGCGGATTAACGCGGATTTGTTTTTAATCCGTGAAATCTGTGTAATCCGTTGCTGGCTATTTCTTTGGTTTTATTGTCGCCACTATTCACTTCGCCAGCAGTTGCTGAAACTCCCCGATGCTCTCGATGCGATAGGCGCATCCTTGCGGACAATTGTTCACGCAGGCCGGGCCGTGATTGGTTTTATAACACAAATCGCATTTGCTCGCCAGCTCTCGTGCCTTGCCGCGGTTAAATTCGGGAATCGCGTCGTTCGCCCACACTTCACCGGTGTCGTGCATGACGATGGCATCGTAGGGACAATTCTTCGCGCAGGCTTGGCAACCGATGCAGAGATTGTCGGCGATTTCCACAATGTCGCCGACGCTGGCGCGGCGAATCGCGCCAGTCGGACAGCCGACGAGGCACACCGGATCGAGACAATGATAGCACGACTTGGTGATGAGAAAGTTTTCATACTTGTCGCCTTCGCGAACGAATCGTGGTCGTCCGCCGTGCGTGTCGGCGCACGCCCGCACGCAATCGTCGCAGCGCGTGCAGCTATCCAAATCGATCACCAGCATGCTGGTGCCTTGCACGAGTCCGCGCTCCAGCGACGTTTGGATGAACTCAGAGCGGCTGATATTTTTTTTGCTCGCTCCGGTCTCTTTGATGCGCGCCGTCGCGCTTGCCCACATCTGCTTTTCGATGCCTGGAAATTCTTTGAGCAGGTCGTGAAAATCTTTTCGGGAGATTTTGACCAGCTCGGTGTATTCGACGGATGCCGCGGTGCAGGCCCAACCGCTCGAGCTATCGACAAGTAACTCGACCTCTCCAAAAGTCATTCCCTTAGAAAGATAGGAGACGACGATGTCGCGGTCGCCGAGTTTTTGGGAGAGCTTCAAGAACCCCGAACGAAGAAGTAAAAGCGCGTCTGCCGTTTCTCCTTGCCTGGCGACGATTTCATCCGGCCGGCAAGAAATCAGGTCGACTCTCTTGGTGAGCCACTCGATGGACTCGTCATCGCATTTTTGCAGAAGCGGCGTGGTCTTGAGCTGAAACGCGAGCGAGCGCTCCCGATAGACCTTGTCGATGCGCTGTTTGAGAATTTTCGATTCCGTCTTCATGAGGCGCAGCGCGGGAACGCGAATTTGCAGCACCACGCAATCGGTGGCCGTGCGCGCCGTCACTGATTGTGGCCAGCCGCTCATCGCGCCGATCTCGCCGAAAATTTCTCCGGGTCCGAGCATCAATCCGCCGTTGGCGGGAAGATCGAAATCGATGGAGGAGAGGAAGAGAGCGTCATTTCTTCTCTGCGCAAAAGGATTTGGCGCGGCGGCGCGTTGTCCGTTATTTTTTTCCGTAGAAGGCTCGCCTTGCGAAATCATGGTGCGCGAAGCGTCGAAGATCGGCTTGACGCGCATCGTTTGCTCGCGCAGTTTGCGGACGTACACATCGACCGAGCCTTGAACGATGATGAACGCGAGATCGAGATAAGCGCCTTCTTCAAAGAGCGTCGAGTTTTTTTTCCAACGCGCTATCGAGATGTCCGGACTGATTTTTTCGAGAAACTCGTCGTCGTATTCCCGAAACAGCTCGAAACGCCGCAAGTCATCCGACGTTAGTTTTTCGGAAATCTCGATGATGCCGCTGTTTGCGCCATAGGTATTCCAACGATCTTTATACTGCTCGAGCCGTTTGATGACGGTTCTGCCGGTGTCGATTTCTGCTGCAACGCTCAACTTCTATTTCCCTTCGGTCATTTGATACAAAAGATCCAAACGTTTTTTTATAATCAAAAGAATTTGCTGCGCGGACATCGAATCTTTGATTGCCGGAAACGGCGGCAGCACGAGAGGCTCGACCGAGGTCGGTGCGAGATTTTGCGGAAGCAGAGTCTCACGACTCATCGGCCGCATTGAGCCGTTCATCTCAGCACGTTGTCGTGGAGCGGGCGCTTGCGCAGTTGACTGCATTTCTTCTGCCAGAGGCATCGTTGCCTGTGATGCACGCGGCGTTTGTTCGCGAACTTTTTCCGGCGCGGCACGTTCGACGCTGACGATTTGCTGAACCGGTCCCATCGCTCGAACCGCTCTCTCGAACACCGGCTGTAACTGTCCGGCGCTCTCCGCAGGATGCTTCCAGTGTTTCGCGATATTCTGGCGAATGCCGCGCACGTAATCGAAATCCTCGCCGGTGGGATGTCCGGCAGAAACCAATTTCGGCTCGGTGATGAGATGACAACGCACGCAGGCCGTCGCGCGCGTGTCAAGATTTTTTATTTCAATCATGCCGAGCTTCAGCGCTTTGGAATAACCGCCTTTTTCAGAATGAATGTCTTTGTAGCCGCTGCCCGCGCCGTGGCAATTTTCGCAGCTCACACCGAACTCAACTTCGCGAGTTGCGCCGGCAGAGATCACCGTGCCGTGGCATTCCATGCACTTTTGATTTCCCTTCGAGATGTCGTCAGTGCTCAAGCCATAGAGCTTGGCTATCTTTGCATACTTGCCGGTGGCGTCAAAAAACGGATCGGCGGTGGAGTAATGATCGTCGTTCGTCCACCAGGAATTTTCTTTCACATGACAATTGTTTTGGCTGGTGCCGCAAGTGTTCGGGCCGAGCGTTTGGTATGGCTGGGCTAATCCGCGCAGTGGAAAAAGAATTAGTGCCAAGAGAAAAAAGCATTCACGCAAAGACGCAGAGCCGCAAAGGTAGCGCAAAGAAAAGCTTTGCGTATTCTTTGCGTCTTTGTCCCGACGAGTTGGGATGAGCTTTTGTTTTCGACTATTCAAAGCCCCTTTGGTGCCTGTCCGAGCGAAGCTAATGTCGGTTGGAAAAATCGAAACTTTCCGAAAACGTTCCTGCGACGGCTTGGCCGCTGCATTCAAAATGTTCGACTTTATGACGCGGGCATAATGCAAGTAAGCCTCGGCCAAGCCGAGGTTGGAACATTTTGGGGCAGACAATGTGTTATTCATGATGAAAAAACGAATTGACCTTGGCAGTACAACGTTAAGATTTTCAAGGAGTTTTCTGGTTCTCAGTAGAAAATTTTCACTTTTGAAAAAAATCTACGGAGAATTTTTTCCCAGCCTGGATGCTTTGAACTGTTTCACCGGCTGCCTTTCCCTTTTGCTGCTTCTTTGGTTACGAGTTGAACTTTACCCTCATCCGTCACCCTCCAGATTTTCCCATCGCGCATAAAAAGCCGCTGCTGCTCATCAAGCGTCAAGGGGCGCGAACCTAAACGGCCGAACACTGCAACTTGATTGCCACTTTCATCCACGGCGCGGTCACGATCCATGCCTTTGGAAACGGCAATCGCCTCGCCGCCGGTTTTGTGTGAGGCGATGAGTTTCGGAAATGGTTTCGGACTGAAGCCGAGATAGCCCAGCGTTTCCGGCGACATGAGCTGAATCACTCTCAACCCATTGCGGCCATCGGCGAGGTAGGCAAACACGCTCGCATAAGCTGCGCCAACTTTCACGCCGCGCGCATCGTTGATCGCGCCATTGGCATCGAAAATTTGATCGACTCGTATGGCCTCGGGGTTTTCCACGTCGAGAATTGCCAGGCCCTGGCTGCCCGCCGCAACATAAGCATACGTGCGCGCGACGTAAATATCTCTCGCCTCTTTTATCATGACGAAACTGTTGCGGATGAGTTTTGGATTCTCCGGCGAAGTGATGTCGATCACTTTCACGCCTTCGGCATCACAAACGAATGCATAGCGGAATTGAACAGCGATGGCCTTGGGCTTTTTGATCAGGGGAGTAATGATGCTGCCTACGATGCGCGGCTGTTTTGGATTGGCGATGCTTACCACGATCACACCCGCATCGCAGCAGATATAAGCGAAGTCTCCGGCAATGGCGAGATTGACTGCGCCGTTCAACACGCCTTTTGGATTGAACGTAACCGCTCTCTCCAAAAAATTGTTGCGCGGTTCATTGTCAACAAGCGTCATCACATCGACGAGAATCAAACCTTCGAATTTGTCGGTGATGTACGCGTAACTGTAGAGTGGGTGAAAGGGCTGCTCTTGATTCTCGGGAAACTGTGTGCGCTTGGTGTCGATCGGCATGTTTGTCGGCAACGCGATGGCCGTGGCGAATTTCGTTTTCACCTGCGTATCTTGCCCAAACGGTGAAACCGGCGCCGTGACAATGCGCTCGGAGAATCCCTTGTTGTCGATGTTGGCCACATCGTAAACGCGAAAGCCATCTTCGCCATTTGCGGTGTAAAGATATTCGCCGCGCAACTGTGCGCTCAACACATTCGTGCCGCCATGATGATAAGCGGTCTCCAGCTCGCCGCGTTTTTCAACGTGCGCTTTGTAATTGTCTGGAAAAGCCAGCTTGTGCAGATAGCTGCCAATGACCGCTTGCGGCTCGTCGCCTTCGGTGACGGCGACCGCCTCAAATCCATCCTTGCCGCCGGCGACGTAAGCGTACTTGCCGACGAAGTTCACGAAATTGGTTCCCTGCAAAAGCACTTGCGCCATCCACGCGTTGTTGTCGTTTTTCTCGGAGAGATGGCAATCGGTGCAGGTCTTGGTTTCCGTCACGCGCACGGTGTGCGGCGCATGCGGATTGAAGGCCTGGCTGCTGTATCCCGGCGCGGAGATCGGCGCTTGCTGATTGTAAATCTGCTCGCGGTTGGCGTTGCGCGAACTGAGCATCACCGCGCTCGACGAGCGCGCCGGAGCGACTTTATTTCCCTTCGTCGTACTGTTGATTGAGAGCATGAAGCCGTCGTCGCGCAGCACTTGCGGGTTGTAGGTCGTCCAGTTGCGCGAGGTCTCGCCCTCGTTGTGATTCATGTTCTTCTTCCAATTCGCCTGTTGCGGCAAATGGCATCCGTAGCAATTGGTCACCCACGATGAATGGCACGTGTAGCATTCCATTTTTTCAGTGCCGTGCGCGAGTGACGACTTTTCCATCTTCGGCGTCCATTCGCCGCCGCCGCTGGCGACGAGCTTTGCTGTGCGCGCTTTGGGATTGAAGTGCTCGGAGCCTGGATCGACGATGTCCACCACTTGTGGCACTTCCCATTGCAATTCTTCATGAAGCATCGAGCGCTGGAATATTTTTTCTCCGCGCTTGACAAAACGGCGCTGGCCGGATGGTGTAGAACCGTCGAGCAGCGAAGTGCCACTCTCGGACGCGCCAACTCCCGAAGTCATCAGAGTTGTTCGCTGCGTCACGCTGCCGTGGCAATCGACGCATGAGATTTCGATGGCGTTATGAAATTCTCCATAAAGTTTTCCATTGCCGTGATTGTCTTGTTCAAAATGGCAATCGATGCAGTGCATGCCTTTCTCGGCGTGGATGTCCTTCAAGTGAACTGCCTTTTGGGCGCTGCGGCATTCTTCGTTGCAAATTTCTTCATCGGAATCTTCGAGCGGCGTCGTGCCATGAAATTTGTGCTCCGTAGATTGCGGAATGATTCTTCCATCTTTATCGAGCAGATTGCCTTTGCGATCTCGTTTGAACACCGCGCGAAAAATCCAGCCGTGGCCGTGATAATCTGCAAACTGGGTGCTTTGCAGTTTCGGATTTAATTTTGTCACGGTGCGCAGAAAATTCGGGTCGCCCCAGTTGCCGCGCAACACCGCCTCTTCGGGATTCGCTTCGAGCACGGCGAATGCCTCATCGCTTGAAAGCTTTTTTTGCTCCGGCGGATACATCATCTTGCCGTCGGTTTCATAATCCCACATTTGATAACCGAAGAAAGTGTTCATAAAGCCGTTCGGCTGATGCATGTGACACACCATGCACTGGCTCGAAGGAATAGCGCGAGTGAATTGGTGGACGATCGGATGTCCGGATTCAGTTTCAGTAACAGAGGTTTCTTTTGAATATGAATAACCGCGATTACCAAATTTCGCATAAGGCCCGGAATGAATCGGCGAGCGGTCGTTTGCATAAACCACGTGACACGCGGTGCAGCCGCTCGAACGATAATCGCCGGCATGGTCGTTCGTTCCCATGAACGAAAGATGCGGATCGTTCAAGCGGGTTTTTTGGAGATTCAAAACCGGCGAGCTGATGAGCAGTTCGGTGCCTTTGCCGCGCGCGCTCAGCTTGTTGTCGGGACGGCCTGGTTCATCAAGAAGATTCGGCAGGCCGATTTCAGATGGATTGCCGCGGGAAATTCTGCCGCCGCGCTCGAAGCTTCTGAAATTATCAGCCGGCTGGGAAATTTCCCAGCGAGGAATAGGAAGCAAAAATGGCAGAATACCTTTCTTGAGATCAACCAGTGTGGGCGGCGGCACGGTGAACACCATTTGCGGCTGCCCCTCGCGATCATAACTCTCGCCGAGGACATAGTTTTTCTTTCGCAGAATGCCGTTGTTATATGCCGCGCCGCCCCAGAACATGGCGGAGGTGGTCATCAAACTTTTTTTGACGTTCATCACTTCTTGCGCGTGACATCGTCCGCACACTTCTTCGGCCACACGCAAATCGCCGGGGTTGATGAAGCGGACGAACTCCGGACTTTCATCGTTAAGCAACGTATATGAGCGCTCGGGATTGGCCGAGGTTGGCCAGCGTTCCGGGTAGCGCGGTTTCACATGCGCTTCTCTTCTTATGGTCGCTTGCGCGTTACCGAGATGGCAATCCGTGCAGCCAAGCTTCACCGCCGTCGACTTGTGCATGCTCTCGATCTGCGCATGACAAGTCAAACAACCATCGCTTTTCGCATCGACTTCTTCCTGGGTTTGTTTGATCAACCTGGATTCTTGTGCGACGGCAGACTGCAAAAATAAAACGGAAAAAAGAAAAACGATCATCCAACGGATAGAAACAACCCAGCGGATTAAAAACTGTTTTATCGGTTGGGTTGTTTCTATCCGTTGGCAAATTCTTTTGGTATGCGCTTCATTCATGATGTGAAGGTTATTTTCCATTCAAACTCAACAATCAATATGTGAAAATCAGCGACGTGAAAATCGAATACAGCGTTTGCGGGGAGACGTAGATGTCGGTGAATCCTTTCAATGGCGACAACGCTGTTGCAGAAAAAGTGAAGACGGCGTTGTTGTTCAAGAACGGTCGATAGATGAAGCCGATGCCGTAATCAATGCCGATCTCATTGCGGATTTTTGCTTGATTCAAAAACTGTTGCAACGGCGCGGTATTTACGAAGCTCAGATAATTTGTGTTGAGCACTGCTTTCAGTTTTGGCGTCAGCTCCGCTTCATAAGCGAGATTCACGAGAAACAAACCGGGGTTCACAAAATTGGCCTGGCCCTCGGCTTTGGCGCCGCGCAAGCTTGGCAACAAGCTGTTCTTGTTCACGAGGTTGACGCCAAGCAGCTTGATGGCTTGCAAATTCCAAAAGCTGAACGGCCCTCCGGCAAAAAAAGTCTGATCGAGAATCGTATCGAAGCCGCGACCGTTGCCGTCGAGAGGATTGTCGTCGCCCGAGGCGTAGAAGCCGGAAATTTTGTAGCGCTGCCAGTCTTTATCAACCGACAGCTCGAGCGCCGCCATCTGCGCGTTGATGTTGATTCTGCGGGTGGCGAGTTGGTTGCGGGTGTCGTTGCCGAAAACTTGATAGAAAGCATGATTGATGTTGAGACGGCCAAAATGCCCATCGCCGGTCCAGCCGAGGTAATAGGCGTTGATCTCGTGCGGCACCGAAGCGCCAAGCAACGCCGGACGAACGGGAAAGCCGTTGTCGTCGATGTAAGTTGTCGCGCGATCTTTGTTGTAATGAAAGCTGAGTTGCGCCGTGTATCCGTGACGCAGAAAATCCTGGCGATAGAGATTGGCAACAAGGACGGTTTGCCCGCGATCGTCGAAGACTGTGTTCAGCTCACTGTTGGTGTCTTTTTCCAAGAGGCGAAAGAATGCAAGATTGTATTGATAATGATTCGAATGCAGATTTCCGAAAAGCCGCGCGCCCAGATTGAAATCGCTGAAGATGAAATGACGGAAATCGCTGAAGAAGCGCTGGATGCCGATCTTCGCCGAAACAAAATCATAGCGATCGCTGACGTCGGCGAGATGCTTTTCAATCGACAATTCTTGAAAGGCGATCTGCCGGTCGGTTCGGTTGGTGCCGCCACGCGGGTTGATACGCACGACATTGTTCTCGCGCAAATTGAGATAATTCCAATTGAGCACCGGTGTGATGCGAATTTCCCAGTTGCGTGGACGGAACGCCACGTCGCCATTATAAAAATCGATGCTGAGTTTGAGATTCTCGACGAATGCGACGCGCTCGCCGGCGCCGAAGAAGTCTGTGCTTTGCGCATTTGCGGTGCTCACACCGCTCGGCGTCGGCAATCGCGAGGCTTCGACAAAATTATCTGTTGAAGCGGTAAGCACGAGAAAGGTGTTTTGTCCAAGGATCGGGTAATCGCCTTTGAGAATGTTCTGATTGTAAGGGTCATACCATTTGCCCTTTACCGGAAGTTGATAGGGCGGAGGAATGGCGCCGCGCCAACGGTCGGGCAGCGTAAGAAAATCCGGCGTTGGGCGAACCGGCTTTGCGGTTCTCGGTTTTGCAGCCCGCGCACGATTAGCGCCGCTCTTGCTCGCCACCAACGAAGTGTCTTTCGCCATCTGGCTGATCGACTCGTTCGAAAAAGAAAGAACGCATACAGCCCCGATAAGAGCCGGTCGAATGAGAAGTTTCATCGTCAACAAAGCAGTTTTGAATTCATAATCCCGGCTGGCGAGGTGCTTTATAATACGCCAGACTTATAGTGCGATAGGAAAATCGATCGGCAGTGATTCCCGCGGGCGGCAGAAATCCTGCCGAGCCGCCCATGGCGATGTAATCATCCTGATCCACGCCGTCGCCGCTGATACCGATGCCGCCGGCAAGCTGACCGTTTTTATAAAGCGGAAGACCGCCGGGAAAAATGGTAATGCCGTTTTGAAAAGGAGGCCGTGTTGGCATCAAGCGCTGATATTGAAAATCGAATTGGCCATCGACATAGGTGTAAAGCGGACCCATCTCCGGTGGAATGGTTTGTGATGGCGTGCCTTGATCGATGCCGGGCGGATAATATCGCTGGCCTAAAAAACCGACGGTGCGCGTGCTGACGGCGATGGGTTGATTTGCCGGCTGGCCGAGAATGCTGCGAAGTTGCGCGCCCAATGGATCGTTGGGATTGCTGAAGGCAACGACGGTGCGAGCTTTTTGCGCGCTTACATCATAGCTGAAAATCGTTGCATCAGACGTCCGATACATGCCGAGTATCGTGCCGTCAAGGTCGGTGACGGTGATGAAGACCTGCGCCGGCATGCCGATGGGGCGACGGATCGCCGCGCGAGTGTTTTTGGCGCGAACAACGGCTTGATTGATGATCTGGCGTACTTCAGATTCAGTCAACACACTGCCGCCGCGAATGGTATAATTGTGGAGCGCATCGATGGCAACTTCGCCTTGCGCTGGAAACTTGGCGGGCAGGGTCGTGCGGATAGGATAATTCGGATCGACAGCTCCACGCGTGGCAAGGTCGTTGAATGTCAGCGTGAAATTTCCTGGAGGCGGTGTAGTGTTTGCATAGAACAATTGAATGCCGTCGAGAAAAACATTGTCGCCGCGTTTGTCCGGGGGCGGGGCATATTCGCCGACCGCGCCAAGCGCGATGATCTCATCCTTGGTCACGCCAACGCATTGATCGTTGATCGTGTTGAGTTGTGTAAAAGTATCCGAGCCGCCGCTGATGCCAATCCCGCCGGCCAACATGCCGCCCACATAAACAGGCACGCCGCCAGGAATATTTGTGAGGCCGGGCTGCGGCGGCACTGGCGGCTGCGGTGGGCCGAGCGGAGGCAGCGGCCCGCCATTCGGCTGCACGTCGCTATCGCTGCGGCTGGAGAAAGGCACGCCGAACAACGGTCCGGCGGAGGTATTGTTCGAGGCTGGAGGAAAGTGACTTCTCGTGATGAAACAAGCAGTGAGCGTCGTGAAGGCGTGCTGATTGCTGCTGAGGTACGCCGCGGTGCGCGCCTTGGCAATTTCTCCAAAGAGCGATTGCAACGGCGGCGTTTGCTGCGGCGCGCCGGTCATGCGAAACACACCCAAAATATTTCCTTCACGGTCGAGGATTGCGACGTTGATCTTTTCGTTCAAGCGCTCGGCCTGCTCCACGGCGTGCGCCATCAGTGTCTGCACGTCTTGCACGTTCAACACCGGTGTCGTCGTCGGCGTGGCGATGGTCGGCGCTGTTCCGGATGAGCAACCCACGCTCAAGACGAAAGCAATGCCGATCGCCATCGAGAAAAGCAAATAGAGTATTCGCTCGATAAAATTGACCGTTACATAGGTCATCAATCCCTGATATCTTTTACACATTGCAGTACTCCTTACTCGATGTTGTTATTCCCGAGATGTTGAATGAGTCGTGCAAGAAGAAAACTTCAAGACGCCGAGCCTTAGGACCCCTTAGCGCAAAAAGCGCGGCATCTATAAGCGTGGCCGGAAAATCTATTTCTGTCACCCTGAGCAAAGCGAAGGGTCTCGGAATTCAATGAACAAAGAGATTCTTCGCTGCGCTCAGAATGACAAGCAGGGTTTCCGGCCACGCTTCTATCTACGCCTGCTTTTTTGGTAGCGAGAGCTGATCCGAAGGTTCGTGGATAGCTGGCAGTTGCAACAATAAGGCCGCTTTTTGAAACCACCGCCATGCGGATTTTTTGCAAGACGAATCAGCGATGTACTATTCTGTAATTCAAATTTGTTGCAAAGAAGAAGTTTGAGATGCAGGAGGAGGATTCTGTATAAAAAAGTTCGGAAGGATGGATTATTGGAAGAGATCGATTAGCGCCAACAACCAACACAGCGCCTAATGGAAGGTACTTCAATACAACGAATCAATTTTGAAAGCGCGGTAGACAAAATCCGTGGAGTTCGCAAGAGCAAGTTCCCATTGTTTTGCGCCGGACATATCGACTTCGATAATACGCTGTGCCGCGCCATAACAGATGAGGGTGTTGTCGTTGGAGAGGCGTTGCGCAAAACCGAGCGCAAAACTGTAGAGCGGAGGCTCATGATAATATTCCCAAACAAGCTCGGCGGTCTTGGCGGTTTCGTTTAATCTGTACTCAACCGCGCGACTTGCCTGCGGGTTGTGCGAGTTTCCATTATCAAAGATTATGATATTTCCATTCGACAACCGGCGAATGCCGTGCTGGTGCGAGAATCCATTGAAGCGATCATTTATAAAAGTGAATTGGTTATTCTTCCCACCCAACCGCCAGATGATCGCGCCGGTTTGAGAATCAATTTTGATGATTTCGTCGCTGTTGCGAAAGGAAACGAGAAGATTCTCGTCGGTATCGATTTCGATGGCATTGCCGTGCCAGGGGTTTACATTGGGGCTTGTGAGCGAGACGTCGGAAGCAGCATCGGTAACTTGCAAGTACTCGGCCGGACTCCAGCGAAGCGGTTGCGCATTTTGACCATGGTACTCGACGACGGTGCAACGAACTGACGCGTTCGAAATTCCTCC
>Ga0247727_10001085_pt1 | contig 66219 bp, 60 predicted proteins | sample WisWelCaveWW1625_FD_202498 | JGI IMG/M metagenome (GOLD analysis project Ga0247727, IMG submission 202498) | Biofilm microbial communities from Wishing Well Cave, Virginia, United States - WW16-25 | ecosystem: Environmental > Aquatic > Deep subsurface > Groundwater > Cave microbial mat | place... | reverse complement strand
CGTAGGGTTGTAACCATCGGGCTGCGCCTGTAAGGCAGCGTCCGTGGTAAATGGCGCTCAATCCCTGAGACCCATCACACGTGTCGTGTGCAACCCAAACTACTGCCCACCCTCGTGCAGCCTTCAGTGTTAAACAAAATTGCTAAATAAATACCATCAAGCTTGTCGTTTGCGTAATGTTGGCAAGAATTTCAAATGCCGAAGAATTCGTTTATCCCATCCCCGAAGACCGCACCGGCAAACCGGCATTGCCGCGCCCGCCCGTTGCAAAGAGACGTCGGCTCTTGGTTCATCAAACATGCCCAATATACCCATTGCCACGCCGGCTTGCGGAAAAAATTATTGCTTCTTTGGCAAAATTTCCGTAACATGCGTCATTGGAAAATTCAAACTATTGTCAAAATTTGCATAAACGTATGATCCAACTTGACGGCGCTTCACTCACCCTCGAGCATCTCAACCGCATCGCGCAGGGAAGCGTTGATCTGAAATTAGCGGACGAGGCCCTGGCGCGGATGTCGCGCTCGCGCCGGATCGTCGAAGAAATTCTGCGCTCCCCGGCAGGCGCAACCGGCCGCGTGGTGTACGGCGTCAACACCGGCTTCGGCAAGCTCAGCGACGTGCGCATCTCGCCGGATGATCTGCAAGCGCTGCAAAAAAATCTCATCCTCAGCCACGCCTGCGGCGTCGGCCCCGAGCTTTCCGGCCCGGAAGTTCGCGCCCTGTTGACTTTGAAAATTAACACACTCCTCGGCGGCTATTCCGGCGCCCGCCCGCTCGTCGCCGAATATCTGTTCAAGCTGTTGCAACATGATATTCTCCCGGTGATTCCGGAAAAAGGCTCGGTCGGCGCCTCCGGCGATCTCGCGCCGCTGGCGCATATGGCGCTGATTTTAATCGGCGAAGGCGAAGCTGAGTGCAAAGGCCAACGTCTCTCCGGGGCACAAGCGTTGCGCACCATCGGCTTGCCGCCCTTGGAGCTTGAAGCCAAAGAAGGTTTGGCCCTGCTGAACGGAACCCAGTTTATGACCGCCGTCGGCGCGCTCGCCTTTTGGCAAGCTGAAACGCTGGCGCGCTCCGCTGATATTATCGGCGCGATGAGCGCCGAAGCGTTGTTGTGCACACCGGTCGCGTTTGACAGCCGCATTCACGCCGCCCGCGGTCACGCCGGCCAGCAACAAACCGCCGCCAATCTCCGCCGCTTGATGGCCGGCAGTCCGATTCGCAACTCGCATTTGGAATGTGGCCGCGTGCAGGACGCCTACTCCATCCGCTGCATGCCGCAAGTGCACGGCGCCGTCCGCGATCATCTGCGCGCGCTGGGCGAAATTTTTGCCATCGAGCTGAACGCCGCCACCGACAATCCGCTCGTCTTCGTTGAAGAGAACAATCCCGAAATGAAACAAGCCGGAGAAATTCTCTCCGGCGGAAATTTTCACGGCCATCCGATTTCAACCGCGAGTGATTTTCTCTCTATTTTAATGACGCATCTCGCCAACATCAGCGAGCGGCGGTTGGCGTTGATGATGGATCCGGTCGCCAGCGCCAGCGAGCTGCCGGCGTTTCTCATCAAAAATTCCGGCGTGCATTCCGGTTTCATGATCGCGCAAGTGACCGCCGCCAGTCTCGTTTCCGAAAACAAAGTTTTGAGCCATCCGGCCTCGGTTGATTCGATTCCGACTTCGGCCAATAAAGAAGATTACGTCAGCATGGGCGCGGCGGCCGCGATCAAAGCGCGCCATGCTGCGTGCAACGCGACGCACGTGTTGGCCATCGAACTGCTCGCCGCCTGCCAGGCGCTGGATTTGCGCGCGCCGCTCAACCCCGGCCCGGCCACCGGCGCGGTTCGCGATTTAGTCCGGCAATCTGTGCCGATGTTGATGCAAGATCGCATTTTGGCCAATGATATCGCGGCTGCGAGCCGGCTGATTGCTTCGGGTGAGGTGGTGCGCGCGGCGGAATCTATCATTGGCGAATTATAGAACATTTTAAACGGAAGATTGGGCTATGTCTAATGCTATTCTGGAAGAAAATGAGCGCGATCCTGTAGAAGAATTGAAGGCTTGGGTGAAAACCTTTAAAGAAAAATTGAACAGTATGCCGAGTTACCTCCTGATAGAAAGCGCTTCGAGTGAAACGCGGCCTCTAAATGAAATGCGGGAAGATCAGCTCGTAATAAAAGAAACTCCGGGAAATGGTTTTCTGCATGAACTATTCAGACAAGCGCAAGAGCTGGAAGCGCGGGCCAGAGCCTATGCAGAATCTTATCCGGAGCCGCCCGGCAAACTTTCGGCAAGAGTGGAACAGTTGGAAAATGAAATCGTAGAACTCAAAAATACGCTTGCAGCCCAAAACGCCGGCATTCAACAATTGGCGCAACGTTTAGCCAAACTTGAAGCTGTGTAAAATTTGTCCGCACGTATTTAACGTGCAAAGAAATCGGAGGATCATCATGGCCAAAGCAAGTTCTGAAAATAACAATTTGAAAAAAATACTCACGCACTTGACCGCTTTAGATGAGAAAGTGGACGAAGGATTTAAACACTTGACCACCTTGGATAAGAAAGTGGACAAGGGATTTAAAGAAGCGGACAAACAATTCAAAGAGGCGGCAGAATTTCGCCAACAAACCGAAGAGAATTTTGCGGCCATCAACAAACGGGTGGATGAAGGCTTCAAAGAGGCGGCAGAATTTCGCCAACAAACCGAAGAGAATTTTGCGGCCATCAACAAACGGGTGGATGAAGGATTTCAAGAGGCAGCAGAATTCCGCCAGCAAACCGAAGAGAATTTTGCCGCGGTCAACAAGCGGGTGGATGAAGGCTTCAAAGAGGCGGCAGAATTTCGCCAACAAACCGAAGAGAATTTTGCGGCCATCAGCAAACGAGTGGATGAAGGATTTCAAGAGGCAGCAGAATTCCGCCAGCAAACCGAAGAAAATTTTGTCGCGGTAAATAAACGCATGGACGATGAATTTAAAACTGCGGAGCTATTCCGCCAAAAAACAAAACAAGACTTTGTCGATACCAACCAAAATATCGGCGAGGCCGGAAGCATGGCCTACGATAAAATAGAAGACCACCGCAAAGAGTTCCAGAGATTCCAACAGGAAACGCTTTCTTTCCAAAGGCGAACGGAAAATTTTCAGCAACAGACTTCGGTCTTTCAGGATGAAATGCGTATTTTCAAACAACAATCGCTGGATTTTCAAAAGGCCATGCAGGATACCATCCAACACTTCACCAGAGTTTTGGAAAGAATTGACCATAATTTATCCGTTTTGGAACAGGCTTTTGAAAATTTAAAAGCCGACCACGAAAAATTGAAGCAGGAAGTGGCTTCCAAAGATGCTACGATTAAAAAATTAGAGCAAGCTTTAGCCAGATTTGGAGCCGTGTAAATGAAACTTTAAGGCAAATGTCACATGAATAAAATTATCGGCGAAGCCCTCACGTTTGACGACGTCCTGTTGATTCCGCAAGAATCCAACGTCCTGCCGCGCGACGTGGACGTCTCGACGCGATTAACCCGTGAAATCAAATTGAATATTCCCCTGGTCAGCGCGGCGATGGACACCGTGACTGAGGCGCGCATGGCGATTGCGCTGGCGCGCGAAGGCGGCCTCGGCATCATTCATAAAAACATGCCGATCGAGCGGCAGGCGGGTGAAGTCGATCAAGTCAAGCGCTCGGAAAGCGGCATGATCAACAATCCGATCACGCTCACCCCCGACAAGTCCATTCGCGACGCGTTGGAGCTGATGCGGCGCTATCGCATCTCCGGCATTCCGATTGTGGAATCCCGACTCTCCTTCGATAATCAAAATAAGGAAAGTCGGGACGAAAAACTTGTCGGCATTTTGACCAACCGCGATCTGCGTTTTGAAACCAATCTCGATCAGCGCCTCGACGAGGTGATGACGCGGGAAAATTTGATTACCGCGCCGATCGGAACCACGCTCGAGGAAGCCGAGCGCAAATTGCAGCAGCACCGCATCGAAAAGCTGCTCATCGTCGATGAGAAAGGTCGGCTCAAAGGCTTGATCACCGTCAAAGACATTCAGAAAAAGAAAACGCATCCCAACGCCGCGAAGGATGAACACGGCCGCTTGCGCGCCGGCGCCGCCGTCGGTGTGGCGCAAGACACGCTGGAGCGCGCCGCGGCCCTTGTGCAAGCCGAGGTCGATGTTCTCGTCGTCGACACGGCGCACGGCCACTCGCAAGGCGTGATTAAAACCGTGCAGCAGTTGCGGCAGGCCTTTCCAAAAATTCAGCTCATCGCCGGCAACGTCGCCACCGAAGAGGGAACGTCGGCGCTCATCGCCGCCGGCGTTGACGCGGTGAAAGTCGGCATCGGCCCGGGCTCGATTTGCACGACGCGCGTCGTCGCCGGCGTCGGCGTGCCGCAGATCACGGCGATCATGGAATGCCTCAAAGCCTGCCGGCGCCACGACGTTCCGCTGATTGCCGACGGCGGCATCAAGCAAACCGGCGACGTGGCCAAGGCGATTGCCGCCGGCGCCGACGCGGTGATGATGGGCAACATGTTGGCCGGCACCGAAGAAAGCCCCGGCGACATGATTTTTCTCGAAGGCCGCAGCTTCAAAGTTTATCGCGCCATGGGCTCGCTGGCGGCGATGAAACAAGGCAGCAGCGACCGCTATTTTCAGGAGGGTGAAACCAATCTCAAAAAACTGGTGCCGGAGGGCATCGAAGGTCGCGTGCCGTATCGCGGCAAAATTTCCGACATCGTTTATCAGATCGCCGGCGGCCTGCGCGCGGCCATGGGCTACGTCGGCGCGGCCAACATCGCCGAATTTAAATCCAAAGCGCATTTTCTCCAAATCACCGCCGCCGGCTTGCGCGAGAGCCATCCGCACGACATCATCATCACCCACGAAGCGCCGAATTACAAGGCGCATGGTAATTGATGATGCAGGAGACTTCTGCAATCATAATCAGTACAGGGCTGTTAAACATCATTCTGTAACATGCTGGAGGAAGTGTATCAAGTATGAATAAGGTACTAAAGAACAGAAGTAGAATAGGCGGGCGTGTGTTCACGGTCAGCGAGCAATTGGAGCTATACGGGACAAAACGAGGCAAGAGAAAGTCTCCAGATGGCGTCGCGACAAGTGACCTGATCTGCTCTGCCCACGTTGGAACAAATGAAAACGTTTTTCCGTTGGTGCTGAGTCTGCATGTGCCGCCGGAATCTGTGGTCGCTGATGTTACTTATGGGACGGGCATCTTTTGGAAGAATATTGCGAAAGGAAAATACAAACTATACGCGACGGATATTAAAAAAGGAGTTGATTGCCGAAAGTTGCCGTATGATGACGCTGCAATAGACTGTGTGGTTTTGGACCCTCCATATATGGAGGGGCTGTTTAGGCGTGACACTGGCAACCTGGCTGGAACTGGAACTTACGCCGCTTTCAGGACCACCTACTCAAATGGAGAGCAGACAGTAGAGGGGCCGAAGTATCATGACGCGGTGCTCGATCTTTACTTCAAGACCGGCCGAGAGGCCTTTAGAGTTCTGCGGAAATACGGAATTTTGATTGTTAAGTGTCAAGACGAAGTGAGTGCGAATACGCAGCGACTGACTCATGTGGAGATCATCAACGAATATGCAACCATGGGTTTCTATACGAAAGATTTGTTTGTCGTCGTGAGGCCTAACAAGCCTGCCGTCAGTCGCATCATAAAACAAGAACACGCCAGGAAAAACCACTCATACTTTCTTGTATTCGTTAAGACGGAAGGTGGAAATCATCGCGGGAAGGGGTTGCACAATGGGAATTCTTGAACGCTGGAAGCTCACCGCCGAGGAGATTGATGAAATCGTTTCGGGCAATCCAAGCTTGCGCGGTTTTATGTTTGGTTATGTAAGCGAATACAAGCTCAAGAAGATGTGGTTTTCTGACGAGCGAATCAGCAACTTGATTAAATACGACAACCACGATCGTACAAGAAAAGGTGATCTCAGTTTTATTTACAACGGAGCGCAAATGAGCGGCGAGGTGAAATCTCTTCAAACACGCTCTATCCGTAAGACAGGCAGCGAACATCTCGGCAAGTTTCAGTGTGATGCCAGCGACAGGCGACCAGTTACTTTGCCCAATCGACAGAAGATTGAGACGACGTGCCTTGTGGTTGGGGACTTTGATCTTTTGGCCGTCAATTTATTTGAATTTGAACAGGAGTGGCGCTTTGCTTTCGCCAAGAACAAGGACCTTCCGAGATCGCGGTCTTCGAAATATAAACCGCAGCAACAAAAATATCTGCTTGCAACCCTGATGGAAATAACATGGCCTCTCAAGCCGCCTTTTCCGCTAGAACCGTTTCAGCTTTTGGACGAAATTGCTTTGGAAAAAGTTAAAAGACGGAAGCCTTGAATCATGCAATCCATATTCCGCGCGTTAATGAGCCAGGCCATCGAATCAACCTGGCAAATCACCGCCGCGAATCGCCGGCCCGGCTACGAAAAAAACGTCCATCGCATTCAAGGCTTCGTTTTCGGCGTGTTGTTTATCACCGTCATTAATTTGGTTGGGGAGCTGCTTTTTAGTCTGCATCCGCGAGATTCCAAAGCGCTGGCCACGGCCTGGGCAACCGCCGTTCTCGTGGCGTGCGACGGGTAAAGTCTGGCTGGCAACTGAGGGTAGATTGCGGACGCCCCCAAGCGCTGGACGTTGATGCTCGTACTCCTACTCTTACTCGCTTTTAAAGCGGTTGAAAGGCGAGTAGGAGTAGGAGTAAGAGTCCCCCCAGCAACCAGCATCCAAACTTACTTCGCCAAAACCAACTTCACCTGCGCGACTAAGCCGTCAAATTCCAACCGGCCGAGATAAAGACCGCTAGCGACGCGGGCGCCGCCGGCATTGGTGGCATCCCAGTTGATCTGATGCGTTCCAGCGGCCAGCGTGTCCGCCAGCAACGTTTGCACCAACTGCCCGGCGGTATTATAAATCGCCAGCGTTACCCGGCCTGATCGAGGCAATGAAAAAGCAATCGTCGTGCTCGGATTTCCCGCGAAGCGCGGAATCTGCGAAAATGGATTGGGATAGTTTTTTATTGCAAGCGTTCGCGGAACGGCCGCCGCGCGCGATGCCTCAACGGCGGTGGAATTTCCCAACGCAATCACATACGTTGCCGCGCCGTTCGGCGGGTCGGAAAAAGCAATCGTGCCGTTGGGGCCGGTTGTTCCCTGGGCAACCACAACCCCGCTTTTCGTCACCGTGTACGCTCTCCTTTTATCAAGCTCAGTCACCAAGTGTTTGACGGTTTTGTTGCTGTTGATCGTGTAATAAAGATTCGCCATCGGCTTTTCGTCTTTGCTGAAAATCACCAGGCGCTCTTTGTCGATCAACGCGCCGATCCAAATTATCCCGGAAATGCCCTCTACCGGCGCTTTTTCGCCCATGGTGTTGGCGTCGCCGATTTGCATCACGGTTAAAAAAAGATTTTCCGGCGAGCGAATGTGCAGCGTGTGATCGCTGAATAAATAGCGCGCCACCTCCTCGAATGAGCCCCGATAATCAAGCGGCGAGCCGTCGGCCCACACCCACTCGTAACCCGGTCCGCCGAATTTGTGCAGCGCCGTGTTTTGCGGCAGCACTGAGGTCAAATACATTTGCCCGTGGCTGCGATCGAGGCGGTTGGTGACTTTCACGGTTTTCGCGGCGCTCGTCCAATGCCCTTTCCCGGCCGCGTTCCACGTTCCTCCCACCGCCTCGATATCCACCGGCGTGTGAATGACGAAATATTTTTCCTGTTTGGATTCGACGCGATCCATGACGACGACGAACTCGTGATTGACCTGGCCGCGCAAATACACCAGCGCCCGCCGCGCCAGCGCGGCTTTGCTGCCGGCCTTGTAGCTGCGCGTGTAGTTGTAATTCACGTAATCATAAGATCCGGGCTGATACTCCCGGGCTTCCACCGTGCCGATGTGGGTGTTCGCGCCGATCAAAAAATCTTGCGTCGTATCGGCCTCGTCGCCGATGCTGCCCTTTTCGAGCGCGAGTTCCTTGTCCGGCCCCAATCCGAACACGTTGTTTTGCGCCATGCCCTTGCCGGATTCGGCGCGCGGGATGCCGGTGCCGGCGTTTTTGGTGCAGGTGGCGGCGATCACCAACGGCCCAAAGCGATGCAGATTGAACGAGCCGATCTCCTCTTCATTATGCCCGTTTTGATACCAGTATTGCATGCTGAAAAATTGAATGAGTGTGGCGTCGTCGTAGCCGTGATCGGAGCGCATCGCGTGCATTTGGCCGAGATGGAGGCTCAAGGGGATGGCCGCCTCGTCGGGTGATTTCTTCGGCACGATTCTCGTCCCAAACACGAATTTATAAAAGAAGTCGTAAAGATGCGGCTTGTAGTAGGCGTAGTCATCGACGCGGAGGCCGTAGAGGCTCCTTTCACAAAACCACGCCGCGAACGCCGCGAGATTCGGATCCGCCGCGCTCAACGAGGCCGCCGCCATATTCATGATCGCCGACGTCGTGCGGTCGCGTCCGCTCCAGCCGCTGCTGGTGTTGTGCTGCGTGAAATAATATTCGCCTTTGTACGGCATCGGGATGAGGCTGTAATAAAGGTAGTACGGCGCAAAATGCAGCCAGGAGTTGGCGGCAAAAAAATTTTCGCCCATCGCGCTGCCGGCGGCGCCGGCAAGCATCATCAGGCCGGTGAAGGCGTCCATGCTGTAGGAATCGCCTTCGATCCAGTCGCTCGAGCCTTCAAAAATTTTCGCCGCGACGCCGAGCTGGCGCTCGATGAACACGTCTTGGAATGAGTTCATCATTTGTTTGGCGGCAGCCGTAAAAGAAGCGCCGAGATCGTTGTCGCCGTAAAAACACAACGCGCCGGCGTAAACGTGAACGTTCGCGGCATAATGATTTTCCAATTTTACTTTCTCGGAATCATAGCGGTTGTTCCACATCGTGATGAGACGCGAGGCCAAGGCGCGGCGCTGCTCCAGCGTTGACAGATCGTGCGTCCAATCGTAGACGACTTGCAGCGCCAAACTCGCCAAGCCGCCTTCGTCGGTGGTGAGATTGCTGGCGCCGTGATGCAGCTCGTCCCAATCATTCGGCAGTTTTTGCGCGAGGTAAAGTCCCAGTTCAATGGCTTTTTGGCCATATTCTTTTTTCGTATGCTGCGCCATCACACCGCCAATCGTCGCCGGATCGACCTGATAAAGCAGCGCGAAAGCGCGCGCTGCGCCAAAAAGTTCATTCCATTCCGCCAGATTGCCGGCGCCGGCTGTGACGTTGTAGAGATTGTTGAGATCATCAACAAAATTTTGGAAATCCGTTTTGTAGTGATTTTTAATGCGGCCGCGCATCGCCGTCACGCCGTCGGCCGTCACGAAAATACGCGGGTGCGCGCCTTTGGCGATGGGCGAATCGGGCTTGAGAGTAAACGTTTGCGCGGTTAACTCGGCGGCGATTAGCAGACAGCAAGAAACGAATAGAAATGGCGTTGCGATCTTTTTCATGATGAATTTCGATTTTGTAATACGATGATGAATAAAACACAGCAACGGTGTGCCTGAAGGTGACACGAAAACAAGACTTATCTTACGCCATGGACGGTTTTATAAAAATCTTCCGATTTAGATGCCATTGGTGTGCCATAAATTCAGCGAAGCTACGCCTCAAACCGACAAGGAAAAAGTGGACACAAAAACGAAATCTCACAAAGTCGTTTATTTTTGTGTCCACCAAAACTTGCTCTGTTTGTAAAGGTTTTTGGCGCCCATTGGCGCTCAAAAATCTCGCTTGCTTCTGAAACGCAGCATTGTTAAATTGGCTCATAAATTGGCTCACCAACGATTAAGCGAGGATATTGAATGATGGTGACGATTCGTCAAATACAAGCCGGCGACCGCGACGAATGGCTGCGGATGCGCGATACGCTTTGGCCGGACTCGTTCGATGATCACGCACAAGAGATCGACGCTTATTTTATTGTGCCCGCGCCGAATACCGCCGTGTTTGTTGCCGAACGCGCCAACGGCAAACTCGGCGGCTTTCTCGAGGCGGGCATTCGCTATTACGCCGAAGGCTGCGATACCCGCAATGTCGGTTACATCGAGGGCTGGTACGTTGATCCGGATTTGCGCTTGCAAGGCGCCGGCCGCGCTTTAGTCGAGGCCGCCGAGGATTGGGCGCGAAAAATAGGCTGCCGGGAAATGGCCAGCGATTGCGAGCTTGACAACGAGATGAGCTTCAAAGCCCATCTCGCCATTGGCTACGAAGAAGTGGAGAGAGCGATTCATTTTCGGAAAACATTATCCGGCGTGAAATAGTCGGGCGCAGCATTCCTCATAAAAATTCGACGCATCGAAATCACAACACGGAGACAGAAATGAAAACGCCGCCAATTCCTTCCGCGCGCGGAGCCAGCACGGTTTCCGACTACAAAATCGGGCGGGTCATCGTTGCTTCCTCGGCAGGGACGATGATCGAGTGGTACGATTTTTATCTTTATGGCACGTTGGCCGTATTCTTCTCAACGCTGTTTTTTCCGTCGGAAAATCCGACGACCGCCTTTCTCGCGAGCCTCGCCACCTTCGGCGCCGGCTTCGCGGTGCGGCCGTTCGGCGCGGTCGTCTTCGGTCGCGTTGGAGATTTGATTGGGCGCAAATACGCCTTTCTCGTCACGCTCACGATTATGGGCGGCGCGACGACGGTTGTGGGTTTGCTGCCGACGTACGAGCAAATCGGTATTGCCGCGCCGATTATTTTAGTGCTGCTGCGATTGCTGCAAGGCCTGGCGCTCGGCGGCGAATATGGCGGCGCGGCCACGTACGTTGCCGAACATGCGCCCGACAACAAACGCGGTTATTACACCAGCTTCATTCAAACCACGGCAACGCTCGGTTTCTTTCTCGCGCTCGCCGTCGTGCTTGCCACCAGACTCTCGGTCGGTGAGGCGGCGTTCAAGCAATGGGGCTGGCGGATTCCGTTTCTGCTCTCGGCGATTCTTTTAGCGGTTTCATTTTACATTCGCGTCAAGCTGCGCGAATCGCCGCTGTTCAGCAAACTCAAAGACGCCGGCAAAACTTCCAAAGCGCCGATCAAGGAGAGTTTGGGCAGCAAGCGCAATTGGAAACTCATCTTGCTCGCCCTCTTCGGCGCGACCGCCGGACAGGCCGTGGTTTGGTACACCGGCCAATTTTATGCGCTGTACTTTATGCAAACCGCGCTCAAAATTGATTATGTCACCGCTTACCTTATTATTGCGGCAGGGCTGTTCATCGGCACGCCGTTTTTCATTGTCTTTGGCAAACTCTCCGACACGCTTGGCCGCAAGAAAATCATGATGGCCGGATGCCTGCTCGCCGCGCTGACGTATGTTCCGATTTATATGGCCATGCACAAATTCGCCAACCCGCTGAATCCGGTCATGCTCACCGTGTTGGTTTTAATTCAAGTGATTTACGTCACGATGGTCTACGGCCCGATCGCCGCGTTCCTCGTCGAGTTGTTTCCGGCAAGAATTCGATATACTTCGATGTCGCTGCCGTATCATTTGGGCAACGGCGAGTTCGGCGGCTTTACGCCGCTGATCGCTTCGGCGATTGTCGCCGCCACCGGAAACATCTATGCCGGACTGGCGTATCCGATTGCCATCGCGCTCATGACCTTCGTGGTCGGCGCGTTCTTTTTGCCGGAGACCCATCACGTGCGGATTTGGGATGAGGTTGAATGACAAACAAATTCAGGAGATTTTCCCATGAACTTCAGCAACCCCGCCAGCCAAGCCAAAGAAAACGCCGCCGCGTATGTCAAATTACTCATGGATTTGTTGGGAGATCGCGATCCGTTCGAGGTGCAATCCCAACTACTCACCTCGTTGCAAGCCGAGATTGCCGGAATCGACGATGCAACTTTTCGCCGTCCGGAAAAAACGGGCAAGTGGTCGATTCTGCAGGTGATCCAACATCTTGCCGACTCGGAGCTGGTTTATGGTTATCGCTATCGCCTGGCTGCGGCGCAACCCAATTCCGAGATTCAAGGTATCGATCAGGATTTGTGGGCGAATGAGCTTAAATACAACGAGGTCAAGCTGGCTGATGCTCTGGAGCAACTGCGCGTTCTCCGCACGATCAATCTGAACATGCTGCGCTCGCTCAACCAGCAACAACTCGCGCGTACCGGCATGCACAACGAACGCGGGCCGGAAAGCGTGTGGAAGATGGTGCAGATGATCGCGGCGCACGATATGCTGCATCTGAATCAGATTCGGAGAATCAAGAAGGCGCATGGCGTCTGATCGTGAAGTCCGGCTTGCGCAACAGCCTGTTCTCAATTACCCAACGCGTCGAGCGCAAGCCGGACTTCGCCACATTATTTTAACCGTCTATGCTCGAAATTAGCGCCGGCGAAGCCCGTTTTGAAGCGTGGCGCCAGCGCGCCGGTTTTATTTTAGCGCCGATTATCTTCGTCGCTCTGCTGTTTTGGTCGATGCCGAGCCTCACACCGGAAGCGCACAAACTCGCCGCAGTGATGGGGCTGGTGATGTGTTTGTGGATCACCGAGGCCTTGCCATTAGCGGTAACCGGCTTGCTCGGGCCGACTCTGGTCATTCTGCTCGGCATCGCGCCGGCAGCCAAAGCGGTCGCGCCGTTTGCCGATCCCATCATGTTTTTGTTTGTCGGCGCTTTCGTGCTGGCGCGCGCCATCAATCTGCACGGCTTGGATCGCCGCTTTGCCTACGCCGTGCTTTCTCATCGCTGGGTGGGCGAGAGTCCGGGCCGCATTCTCTTTACTTATGGCGCCGTGACTTGCGTCATTTCGATGTGGATTTCCAACACCGCGACCGTGGCGATGATGTTCCCGATTGGCCTGGCGATCATCAACACCATGCAGCGATTGAACCGCGAGGCGGTGAGCAGCAAATACGCCAGCGCCATGATGCTGATCTGCGCCTTTTCCGGCTCCATCGGCGGCCTGGCAACGCCGGTGGGAACGCCGACGAATTTGATCGGCTTGGGATTCATCCAGCGGCAGCTCGGCCGCCAAGTCACGTTCTTTGAGTGGATGAGTTTTGCTTTGCCGATGGTGATTTTGCTGTATCTGCTCTTATTTTCTTATCTCAACTTTTTGTGTCCGGCCGGCGCAAAAAAATTATCCGGCGTGCGCGAGGCGCTCGTCGCCGAGCGGGAAAAATTCGGCAAGCTCTCTACCGCAGAACGGAACACGCTGATCGCGTGGAGCGTCACGGCGGCGTTGTGGATCACGCCGGGCATTTTGGCTTTGGCGTTGGGTGAAAGCCATCCGGCGACCAAGAGCTTTGCCAAACATGCGCCGGAAAGCGTTGCCGCGCTGCTCGGAATGTTTCTGCTCTTTTTGTTGCCCGTTGACTTGACGAAGCGCCGATTCACCATCTCGCTCAAATCCGCGCTGGAAATTGACTGGGCGGTTTTGGCGCTGTACGGCGGCGGCATTGCGCTCGGCCAAATGGTATTTGAAACCAAACTCGCCGACGCCCTCGGCAAAAGCGTGGTCGATTGGATTCCCGCCACGACTTATGGGCTTGTCGCGATTTCCGCCATGATCGCGACATTGACGTCGGAATTGACTTCCAATATCGCATCAGTGAATATGGTCGTGCCACTCGTGCTGGCGATGGCCGGGCCAATCGGCTTGCAGCCGGCGCTGGCCGCGAGCATGGCGGCGACGCTGGGATTCATGCTGCCGATCTCGACGCCGACGAATGCGATTGTTTACAGCTCGGGAATGATTCCGCTGCCGCGCATGATCAAGTATGGCGTGTTGCTCGATGTGATCGGTTTTATCGTCATTGTCATCGGAACGTTGCTGCTGGTTCCAACAAACTAAATAAAACTCAGGAGGAAAATCTTGTCATGTCCAATTCTACTATCTCACGGCCCGACGCAACCGAATACGCGCCTTATTACGGCAGATACATTGATCTCGTGCCGGAGGGCGATCTCATCATCACGTTGAGCCAACAAATCAACGACACTTCGGCGCTGTTGCGCGGCATTCCCGAGCCGCAAGCCGAAACCCGCTACGAACCGGGCAAATGGAGCATCAAAGAAATGACCGGGCATCTCGTCGATACCGAGCGGATCATGAGTTATCGGGCGTTGCGCATTGCCCGCGCTGACGAGACGCCGTTGCCGGGTTTCGAGCAGGACGATTACGTTCGCGCCGCAAATTTCGACGCGCGGACCCTGGCCCATCTCCTCGAAGAATATCTGGCAGTGCGCGCAGCAACGTTGGCGCTCTTTCGCAACCTGGATGCGGCCGCGATTGCCAGGCGAGGCATGGCCAACAACGTTCCGGTGACGGTGCGAGCGCTCGCGTACATTATCGCCGGCCATGAGCGGCATCACGTGAATGTTTTGCGGACGAAATATCTGCCGCTGTTGAAAGTCTAAAAAGTCCTAAGTCCAATGTCCGAAATTTTGCGAGCTTATTTCAATGTCACTTCTTCGAATCGAAACGCGGCGGTTGCAAATTCGTCCTTTTATTCTCGACGACGTCGAAGCACTGCACCGGCACTGGACGCGTCCGGAGGTGCGAAAATATTTGTGGGATGATATCATCATTCCGCGCGAGCAGGTTGTCGAAGTGGTCGAAAGCAGCATCAATAGTTTCGCGACGAACGGATTTTGTTTTTGGGCCGTTTTTCCCAAAGACAAAACCGAACTGATCGGCTTCTGCGGTTTTCGTTTTTTCGGCGAACCGCCGGAGATCGAAATTCTCTATAGCATCGCGCCGGAATATTGGAGTCAAGGTCTGGCAACCGAAGCGGCACAAGCGATGCTCCGCTGCGGCTTCGAAGAGCACGGCTTCGAGCGCATTTATGCCGGCGCCGATCCGCCGAACGCCGCCTCGTTTCGCGTCATGGAGAAATGCGGCATGACGTTCGCCAAGCGCATGTTCATCAACAATATCGAGGCCATCTATCACGTTATCTCACGACAAGCATTTCAGCCGGATGATTCGGTTTATAAAATATCAAGATCAGTTTAAGGAGAGGCGAGATGAAAAGCATGTCTGTCGCCGCCGTGCTGCTCGTTGCGGCGCTGTCTTTGGCTTACGTTCAAAACGATCCAAGTTACTCAAGCAATGAAACCTGGCTGGTGCAGGAACGCAACGTCCGCGCGCATCTGGAATTTCTCGCCAGCGACGCTTTGAAGGGGCGCGGCAGCATGACGGAATATGAGCATATCGCCGCGCAGTACGCCGCGTCACAACTGCGGCAATTCGGTATCGCGCCCGCCGGTGACGCCGAGGCAAACTCGCAGAAAAGTTTTTTGCAAACCGTGAGGCTGACGAAGCGCGCTTTTGCAGAAGCCCCGCATTTAACGTTTAGCGCGAACGGCAGGACAACGGAATGGACGCACGGCAAAGAAATCGTCTTGTCTCGCGTTTCCACCGCCGAAATCAGCGGTCCACTGCAAAAAATCGGAACCGGAGGGCAACCCGAACGCGGCGCCATGGCGTTGCTCAATCTTCCGGAAGGCGTAAAACCTCAAGAATTACGCCAGCAGATTGGCGCGACGTTGAGCCAGGGCGTCGCAGCCGTCTTGGTTCCGGTAATCCCCGAATGGCAGCAACGCTGGTCGGCTATAGCGTCAAGAATGCCGGAACTGCCCATGACGGTTGACAACTCCGGCAGCTCGGGCAGCATTATTCTCCTGAGCATGGAGGCCGTGCGAGCGCTGCAACAAACTGCTGACGGCACGACCATTGAGATCAAGGGCAAACTGAGTTCGGCTGAAATCATGCACACCTGGAATGTGGTTGGTGTTTTACAAGGCAGCGACCCGAAACTGGCCAAAGAGGCCATCGTGCTTTCGGCCCATATCGATCATGTCGGCGTGAATCGCGCCGTTTCCGGCGACAGCATTTATAACGGCGCGGATGACGATGCTTCGGGTGTCGCGGCGGTGTTGGAATTGGCGAGAGTTTTGGGCGCCGGGCCGAAGCCCAAACGCACGGTTTACTTTGCGTTGTTTGGCAGCGAAGAACGCGGCGGTTTTGGGTCACGGCATTTTATCAACAACCCGCCGGTCCCGTTGAACAACATCGTGGCGGATTTGCAGTTCGAGATGATTGGACGTCCTGATTCGAAAATTCCCGCCAACACTCTGTGGCTCACAGGTTACGAACGCTCCAACTTGGGGCCGGAGCTGGCGAAGCATGGCGCGCGTTTAGTCGCCGATCCGCATCCCGAAGAAAATTTTTTTCAGCGCTCGGACAATTTTGCTTTCGCCCAACGCGGCGTCATCGCGCACACGGTTTCCAGTTATGGATTGCACGCCGAATATCATCAGCCCAACGATGACTTGGCGCATATAGATTTCACGCACATGACGCAAGCGATTAATTCCATGATCAAGCCGGTGCAATGGCTGGTAAACTCCAGCTTCACACCGGCGTGGGTAGAGGGCAAAAAGCCTTGAGATTGGCTTGTGAACGCTATTGCCTGACTACACGAAAATTCACCGCCGCGCTGCTGAATCCCGCAAACACGCCCAGGCCGTTTTTAATGTTCGTCTCCGGCTCGTTGAGATTGCGCGAGTCTTGCAAGCCAAAGGCGTACAAGTTGGCGTATTCCTGATTGACTTTGTAAATCCGCGCGCGATGATTGCCGAAATAGGCCAAATCAAAACGCCGAACGGTGTAGCTGAGGTCGCGAAACGGGCGCGAGCGGAAAGAGCGAAACTGCCCTCGCGGCCCGCCTGGAAAGGGGAATTGATTGATGGGCGTTGGCGAAGCCTCCAAATTTTCCACCACAACGAAATAAAACGTGTCTTCGCCCTGCCAACTGATCGAGATCGAGGAGGTGTCAAACGGCGTGCTGGTGTCGATTACCAGCTCGGTTTTTGAAAGCGCCGGATTCTGCGGCGGCGCCGGAATGATTGTTTCGCCCGTGGCGGTTTGGCCGTTGCGCTCGACCGAAATTTTGAAGCGATCGCCGACTTGCACGGCCAGATCGTTGCCGGCGTAATGATAATAACCGCTGTCGCCGGGGCTGGCCGTAAGCCGATAAATCTTGCCGGCTTTTTCCAATCCCACTTTCGCCTCGTTAATCGGTTGGCCGGCGGTGTCGCCGGCGGTCAATGCAAAAGTCGTGGTGAGCTGCACGTCGGTGACCGGCTCGCCGGCGTAAAGATACGCGCGGACGACCATCAACTCTGATTCCGGCAACAGCGGCGAGGCCGAGTCGCAGCCGAGCAACGCGGCCAAACCGGCGGCAAGAATCAACGCAAAAAGTTTTTTAAACATTCTCTTGGCTCAAATATCTTTTTTTGAAGAACTGTTTTCAATCAAGACTACTGACCGGTTACTCTGCGTGGCCGGTCAGTAAAACGTTGGCCAAATGACCTTATTTGATCAGCAGCATCTCTTTCGTTGCAACAAAACCTCCTGCCCGCAACTGGTATAAATAGAAATCGCTGCTGAGTTTGCTCGCATCAAACTCGACCTCGTGCTTTCCCGCCGATTGTTTCTCATCGACCAGCGTCGCCACTTCACGGCCAAATACATCATACACGATCAACCTGACCTCGCTGCCGGCCGGCAAATGATAAGAAATCATCGTCGTGGGATTGAAGGGATTCGGATAATTTTGCCGCAAAGAAAACTCTTTGGGATTTTGATCTCCGGTCTCTTCGACTTTTGTCGGAAGATTGATGCCGATGGTCAAAGTGCCATCATAGCCGCCGGAGGTGGCGTTGGGTGTAATGGCCATCACCTGATTTTCCGGGTTGGCGCCTCCAAAAATGTTGTCCCTGGCATTCGTTAAGGAGTTTTGTCCCTTGGCCACATACAACGGCGTAGTGTAAACGGCGGTATTCACATTATCCGGAAAGGCGAATTGCGACGTCACATACGTCGTGGAGCTCAGGCGGACTTTGAAATGAACGTGCGTGACGCGGCCGGGATACCAACCGGGGTAAATCGAAAGGAACGAACACTGTCCATTCGCGTCCGTCATTTGAATGCCGCGCAAAAAATTCTGCCCGATCGTGCTGATGCCGCCCGGCTGCCCGGCATATCCCGAATAGACGCCGTCTTTATCGCAATGCCAAATATCCACCAACACATTCGGAATCGGAACGCAATCGAAATTGATCACGCTGAATTTCATGTTGAGCGGCAAACCCGTCTTGATGACTCCGGTCGTCAAATTTTGCCGGATGTCTTGCCTGACCAAATTGGGGTTGAAATAGTAAGGCCCCTCAGTTTCTTGCGGAGTTAAAAAGCATGAAGAGGCCAATTGCTGAATTTCGGCTTTTTCTTCCGCACGGAGTGCTCTGTTAATTGGGATTATGGAACTCAGTCCGGCAGTTGCCAAACTTTTTAAAAGATCTCTTCTGTTCATGGTCGTCCTCCTTGGTCGAAATATCACTGTGCTTTTTTATTTTAATCCTTGGTTAAAAGCTCACTTCAAATTCGCCTGCAGCGTCACCGTCGGCACGAAGCCCAGCGTCGTCACTTCGCGGACGACGACGGGATTGGTGTCCAGCAGATATTCGCGATACCACACGTTCTTGTGATCGTAAAGATTGAAAATCGAAATCCCCAAATTCCAGTCCAGCAAAGTGCTGGTGAATTGGCGCGAGAAGCTCACGTCCATGCGATGATACGCCGGCAGGCGATTGGCATTTTTGTCGCTCACGTGAATGTAACTGCGCCCGCTGCCATCCAGCAGCGTGATGGCATATTGGCTCTCCGGCGAAGTGTACGGCGCGCCGGAAGCGAACACCCACGTCGCGGCGAGATTCCATTTGCCAAAGCCGTAATTGCCGACCAGCTTGAGTTCGTGCCGGCGATCCTGATCTGCCGGATAGGCATCGCCGTTGTTAAAGGGAAAAATTTTATATTCCACTTTCGCCAGCGTATAACTCGCCCAGCCGTTCAATTTGCCGCTTTTCTTCTGCGCTAAAAATTCGATACCCTTCGCTACTCCGGTGCCGAGAAAAAACAGGTCTTGCGTACTGGCTTCGGGCGAGCGGCGAAAACGCTGCGAAAATTCGGCGACGCCGTCGAGGTCTTTGTGATAAGCTTCTACGTCGAAAACATAATCGTGATTCTCGTAAGTCGCGCCGAGAATTTTGTGCTCGGCAAAACTCGGCTTGAGCCGCTCGTCGGCCAGCAGCCAAAAATCGCGATTGCCTTCCAGCACATTTTCGTTGGTGATGCGGTTGACGAATTGATGATACTCTCCCCACGCCCCTTTGAGCGACAGCCCGCCGCGTAGATTTAAGCGGAACGCAGCCCGTGGCTCGTAGTATGTCGTTTGCGTCGGCGCGTAGCTCGTGGCGCGCATGCCCAGCGTCAGCTCCAGCGGTCGAAACGCTTGCCATTTATCCTGCACATAAAATGCGGCTTGCTCGGCCTCATCATCCCGCCTGAGAATATTGATCGTGTCGTTGGCGGTAAAACGCACGGTTGCGTTCGTGCGCGACAGCCACGTCCCGAACTCCAGCCGATGTGATTTGTGCACTTGCCATTCATTGTCGAAGCGCAGCGTGAGATCACGCACATCATTCGCTTCCGAGGAGCCGAAGGCGCGGAAGATGGTGTTCGCATTGTCGGTTCCGGTATTCAGGCCGCGCCGGCTTTCGCTGGAATAATTCGAGTAAGCGGCCAACAGGCTCGAATAAAGCCGATCGCTCCACACACGCGACCAATTGCCGCTCGCGCCGGTGTTGCCCCACTTGGTTAAATTCTCCGTTCCGACGCGTGTTGGCGTTTGCCCGCCGCGACGAAAAGCGAGATTGCCCAAATCCTGCGCTTGGTCCAAATTGTCACGGCCGTTATAAAAACTCAGCGCCAGGCGATCTCGACCCGAGAGCGAATACGTCAGCTTGCTGTTCAAATCGTAGTAATAAAAATCCGGCGTTGCCGTGATGGCTTGGAAACGGCCACCCGGGCCGCCGCCGGGCGGAGCGGAATTCTCCGAAGTCGTCGAGCCGTCGCCGGATTTATTTTCGCCGGTAATCGAATTGTAGATTTTGTTGTAGAGATCGCTTTTGATAAAATCGGTGTAAGAGCGCCGCAGCGAGAGCAGCCAGGCGCCGCGGCCGGAGATGGGCGCTTGCACGATGGCGCTGCCGCTCAACAAATTCAAGCTGCCGCCGGCTTGAAAATTATCAAAGCTGCCGGATTTGCCGGTCAGCTCGACGATGCTCGAGGTTCTGCCGCCGAATTTTGCCGGGAAGCCGCCTTTGAACACGCGCACGTCTTTGACCGCCTCGGTGTTGAACGCGCTGATGAAACCGAAGAAATGATCGACGTGATAAATCGTCATGCCGTCGAACAAAACGAGATTTTGATCCGGCGTGCCGCCGCGCACGTAAAGTCCGGAGGAGCCGTCGTTCACGCCGCTGATGCCGGGCAGCAGTTGCAGCGAGCGAAAGATGTCAACCTCGCCGACGGAGGGGAGCGTCGAAATTTGTTTCGGCGAAATACGGATTTGCGCCGGCTCCTGTGCAACTTCCATCGTTTGCAAATTCTCCGCCGTCACCGTCACGGCCTCGCCGAGCAAAGCCTGCTGGCGCATTTTAACCGTGACCGCCTCTTTGCCGTCGGTGAGGTGCACCGGCAGCTCGACGATTTCGTAGCCGATGAAACTCACGCGCAAGGTGCAGAGTCCGGCCGGCACATTCACGAGCACGAAATAGCCGTTGACATTCGTCGTGGTTCCTTGCGGCGTGCCTTTGAGCATCACATTCGCGTACGGCAAGGTCTCGCTGCTTTCCGCGGCCTTGACGTAACCCTTCAAATTGGCGCGGCGCTTGATGATGACGATCTGGCCGTCCGGCATGGCCTCGAAAGTGAGCGGTGTCGGTTTGAGCAATTCCTCCAATGCTTGGCGCAACGTCACATTATTGCACGTACAGCTCACTTTAATGCCATTGACCAGCCCATCGTTGTAGACGATTTGCAGGCTGGTTTGCGCCACCAGATTTTGCAGCGCCTGGCGCAACGCGACGTTTTTTGCTTCGAAGCTCACGCGAATCGAATCAAGCTTTGCCTTGTCGGCTTCACCGGCGAAGCTTGATGTGGCTAAGAAAAACACGAGCAAAAATACGCCGAGTCCGTTTCTTTTCATTTTAGCCTCTTGAGAGGTTGACGCAAAAATTCTTTAATAAAAATTTCACTTATAAAAACATTGAACACGGATGACGCGGATTACACGGATTTTCCCTGGCCTGCGGCACCGCGTGGCGCGGCGGGCGCCAGGGCAGGCACAGATAGGAAATCCGTGAGAATCTGCGTTATCCGCGTCATCCGTGTTCAAAAAATAATTCACCTTCGTCTCGGTGGACGCCGAGGCCTTGTTCCGCCTTCGGGCCGCAGAGGCGGAAAGCTGCCGCGCAGTGGGCGATGCTGCTCGATCACCTTTTCGAATTTTTTGTTTTGTTCTTTTGTCAAAACGCCCTGCATTTGTTGCATCATCTCATCGTTCAGCTTGTGGTGTTCGGAGCGAAATTTTTCAAAGTCAAGCTCGCCGGTCTGGCGCTGGCGCAAAAGCGCGATGACCTTTTCGCGCTGGGCGTTTCGCATCGAATCGATTCGGGTTTGTTGGGTTGCGGAAAGCGCGAGATCTTTTAGCGCGGCGTCGATGAACTGGGGGCTATCGGGAGGCGGGCCGCCCGCGCCGAACGGAGGATGACGAAATCCGGCGCCGTCCGGAGGGCCTCGGCGCTCCGGCGGTCTCGCCATCCAGCCGCGCCAGACGATCACAATCAGGCCGTCGTCCATCACGCGGTAGGTGAGATCAGCCGGCGTGAGAATTTCTTCCAGCGCCTGACGCAGGGTGGCATTTTTTAACGAACAGCTCGTTTTGACGCCGGCGACGATGGCGTCGTGATAAACCAATTGCGCTTGCGTTTGCGAAACGAGCTGCTGCAGCGCCTCTCGCAAGGCCGCGTCTTTCATCTCTAAGCTTACGCGCAGCGAATCGAGGGCGTTAGACTGCGCGTGCGATCTTGGGGCGAAAACGAAAATCATGCCGCAGATGATAAGCGACGCAAGTTGTAGCAATCTTCTCATCAAGCCACCGTGATCGTCAACTGATTGTTGGCAAACTGCGTCTGAAATGTCCGCAACGCGCTCGTTGCCGGGCCGCGCACGGCTCGTCCACTGGTGTTGAATTGCGAGCCGTGACAGGGGCAGGTGTAAATTTGATTGTTGTATCCGGTAATTGTACAAGCTTGGTGCGTGCAGATGGCCGTGAGCGCCGTAAATGAATCAGACGCGGTGTGGGCGACGAGCAGCGAGTTGTTTGAAGCTTGCACGAGCGCGGCGCTGCCGACCGCGGCCAGCGGCGAATTGGCATCGATCATCAGCGTAATCGTATTGTTGACGACCGCAGCTTGAATCCTGGCGATGTTGCCGCCGCCGGAATCAACCGGGTTATCCGAGCCGCAGCCTGCCAAGAGCGTAGCCAAAGAGCTGCCGAACACAGCCAGCGAAGCGGCTTGGCAGGCGTGAAGACAAAATTCTCTGCGAGTTTGCTTTTGGATATTTTCCACGTCGATATTTCCTTAAATAATCGAGCAACGTTCTTCTCCTTAAAGAATACGTAAATTTCGCCAAATACCCTATCACTTTTCGTTTCACATCACGTCTCGAAATTTCATTGCACTCATTCAATGATTTGCGCCTTGATCCATTCTGCCGAACCCGTATCCTGGCGTTGATTGCCTTCGTACTTGACTTCGATCAAGAGATCCTTCCGGAGATCCGTAAAAGCGCCCTTTTGATTGGTTGATCTCAGCTTGCTCTTATCCAACCAGATTTGCGTGCGTCCGGTGATTTTTACGGTATAGCTTCCGGAAGAATCGGCGACGGTGATGGTCCGATTGGGAACGTCGATGGCAGTGATTTTTCCCAGGCTGGTATGCTTCCCGGATAAGCCCGGGGATTGCCCGACCGGGATAAAGATTTCCGTCGCTTTTTGTCCGTAGACATACGGCATGCCCCAGAGCAAAGTCAGGGCGACGACGGCTCCTTTTAAAAGTTTCAACATGTCAAAACCTCCGTTCATTTTCACAATTTGACGTGAGATGGATAAAATTATTCAACGAGCTGAACCCGCGCCATCTCTTGCTCGTGAATAGCCTGCCGCGCGAGCTTGCTTCTGGAAAAATTACTGTTGATGGCATTCGCCGTGAGCCGGCGCGCCTCTTTCAGGTGGGCCACGGCCTCAGGATGCAAACCGCCGCCTGATAGCACCGTGATGCCATCGATAGTTTCTGCCAAGGCGTTTTGCAACAGCGCTTTCGCTTCCTTCTGTTGAAAGAATGCTTTCTGAGCGCTTGCTTCCAAGAGCGCAATGCTTTGCCGGATATTTTCCATGGCATTGAGAACCCTGAGAAACGCCGCCACTGCCACGATTTGAGTCGCGTCAAGTTCGATGCCCACACCATTCGGATCGATGCTCGCCAGAAAACGGCCGGAGGGCGAATCGTTAAAGGCTTTTCCATCATAAAATGCGACGGCGCCTTCGATGGTTTCGATGGAATTGTTATGGAAGAATGGCCCGGAATCAGCCGATTCCACCAGCGGCGGGACATTGAATGTGTTGTCACCCGGTATGCCAAACCCATCATCAGGCGGAACCAGCTCGTCCGTCAAATCGGCCGGTTGGTCGGGAAGCGCCTCAACCCCGGTATTGAAATTGGCATTCCCAAGATTTTGTCCGCCAAGACTCGCGTTCGCGCCGGCGTTCAAGTGGCAAATGTTGCACTTGCCAAGTGAATTATCGAGAAAAATTTCCTGTCCTCGTTTTGGCACCGTGCCTTTCAATGCCAAGGGCAAAGTCAAATCCTGCTGTCGTCCCAGGGAAAGCTGGAACGCTTCCAAAGCATCCAGTTCCTTATCGGTGGGAAGCCGAAAATCGATGTCCGGAACGCGATTCAAAGTCCTGGTGAAATGCTGAATGACGGCGCCGATGGCGAAGGAGCGCAACGATCCGTCGCCTGGCGCGCCATCGCCGGACCATCCCGTGCGAGGACCGTCTGGACTGTCAATCGAGGTCGGAAGCGCCAAAGTATGCGGAACCCCGCGCATAACGAATTTGTTTTTCAAATCATCAAAACCGTCCAGGTTTTCCAAAATCAACCCAAACTCGCGCATGAGTTTGGGGTTTTCGAAGTTCTCTTTCAAGGCCGGGTTGAATTCCGCGACAAAGAGGGGATCATCATCCGGCAAGGTGGCGATAAAAGCCGGATCGATGGTGAAGTTATTCTCTTCCGGATGACAAGTCCCGCACGTTCTGCCGTTGCCTTTGAACGTCTCGTTAAAGAAAATTTCCCTCCCCCTGGCGATGAGCGCCTCCCGAGAGCCAGGCGGAGGGGGTGCTGGCGATTGGCATGCCGGCAGCGTTAGCAGACCGAGCATGATGGGTATTGAGTTTCGCATGCACTTCTCCTTAATATGAAAATAATTCTAGTCGCGCTCGAAATATTTTTTACTGATACGGCGCTCAATTCCGAAAGGGCCGGTCGCCCATCCGTCTTTGCATCTGGGCCCGCTGTTCTTCCAGGATCTTGTCGTAAATTTTTTTCTGGTTATCGTTCAACAACGCTTTGACGTCGTTGTCACGTTTCTCGTTGATCTTCATGCGGGTTTCGCGCATGGCCTGAAAGTCGCCGCTGTTGCTCTCAAAGGCTTTCCGGCTTTCGGCAAATGAAGCGAAATAGATCTTGCCGACTTTTTCCTTCTGCTCTTTGGAAAGCGAAAGTTTTTTGGCCAAAGTATCCACAATCGCAGCCGTCCGTGTGGAATCGGGAAAGCCGCGGCCTCTTCCTTGCGGCGGCCGGGCCAAGCCGGTTTCGGCGAGAAGAAAAATCGCGGGCAGGCAGAGCAGGCACGCTCGCTTTGCAATTTCGAATACTGTTTTCATGCGCATCTCCGAAGTTAGGTAATTTGTTTTGGCTGGACAACTTTGCGTAGTCCCCGCCCCTTTTGGGCGATTTTTAAAAGTAGAGAATTCGTTTTTGCAACAGTGCCCCACAAGGGGGCAGGACTACAATTTCTATTCGTACCGCAGCGCATCGATGGGATTGAGTCCCGCGGCTTTGCGCGCGGGGTAGAAGCCGAAGAACACGCCCACCGCACCGGAGAAGAAAAACGCCAGGAACACAATGCCGGGATTGATCAGCGCATTCAAGTCCGTCAGCTTGTTCAGCGCGAAGACGACGCCGGAGGCCAGCAAGATGCCGATGATGCCGCCGATCAGACTCAGCACGATGGCTTCGGCGAGAAATTGAATGAGCACGTCGCTGCTGCGCGCGCCCACGGATAGGCGAATGCCGATCTCGCGGGTGCGCTCGGTGACGGAGACCAGCATGATGTTCATGATGCCGATGCCGCCAACGATCAGAGAAACACCGGCAATCGATCCCAACAGCAGCGTCATCACCCGCGAGGTTTCCGAGGCGGCGTCGGTAATTTCCGCCTGGTTGCGAATGCTAAAATCATCGTCATCGCCAGGCTCGATGCGATGCGACTCTCGCATCAACACGCGCAATTCTTCCTGAGCCTCGGCCATGCGAGCCGTCGAGACGCCGCTGGCGTTGATCATGTCGATATTGCGCCCGCCTTTCAGATGATAGAACACGGTGGTGGCCGGCGCCAACACCACGTCGTCCTGATCTTGTCCCATGCCGCTTTGCCCTTTGGCTTTGAGGGTGCCGATGACGGTGAAGGGCGTATCGCGAATGCGGATTTTTTCGCCGACCGGATCCTGGCCGGCAAAAAGCTCGTCGGCAATGGTTTTCCCCAGCAGGGCGACTTTTCTTTGCGAGCGCACGTCCCGTTCGGTGAAAAATTCTCCGCGCTCGATCTGCCAATTTCGGATCGTTATGTATTCCGGCGAAACGCCGTAAACCGTCGAGCTCCAATTTTTGCCGCCGCCGATGATTTGCCCGCCGGAGCGCACCACCGGCGAAACCGCGCTGAGCAGCGTCGCTTCCCGCTGCAATTTTTCCACGTCCGCGAAAGTGAAGCGGTTGAAACTGCCGGCGCCGCGGCTGATGCCGCCCGACCGGCTGGCGCCGGGGAAAACGATGATGAGATTGGTGCCCAACGAGGCAATTTGATTTTCGATCTGCGCTTGAGAGCCTTCGCCGATCGCCACCATCACGATCACCGCGCCGACGCCGATGATGATGCCCAGCGAGGTGAGCAGGCTGCGCAGGCCGTTTTTGTGAATGCTCTTGAAAGCGACTTTGAGAAGATTTTTGAGCTGCAGCATTTTATTTCTCCACAATCCGGATGGGCCGGAACCAAAAAGATTAACACGGAGCAAACTGAGCAAACAGAGATGGTAATGCATGAAAATCGCCCTTTCGCTTTGTAATCTCTGTTTACTCTGTTTTCTCTGTGTTGAAAATGTTTGCTTTTTTTTGCAACGATTGAATTTTTAATAGACTAAAGTTCGTTCTCGCTTTCATTTTCATCACTCCTCCACTCGGCCAAATCTTTTTGCGCGTTGCGGCGATTTTGCACCGGCGTGTCGCGCTTGATCAGGCCGTCGCGCATCTCGACGATGCGCTTGGCATGTTGGGCGATCTCATGCTCGTGAGTGACGATGATCACCGTAATGCCATGCGCGTTGAGCTCTTGAAACACCGAGAGCACGTCCAGCGAGGTGCGGCTGTCGAGATTGCCGGTGGGTTCGTCGGCGAGAATAATGGCCGGCGCATTCACCAACGCGCGCGCAATCGCCACGCGCTGCTGTTGCCCGCCGGAAAGCTGGTTCGGCTCGTGCGTCATGCGGTCGCCCAAGCCGACGCGCTCGAGCGCGTTGATGGCCGCTTTTCCCGGATCTTTGATGCGCCGGGCGCGGTCGTAGAGCAGCGGCAGCTCGACATTTTCCAGGGCCGTGGTGCGCGCCAGCAAATTGAAGCCTTGAAACACGAAACCGATTTTCTGGTTGCGCACCTCGGCGTATTCGTTTTGGCTGAGCGCATTGACATTGCTGCCGTCAAGAAAATAATCGCCCGAGGTCGGCTGATCTAAACAACCGAGCAGGTTCATCAACGTCGATTTGCCCGAGCCCGAAGCGCCCATGATCGCGACCATCTCGCCGCTTTCGACGGTCAAGTTGACCCCTCGTAGCGCGCGAACTTCGATGTCGCCCATGTAAAAAGTTTTGGTGAGCTGGTTGGTTTCGATGACTTTGTTCATGTTGATTCTCTGTATACTGAGTTTGGCAAATTTCAATTCTAACGAGCCGAAATCAAACGGGCTACGTCCGTAGGGTTTAAAATTTCCAACAGATAGAAAAACCCAGCGGATATAAGATGAATTATCAGTTGGGTTTTTCTATCCGTTGGAAAAATCTTTGCTTTTGATTTGTTGTGTGAATCCAAATCACCCCGCTGTTTTTCCATACCACTTCGCCATCACCTTTTCCGCCGGTTTATTCTGCGGCGTAAAGGGATCGTGGCCTCGGCGAGAACCTCGACCGGAGGTCGGAAACCATTTCCAAATATAGGCGCCGGCGAACCAATCTTTATTCCAGAACGTTTGAAAGAACGCCTCGTAACACCTGGCCTGGGTTTGCAGCTCGGCCTCGTTGAAAACGTCGGAGGAAGATCGCAGCCATTCCCACGGTTTGATCGCCGCGTCCGGCGTGCTGCGGTAGCCGATTTCGGTAAAGACCACCGGCTTGCGGTATTGCTTCCGAATTTTCTCAATGGCTTCCACGTGCGCTTGCCAACCTTTTCTCAGCTCGTCAATCGCCGGGTTCTCTTTTTCGCTTAATGGAAAATAGGCTTGAATGCCGATGAAATCCAATTCATCCCAAAACGTGACGTCTTCGAATTCCTGATACCAATTGGCGGCGTAGGTGAGTTGACCACGATAAACTTTTCTCACTTCGGCGACGATCTTGCGCCAATCCTCCGGCCGCTGTTTGACCGACGCATGAAGCTCGGCGCCGATACTCAAGGCTTCGACGCCGTTCTTCTCCGCCAGCCGGGCATAGTGCAAGATGAAGTTGCGATAATGCTCAAGCCAACTTTGCCAATCGACTTCGTTGTCCATGGCAATATCGGAGAGCCACTTGCCATCACGCCGATTTCGCAGCCAAATGTGCGGCTTCAAGAGCGTTTTGATGCCGTGCTTTCTCGCCATTTGGGTGGTCAGCTCGAGGCCTTCATCGCTCTCGCCCCAGAGAACTCTGTTGTCCGTGGCCATGGCAAAGCTCGGCGAGTTGTAATCCTGCTGCCAGCCGAATGGCATTTGCGCAATCCAGTCGACGTGGTTTTCGACCAGCTTGACGAAATCGTCTTCGGCGACCTGGCGACCGGCAACAAAACTTACGCCGCGCTGCTTGCTCTTTGATGCCGAGGTTTTGTGCAGCAAAGCTATTCCGGCTTCAAAGGCTTTGAGCGAAGAGAGCAAGAACAGCAGCGCGATTAGAAAGATGGCGACGAAATATTTTCGCATAAGAAATTCATAAGGAACAACTTCTTAAATTTTGCAACGAAAAGGGAACCGCAGCGGAAAAAAACTTTTAGGTCGTTTTAATGCACAAAGTTCAGAAAAAAACTTTGCGTAATCTTTGCGTCTCTGCGTCTTTGCGTGCGCTTTTGTTTTTTCTTTTAATGCTCAGGACGTAACCTTTAAGCTTTCTTATTACTGGTGGCTCCGACGCCTACCCCGCTCTGCCTTTCCTTGTGTTTTAAGGATGCGGGGCGGAGAAGGCGTAACTACGAACTTAAACGACGAACGTTTATTCCAGCGTGACGTATCGTTCGAGACGCGCCACTTCTTTCTTATCCACGTACTTGCCGATTTCGCGGCGGAATTGCTCGATATTTTTGTAAGGGCGATATTCCTTGAACTCGTGCAGCATGCGTTTGCCGACGCCGGGGATGCTGAGAATGTCTTCGTCGCTGGCGGTATTGAGATTGATCGGCACGAAGACGAACTGCTCCAAACGCGCCACTTCTTTTGCATCGACATACTTGCCGATCTCGCGGCGGAACTGCGCCATGGCGCGGTATGGCCGGTATTCTTCGAACTCGTGCGCCATGCGTTTTCCCACGCCGGGGACGAGCAGAATCTCTTCACGCGTGGCGGTGTTCAGGTTGATGGGGATGAAAAGTTTTGGATAAAGCGCGACCAATTGCTCTTTGCTCAACGATTGGCGCAACAACGTGTCCAGCACCGTCACGCTCAGAAACGGCCGCTTGTCCAAAATATCTTTCACCAGCTTCGCATTGAGGTGGGGCAATGCCAGCAGTTCTTTTTCGCCGGCCAGGTTCGGATTCAGCACGCCCGGTTTTTTTTCAACCTGCGCCTTCACTATGTTCGCGACGCCCATCGCGAGCACCAACGATAGCGCTGTTGCATACGCCAAAATTCTTCTCCGCGTCATTTCATTTCTCCGTTATGGTTTGATTTTTTTCCGGTCGACTTGACGAAGACCGGGTGTCGATACGTATATGCCAATCCGATCAGCCCAAGCTGGATCATCGTCCCTGGCGCCAGCGTCGGCGGCGTTGTTCCCTTAATCGCTTTCCTAAAAAGCTCCAATCCTTTCAGAGAAGGATACATCTCCAGCTCGAATTCCACATTGCCCTGATAGTGCAGAAAGAGTCCGACGAATCCGCTGATCACGAAAAGGAGCATCGTCGCCTGAAAAACGCGCATGCTCGCGGGCCCGCGATCGAGAGCGCGCCAGCCAATCACGACGAGGCTGAGGCTCATCAATATCAGAGGAATCCATTGCTTGACATCCTCGGTGTGTTCCAACAGAAATAACTCCGCGCCGGTTCCGAGCAGTCCGATGATGAAGATGGCCAACAGAAAGCTTCGAATGGTTGTGATCGTCGCGGTCTCACCGTGCTCGTTTATAGAGAAAGTTCGCAATTGTTCAGTGAATGACAAGTGCTCCATCAAGCTTGCTTTAGGCAAAATAAATTATAACGATTCAGGTGTTTTTTAAAGAAGGCAAAACGATTACGGGCAAAACTATTGAAAAGCTTTAGGCTTTTGCGCAGCAAAAGTTAGAAAATAATTCTGACTTTTTTTGAACACGGATGACGCGGATTTTCACGGATTTTTAAATTTTCATTTAAAAGCCTTCATGCAAAGACGTCCCGTGAGCGGGACTAAGGTTGCGCAAAGCCTGCCCTGGCGCCCGCCGCGCCACGCGGTGCCGCAGGCCAGGGAAAAGCAAAAAAACTTTGCGGTAACTTTGCGCCTTTGCGTGCGCTTTTGCTTTTTGGTTCCGGCTTGTCCGGGTTGTGCTAATCGCCTTAGAACGGCCTTCGTCCCATTCCTGGCATTCCTTGCACCGGGTTTGACGATCTAGCGGCGGTATTGCTTGGCGCGTTTGGCTGCGAAACGCCGCTGATCACCTTCAAGCCTTCCTCAACGTTGCGCCCCATGACGATCTCCGTCATCCGGCCATCGGTGACGCCGGTTCTGATCATCGCCATGGTGAGATTGCCGGCGCCATCCAAATGCCACAGCCGGCCGCGGTCGCGCGGCATCTGCCCGCCGAATGAGCCGCCGCCCATGCCGGGAAAGCCGCCGAAATCACCGCGTCTAAAATTGCCGCCAGCTTCGCCGCCACGATTTCCCATCCGCTCGCGGAACTGCGCGCGCATGGAATCCGGCATCGCATTGGCCTGGCTTTCTCTTCTTTTGCGCATTTCTTCCATCATCTCCGGCGTCGGCTGAAACCGCAGCGCGGCGTTTGCAACCAGCAGCACGTCTTGTTTCTGCTCGATGACGAAATCAACCGTGGCCGTCATGCCGGGCAGCAGCAGCCCTTGATCGTTGGCGGCATTCACCACGACGGTGTAGTTGACCACATTTTGAATGTTGCTCGGCTGCAAACGAATTTGCTTCACGGTTCCGGAAAATTTTTTATCCGGATGCGCCTGCACTTCGAACCGCACTTTCTGGCCTTCTTTGATTTGGCCGATGTCGCTCTCGTTCACCAGCGCGTGAATTTCCATCTGCGACAAATCTTCGGCGATGATGAACAGCGTCGGCGCGGAAAGGCTGGCGGCAACGGTTTGTCCGGCTTCGACATTGCGCTGAATCACCGTGCCTTTGATCGGCGAGCGGATGACGGCGTATCTCAAATTGTGCTGGGTGCGCTCCAAAGTCGCCTGCGACGCTTTGAGCGAAGCTTGCTGCGTTTTAATTTTGATGCGAAAGGGGAGGAACTCGGCTTCGGAAAGCAGTTTCTTTTCAAACAGGGCGAGATTGCGATTATAGTCGGCTTGCGCCTGCTCCATTTGCGCCTGCACGATCTCGACGCTGGCGCGGGCATCGAGCACCGTGGCCCGCAAGAGCACGGTGTCCAACACCGCCAGCAATTGGCCTTTGTTGACTTTGTCGTTGAAATCGACGTAGAGACGCGCGATGGTGCCGGAAACCTGGGTGCCGACCTCGACGGTTCCCACCGCGCTGATGGTGCCGGTGCTGGAAACCGTATTTTCCACATTGCCGCGTGCGATTTCTTCGAATTGGTATTGGCTGGTGGTTTTGCTGCGGCCAAAAGAAGCATAAATGCTCCAGCCCGCGCCGAGCACGACGACCAGCGAAATGATGCCGAGTATTTTCTTTTTCATAAAATGGCTCCGTTTCTCGAAACTCTTTCACTCAGCCCGCGAATGACACGAAATAAAAGAAGACAACAACAATTAATGACAAAATGATTTGGTGACAAAATAATTGGACTAGAAATATTGAATCATTTTGTCACTAAATTATTTTGTCTGATTGGCCGCAAGCTGCACCTTTGTCCAAATTTTTATCGGTTTGGACATTTCAGGTCTGTCGCCGCCGAAACCGCCGGGCCTTCTGCCGCCGCCCATTCCGCCGCCTCGCCCGCCCATCATCTGCTCGCGCATTTTGCCTCGATCAAGCTCGCCCATTTCGAAACCCAGACTGATCGCTTTGCCCGCGGCCGCAGCGACGGCATAAGGTTGCCCATTCAGATTGTGCAAAGGAATTTTCAACTCGTAAACCGGCACAGAAGAAAACTCTGTGATGGCGACCTGTATGCCATACTTATTGCTAACCGGCACACGATTGCGGTCATCTTTATCCGGGCCGATGATTTCGATCTCTTGCAGCATTTCGGCAAAGCGTGGCTGCTGCCCGTCGAAGCCTCCTTCGCTGCGCGACCCGAACTCCGGCGTCCACGATCTGTCGTGGTTTTGCATGCCGATGGGGAAACGAATGCCGAGAATTTTTTTGTCGCGCGCCGTCGAATCGAGCCAGACGGTGAAGCCAAACATCATCGCCTGCCGTTGCGCCTGGCGATCCGGTTGGAGACAGAGATACAGGTAGCTCTCGTCATTTTGCACGCCGAACGCAAACTTTTCTTTCTCCAGATACGTCAAAGCACCCGACCACTCGGCGGCATCGCCGTCGATAACGATCTCGGCGCTTTTCCACCGGCTGGCGAGCTTGGCGTCTTCATCCTTGCAGCCAATCAATATAATTCCGAGCAGCGCGTTTGTCAACACAAAACAAAAAAATGGCCCGTTCATGGTTTTGCTTTTGTCCCTTGGTTATAAGTGAAATGAAGCCGGCGGCGTTTTCATGCATACGGACGTTTCATGCCATATTCTTTCGCGCTTTAGTATTGGACGGTTCGAGAAAGAAAAAGTTGGAAGCTTTTCAAACTCGAAAGTTTCACTTGATTTTTTTTTCAACATTGTTATTATCAAGAACAAGAGTGGAGCAGCAATATGATGACAATAAATTATCGGAGAAAAAATGAGCGAGCTATTTGTCGGCATCGATAGCGGCACGCAAGGCTCCAAAGTCCTGATCATCGAGCGCCCAAAGCGCGCGATTGCCGCTGAAGCTTACGCCACGCACGAGCTTATCGAAGACAATCGCGGCAAACGCGAGCAGGAGCCGGCTTGGTGGATTGCAGCCATCTCCGCGGCGATGGCTGCGGCTTTTGAGAAAGGCAAGCTGAATCCGCAGGAAGTACGGGCGATCGGCGTGTCCGGCCAACAACACGGATTTGTGCCGCTCGATAAAACCGGCAAGGTCATTCGTCCGGCCAAACTCTGGTGCGATACGGCAACGGCTGCCGAAGCCAATGCCATGACTGCACGCTTGGGTGGGGAGGAGAAAGTCGTCGATTTGATCGGCAATGCCATTGCCGTTGGATTCACCGCCTCCAAGATTGAATGGTTGAAAAAGCATGAGCCGGCGAACTATGCGAAATTAGCAACCATTCTCCTGCCGCACGATTACATTAATTTCTGGCTCACCAGCGAAAGGAAAACCGAGTTTGGCGACGCCTCCGGAACCGCTTACTTTGACGTACGTCGGCGCAAGTGGTCGGATGAAGTTTTGCGCGCCATCGACGGCAGCGGCAGGTTGACAGAATGTTTGCCGGCTTTTGTGCAAGCCGATAAGCCGGTGGGAAAAGTTCGTCCGGAAATTGCCAAGCAATTTGGTTTAGATGGCGCTGTTTTGGTTTCTTCCGGCGGTGGTGACAATATGATGGCCGCCATCGGCACCGGCAACGTGGCCGCCGGCGTGGTAACCGCTTCGCTTGGCACTTCGGGAACGATTTACTGTTTCGCTGACCAACCGGTCGTTGATCCTCAAGGCGAGCTTGCCGCTTTTTGCTCCAGCGATGGACATTGGCTGCCGTTGGTGTGCACGATGAACGTCACCGTTTCAACCGAGCTTACCCGAAGCCTGCTCAACATGGATATTCACGCGCTAAATAAAAATGTGGAAAAGGCCGCCGCCGGCGCGGAGGGTTTGCTGCTGTTGCCTTATTTCAATGGCGAGCGGACGCCAGCGTTGCCAAATGCCCGCGCCACGCTTTTCGGGATGAGCAGCACGAATTATACGCCGGAAAATCTCTGCCGCGCTGCGATGGAGGGAGCGACATTCGGTCTGCGCTACGGCCTTGATGTACTAAAACGAAATGGCATCACGCCCAATGAGATTCGCCTTGTCGGCGGCGGCGCCAAGAGCAAAATCTGGCGGCAGATGGTGGCGGATATTTTCAACTGTCCGGTGATTTGCCCGATCACGCAGGAAGCCGGCGCCTTGGGCGCAGCGCTGCAAGCCTTATGGTGCTTCACTCATGCGCAAGGCGAGAAGGCCAGTTTGAAAGAAATAGCCGATGAATTTGTTTCACTGGATGCTGCAACCGTCGCCGAACCCAATGCGCGAAATGCGGCTATCTATGACGAGATTTATGCAAAGTATTTAAAATTGAACGAGCAAGTAAGACCCTTATATTGACGAAGCCATTACGCAGCAATAGTTAGAAAAAAATTCCGAGTTTTAAATTTCCAACGGATTGAAGAACCCAACGGGCGCAGCCCAACTGATCTAATCCGTTGGGTTTTTCTATCCGCTGGAGATTATTTTTTTGCGAGCTCGTCGGCTGCGCCTGTAAAGTTTGAGGCGTGGCTGTTCTTACGAACGAACCATGACAATGAGGTCAACGATGAACAAATATTTTCTAAACATCGAGAAGGTTCAGTACGAGGGATCGAATTCAAAAAACCCGTTGTCTTTCAAGCATTACAATCCGCCGGAGAAAGTCGGCGAGAAGACGATGGCCGAGCATCTGCGTTTTGCCATTGCTTACTGGCATACGTTCTGTGGCGAGGGACTCGATCCTTTCGGATGGCCGACGTTGCAGCGACCGTGGAACCGCGCGGCTTCCTCAATGGCCGCGGCAGAGCAACGATTGCACGCCGCGTTTGAATTCATCACAAAAATTGGCGCAAAATATTATTGCTTTCACGATCGCGATCTCGCGCCGGAAGGCAGCACGTTGAAAGAGAGCAATGCGAATCTGGAAAAGATGTGCAAGATGGCGCTGCAAATGCAAAAAGATACCGGCGTCAAATTGCTCTGGGGCACGGCCAATCTTTTCTCGCATCCGCGTTACATGTGTGGCGCCGCCACGAATCCCGATCCGCACGTCTTTGCCTACGCTGCCTCACAGGTCAAAAAAATGCTGGAAATGACGCACCTGCTTGGCGGCGAAAATTATGTCTTTTGGGGTGGCCGCGAAGGATACGAGACGCTGCTCAATACCGACATGAAGCGCGAGCAAGAACACTTCGCTGCACTTCTGCATAAGGCGGTTGCTTATGCCAAAGAAATCGGCTTCACCGGACAGTTTCTCATCGAACCCAAGCCCAAAGAGCCGACCAAACATCAATATGATTTCGACGTGGCGACGGTGATCGGGTTTTTGAAAACTTATGATCTCGCCGACAAATTTAAATTGAATATCGAAGCGAATCACGCGACGCTGGCCGGCCACAGCTTTCAGCATGAATTGGCGCTCGCTTCCGCCCACGGCATGCTCGGCAGTGTCGATGCCAACCGCGGCGATCTGCTGTTGGGCTGGGACACCGACCAGTTTCCGACGGACATTTACGATACGATTTACGCCATGCTCGTCATTCTCAAGCAGGGTGGCTTAACGCCCGGCGGGTTGAATTTCGATGCCAAAGTCCGGCGGACGAGCAGCGATCTTGCCGACATGTTTCACGCCCACATCGGCGGCATGGATAGTTTCGCTTTGGCGTTGAAGGTGGCGCACCGGATGATTGAAGATGGCGTTTTGCACGATCATATCAAAGCGAGATACGCCGGCTACGATTCCGGCATCGGCGCGAAGATTGAGAAGCGCCAAACCTCATTCGCGGAGCTGGAAAAATATGTGTTGGAAAACGGCGAACCGGAAATGCGCTCGGCCCAGCAGGAAAAGCTTGAGAACGTGGTCAATCAGTATTTGGTAGCTGTAATTAAGGAAGGCTAATGAACGAGCCCGCCTCGACTTTCAAACCGCGCAAGCTCAATCTTCCACCAAAGCGACGGCTCGAATCGGTGCGCCATCCCGGCCTTTGATATTCAACGGAAAACCCATGAAGATGAATGTTTCCGGAAGTTGCTCCAAATGCGTCAGCCCCTCGACAATGACGATTTCAACGCCGGCTTTCAATAAAATGACTTTCGCGCCCGGTTGGAACTTTTCCGCGTGCGGCGCAAACCTCTCGATCGTCAAAGGTGTTTTCGCGGCCAGCGCGCTGCCCGGAGCGAGATCGATCAGCGTGGTTTTGCCGTAGAATTGTTCTAGCCGCATTTGATCGAGAGTTTTCCCGTCGTCGTAAAAATGAAACGGCGCATCGAGATGCGTGCCCTGATGGGTGGACATGCTGATTTGCGTAATGTTGTAGCCGATGGAGGCCACGGTGTTGTGCACCACCACGCTGATTTTTGGATCCAACGGAAAATTCAATTGCCCATGTTCCAACGGATGCGAGAGATCGATCAATTTCATGTGATTCCCTCTCCATTAGAAAAACGTCCCAATCGAAAACTGCTTCACCGGCTTGCCAAAATTCTTTAAATCCGTCGGCCAGGCGACGTCATATTGCAACAGAAAATAGCCGAGATTCAAACGCGCGCCGAGGCCCACCGCACTCTGCAAATCTTTCAAGCGGAAACCGTCCGCCGAGGTAAACGGTTGAAAGCTCGCTTTGCTGTAACCGGGAAGATCGACGCCCCACGCCGCGGCGGCGTCATAAAACGCGGCGGCGCTGAGAAAATCGGCGTTGGCAGGAAGAAACGGCAAGAGCGGAAACCGATATTCCAGATTGCTGATCAGATAATTCGTGCCGATCAAATCATTATAATCCGCGCCGCGATACGTGTACGGTCCGCCGATGCCGATCAGTTGCTTGTCGCGCCCGACACTCGCGCCGCCCATAAAACGCCACGCCAGCACGGTGCGATGCCGGATATTCAAATACCGCCGGTGATCCGCCGAATAGTTCGTGAAATGAAAATCCTTCCCCGTCGTCTCCACCGACAGACGGCTGCGACTGCCGCTCGTCGGGCCAAGCGGACCATAAATCGTGTTGTCATACACCAGCGCCGTTCCCACCTGCGCATATTTGTAGAGCGCGAGATTCGTCGTCTTGCGATCGAGACTGCTAAAACCATACGTATCCACGACAACATCCTGATCGACCCACGTCAGCCCGCCATACAACTCGACGCGCGCATAGCGACTGAAAGGATATCCCGCAATGGCATTAAAACCGCGATACGTGTTGCGCAAATATCCGATCGCGTTGTAAGTCGCGCCGATCGTGTACAGCAAATTCGATTGAAAGGCCTGCACCCCGTAATTGAAGCGCCGGCCTTGATTGAAATACGTCGCGCCGAAATCCGAGTGCAACGGGCTTTTGATTTGCAGGCCGGTCGATAAATACAGATTGTGATCGCCCAGCATATCGGTAAACAGAAAGACCGCCTGGCCGACGCCGCCATAATACGTGTCATAACCGCCGCCAACACTGATCGCGTCCAGCTTGAATTTGCTGCTGTACTGGCGCGACTCGATGGAATCCGCCGAGGTTAATTGATAATTCGCATAGAGCGCATTGGGATCGGGAATATCCGGAAGCCATGATTTTGGAGTAGCAGAGGCAGTAGCACTATTGTTCTCGGCAAGAGCAACCGTGGTGTTTGTGGAAGCAAGTTGCGCCGGAGCAACGGGCGCTTTCGTCGCGTCCATCAGATAAAGCTGCCAGTTGGTTTTTTGAAACGCTGAAAAGACCATCACCTTGCCGTTGGCCGACCAGCTCAATGCGGGCGTCGTTTCGGTAATGCCGGCAATGCCGTTGCGCAAAAACGTCACCGGCGTAATTTGCCGATCGGCGAGGCGCAGGCGATAAATATTGGGAATGCTCTGATGATCGGAAACAAACGCGATCTCGCCGCCGTCCGGCGACCATTGCGGACTCGTCGCATTGCCGGGAAGATTGGTGAGATTTTCAATTTTCTTATCGGCGAGATGATACAGCGCCAGATCATAATCGCCGAACAGCAACTTCGCTTCATCCGTGCCCTCGCCGCGATCGGTGACGAAAACAATCGCTTTGCCGTCCGGCGACCATTGCGGGTGCAGCTCGGCAAAACGATCATCAGTCAGGCGTTGCAGTTTGCCGTCAGCCAGATCCACGATATACAAATCGGAAACGCCGCCGGCAATGCCGACAAAAACCACTTCATCACTCCACGGTGAAAAACTCGGCGATTGCAGGCCGTTTAATTGCGCAAACACAAATCGCTGCGTGACCTTTTTCGTGTGCGGATTCATCACATACAGAGCATCATCTTTTCCGGACTTGGCAATGAACGCAAGCCGGTTGCCGTCGCGCGACCAGCCGATGGAACTGTCAAAATAACGCAGCGTTTCAAAGCGCTTGCTGGCGCCGCCTTGGAGCAGCCGCTCGTTTTTCCATTTGCCGCCTACGGCCGTCTGGCTCTCGTCCTTGCTCAGCAGGAAAATATCTTCATTGAGATTTTTGTTGGCAACGTATGCGATCTGATTGCCATCGGGACTCACCGAGGGCGCGACGTTGAGGCGATGGTAATAACCTTGTTGGTGTGTGATGCGCTCGGCAATCTGCTCGGGCGTTTGCAGCGTTGAATCTTGCGGCACCGTTGACTTGCGGGCGTATTCGTGCCAACGTTTGGTTAGCTCCTTCGAGTCGAAGCCAAGCTGTTTTTTGAGCGCCTGATCCACATCTCCCAAGTTCACCGCGCTTTTGAAAATATTGCCCACGATTTTCTTGCCATACGTCTCGCCGATATAATGCCAGAGCGATTCCCCCAGCCGGTAGACGCGAATATCGTAGGCGTTATTCAATTGGGAGACCGTCAGCAGTTTATCGTTGAGCAAACCGTCACGCACCCACATCCGCGTGGTGTTGTCCATCCCGACGGAGAGATATTCCGCCATTCCCTCGACAAACCATAACGGCGGGTTGAACCGGCTGTTCTTGAATTGGGTGTTCTGCATGATATCATACTGAAAGGCATGCACCAACTCGTGAACCAGCACATGATTGAACTCGCGATACGAACCGGTGATGGGCAGCACGACGCGTTTTTTGAGACTCTCGGTGACGCCGCGCGTGCCTTGATCAAGCAGATCGGAAATGACATTGGTTTGCTGAAAATCATTGAGAGAGGCGTAGAGCAGGAGCGGGATTCTTTCCTTGATTTGATAATCCAGCATCGCGCTCAAATAGTCATAACCGCGCTCCGCCATGCGCGCCGCATCCAGCGCCGCCTGTTTCTCTTCGGGGTAATAATGCACATCAAAATGCTCAGTGCGAAAAACCGCCCAGTCGAAATCCTTGTAGAGCACTTTATTCTGGCCGAAATAGTAGCCGACTTGTGCCGAAACTGAGGATGCCAGGATCAGAATTAATAACGCGAGTGGCGGCCAAGATGCAAAAAGCGACATCTCAAGAATGGAAAAACGGTTTTTGTGTGTCATGTTGGTTTCTCTCTTCCTTGGAGAATGTTTGTTGAATTCATGGCCCGTTGTTCGAGCCGCGCCTCTCGCGGTGTCTTTTAATTTAATACGTATCGCGTGGAAAATACCCTATCATCTTTTCCTTAATTTAAATAAACATGGGTTGCCTCGCCTTTCTTCCATTGGCGAAGCAACCCAGGTGATTTATATTGAGATTCTGAGCCGTGAAAAGCCGCTCATTGCAGGATGAGCGACGGCTCAGAGTTCTTCATCAAATTCCGGCTCATCAAACGGCATATCAAAACCTGGCCCGTGTCCGAAACCGCCGCGCCTCATCATGCCGGGACGGCCACGAAATTTATCAAAGCCACCGCGGCGCTGCCGCATGTTCGGGCGAAGCTCTTTCGCCTTTTGGCGTTGCTCGGGGGTTAACACTTTTTGAACGGCCAGCGCGGACTCAATCCGATTACGCATCAGGGTTTCGTGCGCCTTGCTCAACTCGCTAATCTTCGCATTGATTTTGTTCTGATCCGGCGCGTCGACAGCCATCAGCTCGTGCAGCTCGAGGCGAGCGAGCTTCTGTTTGGCCTCGACGTCGATGTTTTTCTTGCGGGTGTTTAGCATGGCCTGGCGGATTTGTTCTTTCTGTTGGTCGGTAAGGCCAAGCTGCTCCCACATGGGCTTGCGCATTCGCTCGCCCTCGGCGCGTTGCATCATGCCGCCGCGGGGCTGAGCCATCGCCAGGCCTGCCATCAGCACGATGGCCGCACAGCCGGCGACTAAAGATAAAGAAAAGCGTTTCATGGGTAATCTCCTTTTATTATTTGATAGAAGTTGTTTGCGACTCCGGAGTGGCTCGGAATTTCCGAACCGGCTCCTTTGTTTGCTTTTCATCTGTTCAGACGAAGTGATTTGGGAAAAGTTGGAAAATTTTTTCGGATGAAAATAAAGTTGTCAGTTGCGGGTATGGGAAAAATAAATTAGATTGATTTAATGAAAAATTTTTCCGCCAACACGCCTGATACCGAATTAACGGCAGCGGTCAAAGCTTCCGATCACCTCGCGTTCAAGGCGCTCTATTATCGCTATTTTGAAGCGCTGTTCCGTTTCCTGTGGCGGCAAACGAGCGACGAAGAGCTGGCGAAGGATTTACTGCAAGAAGTTTTCAGCCGCCTGTGGAAAAATCGCGCGAATCTCGATCCGCAGCAATCAGTCAAATCGTATCTGTATCGCATCGGCCACAATCTCGTCATCGATCACCGCCGGCAAAATGTGCATAAACCTGATTATCTCGAAGATCATCCCGCCAGCGAGCCGGCGTATTCTGCGGAAGAAAATTTCGAACTCAATGAAAAAATTCAGGCCGCCATCGCGGCGCTTCCCGAGCCGTTGCGGTTGGTCTTCACGATGAACCGTTTCGATGGCCTCAAATACGTGGAAATCGCGGCGATGCTGGATATTTCCGTCAAGACCGTTGAAGCGAGGATGAGCAAGGCGCTGGCGATTTTGCGGGAGAAACTGGCGCCGTTTTTAGTTTGCTTGTTATTTTTGCTGCCTATTGCAAATTGAAAATTAAAAATTTTCAATTTAAAATTTTCAATGATCAGGGTTACGGAAAAAAAGAGGCGATGCCTGATAGGGTTTTTGCAGCATGCTTCGTATTAGATTACAGACAGCGCAATCAAAAAGAGCCGGCGAGTCACGAATCCTAGGTCATGGCTTGCGGCGAAGCTTGAACGCGCTGAGGAAATCAAGTTCACGACATGTTGTAAAAATCAACTACCAGGAGGTATTTTCAATGAAGAAGCATCTTTGGGCCTCGTCGCTTGCCCTGCTCGCCGGCGCGGGAATTTTTGCGGCGTGCGAATCTCTGAATGGACCACAAGCTGTTGACGATTCTTTGGCGCTTGAAGAAAGTTTTAATATCTCGGCGCTGGAGGGCGAAACCAGCATTCTCAAATCCGCCGGCGTAAATGCCGATATCGCCAACGCCTTTTTTGTGTTGCGTTGGAGCGAGCCGCCCCAACGTTTTGAAAGCGACGCCACGGTGAAAGGGCACGCCTCGGCGGTCGCGTATGAAAAGCCCACGACGCTGCGCGATCGCAGCGCGTTGGGTTTGGATATGGGATCGGTAGCGGTTTTGAGCGGCCAGGATAAGTTTGACCTTTCCAAGTTCGCGAATACTTTGTTCGGCGTGCGGTATGGCATGTTCGGCAGGCCGCATGGCGGCAAACGAGGTCCGCAGGGCGGCATGAACGGACCGCGCAGCGGCCTAGGCGGGCCGAAGGGCGGCAGCCGTGACGGATTCGGTGGGCCAAACGGCGACAAGCCCGTTATGGTCAATATCCCGTTTGTGGCCGGCGGCACGTATCAGTTTGACGTCTCCGGTTCGGACAAAGTCGCGGCAATGAACCTGGCTATTCAAGCGCCCGCCGCGTTGGTGAAGATCACCGGTCTCACGGATAAACAAGAAATTGATGCGACGCAAGATCTGACCGTGACGTGGGATGGCGATGCGAATGCAAACAACATGGTGTTGGTGCTGGCGCCGGCGATGAAACGCGGACGTTTCGGCGGCGGTCAGCCGGTGCAACCGATTTTCCAACCCGTCGCTGCGGCTGATGGCAGCTTCACGATTGCAGCGCAAACTTTGCAAGATTTGTTGAGCCAATCCAATGCGAAAGCGTTCAGCGTGCATTTGGCGCAGGGCAATCTGAATGAAATCACCGACGCCAACCTCGGCAAGATTCTGGTTAGCGCCGGAACCGATGATAGAATTTTGTTAACCGTTAAGTAAACTCGCCGGTTTTCTGGCGCTAACCTGAGTGTGCCGGCAGATCAAATCAACGTTTCAGTTGGCTGCCGGCGCGCTCAATCTCATTTAAAAACGGAAATCATAATGCCCTTGGGTACCAATCTTTAGGTTGCTGTCATGAATCATTACGATCAAGATGAAGTGCTCGCGCGCTATTTCTCCGGCGAAGCCACGGCCGATGAGCGCGCGCGCGTCGAAGCCTGGCGGCAAGCTACGGCGGCGAATCAACGCGTGTTTGCCGAGTTAGAAAAAGTCTGGCGCGGCGCGGCGGAGAGGTTGCCGAAGGTTCCCAGCGTTGATCAGGCCTGGGTGGAACTGGGCGCTAAGCTTGGCCTCCCGCCGGAACAATCACCCGCGAGCATTTTGGCGCTGAAAAAGCAGCCGCAACAAGCGACGCGCAAAATTTTCTGGAGCGATCGTTATGTCTGGGCTGCCGCCGCCGTACTGTTGCTGGCGGTTTCGACGATTCTTTATCAATTTGTGTATAAAGCCGGCGCGCTGCAAAAAGTGACGACGGCCAATGCGCAGCAAGAAAACGTCGAGTTGCCCGACGGTTCTTTCGTGCAATTAAATAGCGGCAGTGAAATTCAATTTGCCAAAAATTTTTCCGGCTCCGCGCGCCATGTCAGCCTTTCCGGCGACGCCTATTTTGAAGTCATGCACGACAACCGGCCGTTTTATGTGAACACCGGCAATGCGCAAATCAAAGTTTTGGGAACGAAATTCGGCATCTGGGCGCGCAACGAGCAAACGCGTGTGGCCGTGCGCGAGGGCCGTGTCTCGCTTCGCGCTGTGGAGGCGTTGCCGGAAACCGCGGTCGAATTGGCCGCAAACCAAATGAGCCGTTGTCAAAACCGCAACGCGCCCGAGCTGCCGCGCGCGGTTGACGCCGAGCATCTGCTCGGATGGAGGGAAGGAAAAATTGTTTTCGATCAGACGCCGCTCGCCGAAGTCGTCGCCGAATTGCAGCGCGTTTACAACGTCGAGATCAGGCTGTCAAATCCAACCCTCGGCCAAAATACGATCACCGGCTCATTTCAAAACAAGCCGATTGAATCCGTGCTCGCCTCGATTTGCTTGACGCTGAATTTGCAATATGGCAAAGCCGGAGAAGAATTCTTTATTGCCGAACAATAAAAGCGCTGAAGCGCAAGCAATCTTCATTTCATCAACACGGCTTTGCCCGAGGCCGTAAATTTTTCGGCCTGCAAACGATACAAATATAAACCGCCCGGCAAATCCGTTGCTTCGAATCTTACCGCGTGATCGCCAGCACTTAAAAAGCCATCCAATACAACGAAGTTTTGCTTTGCAATTGGCTTTTGCGATATTATCTTGAAGTCTGTCAAGCTTTTTGAGCACAGATGTTTTGGGGGTTGCAAAAGTTTGGTTCTATAAATCGAACGACTTTAAGCGAGCGTGCTATGGCAAAATCAGCTTTGCTGCTAGGCGCAAGCGGCCTCGTTGGCGGGCATTGCTTGCAGTTTTTGTTGGAAGATGAGGCGTATGCGAAAGTGGTGGTGTGGGTGAGAAAGCCGCTGGCGTTGCGCCATCCCAAACTGGAACAGGCTGTCGTGGATTTCGCGCGCTTGGAGAGTTACGCCGAACCGGCGAAGGTCAACGACGTCTTTTGCTGTTTGGGCACGACCATCAAAAAGGCCGGCTCGCAGGAAGCGTTTCGCCAGGTCGATTTCACCTACCCTTTGGAAACCGCCAAAATCGCCGCGGCCAACGGCGCCGAGCAGTTTCTCATCGTCACGTCTTTGGGCGCGAATCCCAAATCTTCTATCTTCTATAATCGTGTGAAAGGCGAAGTCGAAGCCGCGATCACGCCGCTGCCGTTTCGTGCCGTCCATATTTTTCGCCCATCGTTGTTGTTGGGAAAGCGGCAGGAAATGCGGCCGGGAGAAAAAATCTCCGAGAAAGCGGCAGGTGTTTTCTCTTTTCTCTTCAGCGGCCCGCTGCGAAAATACCGTCCCATTTCCGCGGCCGTCGTGGCCGCCGCGATGATCGAGATTGCGAAACGAAATTTGTCGGCAGTGAATATTTTTGAGTCGGATCGAATACAGGAGGGTTGGGGGGGAAATAATGAATCGTTGGTAAGAAGCCGTAACCCAGGCCATTGGGCGTAGCCGCCGGCCTGGAAAATTGCGCACGGCCGACTTGGTTACGACGGCTTTTTCAGTCTTTGGGCCGCTTTCTCGAAATCGCTTTCATAATCCCGATCCTGGATGACTCGAAATTTGGAATATTCTTCCTCGGCTAGCGTTTTTGCGACTTCGTGAGAGACCTTTCCCGCGTTGTTCAGAATATCATATTCGTTGAATTGCAGAAAAGCGTCCAATTTATTCACCCAGTCTTTCATCTTCATCGGAATTTGCCGCGACGCCTGATTTTCCGCATAATCGAGAAACATGGTGACGATACGCTCGAGGCCCTTGATCTCCTTTTCGGTCAAGTAATCTTTGCCAAAACGCTTGCCTTGTTTGAGACGTTCATCATCCAACACAAAGCCCTTGATAATGAACTCACGCAGAACTTGTGTCGCCCAAATGCGGAACTGCGTGGCCTGGCGGCTGTTGACCCGGTAACCAACGGCGATGATCGCGTCAAGATTATAGAAGTCCACCTCCCGTGCGACCGAACGACCGCCTTCGTTTTGAACTATTCGAATTTTTCGAATAGTTGCCGGTTCCTTTAATTCGCCCGAGGCATAAATCTCTTTCAGATGGTAATTGATGGTATTGACTTCCACCTCGAACAACTCGGCCATGCGTCGCTGGCTGAGCCAGAACGTTTCCTCCTGAAAAAACATTTCCACTTTTGTCGCGCCGTCCGGCGTCGTGTAAAGGATGATTTCGCCTTCGCGGGTTTCCTGGCGACTCTTGCGCTCGCTTTTTTTCCGGCTCATGAAAAGCTCCTGTCAACACGAATCACATGAAATCTATTCTTTCCTGGGCAATTTTTTCGTTTTACGCCCGCCCGCCAGCTTTTTGATTTTCTCCACGGCCTCCTCGAAATCCCGCTCCACTGGCGTAGGCGCACTCGCGGTTAGTTTGCGGTATTTTTCGAACTCGGCGTCTGCCTTCTGCTGTGCCTGCTCGTGTGAAATGCGGCCCGCATGCGTGAGAATATCGCGCTCGGAGAGTTTCAGAAAGTCATCGAGCTTGGCGATCCAATCACGCATGTACATCACGCGGCGGTTGAGCGCTTGCAACTCGGCGAAATCCAAATACGCGGACACGATCAAATTCAAGGCTTCCAGCTCCTCTTTTGTCAAATAATTTTTCGCAATCGTCACGTCGTCGCGGCCAACGCGGCTGCCTTTCCAGCTCGTGAGACCCATGTTGGGCTTGGCAGCGTCAGCCCGCGCGGCAATGACTTCGGCAGCGGTTTGACCGTGCACCGCCCAGTGCATTTTGTTTTGCACGGCGGCGAAAAACTTTTGTGTGGCTTCGGCGCGAGGATCGTAATCCGCGCTGGTGGCGTAGATTTCCAAAACTTTTTTATAGAAAAGCTTCTCGGAAGAGCGAATGTCGCGAATGCGCGCGAGCAGCTCATCGAAATAACTGCCGCCGCCCACTTGCTTGAGCCGCTCGTCGTCCAGCGCGAATCCCTTCACGATATACTCGCGTAATCGCTGGGTCGCCCAAATGCGAAATTGCGTGCCACGCAAGGACTTCACGCGATAGCCGACGGAGATTATGACGTCAAGATTGTAGTATTCCACATCGCGGGAGACCTGCCTTTTCCCCTCCTGTTGAACTGTCAAGAATTCCTTGACAGTTGCCGTCCGCTCCAACTCACCCTCGGCAAAGACGTTGTTGATGTGCAGACTTACGTTTTGCTTCGTCGTCTGAAAAAGTTCGGCCATTTGGTTCTGCGATAACCAGACGGTGTCCTTGTCCATTCGCACTTCGAGACGAGTCCTGCCGTCTTCAGTTTGATAAAGAATCAACTGCGCCGGGGTGGCGCTTTCATCGAATAAGAGTTTCATGGCATGCTCTGCAACGGTAAAATCACGGCCTTCTCAGTTTGTTAAGTATTCCGAATTTTCCGGATAACTGCATCCGACATCAACTCCCCAAAGGATGATTTCGCCTTCGCACGTTTCCTGACGGCTCTTGTGGTCACTTTTTTTCCGGCTCATAAAAGGCTCCTGCTCGCCATACATTTTTTTATTTTAGTTCTCGAGGTTTTTTCGGTTTCAATTTTTTGATGCTTTCAGCCGAGGGCAGGTCTTCGGGCATCGTGCCCCCGAGTTCTTTGATGGTCTGGCGCACTTTGGCGCCGACCTGATGATGCGTTAAATTGGCTTTTTCTTTGCCTCGAATATTTTCTCGCCGCAGCTTTTCTTCGGTTTGCGTGGCGCGGAACAGATTGGCGGCAAGCTCGGTGCTGCCCATGTGATCGAGAATGTGTTGGCTCTTTTTCAAGCTTTTGCGTTGATGAATATCCCTGGCCGTCAAACCGCCGTATAGTCCCATGTAACCGTGGTTTTGAAAAACCGCGTAGTCAACCGGCTGGACCACACCGGCGCGTTTGGCCGCATCGGCGAGCTTGAGATTGTGTTTCGTCACTTCATCGCGCAGCAGCAAGCGGCGTTCATCTTCGATAGCCCGATCGGAAAGCTCCTGGCGGCGGGTCTGCACGGCAAAATAGGTTTGCCCCAGCGCCACAATATCTTTCTCCGGATCCGCGTTCTGAATGATCAAATAGCACGCATACCTGGAGAGATAAACCGTCTTTACCGGACGTCTCCCACCCTTGCCAATTTCGATCAATTCGTTGACATCAACGAAATGATCCTCGAGACGCTGGCCGCTATTGAAACAAGCGACGCGCGCCTTTTGGATGACCTGCTCAAAATTGCGATAATCGGTGTAATTCAACACGCGCGCAAAATCGCGGCTCGACCAATATTCCACGCCAGCCTCGTTGGCGCGCCGGATTTGCTCGAATGGAGAGATGTGGCCGGATGATGCTTTTTCAATTTCTTTGCTCATGCTTTAAGCCTCCCAGTGAAAGTGACATTCTTGATTCAGTTCGTTAAAATTTCACGACACAATCTGGTCTTTTTGTTGATCTTCTTTATAAAGCTCTTTCTATTCCCGCAGCCACGAAATGAGCGATTTGGCGGCGGTGCGCGCGAGCAATGAGTCTCCAACCACGGGCCGGACGATGTCGAGCTTCGGATCATCCGGGTAGAACTGCTCCCACATTCGCAGCCAGTGCTTGGCCGCCTCGAGGTTCGGATCTCCAATGATAAAAAATAAAACTTGTGACTGGCAAAAAGTGGCAAACTCATCAAAATGAAAATGCTCAAAGGCGGATACGGTTTTCAATCGCTCGCGCGCTTCTTCGCTGCGGTCATTGGCCAGCGCGTGCAAGGCAAGCTGGCAGTGAGCAAAAGCATATTTCGGATGGCGCTCAGCCAGGGCTTTCATGTCGGCGATCGCTTTGGTGATGTTGCCCTGATTGGCCTCGGCGACCGCCAAATTAAACCCAATACTGGCAGAATTTGGCGCCATGGCCAACGCTTTGGCGAAAAACTCCTGGGCGCGATCCCATTTGCCGCGCCGCATGGCCTCAAAGCCTTCGGCGGCAACGGCAATCGCTTCCGCCGGAGGCTTTTCGTATGGAACCTCATCGATCCGCCAGTTCATGGCGATAATTTCGGTTTGCCTGCCGCGCGACCAAAAACTGAGCTTCGCCCCGCTCTCGATTATTTTGCTTTCTTGCAGAAATTGCAGCGCGCTTTGCCGCAGCTTATCCGGGCCGTAGGGGCTGTGCAGAAAATCTTCGATCATCGCGACGGCTTCCGGGGTTTCGACCATTTGCGCCAGCCGCAAAGCAAACTCGCGGCCAACCGGATCACCGCGCTCTAAAAGCGCCGGCGCCAACGCCAGGACGTGAGGATATTTCTCGATATAGCGCTGCGCCGCGCTTTTGAGGCTCTTCATGTTTTTTGAATCGACCATCTGCCCCACGGTGTTGACAAACTCCTCAAACAAGTGGGACGAAAGCCAATCGTTTACCTCAAAGGGCCACGCGCCGTCGCGCTCGCCAGGCGGCTTGTCAAGATCGTCGAGATTGGCTTGCGCTCGCTCGAAGGATGGAGCGATATTCGTGGCTTCTTTCCAAAATTTTCGTGCTCTTTTTTCTTCGCCAAGACGTGCCGCGGCCACGCCGGCGAGATGGAGCAGAAAGGGATCGGCATGCTTGCCAAAAAGCGCGCCGGCTTTATCGGCTTGCTCGACAACTTGCAGCACTCCCGCGTCGTCGAACAAATAGGAGAGCGCTTCGGCTTTTTTCGTCCAGACATCAAAGCTTGGAGAAGTGGCCGTCTTCAAACGCTCGGCGATTTCGTGCGCTTCGGTGAGGCGATTGGTGAGACGCAAAAAGCGCGTGAGATTGCTGAGCGCATGTACATTGTCCGGATCAATCTCCAGCACGCGGCGGGCATCGGCCATGGCGGCTTCGGCCTCACCCAGCAGCCAACTGGCCAGGCTGCGATTGTTGTACGGCGAGGGGAAGTGTGGCGCCATCGTGATAAGCTGTGCGGCCAGACGTCGCGTTTCTTCATATTTGTTTTGAGAAAGAGCCACCTGCACTTTTTCGTGCAAGACCATTGGTTCCAGCCAGCCGTCTTCCGGCAATTGTAATTTTAAAGCCTCTTTTTGCAAAAGGTCGGCCAACTGCCCGACTTCTTTTTGTATGTCTTGGCCAAGCTCCCAATCATCCGGCCAGCGGCTCAGAAAATAGCGTCCGGTTTTTAATGCCAGCGCCGGCATGATATTTTGCATGTACGCGCCAAAGAGATTAAAATGGTGCGCCGGAATATTGGGTTGTAGCTCGGCTAAGCGGATAGCAGCATGCAGCAAGGCTTCTTTATCTTTTAATTCCACCGCGAGCATGAACATGGTCTCGAATACCTCGACGCGATTCGGCAGGCGATGCGCGAGCTCCTTGAGTTTCTGCACGGCTTCCGGCAATTCGCCGGCTTCGATCATCTGGTCAATTCGCTTTAATTCCTTAGACGGATTGAAGAGGAGAGACAGCGGCTTGTTTTGGTGTTTGCGTTTTTTGTGACGGCTTTTGGGCATGAGAAAAATTCCTGGTTGTTGGTTGTTTATTTTTCAATTTATAAATCTGCGGCAAATTTGCAAAGGATAAATTTCTCCGGCAAGAGGGAATATTTTCGGCTTTGCGAAGTAGAATAAATAGTCATTCAACAAAACGAGAAACAACGCTTAGGAGATCAGCAATGGCAAGATATTCATTCATTATTTTAGTTGGGTTGCTTTTGATTGGTAATTTGGAAGATTTAAGCGCCAAGCAAGCAAACCATGAAAAGAGGTCTAAAATGTCAATCGCAAGCCCGCCAAAACAACTTGTAACCGTTGACAACCGCCTCGTTGCCGCCAACACTCAATTCAGCTTCAAGCTTTTCGGCCAGCTCGCCAAACAAGGCTACGCCCGTAGGGAGGCCGGCAAAAATATTTTCATCTCGCCCGCCAGCGTGGCGATGGCGCTGGCGATGATTTACAACGGCGCCGGCGGCGAGACGCAGCAGGCGATGGCCAAAGCGTTGGCGTTGCAGGGAATGAGTTTGCCGGAAATCAATCAGGCCCAGGCCGCGCTGCGCGCCATGCTCGCCAGCACGGACCCCAAAGTTCAATTGACCATCGCCAATTCGCTGTGGGCGAGAAAAGGCGTCGCATTCAAACCGGAATTTCTCAAGAGGAATCAGGATTTCTTTGCCGCTAAAATCACGAATTTGGATTTTGCCTTGCCGGGCGCGACGGCAACCATGAACGACTGGGTCAATCAACAAACACACGGCAAAATCAACAAGATCGTCGACACGATTCCGAGCGACGCGATTCTGTATCTGATCAACGCCATTTATTTTAAAGGCAATTGGTCGGCGCAGTTTGATAAAACGAAAACAAAAGACGGCCAATTTAGCTTGTGGAACGGCGCAAAAAAGAAGCATCCGCTGATGTCGCAAAGCGGGCGTTTCCGTTATTTTGAAAATGAAAAATTCCAGGCGATCAGCCTGCCGTATGGCGACGGCCGCATGAGCCTGTATGTTTTTCTCCCGAATAAAAATTCCGATCTCAACGCCTTGCAAGCCGATTTGAGCGCCGCAAAATGGGAAAGCTGGATGCCGCAATTCCGTTCCACCGAAGGCAGCATCGTGCTGCCGCGTTTCAAGCTCGAATACGAAATGGTGCTCAATCAGGCGCTCAAAGCGCTGGGCATGGAAGCGGCGTTTGATCCGCAGCGCGCGAATTTCGCGGCCATGTGTTCGGCCTCGCCCAGCGCCAATGTTTTCATCGGCGAAGTGAAGCACAAAACTTTTGTGGAAGTGAACGAAGAAGGCACGGAAGCCGCCGCAGTCACTTCCGGCGGGATGCGGGTGACGGCGTTCATACCGCCGTTCACCATGATCGTCGACCGCCCGTTCTTCGGCGCGATTCGCGATGACCAAACCGGAACGATTTTGTTCATGGGTTCAATCGTCGAGCCGAAATAGCCATTCGTTAGAACACGGATAACGCGGATGACACGGATTGGCGCGGATAAAATCCGTGAAACTCAGCGTGATCCGCGTTCAATAAAATAGACTTGAAATCTTTACTCATTGCCACATTGGAGAAATTTTTATGAAACGCTCATTTTTTATTTTTGCTGCAATTTTATTTATTGCCATCCAAGCTCATGCACAGGGCCTCATCGTCCGTCCGGATTTTCAACCGGCTGATTTGGAATTGCGCCAGCATCGCGTTAACGCCGATATTCAGGAGCAAGTCGCGGTGGTGACGGTCGAGCACGAGTTTTATAATCCGAGCGCGACGACGGTCGAGGGCACGTTTCTTTTTCCGCTGCCGCAAAATGCGCAGGTTTCGCGCTTCTCGATGAATGTCGATGGCAAGGAAATAGCCGGCGAATTGCTCACCGCCGATGAGGCACGGCGCATTTACGAAGACATCGTCCGCAAGAGTCTCGATCCGGCGTTGCTGGAAATGGCGGATTATCGCACGTTTCGCGCCCGCATCTTTCCTATTCCTCCGAAAGCCACGCGGCGCTTGACGCTGCGCTACGATGCAACGCTGCCCATCGAAGGCAAAACCGTCACGTTTCAATATCCGATGCAAGGCGCGCTTTCGTATCGCGGCGCCGGCGCGCCGATTCGCCCCATGCCGGCGCCTCAACCTCGTGAACGTGATCAAGCCAGAGAGCCGGAACGCACGCGCTCGCAACAGAGCGCGATTCACGTGCAGATCAACACCGCGACCGCCGTAAAAAATATTTATTCGCCGTCGCATCGCGTGGAAGTCAAGCAGGAAAATGACCGCCGCGCCACGGTTGCGTTTGAAGCGAATAATGCGATTGATGGCCGCGACTTTCTGCTCTATTATTCGCTCGATCCGAATGAGATCGGCGCGACGCTGTTGGCGCATCGTCCGTACACCGACAAGTCCGGTTATTTTATGCTTTTGATTTCGCCGCAGGTGAATCCCGATACCACACCGGCGCAGGGCAAGGATTTGGTTTTGGTGCTCGACACTTCCGGCAGCATGGCGGGAGAGAAAATTCAACAAGCGAAAGCGGCGCTGCGTTATTGCCTGCAGCGGCTCGGCAATCGCGACCGTTTCGGATTGGTGACGTTCAGCTCGGAGGCACGAAAATTTCGCGAAACGCTTGCCGGACTCGAGGCGCGCGACGAGGCGCTTTATCACGTCGATCGCCTCGAAGCGACCGGCGGCACAAACATCAACGCAGCGCTCCTGGCTGCGGTTGATTTGCTGCGCGGCAGCCGCAGTGGAAACAGCCCCGCCTCGGCGGGACAAAGCATGATCATTTTTTTGACGGACGGCTTGCCATCGGCCGGCGTTCAGGACGAAGGCGAGATCCGGCGCAATTTGCAAAGTGCAAATCGCGATGGCATACGGATTTTTTCTTTCGGCGTCGGCTTTGACGTCAACACCCGCCTGCTTGATGGTTTGGCCAAAACGAGCAATGCGTTTTCGGATTACATTTCCCCGCAGGAGAATATTGAAGAAAAAATCTCGACTTTTTATGAGAAAGTCCGCTATCCGGTGATGAGCAACCTTGAGTATTCATTCCGCGGTGTTGAAGCGCACGCGCTGTCGCCGCATCGTCTGCCGGATCTTTTTAAAGGCGGGCAAATCATTCTCGCCGGGCGTTATCGTGACGGCGGGCGGGCGACGCTGGTGTTGCGTGGACAAGCCGGCGGCGAGCGGCAAGGCGACGCCCGTAGGGAATTTCATTACGACTTTACTTTTCCGCGCCAGGAACGCGAGCGGGATTTTGTGGCGCGCTTGTGGGCGACGCGCCGCGTCGGCGATTTGCTCGACGAGATTCGCTTGCAAGGCGAAAACGTCGAGTTGAAAAACGAGGTCATCGCTTTGGCAAAAGAATTCGGGTTGGTGACGCCCTACACCTCTTATCTCGTGCAGGAGGAAGAACGCTTGACATTGCAGGAGTCCCGTTCGCAGCAAGTGGATGATCGCCTGATGACACTGTCACGCGCCGGAAATGGCGGACGGCGGGAATCGGCACAACCCGCGGCTGCGCCTGCCGCGATGGATGCCATGAATCAAGCCTCCGGCGCCGGCGCGGTGCAAATGAGCAAATCCATTCGCGCCATGAAATCCGCCGAGGTCGCCACCGAGGCTGATGCCAAGAGCGCCGGTCTTGTCACGATAAAAGGAAGCACGTTGCGCCAACAAACCGATGGCACGTGGATGGATATCGACTATAAAGCCGAGGTCGCTACGATCAAGTTGGCTTTTGCTTCGGAAGCTTATTTTACCTTCTTGCGTATTTTCCCCGAAGCCCGCGAGTTTTGCAAGCTGGGCAATAAAATCATTTTCACGTTTCACGGCAAATTCGTGCAGATTGGCGAAGACGGCGAGAAACAGATGAGCGAAGAGAAATTGCGGGAGAGGTTTCGATAAGGGGTGATCGAACCAACTTGACAACAACTTTTTTTTACGGATTGACTGCGTCCGTAGGAAACAACGCAACGGATCAAAAAAGCTTTTTGATCCGTTGCGTTGTTTATATCAGTTGTGAAATTTTTATTTGATTTCGAGAACTTCGTTGGTTCCCGCCTGCACCACAAGTTTTTTAATTTCTCCGCCCTCGTTCTTGATCTTGAAAGAAAAAATCTCACGTCCCTCGACGGTAACGGCTTTCCATTGTTGCGTTTGACCGGGATAAGCTTGCAAAGCGGCGGCTTCCGCGGCGTCGCGGTCGGCGAGGCTGACTGCCCACAACGGCGCTTTGCCGGCCGTGGAGTCGGCTTGGAAATCCATCGTGTTATCCTCGGTTTCAATGATTTCTCCTGCCGCGGCGTCGATGCTCAGTTCGTATACGGTTGCCGAGGCCCGGACTTCGATTTCATAAAATGTCTTGCCTTCGTCCACCTCGATCTCCGAACCGATCAAATAGCTGCCGGGATATTTTTCCAGCGTCATTTGTTCGGCTTCGGCGCGGCTGAGCGGGGCATTTTGTTCACTTTTTGTGCAGGCGGATTGAACCACTGCCGTAAGCGTCAAAGCGCCAACGAAGAGGCCGGTTTTCAAAATTGTCATGAATCCTTCTCCTTTTAAGAAATTGGTATCCAGTTCGTGGTGAGTCGTTTCACATTTTAACAAAACAAATAAGTAGCGGCAATAGCCTTGAACTACTGAAAATTTTTTGTATAAATCTGCCGCCACTCCGATCATCCTAAAATGTAGGCGAATTTAATCAACTGTTGCTTTAAACCTAAAAAGATTCTCCAACAGATCGAGGCTGTCAATTGACCCGTTGGAGATTATCAGCACCAAGCAAACTCGTCAACCATTAGCGTTTGACGATCGCCGCCATCGCCAGGCCGGCGAGGCCAAAGCCAACCACCTGCTCGATCAACTCGCCAAAAGTGAAGCCGTTCGGGAAGCCGTACCAATTCCAGTGCGAGACGCTGATCGACAAAAAGGGAATCAGGCCAAGCAGGGTGACAAACAGAACCCGGCTGCCAAAGCTCGTGAGCGCGCCGAGCGCCTGCGACAGCAGGAACGCGGCGACGAGCGACACCAGAATGTTGGAAAAGAGTTCCGTCAACAAAGTTTTCGCCGACATGGCGGGCAGGCCTTCGGGATGAAAAACCAGAAAGCCGCTGGGACCCTGCTCCCATTTTTTCATCATGGCCTCCTGTTGTTCTTTCGTCATGTCGCTGGATGGCGCGCCGCCAGGGAACAGATAAAGCCCGGATTCTTTCCGAAAAAGTGAGTGCGTTTATTTTTTGACGTACTTCCAATTCCTGATCTTACCTTCGGCCATCCAGTCAATGGCCGTTTTTATCCTTCTCTCCCTGGTCTCTTCGCTTTTCGCCTCGGTGATCCATTCAACATAATCCGCCTTGTTGCTCGGGCTGAAATTTTCAAACGTACGCAAGGCCTTTTTATTTTTTCTCAGCGCCGCCATAAAATACGGCGGAACTTTTAATTCCTTCTTTGCCGGCGTGGATTTAGCCGGTAATTTGATTCCCTCTTCGTTGAGTTTGACGGCTTGCTTGATATAGCCAATCAAGACGCTGTCTTTGGGCAAATCCGCTCGCGCGGTTATTCTGCCAAACTGGCCCATCGCTTCGTTTTGAACGCCGCCCTTGTCCATGATCATCGCGCCCTTCCAAAATCCGAAGGCGCAATGGCTTTTAAAGGCCGCCATGCTGCACAAAATGCCTTTATACATGAAGTGAGGAAATCCCCACTTCAGCGCCTCTTCCACCTCGGGATGCGCTTGGTGAATCAAATTTCTGAGGTGATTTAATATCGGTTTCGCAAAATCAGCGGACTTGGCGATATAGGCGTCTACTCCCGGATCTTTTTTTGCCATTTCCAGCTCCCTTCCGTTGATACGCCGAGAAGTTAATTCATTCCGCGGCAAATTAGTGTTGCGTCAGGCTAAACCAATTTCCCGAATTGTCTTTGAAGATCGCTTCAACCCCGTACGGCCGTTCCTGCGGCGGCGAAAGAAATTCGACGCCTTTCTTTTTTAATTCTTCGTACGTCGCCTGACAATCGTCGGTATCGAAAACGCCCGCGCCCATCGCACCTTTGGCGATCAAATCGCGCATTTGTTTGACCGTGGCTTCGTCGAACATGAAACCGGCTTTGGGCTCCATCAAGACAATTTCCATATCCGGCTGCGATTTGGGGCCGACCGTCAACCAGCGAAAGCCCTCCATCGTGACGTCGGTGCGCACGTCGAAGCCCAATTTTTCCGTATAAAATTTCTTGGCCTCTTCTTGATTCGTCACATAAATCGTGGCGTGAGAAAGTTTCTTGATCATTGTCGTTGCCCTTTTGAAGAATTTACCAGTTATTTGGTTTGCTGATTAACCGGCTAACTGGCAAACCGGCCAACCGGCTAACTAATCAACGAGATCAAGATAAGCAATCATCGGCTGAAATTCTTCTCGAAAATTGCTAAAGTACGGGGGTGAATTTTTGTGGGCCAAAGCGGAAGATGTAACAAGCGGGAATGGCGATCTGCGGCCAGAGCACGGCGATTTGCATACGGCCCAGCGTGCGGGTGCGATAAAGCTTGGGCGGATGGCCGGCGTGTTTATGAAACAGCGTGCTAAACGAACCCAAACTCTCGAAGCCGACCTCGAAGCAAACTTCCGTGATCGAGAACTCGCTGGAAATCAGCAATTGCTTGGCTTTTTCAATTCGCTTCTCCGTCAAATATTCGTGCGGCGTTTTATAAAAAGTTTGCTTGAAGAGCCGCAAAAAATGATACGGCGAAAAATAAGCCCGGCGGGAAATTTGGCTGAGATCGAGCGGCAGATGATAACTCGCGTCGATGAATTCCCGCGCTTGGCACAAGCGTTGGTAAATGTTTGGATCTGTTCCCGACGATTTGAGATTCACCGGAGATTTTCGGTTCATGTTTCTTGCTTTTTTTAATTAAACAACAAGCGACGGGTAACTACTCAGCTTTTTTGAACGCCGGCCTGTTGCATCAACTTGGCAACGAGCGCCGTCCAGCCGGTTTGGTGGCTGGCGCCGATGCCGGCGCCGTTGTCGCCGTGAAAATATTCGTAAAACGGAACGTAGTCGCGCCAATGCGGGTCGTTTTGAAAATAATCGGTTCCGCCCAACACCGGCCGCTGGCCGCCATTTTGGGCATCGCGTAGAAAAAGACTCGTCAAACGCCGGGACAACTCGGCCGCCACTTTGTCGAGCGTCACCCAATTGCCCGAATAACGCGGCATTTCAACCTTGATCGAATCGCCATAATAATGATGGTAATTTTGCAGCGCCTCGATCATCAGATAATTGAGCGGAAACCAGATCGGCCCGCGCCAGTTGGAGTTGCCGCCGAACACGCCGCTGCTGGACTCGGCAGGCTCGTAGCGCACGGTGTAGGCGTGATCGTTGACCCGGAAAGTATAAGGCTCCCAGGCGTGCTGCCGCGAGAGCGTGCGCAGGCCATAGTCCGACAAAAACTGCGAGCTGTCGAGCATGCGCGGCAAAACGCGCTCGAACTTCCGGCGTTCGACAATCGCCAGCAAACGGCGGCCGCCCTCGCCGGGCCGCGTGAGCGAGGCAATATTTTTTATAAGCTGCGGCCGGTATTGAATGAACCACTCCATGCGCCGCCGAAAATGCGGCAGCTTTTCGAGCAAATCCGCATCGAGCGTTTCCACGGCAAAAAGCGGAATCAAGCCGACAAAGGAGCGAATCTTGAGCGGAATGTGATGGCCGTCCGGCGTGTGCAAGCGGTCGTAGAAAAAATCATCGTCGGGATCCCACAGGCTCGCAGCCTGCCCGCCGATATGCGTCATGGCGTTGGCAATATAAATGAAATGCTCGAAAAATTTGGTGGCGACATCTTCGTAAGCCGCGTCGTGGCGCGCCAGCTCCAAAGCGATGGCCAGCATGTTGAGACAGTACATCCCCATCCAGGCCGTGCCGTCGGCCTGCTCGAGATGGCCGCCGGTGGGCAGGGGCGCGCTGCGGTCGAAAACGCCGATGTTATCCAAACCCAGAAAGCCGCCTTGAAAAATGTTTTTGCCCTCGCGATCTTTGCGATTGACCCACCAGGTAAAATTCAAAAGCAGCTTGTGAAAAACTTTTTCCAGAAAGGCCGTGTCAAGCTCACCGGTGAGATTGCGGGCAATTTTGTAAACCCGCCACGCGGCCCAGGCGTGCACCGGCGGATTCACATCGCCGAAGGCCCATTCGTAAGCCGGAATCTGCCCGTTCGGATGCATGTACCATTCGCGCAATAAAATGATCAATTGGCGTTTGGCAAACTCCGGATCGATGATCGCGAGGGGGATGCAATGAAACGCGAGATCCCACGCCGCAAACCACGGGTATTCCCATTTGTCCGGCATTGAGAGCACTTCGAGCGTGTAAAGATGCGGCCACTCCGCGTTGCGGCCATGCCGGCCTGATTCGGGAAGCGGGATGCCGGCCGGATCGCCTTGCAGCCACAGCTCGACGCCGTAATGATAAAATTGCTTGGTCCACAACAAGCCGGCGAAAGCCTGGCGCTGCACCAGCCGCTCGTCGTCGCTCAATTTGGGATTTTGCACCGTGGCATAAAACTCGTCCGCTTCTTTGATGCGCTGCGCGAAACTCGTCTCGAAGTCGCCGAAAGGATTTTGCTGTTGCCGGTTCGCAAAACGCAGGCGCACCTCGAAAGTTTCGCCCGGCGCCAGCATGGTTTTGAAATGAGCGGCGACTTTGGAGCCGCGGTGCTGCGGATTCACGCGATGTTGCTGGCCGCGCACGACTGCGTCGTTGATGCTGTCTTTCACATACGGCGTGGCATTGGTCCAGCCGTACAAAAGCTCGACATTCGTGTCGTTTTCAGTGAACAGAAGAACCGGCTCCTGGCCATCGGCGCCCATGGCGTACCACCACCGTTCGCCGAGATGGCGGTGCTCGGTATAAACCGTTCCGGCATCGATGGCGCGCAGCTCCGGCCGGTTTGGGTTGTAGCCCCACGACCAGGTGTTGCGATACCACAAGTGCGGCAAGAGATGAATCGGCGCCGGCTCCGGGCCGCGATTGACCGCGGAGATGCGGCACAGAATGTCCTCCGGCGCGGCTTTGGCGTATTCAACGAAAACATCGAAGTACCGGTTTTGGCGAAAATCTTCGCCCAGCGCCTCGAAAAGTTCGAATTCCGCCATCTCGCGATGGCGCCGCCGATTTTCTTCGACCAGCAAATTGTAAGGAAACGCGACTTGAGGATATTTGTAGAGCATCTTCAGATAGGAATGCGTCGGCGTGCTGTCGAGGTAGAAATAATATTCCTTCACATCTTCGCCGTGATTGCCTTCCGGCCCGGTCAAGCCGAAAAGCCGCTCCTTCAAGATCGGATCGCGTTCGTTCCACAACGCGACAGCCAGGCAAATATTCTGATAGCGATTGCAAAAACCGGCGATGCCGTCTTCGCTCCAGCGATAGGCGCGGCTGCGGGCGTGCTCGTGCGGAAAATAATCCCACGCCGTGCCGTGCGGGCTGTAATCTTCCCGCACCGTTCCCCAGGCGCGCTCGCTGACGTAAGGCCCCCAATGCTTCCAATCGATTTCGCGCGTTTGGGCGGCGCCTAAACGCTGGTGCTCAACAGTTTGCAGCGGCATACTCCCTTCCCTCCGTTTGCCGTTTAAAAATTTTGAATTGGTTGGCATTGTAACGCAACATTTATGTTGCGCATATAGTTGCTTCTCAACATGAATGTTGAGTTACGAGTATAACCGCGAAAATCGCGTGGAAAGAAGATAATTATTTTCTTTGCTTCCGTCAAGCAGAAAATTTTAAGGAAAATGTCCTTGCATAAAAGGATAAATTTCGCCATATTTGTCCTTGCTGAAAAGGACAAATATGCCAGACAAGACTGCCATTCGAGAAATTATCGCGGATTTTCACCAGCGCGAGCTGCCGGCATTCACCCGAAGAATGATCGATCTCTCGTGCCCGGAAAACAAAATCCGGTGCTTGACCGGGATTCGCCGGTCCGGCAAGACCTTTACCTTTTATCAACTGATCGCTGGTTTGCTCGCCCGAGGCATCGAAAAACAGCGAATCCTTTATATCAACTTTGAAGATGAACGACTCCTGCCCTTGTCGCCCGGCGATGCGTCGGCTGTTTTAAATGTCTATTATGAGATGTTCCCGGCTCATAAAGGAAAAAAAGTCCATATATTTTTTGATGAAATTCAAAACTTGCCCCATTGGGAAAAATTCATTCGCCGAGTTCACGATGCCGAGAACGTGCAAATCAATATCACGGGCTCGTCATCGCAATTTTTGAGCAAAGAAATCGCCACTGCTTTGCGCGGCAGAACGCTCTCCTATGAGATTTTCCCCTTTAGCTTTGCCGAAGTTCTTCACTACAAAAATATCCCGGGCGAGGACTACTCTTCGAAGGGCAGATCATTGATCGCCAATGCCTTTGAAACCTATCTGTATGCCGGAGGATTTCCGGAAATTGTCGCATGCGCCGAGGAGTTTCGCCTCAAAATCCTGCAGGAATATTTTAACTTGATTTTGTATAAAGACCTGATTGAACGATATAACATCAGAAGCCACAGCCTGATCAAGTATTTGTTGAAATTTTTGCTGGCGAATAACGCCAATCTTTTCAGCGTCAACAAGTTTTATGGTGATGCCAAATCTCAGGGATACAAATGCTCAAAAGACGCCCTGCACAATTACCTCTCCTATCTCGAAGATTCCTACTGTTTTTCGCTGGCGCCGATTTTTTCCGAATCTTTGCGCATAAGACAGGTGAACAATCGCAAGATTTATGCAATCGATCATGGCTTGGTCACCGCGATGACGAGCGCGCGATCTTATAACACCGGACGTCTGCTGGAAACGATGGTTTATAATCAGCTCAGACGAAAATATGGACGCGAGCAGATTTTTTACTACAAAACGTCGGCGGGTTATGAAATCGATTTTTTGGTTGTGGATCGCGGCCAGGTGGTTGAGTTGATACAGGTTTGCGATCGACTCAGCGATCCAACGACCAAAGAAAGGGAGACCCGGGCGTCTTTGGTTGCAGTGCAGGAATTGAACCTTGCCAACGCCACCATCGTCACCCGTGACGAAACGGATACGCTTGTTGACGCCGGGAAAAGCATCCACATTATCCCATTTTATCGTTGGGCCATTGAATAAGCTGGCACAGGCAACGCCATCACGATTCTTTCACCGCCAAAGACGGCTGAATATCAAACTGCAGCTTCCGATGCGCCTCGCGCAGCGCGGCCTCAACCTCTTGGGGCGTATCGGCGCGGGCGAAGATGAAGCCCAAATAGCTCGCGCCCTCCGGCAAGGCCACAACGAGATTATCAAGGGGAATGGTGATTTTCAAATCTTGAATAAATGGCACAGCGTGCGCTTCCTCAATTCCATGCACCGCCCGCAGCCGGCCCGAGCGCGGAATCGGCAGCATCATCACGCCGGCAGCGCCCGAAAGGGCTTTTGAGCCGGTGAGATTCAGCATTTCGCCAACATTTTCGCCGCTGGCGTGGCGCAGCACCAGCTCTTCCAACGAAAGGCCGGCGCCGAATTTCAATGTTCGCGAGCACAACCCGCCGATGGTTCGCGCCGCCACTTCCAAAATAAAAACACCCTGATCGTTCAAGCGCGCTTCGGCATGAATCGGGCCGTGCTGCAATCCGAGAATTTTGCAAGCACTCGAAACCGCACGATGAATCGCGTGTTGGGTTTCTGGCGGCAGCCGCGACGGCGTTACGTAAATCGTTTCTTCAAAAAACGGCCCTTCGAGCGGGTCGGGTTTGTCGAAAATCGCCAACGCCCGCAATTGGCCGCGCGTGAGCAAGCCTTCGACGGCGACTTCGCGGCCGGGAATGTAACTTTCGACGAGAAGGCGTTTGGCCGCGGCGCGGCGCATTTGAAAAAATTCGCGGTCGCGCAGCAAGGTTGCAATGCGATGAAACGCGGCGACAAATTCTTCGCGATTGTCGGCGCGGATGACGCCGCGGCTGCCGGAAAGCAAAAGCGGTTTCAAGACGACTGGAAATTCAACTTTTGAAAGATAATTCTCCGGCGGCGCATAAATTTTGGCGGCAAAAAAAGCCGGGGAAGGCAATCCCCCTGCGGCAAGGGCGCGGCGCATCGACAGTTTGTTGCGCGTTTTTTCAACCGAGGCGGGATGGTTGCCGGGCAGATTGAGCCTCGCCGCCAACGTGGCCGCAATGATCGTGGCGTCATCGTCGGCGGCAACGATGGCGGCGAGGGTTTTGCCGCGCAGTTCGGCCAGCGCTTTATCAACCGCTTCACGCGGCGAGGAAAACGGCAGCGACAGCCCCAAGTGTTCCGGCCACTCGGCGGCCAACACCCGGCAGCGATTGGAGGCGAGAATGACTTCGAGGTTTAAGCGGCCGGCGGCTTGCAAAAAATCATCGAGGCGATACGTCGTCGTTGGCGCCAGCAGCATGATCGTTTTTTTGCGCATAATGGCTGAGCCGGATTTTCAGAAAAACCCAAACTATGCCGGGCAAACCTCATCCACCTTCACCTCGAAACCGGGCAACACCTCCGAGCGCGCCGTCTCACCGACGCCGTATTTGCCAATCAACTCATAACGATTCTCGCGCAAAACGAAGAGGTCAATGGTACGCGCTGGCGGATTGACAATCCAATACTCCCGCACACCGGCTTTGGCGTAAATTTCAAATTTCTTGTGCCTATCTCTCCGCCAAGTTATAGGCGAAATTACTTCAGCGATGAAATCCGGAGCTCCCAAAATAAACTTCTCTTTGACAATGTGCAGCCGCTCTTTAACGATAAACAAAATATCGGGTTCGACCGGCGTCGCCAGGCCAGGCAGAATGACATCGATACGAGCGCCGTAAACTGCTCCTCTACGGCGTTTATTGCCATAGAAGACTAAAGGAGCCAAAATATTGCCAACACACTCTTGGTGCATTGGCGTACAAACAGGCGTTTTATATAAAACCCCGTCAAGAACTTCATATCGGATGCCGTCATCTGGTAAGCGGCAGTAATCATCATAAGTCCACTTGCCTTGCGGCGGCCAATTACTCTTCAGCAGCCATTCTTGCTCGGTGAGGATGTCGCTTTCTTCAATTTCAGGAACGAAAACGGTTGCAGTGCTCATGAGATACACTCAAAAAACAAAGTAGCACGGTAAGAATTACAGATTAAGATAAAGCGATTTCTTCAAAAAATCAAGATGGAAAAACGAGTCGCAGGCACTAGCAGGAATATGCGGCTTGAGAGCCGAAAAATAAATTGCTTGATTCTTAACCTTAGTGCCTGAAGGCACTACTACGAAACTACCACCGAATCGCCGCGCTGGCCCAGGTGAAGCCGCTGCCGAACGAAGCGAGAACGACGAGGTCGCCTTCATGAATCTTTCCCTGCTCGAGCGCTTCGTCGAGCGCGAGGGGAATCGACGCGGCGGTGGTGTTGCCGTAACGCTGGATGTTGTTGAAAACTTTTTCCGGCGGGATGCCGAGACGTTGGGTCATCGCTTCGCTGATGCGCAAATTGGCCTGATGCGGAATCACGAGCTTGACGTCATCAAGCGTGAGATGATTGGCGTGCAGGGCTTCCATAATCACTTCGGGAAATTTGGTGACGGCGTGCTTGAATACTTCGCGGCCGTTCATTTGCGGGAAGCAGGTGCCGTCTTCGAGAATGCCGGGATAAAGTCGTGGGATGCGCCGGCTGCCGGGATTTTCGGCCCATAAATCTTTCACGTAGCGGCCATCTGCGTGCAAGTGAGTTGAGAGCACGCCGTGGCTATTTTCGCTCGCTTCGAGAATGACCGCACCGGCGCCATCGCCGAACAGCACCGCAATGTGACGGCCGCGCTCGTTAAACTCCAATCCGGTGGAATGAACTTCGGCGCCGACGAGAAGAATGCGTTTATATTGTCCGGTTTGAATGAACGCATTGGCCACGGCGAGGCCGTAAACAAAGCCGGTGCATTGCGTGCGCACGTCCAACGCGCCGATGCCGTGAACGCCGAGGCGCTGTTGCATCACGCAGCCGGAGCCGGGAAAATAATAATCCGGGCTGATGGTGGCGAAGACGATAAAATCGACATCCGAGGGTTTGAGTCCGGCGCGCTGAAGGGCGATTTGCGCGGCTTCGTAACCGAGATCGGAAGCGCCGATTTCCCGATCGACAAAATGCCGCTGCTGAATGCCGGTGCGTTCGCGAATCCATTCGTCGGTGGTGGGCACGAGCTTGGTCATTTCTTCGTTGGTGACAACTTTTTCTGGCACATAACGGCCGGTGCTGATAATACGCGCGCGTTTCATTTTGCTTCCTCTCTTTTTTATTAATTTGAAAATTTCGGCAAAGCGTTCAGCCATTTAATTGAGAACACCAGCAGCTTTGACCTCTGCCGGCATCGCATTCAAAGCGGGCGGCGGCTCGACAAATCGCGCGAACAGATGCGGATACAAAAATTTTGTGGTGATCAAATACGCCGCGACGACGTACGCGCCGCCAATGATCAGATCGATGACATAATGATGATTGAGATAAACCGCCGAGAACCAAACCGCGGCCGGATACAAACTCAACAGCCAGGGATTCCAGCGAAACTTTTTGAAAGCGAACCACGACAGCACAATCGGATACGCGCCGTGCAGCGAGGGAATTGCCGCAAAGTGATTGGCATTGAACGAATCCCACAGCGTCGTGAAAAATTTGACGCCGAGCAAATGATCGACGTCGACCAGATTGCCGGCGCTGATCGACCAAAAGTTGGCGTTGGCTTCCGGCGGCGCAAAGCCGTAATTGTAAACATACCATGGCGGCGCGGCGGGATAAATCATGAACGTGGCCAAAGCCAGCACGTCCAACACCAGCAGCGTGTAAACGAATTTATAGAACATCGGCCGGTCGTTGGTGGTGTGCCAAAAAACCCAGCCGAGCAGCAAGGGCAGCGCGAAATGCGCCGTATAAAAATTGGCGGCCAGCACGTCCATCAGCTTGCGAAGCCATCCCCATTCCACCGCTTCGCGCACGGTTTGCATGAGGAACGGCGGAATGTCGCTGAAAAGATTTCCGAACAGCGCCAACTCCCAGCGATAAGGCGGCGCCACGTGAATCGTCCCGCGCACGGAATCGGCGACGCCGCGCATCATGTCGTAGCCGATCCAGAACAAGACAAACGGCAGCCAGTCAATCAAAAAGCGTTTCGCCCGCTGCCTGCCCAGCACAAACGAGAAAATAACCAGCGCCAAAAAAATATGATCCGGCCGAACTTTAAGAACCTGGTTGATGGCGATAAAATACGCCACAACGCCGAGCAAAACATAGATTTTCCACTTATGATCCGGATGCTGCAAGTGATGGCGAAATTGTTGCCAGGTCATGAGAATCTCCGCGTGGCATTAAAATGCCACGCTAAAAAGCTTAAGACTGCTTAAGCAGTCTAAAAAAATATTCGCACAAAAAAGTCGCCTTCAGGCGACTTCAGCTTTTTAGCTGTGGAATTTATTCCACAGCTATTTTACAACAACCACATTAAAAACAAATTCCTGATTTTTAAAACTGCAGTAACCGTCTTTATCCGAGCAAAAGAAGTAAGTTAATTTGGCTTTCAGCGGATACTTGCCCGGCTTGGCGCTTTTGGCGACTTTAACCGCAAAAGTCACCGGCTGCGAGTGTTTGGGGTCAAAAATTTTATAGCCGTCTTCGGTAGTCAGGGTTTTGGTGTTTGCATCCGGCGCAAATTTTTCCGCCGCCAAAGTGAAACTTTTGGCGTCGAGCAGCGCCAGTTTGATGGCCGGCTCGACGTTGAGGTGAAATCCTTCTTGCGGCTGCATGTGAAACACCAGCTTGATTTCGCGCCCGGCGCGGACGCTGTCTTTAACGGCTTTGGCGGTGATTTTAACTTCGTCATTTCGCGCGTACGCTGAATCGAAACAAAATAAAATAGCGGCGACTAAAAAGATCAAACTTGTTATATGGCGCATCGTCGTGATCTCCAAAATTAAAATTCCTCCCCCCTTGTCATCATTGAACAGTCAATTAAAAATAACAAGAAAAAATTTAAATGGCAAGAATTCCCTCTGTTCATGCGGAAATTTTAAACTGATGCTCGCCGTCGGGGATTTTGTCGGAGCGGAGCAACTTTACCGCATGGGGCAAAACCGGCAAAATGACGGCAAGGTTTTCACGCACGCCTTTTGGACTGCCCGGGAGGTTGATGATTAAGGTGTGTCCGCGCACACCGGCAACGGCGCGAGACAACATGGCGTAAGGCGTTTGGGCCAGGCCGGCAGCGCGCATGGCTTCTTCGATGCCGGGCACGCGGCGCTGAATCACCGCGAGCGTGGCTTCCGGCGTCACGTCGCGCGCAGAAAGGCCGGTGCCGCCGGTGGTCAAAATAACGTCGGCGTTTTCGTGATCGGCCAAATGTTTCAACGCGACGGTAAGTTGTTCGCGGTCGTCGGGCAAAACTTTTTGGAAAATAATGAGAGGGTTGAGGGAGGCCGCCATCTGGCGAATGATCGAACCGCTTTCGTCGTTCCTTTCGCCGACGGCGGCGCGGTCGCTCAAAGTAATGATGGCGAGGCGAAGGGGCGATTCAGTCATAAGCGGAGAATATAAAAGAGGATTTTTGCCGAAGGATAAAGGCTGCGGGTTAAGCGGTTGATAAGGCCGGCTCAAAAGCCCTTTGAGGTTGCTCACTCGCCGGGGTGTCATATTCGTCAAACAAGTTGAGCACCTCTTTGGGCGTGGCGGCGGCGAGCAGGCGTTCGCGGAAACGCGATTGCCGCAACATGCGGCATAGGCGCGCCAGAATTTGCAGATAGGTATGCGAATCGTCTTTCGGCGTGCCCATGACAAAGATCAATTGCACCTGATCAGCTTCTTTGGCCGTAAACGGAATGCTTTGCCGGGCGCGGCCAAAAGCAATCACCGGACGATTCACGCACGTCGTGCGCGTATGCGGAAAAGCCACCCCCCGGCCGATGCAAGTTGATTCGATGTCTTCTCGCGCAATGAT
>Ga0247727_10001084_pt1 | contig 66235 bp, 68 predicted proteins | sample WisWelCaveWW1625_FD_202498 | JGI IMG/M metagenome (GOLD analysis project Ga0247727, IMG submission 202498) | Biofilm microbial communities from Wishing Well Cave, Virginia, United States - WW16-25 | ecosystem: Environmental > Aquatic > Deep subsurface > Groundwater > Cave microbial mat | place... | reverse complement strand
AGAGCGCCGGGTTGGGCGGCAGCGGCGATCACGCGCGGCTCGTATTCCACTTCCAGCCAGTATAACGTTCGTCCCCGCGCCTGCGATATACTTTCCGCACTCGACACGGAGCCATCGTCGTAGGTCGGTTCCTTAAGGTCCCGACAAGCGCGTTTAGAGCGCGCAAAGGAGGACGCCCACATGACAACCGAAACCCCACCCGTCGACTTCGCTTCCGCCAGAGGCCTGCCTCCGGAACAGGCCGCCTTCTTCCACCTGGGGCCCTCGCAGGAGGTTGCCGAAGGAGTCGTCTTCCTCTCCGCCATGGGCAACGTGGCCGCCTTCGTCTGCGACGGCGGCATCCTGCTCGTGGACACAGCCCTCGAACGCTTCACCCCGGCAGTGCTGACCGACCTCCGCGCGAACTATTCGAAGGCCCCCATCGAGGCAGTCGTCTACACGCACGGTCACGTGGACCACTGCACTGGCGCCCAGGGCATCATCGATGAAGCCCAGTCGCATGACAGCATCCGTCCCCGCGTGATCGCGCACCAGGACGTAGTGCCGCGCCTCGATCGCTACAAACTCCTCGCGCGCCAGAACGATGCCATCAACCGGATCCAGTTCAACATGCCGGGCGACGCGCGACCATTCTCGGATGCGACGTGGACGTATCCAGATGTCACGTACGATCGCGGGATAACCACCACCGTCGGCGGTGAAACGTTTCAGCTCCACCACTGTCGCGGTGAAACTGACGATGAGACCTGGGTCTGGAGCCCATCTCGGCGTGTCCTTTGCACAGGCGACACGTTCGTCTGGTGCTCGCCGAACGCCGGCAACCCGTACAAGGTCCAGCGCTATGCCCTCGACTGGGCCAAGGGGCTGGAAGAGATGGCGGCGCTTCGCCCGCTGCACCTGTTGCCGGGCCACGGCCCCGTCATGTCCGGCGAAGAGCAGATCCAGGAGGCGCTGCTTACCACCGCCCACTTCTTGCGCTCCATCCACGACCAGGTCGTGACGAAAATGAACGAAGGCAAGTGGCTTGAGGACATCATCCGCGAGATCGACTGGCCCGCCACTGACAAGCCCTGGCTCCAGCCCGTCTACGATCATCCCGAGTTCATCGCCCGTAACGTCTATCGCCTTTACGGCGGCTGGTACGATGGCGACCCCGCGGATATCCTGCCCGCCCACTCTGTCGAGATCGCCGCCGCTCTCGTCGCAGCCACCGGAGCCGCGCCCATCCTCGATCGCGCCCGCAAGCTGCGCGACGATGGCGACCTCCAGCTCGCCTGTCACCTCGTCGACTTCGTCCGCAAAGGCGACCCCGACAATCGCGAAGCCTGGGAACTCTGGAAGGACCTCTTCGCCGCCCGCGCCACCAGCGAGCGCTCCTTGATGGCCCGCGGCGCCTTCCACTCCGCCGTCCGCGAGGCGGAGGACATGCTGAAGGCTATGGAATGACCAACGCATGCGGCCCCTTCACACTCGAGGAACCTCTGCCCGATATCCCACACTCCCGCCTCCTCATCGCCCTCCAGCCCTGGATAGACGTCGGCTCAGTCGGCACCATGGCGTTAAGCTTCCTGGAAGAATCTTGGCGCGCCACGGATCTTGGCCGCCTAACCCGGCCCGGTAATTTTTACGACTTCAGCCGCTACCGGCCGATGCTTTTCCGTCGTGAAGGGGAGCGGCATGTCGCTGTGGCCAACACCGTCCTGCGCCACGCGCTATCGCCCGACGGGGTCCACTGGCTCTTTCTGCACGCGTTGGAGCCCCATAATAACGGTGAGGATTACGTAGACGGACTGCTGGCGCTGATCAAGCGCTTCCACGTGCGACAGTATTTCATGATCGGGTCAATGTACGGCCCTGTGCCTCACACTCGTCCACCGATCATCAGCGGCGGCGCCACCAGTGACGCCTTGCGGGACGAATTGAGGCGTGTTGGAGTTCGCGAGAGCAACTACGAAGGTCCGACCACCATTCTGGCCACGCTGCCACCGCTGGCGCTGGCCGAAGGGATCGACACGGCAACGGTAATCCTTCAGCTTCCGGCCTACGCCCAGGTCGAACGCGACTACCGCGGTCTGCACACGCTCCTGGACCTGACGTCGCATCTGTTCGGACTTTCTCTGAGTCTCGAAGAACTGCGAGACCAAGGCGACCAGCAGACCCACACGATGGACGAGGCGGCGCGTCAGAATCCCCAGGTGGCGACGATGCTGAGCGAATTGGAGAGTATGTACGACACGGCAACGGAGACGCCCGCCGCGGACAGCGGCGTGCCGCTGTCGCCGGAACTCGAGGGATTTCTCAAGGACATCCAGCAGCGGCTGGAAGATACGTGACTTGTCGCCGAAGGCTCTTGGGATTGTCTCGGTCTACCGGTCTTCTATAGGCACGTAGCCGCGCCGCTGCGAACCAACGTAGACCTGGCGCGGCCGGGCGATCTTCTGCTCCTCGTCCTCGATCATCTCGCGCCACTGGGCGAGCCAGCCGACGGTGCGGGCGATGGCGAAGAGGACGGGGAACATGCCGACGGGGAAGCCCAGCGCCTGGTAGATGATGCCGGAGTAGAAGTCGACGTTCGGGTAGAGCTGGCGTTCGACGAAGTAGTCGTCTTCCCGGGCCACACGCTCTAGCTCCATGGCGATCTCGAGGAGCGGGTTGGGGCCGGTCACGCTCAAGACTTCGTCGGCAGTGCGCTTGATGATCTTGGCGCGCGGGTCGTAGCTCTTGTAGACGCGGTGGCCGAATCCCATGAGGCGTCCGGTTTCGCCCGCTCTCACCTTCCTGACGAACTCCGGTACCCGGCTTTTGTCGCCGATCTCCTCGAGCGTTCGGATCACAGCCTCATTCGCGCCACCGTGCAGGGGCCCGTACAGCGCCGCGGCGGCGGCGGCGGTCGCCGAGAAAGGGTCGACGTGTGAGCTGCCCACGGAACGCATGGCGTTCGTCGAGCAGTTCTGCTCGTGGTCGACGTGGAGAATGAAGAGAACCTCCATCGCCCGTTCCAGGACCGGGTCTGGTTTGTACTGCGGCTCGGACATCTTCCAGAGCATGGAGAGGAAGTTGCCCGTGAAGCTGAGGCCGTTGTCGGGGTAGACATACGGGAGCCCCCGGTTGTGCCGGTAGGCGAAGGCGGCGATCGTGGGAGCCTTGGCGATGAGGCGCTGGGTCTGGACATCGCGAGATGAGGGATCGGCGACGTCCCGTGCTTCGGGGTAGAAGGTGGATAGCGCTGCCACCGTACCAACGAACATGCCCATGGGGTGCGCGTCGTACTGGAAGCCTTCGACGAATTTCTTGACGTTTTCGTGGACGTATGTGTGATAGGTAATCTCGTGCACCCAGCGGTCGAACTCCCCGCGAGTGGGCAGCTGGCCGTAAAGCAGCAGATACGCCGTCTCCAGAAAGGTACTGTGTTCGGCCAGCTCCTCGATTGGATAACCGCGGTACTCAAGGACACCCTGCTCCCCGTTGACGTGTGTGACAGCGCTCCGGCACGACGCGGTATTGGCAAAGCCGGGGTCATAGACCATCAACCCGAAGTCGCCCTCAGACGCCTTAATCCTCCGAAAGTCCTGGGCGCGGACGCTGCCATCGGTTATCGGAACTTCGTACGTTTGGCCGGTGCGGTTGTCGGTTACGGTAAGGGATTCGTCAGCCATGAGCGCAACTCCTGTTGAAGGGGCAGAGCGGTACAGGTGCATTGTACGCGACGGGTTGGGGGAATCCAGTCAGGCGAGAGAGAAGAGCCCGTCGCCTGACGGGCTCTTGCCCAAAGGGGGTGCGGCGGATCTGCGAGTCCGCTACAGCGCCATTATCCGCCGATTACCGCAAAAGACTCAGTGCCACATGGCTGCAATCGGCATCCTTGTGGCCATACAACGCTGGACCGGGAATTTCCGGGCAACAAAGTGCGCACCCTGGTCTTTTAGCTCGCGGGGGTGCGGCGATGAGACACAGAAGCGCGCATACACAACCTAATCCGTATGCAAGGGGTAGGGGTTAAAAGAGGGTTAGGCGCCGGTGAGATTTTAGTGAGGGTATGAATTTGGTTTCCTGAGTTGCCATGACGGAAAAGGCGCGTCAGTCCGCGGATGATTCAGCGATGGTCCCGATCTGATCGATCAGCCCACGAAGATCGTGCTTGGCGTTAAGGATAGTTGACCACAAATCCCCCATCTCCTCCAGGCGAGCCGGCACCGTGAGTATCGTGAATTCGCTCGGATAGATCTCTCGCAGCTCGTCCCAGCGCACCGGGATGGAGACCGCGGCGTATGGGCTTGGCCGAGGCGAGTAGATGGACGCAAGCGTCTTCCCGCGCACGTTCTGATTGTGGTCGAAGAACACCTTGCCGGTTCGCTTGGGCACCGACCACTCCATCGTCACATCCTTCGGGTGGGTCTGCATGACGAACTTCCCCAGCGTTTCGCACACCGCGCGTACTGCTCCGTAGTCGAACTGGCGCAGGATCGGAACGAAAACGTGCAACCCCGTGCGGCCTGTGGTTTTTACGAAGGATGAGAGCGACAAGGAGTCGAGCACGTCCTTCAGCCAGAACGCTACATCGCAGGTTTTCGCGAACGCTTTCTGATTAAGCTCGGGCTCAGCGCCTGCGGCCTCCTTGCCAGAGTAGATATATGGGTCGAGGTCGAAGACGATGAAGTCCGGATAATTCAGGAGCGACCCGTCGATCTGATCTTCTGACCCGTGGAAAACGGTCGAGAGGTGATGGCCGTCCGGCTCGGCGCTGACTCTGGAGTACCAAGTATGCAACTCGATGTCGGCCAGCTGGCCGAGCCAGAGCAACGTCGGCAGGTTATTGCAGACGAGGTACTCGACATCGCCTTCGTTGTGACCGGAATAGAGGCGCACACTGTTTGCGAACTCCGGCAAGGCGCCCTCGAATTTCTTCTGATAGAAGAACTGCCCATTGACACCGTTCGGGTATCGCGTCAGCGTAAGCGGCCGGTCCCTCATATGCGCCAGCAGATACGGCGAGACCCTCGCGAGGTACAACAGTAGGTCGCGCTTCGTAAGGGCCCGGCGTCTTTCAATTGCCGGCCATAACTCCTTGTCGAGGTTCGTGATCGAGATATTGTGGCCCTCAAGCTTCAGGGTAACGCCCGCCCCGGCCCCGGCAAGTTGCTCGACCGCATCGCCAACCAACCCCGCCTCCGTCGCGACTGATGAAGTCGAACCGATCGGAGCGGGCGCCAAGGCGGTACGGCGCGCTTCAGCCGGCAATTTATCTTCTCGCAAACCCCTGAACGTCGGGGCGCGCAGATGGCCGTCATCCGTCCACTGTGCGAACTCGACACGGGCGACCAGGTCGGGCCGCACCCATGTTGCCGCGGCGTTCAACCGAGGCAGCTTGGCGAATGGGCATTGATCGATTCGCATGCCATCGAGGCGTCTGCGAATCAGCATCAGAGTGCGGTCGTCGAAGCCTGTGCCGACGCTGCCGGTGAAGGTGAGGCGGTTATTGTCATCGAACTGGCCCAGCACGAGCGAACCAAAGGTATCGGAGCGGTTACCTGCACCCTGAGTGTAGCCAGCGACCACAAATTCGTCCTCGGTGGTGGCCTTAATCTTGAGCCAGGCGGGAGAGCGCCGACCGGACTCGTACGTGCTGTCACTGCGCTTGGCGACGACACCTTCGAGCCCGTACTCTATCGCGGCGTCGTAGGCGGCCTCGCCGTGCTCGTCGAAATGGTCGACTGCGGTCACCATATCGGTGGGCAAAAGGAGCTGCTTCAGCAATATCTTGCGGTGATCTAGTCGTGCGCCTCTAAGGTCGTGTCCGCCCGCAAAGACTAGATCGAACACGTGATAGAGAACGGGGATTTCGGCATCGGCGCGCGCGATATCCGTGTCGCGGCTCAGGTTCAGCCGCTGCTGAAGGCGCTGGAACGATGGCCGGCCTGCTTCGTCCACCGCAACTATCTCGCCGTCCAGGACCATCGCCGGCTCCACCTGCGCGGCAAGGTCGCGGACGAGAGCGGGATATTGTCGCGTCGCGTCCAGGCCGCGGCGCGATAGAAGGCGAATTTCGCCGCCGTCCAGCAGAGCTATGATCCGGATGCCGTCCAGTTTGGGCTCGAACATCCAGCCTGCTCGGGAGAAGGCTCGGTCAGCCGGAGTTGCGAGCATCGGCTCGACCGTGCTCGGGAAAGACGTTCGCCTGGCGCCGGGCGCATCGGCCGGCCTGACGACAAACGTCGGCCCCGTTCCCTTGTCAGGGAGGCGGCCGGCCTTCAGGTGCTCGATGGTGAGCCCGGAGATAATCGAGGCGTTCTCCTCCAACACGTCCCGCTCGGTGTCAACGAAGCGGTCGTTATGCTTGATGCAGAGCCAGTCCTGCTTCGTCTTTACGAGCGTCCACGAGCCCTTGAGCTTCTGGCCCCGAAGGAATACGGAGAGCTTGCCCTTCGCCAGGCCCTCGCGCATCCGCGTCTCGGCTTCTTCGCGGTCGTGGAAAGAGAGGACGCCGCCTTCGTCCGGAGAGTAGGTGCCCGCGTCCCAGACGATGACCTGGCCGCCGCCGTATTCGCCTTTTGGAATCACCCCCTCGAACGAGGCGTAGTCCATGGGGTGGTCCTCTGTCATGACGGCCAGTCGTTTGTCTTTCGGATTGAGGGACGGCCCGTTGGGGATCGGGAAGGACTTGAGAACGCCATCCCATTCCAGCCGAAAATCGTAGTGCAGGCGCGTGGCGGCGTGCTTCTGGATGACGAAGATGAGTGGTCCCTGGTCGGCAGAGACTTCGCCGGGCGGCGGTTCAGGGGTGCGCTTGAAGTCGCGCTTCTCGCGGTACTTTTCGAGTTTCGGGCTCATGGCGATAGCGTCAGAGACAGGCCGGCAAGCCCGACCGCCAAGGGTCTGTTAGCTCGCGGCTGCCCTGCGCCGTCTTGTGACCGACTCTTCGGACTCGACGCGGCGCTGCTGCGCTGCCTCGACGCTGGCCTTGAGCGCGCTCATGATGTCGACGACCTTGGCCGGTTTGGCGACGACTGCCGCTTCCAACTCCTGGCCTTCGAGCTTGGCCTGGATCACCTGCATCAGCGCCTCGCGGTATTCGTCGTGGTACTTTTCCGGGTCGAACTCCTCGGTCAGGAGATCGATGAGGGTGAAGGCCATGTCGAGCTCTTTATCGGAGACGGACGCCTCTGGCACTTCGCCTTCATGCGCCCGGATCTCGTCGGGGTAGAGAAGCGTCTCCAGCACGAGCGTACCGTCCATCGGTCGCAGGGCGCAGAGCTGCTCCTTGTTGCGGATGGCGATCTTAGCGACGCCGGTGAGGCCTTTCTCCTTCAGCGCCTTCATCAGCAGCGCGAACGGCTTCTCGCTCTTCTTGTCCGGCTCCAGGTAGTAGCTGCGTTCGTAGTAGATCGGATCGATCTCGTGCGCCTGCACGAAGGCCGTGAGCTCGACGGTCTGCTTGCTCGCGAGCGGCAGGTTCTCGAAGTCCGCCTCCGTCATCACGACATGCTCGTCGCGGGCGTACTCATAGCCGCGGTCTATCTCGCCCATCTCGACCGCGCGATCGTGTTCGGGGCACCAGCGCAGTTGCTTGATGCGCGTGCCGCACTCCTTGTGCAGCATGTGAAAGGACACGTCCTTGCTTTCCGTGGCGGTATAGAGCTTGACCGGGATGCTGACCATCCCGAAGCTGATCACGCCGTTCCAGATTGACCTGGCCATCGTCTTATCGCCTCTTTCCGCCCCTCGCCCACTGAGGGCAGGGTTGTCCACATTCGCAGGGGTAAGATATATGATACGCCAGAACAGTGTGTTTCTGAAATGTTACGGCTTATCAACATTCCCACAGCGAGGCACAAATCGGAGGTCGGAACGCACCGCGGAGGTTCATCTCCACCGCCAGATCCTTCGCGAGGCGGCGTCGATCTGCGTACAAGCGATTTCGGCGCTCAGGATGACAGGATCGGAGGCGCCAGTGAGGACGACGGAGGAACGCAACTATGAAACGCGACGAAGCCTGGCAGATCCTGTGCGAGTACACGAAGACGGAGCCGCTACGCAAGCACGCGCTGGCCGTCGAGGCGGCGATGCGGGCGTACGCGGGCAGGTACAGTGGCGACGAGGAGCAATGGGGGTGCGTGGGGCTGCTGCACGACTTCGACTTCGAGATACATCCCACCGAGCAGGACCACCCCGTAAAGGGCGCGGAGATATTGCGGCAGAAGGGCGTGCCCGAGGAGATCGTCTACGCCGTGCTCTGCCACGCCGACTACCTGGGAATGGACCGCAAGACGCCGATGGACCGCGCGATCTACGCTGTTGACGAGCTGACCGGCTTCGTGACAGCCGTGGCGCTCGTCCGTCCCACCAAGTCGATTCATGAGGTGGATGTGAAGGCTGTGCGTAAGAAGATGAAGGACAAGGGCTTCGCGCGGGCCGTGAATCGCGATGACATCACGAAGGGCGCCGAACAGCTCGGCGTCGACCTAGACGAACACATCGCCTTCGTGATTGAGGCGCTGAAGCCCGTGGCTACGGAGCTGGGGATCGCGGGCGCAGCGCCGTGACTACGGCCAGTAGCGCCGCCGCACGGCGCTGACGATATCGACGTACTCTCGCGTCTCGTCGTAGATCGTGCCCCTGCTCGTGACGCCGAACCCCTGGTAGTAGGAGGCTATCGCCTTATGCGTGTCGCCCTTGGTGGCGATCATCAGCAGTTTGAAGAGGCGAACGCCCATCCTCACGTTGTCGTAGGCGCTCTCGTCCTCGTTTAGCTCCTCGCCGAAGATATCGCTCTCCAGCCAGGCGGCGGTCGCGGGCTGAATCTGCATGACGCCGACTGCGCCGGTGGGGCTGACGATGCGCTGCTGGAAGCCGCTCTCGGTCCAGGCGATGGCCTTGATCACGCGCGCGTCCACGCCGTCAGCGGCCGACAGCTCGTCGATGATGCGCTCCAGTTCGGGCCAGTTGGGGTGCTCCTGAGGGACGGGTAGCGCGTCGTCCGGCGGTGGCGCCGGCACGGGTATACGCAGTCGCTGGCCGATGACGATGTGGTGCGGGTCGGCGAGGCGGTTCAGCGAGACGAGTTTCGCCACGGTGACGTCGTAGCGTTCGGCGATCTGGCTGAGGGTGTCGCCGGGCTCGACGGTATACAAGCGGGTGGGGGGCGGCGCCGCGGGCACGCCGGGGATGGCGAGGACCTGGCCCGGGAAAACGAGATTCGGATCGTCGATCTGGTTGCGGTCGGCGATCTGCTGGACGGTGACGCCGTAGAGGCGGGCGAGCGCCGAGAGGGTGTCGCCGGTGGCGACAGTATGGCTGCGCTCCTCGCCGGTGAGCGCGACGGCGGCGAGCCAGATGAGCGCCCCCAGGGCGACGAGGAGTACGCGTTGCGATTTGCACATCGATGCACCTCTTTCGACGCCTCAATAGACGCTGGGCGGGGGCGGATCGTTGCGGTGACGGGTTACGGGCCACGGCATCCAATCAAGCGAAAACGACGGGCAATCAAGGGTGATTTCGTGTGTGGAATTTGATTGGATGGGGTGATTCGCGTTGTGCGGTTTGATTGGGGGATCGAAATTTCGAATTCTTCGAGGGACTGCGCGCGTGCTATGGACGAGTTATGGCCCTGTTCGTTTGATAAGACGGCGTCTAAAGCCATGAGGATTACGGCCTATCAACGATGTCGCGGATGTTCTGGAAGAGGCCGCTGAGTTCGGCCTCACTGGCCGGCGAGAGATTGAGGTTGTGCTTGACGAGGCGGCCGAGGAGGATGGCGATGGTCTTGCGGTTATTCTGTTGCTGCGGCCCGAGGCGCTTGCCGAGGTTGGCGATCGGGACGCTAAGAACGGGGTCGGCGAGGATGAGGGCGCCGAGCTGAGCGAGCTGTCTGGAGCGGCGTCCGTGCTTGAGGCCGTTGAGGTTGCCGAGGGGAGCGCCGGCGCCGGGGCGGCGGCCGCCGCGTTTCGATTTGGCGTTGGGCGTTCGGTTATGGGACATGATGGAACCTCCTCTGAATCGAGGATAGCGGGTTTGGAGAGGAGGTATAAGGGTTGGATGTCAGTGGGGGTCTTTTGCACTGATGAGCAACCGAGTGTGGGCCGCCGTGGGTGCAATCGCGAGTCTGGGATAGTGTAAGGAATTTACTCCACGCCGGTGTAAACTATAGAAATTCATTTCAAGGAGGAGCCGTGGAGGTTAACTACACTTCACTGGACGACCGAGCTCTAGAACAGGCTGCGGCAGCCGGCGACCGTGATGCCTTCGGTGCGCTATACAACCGGCACTTCGATCGGGTGTACGACTTTACGTTCCGCATACTTAGAAATGCTGACGAAGCCGCAGATATCGCCCAGGAGTCGTTCCTGCGCGCCATGAAGGGACTGAAGAATGGCAAGAAGAAAGCAGCCTTCTCTACTTGGCTGTTTATTATCGCGAGGAATCTCGCGCTCAACAAGATTCAGCGTTCGAGATGGGATGTTACGCCTATTGGCGATCGAGCTCACGTGTTCGAGCAGATTGATGTGGCACGGTTAGGAGACCCTGAAGCGGTTGCCGCGGCTACGGAACTTGCCCATCTCGTTTGGGAGGCAGCCAACGGGCTGGACCCAAAGCAGTATTCGCTTCTCGACCTGCATCTGCGCCAGGGACTAGACAGTGGCGAAATAGCTCAGGTACTGGGGATAACCAAAGGGAACGCGTACACCAAGCTCAGTCGCCTAAAAGATGCCTTCGAGTCCTCCGTAGTGGCTTTGATATTGACACGTGGCGCGGGGAATAGGTGTGGCCAGCTGAGCGAACTTATCAGGGACCGGCCAGTTGCAGAGATGACCCCGTCGCTTCGTAGGATCATAGGTGCCCATGTTCAAAATTGCGCCGCATGCGAAGATCGAAAGCGTCGCCTGTTGTCACCATCCGCCCTGTTTGGAGCATTCGCCGCGGTTCCCGCTCCTATTGGGCTGAAGCAGCGGGGAGCCGAGGCTTGGAAGGCTTCATGGGAAGGGATGGCGGGCGATGCTGCCGGAGTGGGCCCGTTCCATGCCCTTGAGGTCGGGCGAACAGTGGGCGAAACACTGAGCACACGGACGATGGCGGTGCTTGCGCTGCTGATCCTAGCATCGGTCGTCGGCGGCAGAGGAGGATGGCTTGCATTGCGGAACGGGGGCGGTAACGCGGAGAATACCGACGCCGTGGTGTTGCCCGCCCTGGTCTCTCCGAGCCCGTCTGGGACACCCAACACGATGGGCTCCATATCTCCAGCCCCCTCTAACGTGACGCCCGGCTCCGCTGAGAATCTCATCATTACGTTTTGGAACAACCTTCAGCCCAGCGGAACTGGAGAAGGGCTAGCGCCGGGGCCCTATTACGACAAGCCTGGTCTGATCTGCGACTACAGCTTTTCGGTTAACTACCCCACGCTGTTGGGCGTGTGGCAGGTCGATTCGGTGGCACCTATAAAGAACGTCCAGTGGGAGACGATAGGAGTCGGTCTTGCTGAGGGGTGGATCATCCAAGGGCTGACGAACCCGTCCGGGGCGGAGTTTTACGCTTCAAGTCAAGACAAGCACCACTTTAGCCAGGGAGTCTTCTACAAGTATGACGACCTCCGCAGAAACGGCGGTCGGGGGCCGCTCAAGAGCACGTGGACATTTGACGTGACAGCGACGGACAGTACCGGCAGGACGGTCTCGGTGGCCTATTCTGTGGAATGCTGACCCAGCAATCATTACCACCCAACCCGAAGGAGGGAGTCATGCCAAAAAGAACTCTGCTGACGTGTAGCTTCATTATGCTTGCGCTTCTAGTAGGCTTAGCCTGCGGAGGAGGGGGCACAGAAACGACCAGCGACAAATCGGGCTCACCATCAGCAGGAAGCTCCGCGACGCCGGTAGACGATCCCACCTCCAACACAAGCGCTGGCAGGATCGCCTTCGTCGCGTCTAGTCCAGAGGCTCTCACGCTGTACACTGTCCGCGAGGACGGCTCAGACCTGCAAGAAGTGGCCGAACTCTACCCTACGCGGAGGCCGGGCAAGGGCTCTGTTTGGCTGGCGTGGTCGCCGGACGGCGAAACACTGGCCGCAGCCCCCCTTCAGCGAGGGCGCGGCACAGTGTCGCTAATTCGTTCAGATGGCTCCGTCTCTGAGGTTGGTAAGGGAGGAGAGGAGGTGGGCGGTCTTGAGTGGGCGCCAGACGGTTCGCGCATCGTCTACACCGCATTGCGGGACGGAGCACTGGGAATCTACGTGGCTGAGGTCGGTGGAGAAGAGGTTCTCCTGGCTAATTTGGTGGGCGATAGTGTAGCGGGCAGAGTTGACTGGTCGCCGGACGGATCCCGCATCGCCTATCGCAGTGACGACGCACCAAGTGGCGGTGGAATATACTCCGTGCCATCTGCTGGGGGATCTCCAGCGCTGCTTGTACCACACGGAGGGAAGTTGGAAAGGGTAGGGGAACCTGCTTGGTCCCCCGACGGGACTCAACTGGCGTTCATCGCGGGGGGGTTTAACGGTGGAACATACGTCGCCAACGCTGACGGATCAAACGCCCGGCGGCTTACGACCAAGCTGGGCTTTACCGGCCCCAAGTGGTCTCCGGACGGCAAGACGTTAGTTTGGTGTGAACTCGCGGGGGTGGCCTTCGACATCTTTTCGATTCGGGCCGATGGCTCTGACTTACGCCGCCTCGACGATAACGTTGGCTTCGACTGCTTGCCCGTCTGGTCGCCCGACGGGTCGCGAATCGCATATGCGTCGGAGAGCCTGGCTAAAGACTGCGTGTCCAGCCTTGGGAAGCACACCGGGTCGAACCTGTCTGTATTCAACGCAGACGGATCCGCGATCAAATGCTTGGTAGGCGACCTAGGGATATTGTTGAACGGGGGAATCGTCGCGCTAGCTTGGTCTCCCGCACGATAGAAGGTTCAAAACGAGGAATGTTGTGGAGTGCGCTCGCGCGTTGGCCCCACCCCAGATTCTTCGCGGGGAGTGCCGGTTCTGCGCACGAACGCCTCTGCGCTCAGAATGACAAGATCCCGGGAGCGGTTCGTCGTTGGCTTGAGAGCCTGACCCCCGGCGTGTGTGACCCTTCGAGAGCCTCAGGGCGAACGGAGGGGGGTCCTTCGATACCTCAGAACGAACGGTGAGGGTTACGCGGCGGCGGGGTGTTTGGCGGCGGTGCGCAGGGTGTAGGTGACGGGGTACTCGGTCATGCCGCGGAAGAAGGGGGTGGGGCGCCACTGGACTTCGTAGCCGGGCTGGGGGGTCAGGGTCTCGAAGCGGTCGAGGACGGCGTTGATGGCGATGTCGGCCTCGAGGCGGGCGAGGCTGGCGCCGAGGCAGTAGTGGACGCCCTTGCCGAAGGCGAGGTGGTCGCGGCGGGCGCTGTCGAGGTCGAAGTTGGCGGGGCAGCCGAACTCCTGCGGGTCGCGGTTGCCGGCGGCGTAGAGGACGCAGAGGGGGTCGCCGACTTTGATCTGCGCGCCGGCCAGCTCTATGTCCTGCCGCGCCTTGCGGTAGAAGCCCTGGATGGGGGCCTCGTAGCGCAGGGACTCTTCCATCAGGTTCCAGACGAGCGAGCGGTCGGCCTGGATGCGCTGCATCATCTCGGGGTCCTCGGCGAGCACGCGGATGGCCGTGCCGATGAGGTTCGTGGTCGTCTCGTTGCCGGCGACGAGCAGTAGCACGAGGAAGGCCAGCATCTCGACAGGCGTCAGCTTTTCGCCGTCGACTTCTGCTTCGAGGAGGTGGGTGAAGAGGTCGTCGCGGGGCGCGGCTCCTCGCAGGGTCATCTGTTCCATGAAGTACATGTTGATGCCCATGATGGCTTGCTGGAACTGCATTTCGCCGTCGGAGGTGCGCACGACGCCGCCGATGCCCTTGGCCAGCTCGTCCGACCAGTATTTGAACTGGGCAAACTTCTCGGACTCGACGCCGATAACCTCGGCGATCATGCGCACGGGCAGCGGGTAGGCGAGGTCGCCGATGACGTTGAACGTCTCGGCATCGATGCCGTCCAGCTGCTCGCGGACGATGCGCTCGATGCGGGGCATCCAGTCGCGGGTCAGCGACTTAGGGGTGAAGGCCTTGGCGGCGAGGGCGCGGAGCTTGCGGTGGCGGGGCTCGTCGATGTTGATGATGGAGGGGAAGGCCTGGACGTCCTCGGCGTGGGGGTTGAAGACGCTGTTGGTGGAGGAGAAGACCTCGTGGTTGTCGAGGACGAAGACGCCTTCCTTGTAGCCGAGGACGAGCCAGGCGCCCATCTCATCGTTCCAGAGGACGGGGCTCTCGCTGCGCCAACGGTCGTATTGGGGGTAGGGACACTGTTTGACCTCGGTCGAGAAGGGGTGCATGAGGGCCTCGATTTCGTTTGGTAGAATCTTGGTTTGAGGCTTATTCTAGTGAGCGCTTACTTAATTTGTCAAGGGTTGTGGGGCTGTGGGCAGGCGAATTTGCCAAACAAACCTTGCGCCCCGCGCCCCGCCCCAGGTCGCAGACGTGGCCGCCCCGGCCACCATGGCGCAGCAAGCTGCCCACACCGCTACTCGGCCACGCCCGCCCTACGACGGGGAAGGCGGTCCCACGGAGGTCTGCCACACCCCGGATCCTTCGCGATGGGGCGTTGCGGGGCATCGGGTGCGGCGACGCTCAGGATGACAGGGGGGGAGAACGGCGCGGTGGCAGGTGCGAATCCTGTATCATTTCGGCGAGGAGGCGCGATATGAGCTACGACATTGAGGCGCTGGCGGCGGACGTGTCCGACTGTGTTCGTCAGTACGCTGATGACCGCGAGCGGGTGGAGGCGATCAAGCCGCACCTGGGGCGCTGGATGGAGCGTCAGGATGGGCTGGCGCCGGAGCATTTCTTGCCCTGCGAGGGCGGGCGGGCCTGCGGGCATCTGCTGCACACGGCGGACGACGGGTCGTTCTTCATCATCTCGGTGGTGTTCCCGCCGGGGACGAGCAGCGGGGTGCATTATCACGGCGCCTGGGGGGTGATAGGGGTACTGGAGGGGGAGGACGAGGAGACGAAGTATGTGCGGCCGTCCGGTCCGTCAGAGGTGGGCGCCGGCCAGGACTGCGAGCTGGAGAAGACGGGCGTGTTCCATTTCCCGCCAGGGAGCATCACGCATCTGCTGCCGCCGGACGAGGGGTTTCACCGCGTGCGGGCGGCCGCCGATGTCAACGGCGTCTCGCTGCACATCCTGGGCGGGACGGCAGAGACGCACCCGCACTTTCTGTGCGACAACTCGCGCAAGCTCGTGGACTTCCCGATGCAGACGCTGCTGGGGTAGCGGATCAACGCCCGATCCCGAAGCCGGAATACTCGCCGCTTGCCTCGCTCCAAACCGTCTCCACCGAGTCCACGCGCGCCGAGCGCGGACCCGCACCCAAATGCTCCAGGTCCGCGCGCTGTCCTTCCGCGAAGACTTCGACGGAGCCGCCGGTGAGGTTGCGGGCGTAGCCGGTCAGGCCAAGGAAGCGTGCGCGGGTCACCACGAAGCTGCGGAAGTTAACGCCCTGGACGCGCCCGCGGATGGTGGCGTGCAGGGAGGCGATCTCGGGCGCGTTCAATCCAGTTTGACGAGGACCTGGCCGTCTTCGATCTTCACCTCGTACGAAGCGACACCGCGGCGAAGGAAGCTGGGAATGAGGCTGGCTCCGATGCGCACCCACCAGGGCTCCTGGACCCAGCGGAGCAGGCGACCGTTGCTCACGTCGAATTGAGAGCCGTGCCAGGGGCAGGTGAGGGTGGTGCCGTCGAGTTCGCCGCGACCGAGCGCAGCGCGGAGGTGCGAGCAGCGGCCGCCGATGGCGTAGCACTCGCCGCCGGCGACGCGGGCTACGGCGAGCTCCCGGCCATCGACGCGGACGTGTTTCGCGCTTGCGGCGGGCAGGTCATCGAGTTTGCAGACTGGCACGAATTCGGGCATATCGACCTCCGTTCGGCAGGTCTAAAGACCTACAGCTACGTAGTTAGGACGGTGTCAAGTGCTTTGACTACGAGATACGGCGGCCCTCGTCGCGCAGGATGGGCGTCACCTTTGGGTCCGCCAACGCCAGGCCGCCGCGACGATGACTACCGCTGCGAGCGACCCCAGTGAGTAGGGATCGCTGTCGCGGCCACCGAGGCCGGTATCCCTCACGTGGGCAACCCAGTGGACGAAAGCACCGACGCCGGCTCCCGCGAGTACGGTGAGAAGCGCGTCCGAACGCCAGACGAGGCCCAGAAGGAGGGTCGCGCCGATGCCGATCTGGAAGGCGCCGACGTCGTGCAGGAAGTGCTCATTGTAGGGCGGGAACACGGCGAGCTCGTCGAAGAACGACTGGGGGTCGAAGAATGCCCAGAGGCCGATCACCAGGTTGAATAGGCCGAAGCCTATGGCGACGATCTGGGGAATGCGGTCTCGAATCATCATTAGCTCCTGACTATGTTCATCGACCAAGCTCTATCAACCGTCAAGCGGCTGGCGCCATTCTATCCCCCAGGAATTGCAGCAATTCCGCCCGACTAGGCTACGTCAGCCAGGTCGTACACAGGCACCGAATCCTTCCGTTTCGGGGTTGGGCTCTCCCATACCAGTTTTTGTATTCGCTTGGCGATCTCGGGATGCAGGAGCTTTTCGCCGCATTGTCCGCAGACTTCTGCAGGGACGTTCTCGATGATGATCACTTTGGTCTTGTATTCCTGAATATATGTAATGAGACGGTTCTCCGTTGGTCCTTTGCAGACAGCACACCTCATGTTTGCATTCTCGTTCTGAAGTCGATCCACTTGTCAGCTTCCAATCGATAACCAGTGATAACCCTGGGTCGAGGCGGATAGGACACGACCACATGAATATATTCGCCACCTTCGACTATACCCGCGATCAGACAACAAGCTCCCCTTGCATCGTCGGGGTGTCCTCGAGAATCGTTGCCACGCCGCTCAGTATGGCATCTATGCGTCCATGATGGACAGGTCGTCCGCTGTTAATTCTTGCGTCCCGTGTACGGTGAGGCGGAAGTCGCCCGCCCTGAAAGCGGCCTGTATTCCGGGCAGATCGGCCATTCATGCATCCATAAGCGCGGCCACGCCCGGTAGCTCTTTGCCCTCGAGGAACTCAAGCGAGGCGCCGCCACCGGTGCTGACGTGCGAGAAGCGGCTGGCCAGCCCGATCTGCTCGACCACGGCCGCCGTCTCGCCGCCGCCGATGATCGTCGTGGCGTCCTTGAGGTTGGCGATCACTGCCGCCAGGCGGTGCGAGCCGTGCGCGAAGGGGGCCATCTCGATCACGCCCAGCGGGCCGTTCCAGACGACCGTCCGGCAGCCCTCGAGAGCGCGAGCGAAGACGTCGATCGTCGTCTCGCCGGCGTCCATGATGCGCCAATCGTGGGGGACAGCCTTCACCGACACGCGCCGGGCCGGGGAGTCGGCGGCGAAGCGCTCGGCGACGATGACGTCCGCCGGCAGGAGCAGCTTCACGCCGGCCGCGTCGGCGTGGGCGATCACGCGCCTGGCCTGTTCCACGTAAGCGTCCTCGACCAAAGACTCGCCGACGTCGAAGCCCTCGGACTTGAGGAAGGTGTTTGCCATGCCGCCGCCGATCAGAAGCTTGTCCACCTTCGAGAGCAGGCTTTCCAGCACGGCCATCTTCGTGCTGATCTTGGCGCCGCCGATAATCGCCGCGTATGGGCGTTCGGGGTTTCCGACGGCGCGGCCGAGGAATTCGATCTCCTTCTCCATCAGGAATCCAGCCACCGCAGGCAGGTAGCGCGCGACGCCCGCCGTCGAGGCGTGCGCCCGGTGCGCGGTCCCGAAGGCGTCATTGACATAGATCTCGCCGAGGCTTGCCAGCGCTTTGGCGTACTCGGTGTGGTTGCCCTCTTCCCCCTCGTGAACGCGGAGGTTTTCGAGGAGCAACACCTCGCCCGGTTGGAGAGCGTGCGCCGCGCGTTGCGTCTCGGGGCCGAGGCAGCAGTCCGTCGTTCGCACCGGCGCCCCGAGCAACTCCGCGAGGCGCGCGGTGATGGGCGCCAGGCTCAGGCGCGAACTGGCTCCCTTCGGACGCCCGAGGTGGGACATGAGGATCACCTTCGCGCCGTGGTCGCGCAGATACTCGATGGTCGGCAGCGTCGCCCGGATGCGGCCGTCGTCGAGGATGGCGCCGTCGTCGCCGAGCGGCAGGTTGTAGTCGACGCGCACGAGGACGCGCTTGGTGGCGACGTCGATATCGCGGATGGACTTTTTGCGCATGGGTGCTCTATCCCGAGCGATGCTCAGGCGAACGTCCGGCCCCAGTCGCGGACGTCCTCGATCTGGTGGCCCAGACGAGATCGAATCGCGAGGATCTCTCCGGCGTGAGTGAAATGGTGCGCGGCAATCCGTAGCAGAGCGTGGCGCAGCGACAGTCCGATCGGGTGGAGATAGGCTACCGCCCCGTCGTATGGGGATACGCGATCGAGGTCTGGCGGTGGTTTGTTGTCGAGAAGACACCGAGCCGACGCGCGTACCTCTCGAACCGCTGCCGAGATGGCAGGCCAGTCTTCAGCCGCGCCGGTGCCTCCTGCCCCGAATTCCGCACTGCCGACGATGGAGTTGCGGGCAAGCCCCTGAAATTTCGCGTTCAACCACGAATCGACCATGTTAGCGAGGTGTCCGTAGGTCCAGGCGATGCTGCTCGCGCCATCGTAGCGAGTGGTGGCCTCCTCGTCTGTCAGGCCCTCAACGGCGAAGTCCGCGTCGGCCCAGGACTGGTACACAAACGGGATTAGCTTATCGGTAGCCATTTCTACTCCGCTGCTAGCTCCAACCGCCCCCTAGCGTGCTCCTCCACGGCGTCGCGGTCCCAGAGCATCGGGTGGTACTCGCCGCGGCTCCACATGCCTGTCATGTCGGCGTAGTGGCGGCTGCCGGGGTGGCCGGACTGGCCTGTGGGCAGCACGGCCTGGCTGCGGTTGAAGTCATCGAGGTCGATGATCTGCCGCCAGCTTGCCGTGAAGCTGTTCACCTCGTAGCCGTGGTAGGGCGCGTAGGCCGCCTGCCAGACCGTGTTGGCGTCGCCGCCGATGGAGACCGGCCCGCGGTTGAAGACGCGGTCCAGCGCACGCACCTCGCCGAGAGGGTGGCGGAAGCGCTGCTTGTGCAGGCGTCCCCAGCGCCACTTCGATACCTCGTCACCGAGTACGTTTCGCAGCTCGGCTGTGGCTGAGCCCAGCGATTCCTCCATGACTTGATTCCACGTTTTGCCTTCGAACCAGGCGGGACGCTCGCGTATCTTCTCCATGAGCCACGAGTGGGCGACGTTGAAGAAGCTGCCGTTGGACCGCAGCGGGTGGATGCCCTTGCCCATGAAGAAGTCCGACCACGATCCCAGCTTCTCCTCGAGGGTCCGGCGCACCAGGTGGGTGTAGAAGGTCTCGTAAACGCAGGCGGCGACGCTATCGGCGGCCAGGGTGTAGTCCCAGGCGCGGAGGAAGCTGATCGCCCGTCGCGACGATTCGTCCTGGGGTTCCAGCGCGACGATCAGCGGGACGAGCTCCTGCGCGGCGAGTGAAAGCTGATCAACTTGCATCGCCTTGAAATCCTCGACTGAAAGCTTGTCCTTCTCTTCGAGCTGGTCGATGATCCGCTGAGCGCGGAAGCCATCGGCGTAGTTGGCCGCCAGGAAGTACGGGTAAGCGTCGTCGGCGATCTTGTTGTTCGCGCTGGCGGTCCAGTGCGTCTCGGGGTTGTACGAATGGGGGAGCTCAGCGCTGGGAACGAAGCCGGTCCAGTCGTATTCTCCTGTCCAGGCCGGTGAGGGTAGGATGCCGTGGCCCTTCGAGCGAATGGGCGTTAGCCCGGCGAGGTGATAGCCGATATTGCCGTCCACGTCGGCGTAACCGAAGTTGAGCGGCGGGAAGGTCCAGAGCGTCAGGGCCTCGCAGAACTCGTCCCAGTCCCGCGCGCCCATCAACATGAGCTGAGTGCGCGTCTGGTGCGATGGCTCCAGCGCGACCGTCTTAAGCGACAGCGTCCGTGTCTCGCCCTTGATGGCCGGACTGACGACGGGCCCATGATTCGTGATGAGGACATTCTCGACGACCGGACGCTCCCGCCCGCGCACCTTGATCTCCTCGCGGACGAGGTCGCCGTTGACCCAGTCTCCGTTCTGGCGGTACTGGGAGGGGTTGTCCGGGTTCAGCTGCTGGACGAAGAGGTCATCGCCGTCCGTCTGCGCTGCCGTCTGTCCCCAGGCGATGCGCGCGTTGTGGCCCATCAGGATGCCGGGCAGGCCGGCGATGCCGACGCCGGCAGCCTTGAGCTCCGGCGAATCGATGTGCATCTCCCACCAGATAGAGGGAATCGACAGCGGCAGGTGCGGGTCGCTGGCGAGGAGTGGCTTGCCGGTGGCGGACTTGTGGCCGTCCACCGCCCAGTTGTTGCTCATCCCGCCGGCTGCGAGCGTCAGGACGTCCTGCGCCTGCTGGAAATCGTTGGTGAGGTTGGGCCCCGAACCGGTGGCCGCGGTGCCCGGCGGAACCACAAGCGGCTGGCCGGCTGTATAGCGCGGTTCTAGCTCGGCCATCAGCTTCGCGCCGAAGCGCTCGACCGTCCAGGACCGAGTGATCTCGCTGTCCCAGTTGCCGGCCAGCGCCCAGCCGAAGAAGCGGCCGAAGGCCAGGGTATCCACGGGCTTCCAGGGGCGCGGACGCGTGCGCAGGATCGTGAACTCCAGGGGGAGCTTACCGCCTTTGAGGTAGGCGTTTACGCCCGCGGTGAACGACTCGAGGACGGCCTGTTCTTCCTCTGTCGTGGCCAGCCAGTCCTGCTCGGCCGCGCGGTGGAAGCCGACCCGCCGCACGAGCCGGTCAATCTCCAGCGCCGGCTCTCCCAGGATCTCGGCGAGGCGCCCGGTGGCCAGGCGACGATTGAACTCCATTTGCCAGAGCCGGTCCTGAGCCTGGGCGTAGCCTACCGCGAAGAAGAGGTCGCGCAGCGCCGCGGCGTAGATGTGCGGGACACCCCATTTGTCGCGGATGATCTCGACTGGAGCTCGCAGCCCTTCGCGGACGACGCGACCCTTCGTCTTCGGCAGCGGGCGCCGTAGCACATAACCCGCGAGTAGGGCCGCGGCTCCTGCCGTGACCACCGTGCCTGTCGCGATCCGTCTCAGCGTTCTGCCAGTACCCATCATGTTCCTCCGTTCACGTTGCCATTAGTGGCCTGAAATGGCCGGATCTCGGTCCCCAGCCCCAGCGGGTGGGAAGAAATCTGGGGGACACCCCTTCGTGTCCTCCCTCCGACTGCCCCGCCCACTCAGGGCAGGCTCCCAGACCCCCGGCAAAGGAGCTCTGCCCCTCTGCACTCTCCTTCTCAACACCCTGTGCGAAAATGCACTCTGAGCGTCCAACAATCGACATCTATTTACGCCAGGTCCTTTCCCAGGGCCTCACGCAGCTCTTGCCTGCTCACCGCGCCTTCGCGGACGACCTCGAACGGTGTGACAGTTATGTCGATTATGGTCGAAGCGTCTCCGCCGGGAGCTTTGCCTCCGTCGATGACGATCGGCACGAGGTCGCCCAGGGCGAATGCGACCTCCGACGCCGAAACTGGCGCGCGAGCGCCCGCGCGGTTCGCGCTGGTCCCTGTAAGCGGCGAGCGCAACGCGCGGATGATTTCGCGCACGACGTCCTGGTCGGGTACCCGCAGCGCTACGCTATCGCCTCCGGCAAGGGCCATGCTGCGAAAATCAGGGTGCCTTTTCATGACGATCGTGAGCGGCCCCGGCCAGAATTTTCCCATTAGCGTTCGCGCTGCGGGGGTGACCTCCGCTACCCATGAGGCGTCGCCGGCGTCTGCGATCAGAAGGGGCATCGCCTTGTCCATGGGCCGTCCCTTCACCGCGTACAGGCGACGGACTGCGTCATCGTTTGTCGCCGCCGCTCCCAGGCCGTACACGGTGTCCGTGGGGTAGGCCACGAGCTCCCCCTGGGACAGAAGCTCGACGGCCTCCGCCACGCATCCCACATAGGTCGCCGAGATCAACTCAGCCATGCCTGCCTCCTCGTGCCGCTCGCCGCGCCGGCCAGGTGATCACGAGTGCGAACCAGCGGGCGACCGACCAGGCGCTGTTCAAGGTCGCACCCATCGCGGCACCGCGTCTTTCCGATCCCGTGGGGTTGGGGTTGCCCTTGATCTTGACGTCTTGCAGGTAGCGCAGGAACACCCACGGCCAGGACATGAAGCCGAGGACGAGCACCGCCACAAAGAGAACCCGCACGAGACCCCGCGGAGCCTTGCCTGGATCCCGTTCAGCGCCCGCTGTCAACAACTGCTAACCCAAGTGAGCGAATCCGTCTTGCCCGCTCCTCTACCCTGCTGTATCATCCGAACATGGAAGCCCCGAACGACGCCCCAGGCAGGGCCAACGCCGCGCAGCGCATCCACACTTCGGACGATCTCGAACTCTCCGGCTATCTGGAGATCGCCAGCGGCCACGAACCAAGTTCTCCGCTTATTCGTGCGGAAGACCGCACCGATGCACCCGAGACGATTGTCATCCTCGATTTCGGCTCGCAGTATAGCATGCTCATCGCCCGCCGTATCCGCGAATGCAACGTCTATTGCGAGCTTGTCCCGCACGACGCCTCCTGGGAGCGGGTGGCACGGCTCAACCCGAAAGGCTTCGTGCTCTCCGGCGGCCCCGCCTCCGTCTACGGCGAAGGCGCGCCGCAAGCGCCCGCCTACGTCTTCGAGTCCGGCCTGCCGGTGCTGGGCATCTGTTATGGTATGCAACTCCTCGCGCACCAGCTCGGTGGGCGCGTGTCCCCGTCGGCGCAGCGGGAGTACGGCCACGCGGCGATTCACCTCGCCTCACCCCATGCCGGTAATCAGCAATCAGCCGTCAGCAGACAGCTTTTTGACGGGCTGCCGGCGTCGCTGAACGTGTGGATGTCGCATGGGGACCGCGTGACCGAGATGCCGCCCGGGTTCCGGGCGCTGGCGCACTCGGACAACGCGCCGTTCGCGGCGATGGGGAACGACCGCGGGATCATCGGGATTCAGTTCCACCCGGAGGTCGTGCACACGCCGCAGGGGAAGGCTGTCATCGATAACTACGTGCGCAGAGTTTGCGGCTGCCGCGGCGACTGGACGGCGGGCAACTTCGTCGCCGAATCTGTCGCGCGCATCCAGGAGCAGGTGGGCGAGGGGCGGGTCATCTGCGCGCTCTCGGGTGGCGTGGACTCCGCCGTCACGGCCGCTCTCATCCACCGGGCGATCGGCGACCAGCTGGTGTGCATCTTCGTCGACAACGGGCTGCTGCGGCGTGAAGAGCCCGAGCGAGTGGTGGAGACGTTCCAGCGTCACCTCAAGATTCCGCTGGTGCACGTCGACGCCGTCGACCGCTTCCTGCAGAACCTCGCGGCCGTGACTGACCCCGAGCAGAAGCGCAAGATCGTGGGCGAGACGTTCATCCGCGTTTTCGAGGAGGAGGCAGACAGGATCGGGCGCGTAGATTTCATCGCGCAGGGGACGACGTATCCGGACGTGATCGAGTCGGGGGCGATCGGCACTCAGCAGCCAGTGGTCAGTGGTCAGCAATCGGCGCTGGTGGGTAGCCACGCGGTCGCGGCTACGGCGCACACGATCAAGACTCACCACAACGTGGGCGGTTTGCCGAGCGAGATGACGTTCCAGCTCGTCGAGCCGCTGCGCTACCTGTTCAAGGACGAGGTGCGTCAGGCCGGCCTGGCGCTCGGGCTGCCCGAGGAGATCGTCTTCCGGCAGCCGTTTCCGGGGCCGGGCCTGGCGATCCGCATCATCGGCGAGGTGACGCGCGAGAAGCTGGACACGCTGCGCGCCTGTGACTGGATCGTCATGGATGAGGTCAAGCGCGCGGACATCTACCGCGACCTCTGGCAGGCGTTCGCGGTGCTCACCGACAGCCGCAGCGTTGGGGTGATGGGCGACTACCGCACCTACGGGCACGTCGTGGCCCTGCGCGCCGTTACCGCCGAGGACGCGATGACGGCGGACTGGGCGCGGCTGCCGTACGACCTGCTGGCGCGCATCGCGAATCGGATTGTGAACGAGGTGCCGGCGGTGAACCGGGTGGTGTACGACATCACGTCGAAGCCGCCGGGCACGATTGAGTGGGAGTAGACATTAGCCGCGTCACGTTCATCAACCCTCTCTTCATCCCTGCTGCGCGCGAGGACGAATTCCTGGAGAAGTGGGACAAGGGCGCTGCCTACGTCCGCGAGCGGGAAGGATTCGTCTCGACCTCTCTTCACCGTAGCCTCGACCGGAAGGCGCGCTTCCAGTATTTCACCGTCGCCGTTTGGGAGTCCGCTGAGCACTTCTACCAGGCGATGGGCAGCGATTGGTGGCGCGAATACGTCACGGAATTCGGTTTCGGGCCGGGCGCGGAGGATTTCAGGGCGAATCCTACGCTTTGCGAGCAGATCAGAGAATGACCGCCAACTGGTCCCGACTGCCCGGTGCTTGCTGTGAGCGCGGCCGAAGGGACCTGCTCGCGCGCATCGCGAATCGGATTGTGAACGAGGTGCCGGCGGTGAACAGGGTGGTGTACGATATAACCAGCAAGCCTCCCGGCACGATCGAGTGGGAGTAGCGTGAAGTTTCTAGTAGTCCTTGAGAACGACGAAGACGGATTCGTGGTCGCGGAATGCCCGTCGCTTCCCGGCTGTCTGAGCCAGGGCAAGACACGCGAAGAAGCGCTCACGAACATTAAGGACGCGATTGAGGGCTACCTCACCAGCCTCCGCAAGCACGGCGACCCTCTACCGAGCCCCGAAATAACCGAGGTCGAGGTAAAAGTCGCGTGAGCCGCCTCCCGATGATCTCGGGAGACGATTTCGTCCGCGCCATGAGAAAGATCGGCTACGAAGTGGATCACATGACGGGTAGCCATATGATCCTGCGACACTCGTCGCGACGGCGGCTGTCCGTGCCCCGCCATCGGGAACTTGGACGCGGAATCGTGAGCAAACTGATCGCTCAAGCTGGTGTCACGCGGGAGGAGTTCCTGGATCTGCTGTGAATACCCTGACCGCCGATTGGGCCCGCCTCCCCAGAGCCTGCCCTGAGCGCAGCCGAAGGGACCTGCTGGCGCGCATGGCCAACCGCATCGTGAACGAGGTGCCGGCGGTGAACCGGGTGGTGTACGACATCACGTCGAAGCCGCCGGGGACGGGCGAGTGGGAGTGACAATTGACAGATAAGCGACTGTTCCGGCCTCGGAACAAAGCATTGGACCCGAGACTCCGCATCCAAGCTGGGCTCAAGATGCTCGCCCAAGCCAGGCGTCTACGCGATGAGGTAAGGGAAGATCTGCAGCTGCAACGATGGGGTAGAGACGATATCCAAATGAACAAGTACAACGACTTGGCGAACATAGCCAGCGCTCTTTTCCAAGAGGATACGGTTCTCAATGGACAACTTGTGTTGATGCCCGACGAGAACTTACAAATGTACAAATTCAACCCCCTCGCAATGCCAAACGATCTTCCGTGTCTCAGACTTGAGAGTAGACTCTCCCTTCTGATCGACAGACTAGAATTTGTGTTAAACGAGCAACCGGAGACCCACGTCCCGTTGCCTCAGACACGAGCAGCGCGTCAATCGGGCGAAGAGTCAATCCGTGTATCTGAGCAGTCTGTCTTTGCTTGGGACGCGTTCATCGCCCACGCGTCCGAAGATAAAGAGCCCTTCGTTCGGGAATTAGCGGTAGCGCTTCAGAAGGATTTCCGCATCTGGTATGACGAGTTCACGCTTACTGTAGGTGATCGGCTTCGTAGGAAGATCGATGAGGGTCTAGCCAAGTCACGTTACGGCATTGTCGTGCTCAGCAAGAATTTCTTCAACAAGCATTGGCCTGAGGAAGAACTCGACGGGTTGGCCAGCCGCGAGGTGAACGGACGCAAGGTGATACTGCCCGTTTGGCTTGATGTGGGTTACCCAGAAGTCTGCGAATATTCAGTGACTCTTGCCGGCAGACTGGCCGCCAGAGCGGAACTGGGTCTACCCGAAGTTCTTCGACAGCTCGCCGAAGTGCTGAGAGAGGGTGCGAGCGATAGCAGCCAATATCCGGACACACAGGCGTCAGCAACACCGAGGACGGAGCAGAAGGACGATGCCATTCGGGCGGCTCAAGGCAGCGCTTTCGAGACGGTCGGCGCAGCGCAGTCCGCCAAAGCACCTTCCCAGATCGCAATTGCACCCAGTGAAATCGATCCGGGAGGAAAAGTGACTATCGTGCCTCTTGGCTGGATTCCCGGCGGGGACCTTGAATCGCTTCGCTGCTCCGTGCAAGCGCCCGACGGAACGCAGTACACGCGGGAAATAAACCAGGACTTGCGAATGGGGTTACACGGCAAGCTCGTGTTTCCCGATGACTTCGACGACGCCAGTACGAATATCCAAGGAATCTACATTGTTCGAGCAGACCGAATGTCAGGCGATGGGCAGGTGATGGAATGAGGGCCGGAGGGAGTGTTCCACGTCGCGTGAGGTCGGGACACCATCGAATTGAGTTACCCCGCGCAAGATGGCCGAACCCCTTCTCTCGAGCCGCGTCTGCCAGGCGATTGATCCGCCGCGCCCACCCCTGATATGATGTTGTCGTCAACAACAACATGGATGGGTACGTCACGGTGGACCAGGCGGCGCAACGGCTGGGTCGCTCGATCGAGCAGGTCCGACGCTACCTGCGCGAGGGTCGGCTGCGCGGGCGGCGCATCGGCCAGCAGTGGTTCATCGACGAGGACGCGCTTGCCGGCTGGCGCCCCGGGCGCCGGGAGGGAGTCCAGCGGCTGGGCGAGCCCGTCGCGGCGTACGAGGCAAGACCGATGGAGGCAGGCAAAAGGAAGAAGTTCAAGCCCTTGCTCGACCCGGAGCTCATGAAAGAGATCGAGGAGACCGCCAGGAAGATCTACGAGGAAGCCGGCGAAATTGATGTAGCTGAGCTGATTCGCCAGGACAGGGAGGAGCATTAGCGCCTGTCGGTGTACTGCCTCGACGCCAGCTTCGCCGTTCGCTACCTGTCGGGCGAAGATGCCGCCGTAATCCGGCGCTGGCGATCATTTTCCAGCGACGATGAGCTGGTTGCGCCATCGCTGTTCCGGGCGGAGTGCACGTCCGCCTTCGCCAAGCTGGTTCACGCCGGTCGAACCACCGAAGCCCTCGCCCAAACGCAGATCGCCAGGATGCTCCGCCTCCCAATCCGCATCGTCGAACGCGACGCGTTGTACACGCGGGCTCTCGAGATAGTGTGCTCCCTGAGGAAGTCGAAGGCTTACGATGCTCTCTACCTGGCCACCGCAGAGCACGAAGCCGCCGAGTTGCTCACAGTGGACGACGGCATGCGCGACGCGGCAGAGCGCCTGGGTATCGCGGTGAGCCTGGTGCGCTAACCCTTGCGGGGCATCGGAGCCGATCTGGGCAGGCTCCCCTATTGCGCCGCCCGCTCATCGCGCCTCGCATCGTCGGCGACGCGCAGGCGGTCCGCGGCGGCGGTTACCAGCCCGGCGCCCTGGTCGCGGCTGAACGATTCGTGGCAGGACTCGCAGACGTAGCTCGAGACGAGCTCAGTCTTACCCATGTCGGCGGCGCTGTCCCAGCGTGGGGTTAAGGCCGCGTGGGGGCACTGCACGTCGACTGCCGACTCGGCGGCGGGCGTGGCTGCGCCCTTGCGTCCGAACAGCTTGTCCAGGAATCCCATTTGCAGAACCTCCTGCCCGCCTCTTTCGGGAGGGCGCCCTCGCTCCCTCCCGTGGACCTCGCGCCCACAGTCTAAGCGCGCTCACCGCGCTTGTCTAGTATCCGCAGGAACGCTCGCCGCTATCAATCGCGGGACGCATGTGGTACGCTGGGGCCAGGTAACAGTTTCGTTCGTTCACCGGCCTCCCCGCGATGGGGAGCTCCGCTCAGATGGTCGGACCTTTGCCAAGTACCAAGGAAAGGAGGCCATCATCGATGAGCTTTCAGGACAGATCACTGACTTGTGTGGACTGTAGCCAATCGTTCACGTTCAGCGCGGACGACCAGCAGTACCACGCTGAGAAGGGCTACACCAACGAGCCCAAGCGTTGCCCGTCCTGCCGACAGAGCCGCCGTTCCAGTAACACTGGCGGCAGCAGCTACGGCAGCGGCGGCGGCGGATACGGCGGTCAGCGCGAAATGCACGATGTCGTCTGCGCTCAGTGCGGCAAGAACACGCAAGTGCCCTTCCGCCCGAGCGGCGACCGGCCCGTTTATTGCAGCGATTGCTTCAGCAAGCAGCCCGCATCAGCGTCTCGGCGCTGGTAACACCGTGAAGCTAAAGCAGGGGCCCGCGAGGGCCCCTGCTTGATTTCGCGGCCAATTCGGCTAGTTACGCCTCGGAATGCTCCCATGGTAGGCCGGCATGGACTGGGGCGTGGATGTGTCCGTTCACTTCCACGTCGGCCTTGGCGTCATTCAGATGAAGGTGGTGATGGTCGTGGGCCGCCAGCTTGACCGGCGGCCGACGGCGATGCGTGTGATCGTGAGCGTGCGCCCCCAGCGTGGCTTCCGCAACCTCATGGCCGACGAGAGTTAGCAACGCTAGTTCGCGCCTTCCGCGAGACCCATCTCGATCGTCCCCTCGACCCCGGCTTCCTCCCTGCCTGACCTGAGTTGCGCAGGCGTCCTGATCGCTCCGAATTGACGGTCCTTTTCGGCCAGCCGAGCCTGTATGATTACGCCCTCGACACCGCGGAGCTCATCGGTCGTCCATTTGTTCATGTTGTGCGTCAAAGTTTCCATTGGCAAGCCCTTCTAACTAGGTTGGCATTCGTTGCGCGCCGCCGCTGATTGTGCGGATGTTAGGCGCGGAGGGAGGCGGTTGCTACGCGGCGTCGCGAAGTCTCTAGCGACACCGACAACCTGAACAGCGGGGCCAAAGCGTTCGCCTCTGGGGCAAGTGTAGCATACGGCCCCTGGTGGGTTGTCGGACCCGAAGCGTTATGCTAACGTTCGCATAACGCTGCCTGGGAACGCTGCGACATAGAAGGAGGAAGTCATGACCCAGCAAGGAACTCCGGTGCGAGCCGCGAACTCTCAGATCAGAGACAAGCTCTACATCAACGGTGACTGGATTGAGCCAGCGGGCTCCGGCACAATCGAGGTCGTCAACCCGGCCACGGAGGAGGTGATTGGGACGGTTCCCGACGGGACTCCTGATGACGTCGATCGAGCGGTGGCAGCCGCCCGGGCTGCCTTCCAGGCCTGGTCTCAGACCTCTGTGGAGGAACGGAGCAAGTGCCTGCAGGCCTTGACGTCCCAGCTACAAGCGCGTTCGGAGGAGCTCGCCACAACGATGTCCACGGAGATGGGCATGCCAGTGACGATGGCGCGCATGATTCAGGCGGGCGCGCCCATCATGACGTTCGCTTCAATGCCGACGATCCTTCAGCAAACGCAATTCGAGGAGCAGATCGGAAACTCGATCATCGTCAAAGAGGCCGTTGGCATCGTCGCTTGCATCACCCCCTGGAACTACCCCTTGCACCAGATCGCAGCGAAGGTGGCACCGGCGCTCGCGGCGGGCTGCACTGTCGTCGTGAAGCCGAGCGAGGTCGCGCCGCTGAACGCGTTCATCCTCGCCGAAGCCGTGCATGCCGCCGGCCTTCCAGCCGGGGTGTTCAACCTTGTGACCGGCTATGGACCGGTCGTGGGCGAGGCGATGGCGTCGCATCCGGATGTAGACATGGTCTCTTTCACGGGATCAACGCGCGCCGGGAAGCGCGTCAGCGAACTCGCCGCACAGACGGTGAAGCGCGTGACGGTGGAGCTCGGTGGGAAGTCGCCGAACGTGATCCTGGACGACGCAGACCTTGAGCGCGCCGTGACCGACGGCGTAACGAAGTGCTACCAGAATTCGGGCCAGACGTGCAGCGCGCTGACGCGTATGCTTGTTCCGCGTGAGCGGCTTGCGGAAGTGGAGCAGATCGCTGCGCAAGCCGCGCAGGCGTTCATAACCGGCGACCCTTTCGCTGCCGAATCGCGGCTTGGTCCAGTCGTCTCGGCGACGCAATTCGATCGTGTGCGCGGGTATATCCAGAAAGGCATTGATGAGGGTGCGAAGGTTGTTACGGGCGGACTCGACCGTGTACAGGACAAGGGGTATTACATCCAGCCGACGGTGTTCTCCGGCGTCAGCAATGACATGACGATCGCGCAGGAAGAAATCTTCGGCCCCGTACTGTCGATCATCCCGTACGATGACGAGGAAGACGCTATTCGCATCGCCAATGACACTGTATACGGCCTCGCAGGGGGTGTCTGGTCCGGTGATCCGGAGAGGGCCAAGCGCGTTGCGCGGCGCCTGCGCACTGGCCAGGTCGAGATCAACGGTGGCAACTTTAACTTGATGGCACCGTTCGGTGGCTACAAGCAGTCTGGCCACGGGCGGGAGCTTGGCAAGTATGGGCTCGCGGAGTACCTCGAGATCAAGTCGCTGCAAACCTAGGCGGCCTGCCGATCTCAAGTTGCCCCTTCAGTTTGGTTATGCTACCGTCCGCATAACGCTATGACCCGCTCGCCTGCAAGCGTCAACGTCCATTCGAAGGTGTGGCTGGAGCGCGACGGCCGCGTTGCCCTCTCCGCCTGGCGCATCGCTTTGCTGGAGGCGGTTGCCGACGCAGGCTCGCTGGCCGCCGCGGCCGCGCGCCTGGACGTCCCTTATCGCACGGCCTGGTACAAATTGCGAGAGATAGAGGGGCAGCTCGGGCTGCGTCTCCTCGACACTTACAGCGGCGGGGCCGATGGCGGTCACACGACTCTAACGCCGGAAGCCGTCGACATCGTCCGCCGCTTTCGCCGCGCCTCGCGGGGCGTGGAGGAGATGGTCCGCGAGCGATTCCAGTCAGAGTTTCCTGAGATCACGCGCTGAAGGAGGATCCGATGCACACACCCGCCCCGAACAATGCGCCCGTTAGGCGACGGTTTGCCACACGCTTTCTCTCCTTGTTCGCGCTGGTCCTGGCGCTGCCTGTGCTGCTGGCGGCCTGCTCCAGCAAAGACGAACTGATCCTGGCGACGACGACGAGCACGCAGGATAGCGGCCTGCTGAACGTACTCGTCCCCATGTTCGAGGACGAGTTCGGATACAAGGTCAAGACGATCGCTGTGGGCTCGGGCGCGGCGCTGAAGTTGGGTGAAGAAGGCGAAGCGGACGTCGTCCTGGCGCACTCGCCGAAGGCCGAAGAGGAGTTCATGGCCGCCGGGAACGGTGAGAGCCGCCAGATCGTGATGCACAACGACTTCATCATCGTGGGGCCTGCGGACGACCCTGCCGGCGTTACAGAGGCTGAGGATGTTGCTGCCGCGCTCGCCCTCATCGCGGACAGCGGCGAGCCGTTCATCAGCCGCGGCGACGAATCGGGCACGCACACGAAGGAGCTGGGTCTGTGGGAGAAGGCGGGGATCGATCCGGCCGGCGAGAGTTGGTACCAAGAGTCGGGGCAGGGGATGGGCGCGACGCTTGGGATCGCGAGCGAGAAGGAGGGCTACACCCTGAGTGACCGGGGCACCTACCTGGCGCAGAAGGGCAGCTATGCTCTGGACCTTCTTCTGGAGGGTGAAGCGGCGCTCTTCAACGTCTACCACGTCATCGTGGTTAGCACAGAGAAACACTCGAAGGTCAACGCCAAGGCCGCCCGGGATTTTGCTGCGTTCATCACGTCCGCGACCACCCAGTCCATCATCCGCGACTTCGGTGTCGACAAGTACGGCGAGCCGCTGTTCATCCCCGAGGCGCTAGTAGAGGGCGGCAGCCCGACGTCGAACCCCTAGGCGACGGCCACGCCGCTGTCTCGACGGCGCACGTGATTATACCGGGCGACTGAGCGAACTCAACGCGTCGCACAGGCGGGACGTGGGCGAGCACGTCGCGTGCGTGTCTCAACGGCGCCAGTACTATAATGCCGACGTGGCGGTCACACTCAAGCGCGATACAGAAGGCGTGGACTGGGACGCGCTGGCGGACCTCTACCACCAGACACTTGGGCCTGACCCGGCGGACCAGCTCGCCCGCACGTGGGCCCGCAGTTACGCTACGGTTCTCGCCTATGAAGGCGAGACGCTGGTTGGCGCGGCGCGTGCCATCTCCGACAGCGAGCGCGAGGCGCTGATCGTCGGTGTGGCGGTCCTCCCGGAGTACCAGCGACGGGGCATCGGCAGCGTGATGATGCGCGACCTTACGGAGCGCCTTCAGCCTTGCGCGATCATCCTGACTTCTGCCGAGGACGAGAACGTCGAGTTCTACCGGCGTCTGGGCTTCCGCAGCCATAAGCGCGCAATGGTGCTGGGTTACAGCCCCGATGCTCTCGCTGATGAGGAGCTAGGATCCGGGAGCTAGTATCCAGGCCGTATTCGCGGTCAGGCGAAAGGCGCGCTCGGCGAGCTGCGGGGCCTCCACGCGCCGGGCGAAAGCCTCGAGCTCTTTGGGTGGTCCCGTCCAGCGTAGCTCCTCGACGGAGTCGAAGAGGCGATCCTCTGTGCGCAGCGTGGCGAGGTCGCGGAAGAGGAAGGCCAGGTCGCGCTGCTCCGCGAACGTCTCGGAAAGGCGCTCTGCTCCGCGGACGTCGACGTCCCAGTCGGCACAATCTGGCGGCATCGCTTCGAATTGCTGCCAGCGAGCGAGGACGGCGGCGGCGGAGCGGGCGCCCCAGCCCGGCAGGCCCGGGTAACCGTCGGCGCTGTCGCCAACGAGCGCCAGGTAATCGGGTATGGAAGCCGGCCGGACGCCGAACTTGGTGACGATCCCGGCTTCGTCCATGATCTTGTGCTTGCGCCGGTCGAGTTGGACCACGCGCTCGCCCCTAACGCACTGAGCGAGGTCCTTGTCGGGCGTGCATATGAAGACGCGCTCTACAGCCTGAGATTCAATTGCCTGGGCCGCGGCCGCGCCGAGGGCGTCGTCGGCCTCTAGCTCGATCATCGGCCAGACGACCACGCCCATGGCGGCCAGGCCCTCTTCCAGGAGCGGGAACTGCTCCCACAGCGGCGGGTCGATGCCGGCGCCCGTTTTGTAGCCGGGCCAGAGGTCGTTGCGGAACGACTCGATGACGTGGTCCGTCGCCACCCCGATGTGGCTTACGCCAGACTCTAGCATCCCGAGGACGGAACCGAGGACGCCGCGCGTCGCGGCCACCTCGCGACCAGCGCGGGTCACGTGAGACGGCAGCGCGAAGTAGTGCCGGAACAGTTCGTACGTGCCGTCGAGCAGGTAAACGTCCACGCCGGTAGTGTACCCGACCGTCGTTGTTCCGAATGCCCTGGAGTTCAGGGTTCGTTAGCGCCGGCTTCTGGCGCCTATTCGGCACGCATCCGCCAACACCACATGGAGTAGTCTATCTCGCCCGGGCTGCTGCCCAGTTCGCTCAAGATCATCGCTGCCTCGCCCCGGTGCGGCATCGCGTGTGAGCCAACGCTCAGCATCACCTGCCATAGCGGTCGCTGCCACTGGCGCCATTCCCCGTCCTGGGGGTCGATGAGGGAGGCCACGTCATCAAGGTGCGCATCGGTGAGCGTGCCGACGAACGCAAGCAATCGCTCGTGCGCGTCCCTGTACGACTGGCTTATCGCGGGCACCACCCGTCCCGGTTCGACGCGGGCGATGGGTGGCGTCTCCCCAGTCCACTTAATCAGCCAGCTCACGTGCGAGGCCAGGATGTGGAGCAGGATCCCGTGGACAGAGCCGAATGCCACTGATCGCTCGCGCGCCAACTCTTCCTCACTGACCTGTGCTGCCGCTTCCAGGAGCCTACTGTTGGCCCACTCGTTGTATTCGAACAGAGAGCGCACCATCTCCAGCTTGCTCATCGTCTGGCACCTCCTTTGCTGTCATCATAACGGAGGGTGACTTGCCGGGAAATCGACGGGCGACAGATTTGACGACGCGTCTTGACCTTCTCCGCATTGTGTTACAATAGCCGCCGGTAATAGAGTTTCGTTCCCTCCCCGCTGACCCTGGTACCCAGTCGTCTCGGCTCAGATGGTCGGACCTTTGCCAAATACGAAGGAAAGGAGATCATCATGAGCTACCAGGAAAGGACACTGACCTGTCAGGATTGCGGTCAGTCGTTCAGCTTCAGCGCTGAGGACCAGCAGTACCACGCTGAGAAGGGCTACACCAACGAGCCCAAGCGCTGCCCCGACTGCCGTGCCTCCCGCCGGAACACCGGTGGATACGGCGGCGGCGGTGGGCGTGGCGGTGGCGGCGGCGGCGGCTACAGCCGTGGTCCGCGCGAAATGCATGACGCAGTTTGCGCGCAGTGCGGCAAGGAAACGCAGGTGCCGTTCCGCCCCAGCGGCGACCGGCCGGTCTACTGCAGCGATTGCTTCAGCAAGCAGCCATCATCGCCGCGGCGCTTCTAGGCGAGAGTCAGTAAGCACGAAGGAACGGGGGCCCATATGGGCCCCCGTTTGTTCGCCCGCCAGCGACGGGCGAAAGAGGGTAGGTGAACCCCCCTGCGGCGCGGGAGTGGCAGTAGGAGACTCCGACCGGCCGCGTGCTGGAGTGGAAGTAGGAGGCCGACGGGCTGCGGTGCTGGAGCGGAAGTAGGAGACGCCAACGGGCTGCGGTGCTGGAGTGGAAATGGGAGACGCCAACGGGCTGCGGTGCTTGAGTGGAAATGGGAGACGCCCAAGGGATGTAGTGCTGGGGTGGGAATGGGACGCCGATGGCCGCAGTGCTGGAGTGGAAATGGGAGACGCAACGGCTGCGGTGCTGGGGTGGAAATAGAGACGCCGACGGGATGTAGCGCTGGGTGCTAGCGTGCTGCCGTTAGCGCCTTCTGGGTCCTCCGGGGCGCCCTCCCTTACCACTCTCTAGGACGATATCCATCGATCGTCCGTTTAGTTGCTTACCGCGCAGTGATTCCATGGCCGCGCGCGCTGACTCAGCATCCGCCATCTCGATGTAACCGAACCCCTTGGGCCGGCCACGGCGGTCGGCCGCCACCTTGGCGGAAGTTACTTTGCCGAATGGTGAGAACGCGGACTGAAGCTCCGCCTCCGTCGTATCGTGCGCCAGGTTGCCAATGTAGAGGCGGCTCAAAGGGCCGCGCCCAATCCCTCGAATCCTCGCTTCCGCTGACTAGTTGTCACGAATATATCCCTTCTACTTCCGCTCAGGCGGCTATCTTCCCCGCTCCGGCAGCGCCGTCCGTGGCGTGGGGGACCGACGCATCGGAGGCTCATGCTCAGTGTATCATCCCTCGCAACGCAGCTCCCTGTTATACTCGCCGGGTGACCACCGTCCGTACGGAGGACCGAGATCAGGGTGTCCGCATTTTGACTCTCGATCGCCCGCCTGCCAATGCCATCACACCTGAGCTGCTCGGCGATCTCGCCGAAGCTCTCGAACAGGCTGGGGCTGACGACGCGGTACGAGCCGTTGTGCTGGCGGGCGCGGGGCGCTTCTTCAGCGGCGGTCTTGACCTGCGCGGCGGTATCGATTTTCAGGCAGCGGCCGCGACCGGTGGGGGCGATCCCTTCGTCGCTCTGCGCGATGCGCTGCTTAGTCTGCTAGCGTTCCCCAAGCCGACGGTCGCTATGCTAGGCGGACACGCCATCGCCGGGGGCCTCATCCTCTTGCTCGCCTGCGACAATCGTCTCGGGCTTGACGCAGACTACCGTATCGGCCTGAACGAGGTCGCGATCGGCGCTTCGTTCCCACGATCCGCTTTCGAGATCGTCCGCCTCCGGCTCACTCACCAGCAGGCGAACGAGCTCCTCCTGGGCGCGGCCCTCTACCCATCGTCTCAAGGCGTCCGGCTTGGAGTCGTCGAAGAGCTTCTCGCGGCTGATACGTTCGAGGAGACTGTGATGCGCCGGGCGGCTCGCCTCGGTTCGTTCCCGCGTGAGGCGTATGCTCACACGAAGGCGGCGCTTGTCGCCGACGCGATCGCCCGCATCGAGTCTGAGCCGGTGGATGAGGCGGTGCGGGGCATGATGGTCTGGATGACCCCAGAGAGCGTGGCTGCGCGTGCTGCCCAGGCGCAGAAGCTGGCTTCGAACTAGGCGCCGGAGCGTAACTCCAGCATGGACTCGGTCACTCTTGCCGAGATGCTCAGACGGGACCACGAGGAGTGGGCGGCGCTCGTCGCCGTCCTCGATGCCCGGCCGACCGGAGCCGTGCACGATCCCGAATCGCCTTCATGGCAGGCGCGGGACGTCTACTCTCATTTCACTCGCTGGATCCACCGCTCCACCGACGAGCTTGAGGCGCGCGCCGATGGTCGCACACTCGCACGACTCGAAGGGAGCGACGACGAGATCAACGCTCGTTGGCAGGGAGAAGACGCACGCCTGACGCTGGATGAAGCGCGCAGCCGGGCCCAGGCCGCATTCGACCGACGCGTTGCGGTAGTACGAGCGGTGGCGAAAGACCGCTGGCACGACGGTCTCGCAGCGATCGTGTACGCCGACGGCTACGAGCACATTGCAGCGCACCGGCGCTATATCGAGGCCGCTGGCGGCATTCCTTGATGGCTACGGCGCTACCGCCAACGTGACGACCCCGGCGACGATCAGCGCCGACGCCCAGATCCGCCACGCCCCGAAGCCTTCGCCAAGCATCACGACGCCGAGTATCGCCCCGAACACGATCCCGACCTCGCGCGTAGGGGCGATGTAGCTGACGCGGCTGGTCTCGAGCGCCGCCAGGATCAGGAGGTAGGCCATCTGGATGAACACCCCAGCCGCGACGATAGTCCAGGCGCGTTCACGCCATTCGTGGCGCACGTTTCCGCTGCCGTTGCGGAGGGCTACGCTTGTCGTGATCACGGCGTGTCCCATCATGGCGAACTGGTTGAGCACAATCGGCGACAGCTCCTCCAGCGCGTTCTTGTCCCACAGCGAGTAGGTGGCGATCAGCGCTCCCGTGAGCAAGGCGATACGTCCGGCCGGGCGGCCCAGCGCACGTATGGGAGCGGCTAGGTCGCGTATGGCATGCGGCTCCAAGTGCAGCGCGTACACGCCTCCGGCGATCAACAGGATCCCGACGATGGCGAAGGAAGATATGCTCTCGCCCAGGAGGATGACTGCTGCCACCGGTATCAACGCAAGCCCGACGCCTCGCGACACCGGATAGACCGAGGACAGGTCCCCAAGCTGATACCCTCGCGCCAGAGTTAGGCCGTACACGCCGTGAAGACAGATCGTGACGAATCCCAGCGCGATGCCCGACCAGCCGATACCCTTCGTCGCGATGACAATGATTGCCGGACCGAGGAGGGTTCCAGCGCCGATCGTGCCCGCCAGCCCGAGAAAGGCGATCTTGTGCTCGCTGCGTTTGAGCAGAAAGTTCCAGGATGCGTGGCAGAGGGCGGACGCGAGGACGAGGCCCAGCGCCGCGATCGTCATATCGCTCGTTCGTAGCGGATACGGTGGTTAGCGGTCGCGAGCTCGCGCACGACTCCACCACTCGGTTGCACCCCAGACACAGACTGCTGCCGCCGCTCCAACGAGCGCCAGGGCGATAGCCCAGTCGGGCCGTCCGCTATCCTTTGATGCTGGGAGCGGTGGAGGGGGTTCTCGTTCGGGTTTGACGTTGGAAAGCACGCCGGTTGCCGGCGGGAGTTCGGGCGCGTCTCCCGCAGAACCTGCGCGAACGTGAGGGGGCGGCGTTGGACCAATGTCCGTTGGGGGACGGCCGTTGCCCGCCGTCGGGTCCGGGTGGCCGGGATTTGGCTGGGGAGAGGTGGCGGCGAAGGTTACCGCGTCGAAGTAGGCGAGAGCCGTTGCTGAAGATGGGCGGAACATCAACCGAACCTTTGCGCTGGATGTATCGGCGGGCGCCTGAATCGCACCCGTGGCCAGTGGGCGGAACGAACTGCCGCCGAGAGACGGGGCGGAGTCTGCGCTCTCCAGCGCGCTCCCGGAGCCATCGGCGCTCGTGTACCAGGACACGCGCGCGAAAACTTCGCCACTGCCCTCGCTGGTGAGCGCGCTCGCTGTCGCTTCGTAGAACACGCCAGGCGTGACGGCGACGGTCTGGTAGATCCATTTCGTCGATGTAGTGCTCGACGAAAGTACGGCGGAGTGGTTGCCCTTGTATCTCGGCGATGATGCGACTCGCATTTCACCCCCTTGCTTGCGCCAACCGTACGGGGTGCCGTCGCTTCGTGCAACTTCGAACCCGCCGTTGACCAGCGTATTGAAGACGCTTGGTTCCTCGCCTGGGACCGGCGTCGGAGTGACGTCTGGTTGTGGCGAAGGTGTGGGCGAGCTGGGTGATGGCGGCGAAGTCGGTTTCGGGGTAGCCGAGGGTGTTGGCGGAGGTGGGGTTATTTCCGGGATCGGCACGGTTGCAGGGCCTTCGAAGTAGAAGTCGTCGAACCGCACACTGAACGGGACCGTGAATGGAAGGACTCTGATGCCCAGTCGAGCTGATGCTGCTCCGACGGGAGATACAGTCGATCCTGTCTCAAGGGCGCGATAAGCGGGGTCCTCACCCGTGAGGTGTGTCGAGTCGGTGGGCCCAATCAGGTTCCCACCGTCATCAAACCAGGTGATGCGAAGGTAGATTAACCTGACGTTAGGATCATCCGACCGTAGCCAGCCGCCGAACCGGTACGCCTGCGCCGGCGAGACCGGCGCCCACTGGTACACCTCGTGCTCCGGCAGGGCGTGGCTCATCAGTCGACCGGCGAAGTCCCCCGCGTGAAGAGGCGCGCCCATCGCTTCCAGCTGGCGATGGCTGGCGATCCAACTGCTGGTGCCCGCTTCGAACCCCCCGTTAGCCAGGGAATCCTCACCGGCGACGTCTCGAGAATCGAAGACGCCGAGGGTGGCGATAGCGAGCACGACGCTGAGGGCGATTCGTATCATTGGGCGGGCGACCTGGGGCGTTGACGGCTATTCTACCCAAAGCGGGCCGTTTTTGAAAGTGCGAGGTTTAAGCGCATATAATCGAACTGATGAGTGACGCGGCGAGTTCATCGGCAGCGACGACCTCGTCACCGTCGAGTACGAGCAAGATCCCTATGGTCATTGCGGTGGATGGATCAGCCGCATCGGGCAAAAGCAGCGTCGGACGCAAGCTGGCTGAGCGCCTGGGCTACCCATTTCTCGACACGGGTGTTATGTATCGGGCCGTCACGGTGGTGGCGCTCCAGCGAAGGCTCGACATTAACGACGAAGCGGCGCTCGGCGCTCTGGCCTCCACGGCGCGTCTCGACGTCGGACCGCCGTCCGCGGGGTCGGGGGAGACGTGCGCGATCTCTGTGAACGGTCAGGACGTGACGTCGATGTTGCGACTGCCTGAAGTGGAAGATGCAGTATCTCTCGTGTCCAGGGTAGCGGGTGTGCGCGAAGCTCTAGTCAGGCTCCAGCGCGAGATCGCCGGGAGGCAGGCGATGGTCATGGCGGGCCGGGATATCGGCACTGTCGTTCTGCCCGACGCAGACATCAAGATATATCTTGACGCTTCGCTGGACGAGAGGGCGCGTCGGCGGCACCAGGAATTCGCCGGCGCCGGGCGCAACGTTACGAAGTCGCTGGTGCTCGATGATCTGCGCCGCCGTGATCAGATCGACAGTGAACGAGATTTGTCTCCGCTGAGGCCCGCGGATGACGCCGTGATAATCGTCACGGACGGGCTGAGCCAGGATGACGTATTTCGCAGGGTCCTGGCGCTCGTGGGTGGGGAGGAATGAAGAGCTTTCTACAGACTGCGTTCTACTGGCTGAACGCTCGAACGTGGACCTGGCTGGCCCTGAGGATCGTTACGAGCCGTGATATCCAAGGAGTCGAGAACATCCCTCGGAGCGGCCCGCTGATCGTCACTAGTAATCACTTCAGCGTTGGCGACCCACCGATTCTCACAGGAGTCTTTCCGCGCCGAATTGTGTGGATGGCGAAGCAGGAGCTGTTCGATATTCCGATCTTTGGCCTGCTGTACTACATGGCCGGCTTCATCCCCGTCCGGCGATTCGAGGGCGACCTGCGTGCGCTGAGGCGATCGCAGGACGTTTTGCGCCGCTCGATGGTGCTGGGGATGTTCCCTGAGGGGACTCGGAGCGGCGGGCGGCTTGGCGCCGGCGAGCCGGGCTCCGCGCTGGTGGCGATGCGGACCGGTTCGCCAATTCTGCCCGTCGCCATCTGGGGCACCGAGCACGCCAGGCTTCCGCGGGATCTCTTCCGCCGGACGCGGGTCAGCATCAGATACGGAAAACCGTTCAAGCTTCCGCAGGGCCGCAAGGTGACCAAGGCCGAAGTTGCCAGCGGTACGGCCGAGATCATGCGGCGCATCGGCGAACTGCTCCCTCCTCGTTATGTCGACTCGGAGGACGGGAGCCAGTCGGATCACCAAACTGCCGCCGCCGAAGGTCGGAGTTAGGCGTTTGCGAGTCATCCTCGCCCAACCGAGAGGGTTCTGCGCCGGCGTGGAGCGGGCGATTGAGGTCGTCGAGGAGTCGCTACTCAAGATCGATTCGCCGGTCTATGTGCGCCATGAGATCGTCCACAACCAGCGAGTGGTTGACGACCTGCGAGCGAAGGGCGCGACGTTCGTGGAAGAGGTCGATCAGATTCCCGAGGGCGCGACAGTGATCTTCTCCGCCCACGGCGTCTCCAAAGATGTCCAGAGTCAGGCTGGGGCCCGCGGGCTGAACGCTGTAGACGCGACCTGTCCCCTAGTTACGAAGGTGCACAGGCAGGTCGCGCGCTGGCATCGGCTTGGTTACGAGGTGCTCCTGATCGGTCACGAGGGGCACCCCGAGGTTGAGGGTACGATGGGGCAACTGCCGGGCCGGATCCAACTGATCGAGAGTGTTGGAGATGCCGATCAAATAGAGGTACGGGACCCGCACCGGCTTGCCTACGTGACCCAGACGACGCTATCTCTCGACGATACGAAAGGGATTATCGCGACGCTGAAACGCCGGTTTCCTGATCTGGCCGAGCCGCCGACGGACGACATCTGCTATGCAACTCAGAATAGACAGGTCGCGATCAAGAGATTGGCGGAGATCTGCGACCTCGTCATCGTCGTTGGCGCGGCCAACTCGTCCAACTCCAATCGCCTCGTGGAGGTTGCTGAGTCATATGGGATCGGTGCTCGCAGGGTGGCGTCCGTGGCCGAACTGCGCGACGAATGGTTCGAAGGAGCCGCGACCGTTGGAGTGAGTTCGGGCGCGTCGGTTCCTGAGAGGCTGGTAACTGAGGTTATAGACCACTTGAAATCGCGCTTTGGCGCCGAAGTTGAGGAAGAGGACGACGCATACCGCGAGGACGTGAATTTTCCCCTACCTCAGGCGTTGCGCGCCTTGCCGAGGATTCGCTGAACACTGCGTAACCGAACCCGGATGAGCGACGTTGTAGTAGCGTGATAGAAATAGCTTCGGTGCTCCGGTAGAGAGGCGAAGTCTATGTGCGGGATCATCGGTTACGTCGGTGAGCGCGAGGCGGCTCCGGTCCTTCTCGACGGCCTGGCGAAGCTGGAATATCGCGGTTACGACAGCGTCGGAATCGCCGTGCTACACCAGAACGGTGGACTCAGTATCCACAAGCGTGCCGGCAAATTGGGCGGCCTCGCTTCGATGCTTTCGGAGAACTGGCCGCGGGGCCGCCAGGGCATCGGGCACACCCGCTGGGCGACGCATGGCAAGCCAAGCGAGGCGAACGCTCACCCGCACACGGATTGCAGCGGCGATATCGTGGTGATCCACAACGGCATCGTTGAGAACCACCAAGAGTTGAGAAACGGCCTCATCGCGTCGGGACACAAGTTCGCATCCGAGACCGACACCGAAGTCTTACCACACCTAATCGAGCACTACTTGCAGGCTGGATCGTCGCTGGAAAAGGCACTCGAGCTCACTATCAAGGATATTGCGGGAGCGCATGCGATCCTGACGATGAGCACGTCCGCGCCGGGGACGGTGGTTGCCGCCAGAGTGGGCAATGCGGGCGGAGTCGTAATTGGCTATGGCCACGGGGAGAACTACCTTGCAAGTGACCTGCCGGCGCTGTTGCCTCACACGCGGCGTGTTGTGTTTCTGGATCACGGCGAGATAGCGACGGTGACGGCCACCAGCGTCACCTATAGCCGCGACGGACGAGGCGTTGAGCACAACCCGGAGAGTGTACCTTACGACCCGGTTTCGGCTGCCAAGGGCAGCTACAAGCACTTCATGCAGAAAGAGATAGCGGAGCAGTCGGAGGCGATCCTCGACACGCTGCGCGGGCGGGCATTGTTCGCAGAAGCCGAAGTGGCGTTGGACGAGATTCACCTGAGCGCTGAGCAAATCGCCAAGATCAGGCGAGTTGTGTTGGTGGGAATGGGCACAAGCCTTCACGCCGCGATGGTGGGCCGGCACTATATGGAACGTATCGCCGGGCTGCCCGCCGAGTTCGAGAACGCGTCGGAACTTCGCTACCGGCAACCAATCATGGGGCCGGAGACGCTGGTGGTATCGGTAAGTCAGTCCGGCGAGACTGTCGATACGCTTGCGGCTATGGAAGAAGCGCGGGAGAAAGGCTGTCCCCAGATCACGATATGTAACGTGGTCGGCAGTCAGTCTGTCCGGGTGGCGGACGGGGTCGTCTACACACGCTGCGGTCTGGAGATCGGCGTGGCGAGCACAAAGACGTACGTTGCGGCGATCGCCGCGCTGTACATGCTCGCCTGTTATCTCGGACAGGCGCGGGGGCTGATTGACCGCGAGCGAATGGCTGGATTGCTTGACCCTCTGGCCAGGTTGCCGAATCTAGCCGGCGAAGTGGCCAGTAGAAGTATCGAGTACGAGCGGCTGGCGAAGCAGTTCTACCGCTTCAGCCATTTCCTATTCCTGGGCCGCGGGCTCCAGTATCCCGTAGCGATGGAAGGCGCCCTGAAGCTCAAAGAGGTGAGCTACATCCACGCCGAGGGTTACCCGGCCGGCGAAATGAAGCACGGACCGATCGCCCTGATCGACCGGGAAATGCCCGTTATAGCGATAGTTCAACGGGATGAGCTTCGTGACAAGATGATGAGCAACATTGAGCAGGTGAAGGCTCGCGAAGGGACTGTGATCGCGATTGGCAATGAGGGCGACGAGGAGCTACGTTCCAAGGCCGATCACGTAGTCTACGTGCCCGAGGTGTCGCCGCTGCTATCGCCGGTGCTGACCTCGATACCCTTGCAACTGTTCGCCTACCACGTCGCAGTGCAACGAGGGTGCGATGTGGACCAGCCACGGAACCTCGCGAAGACTGTTACGGTAGAATAGCGTTCGTGAAGTCAGTTGCCTGGTTCCAGGAGGTCGGCAAGGCGGACACCGATCTTGTGGGAGGGAAAGGCGCCAACCTGGGCGAGTTGGCGGGTGTAGGGTTGCCTGTACCACCGGGTTTCATCGTGACGGCCGAGACCTACTTCCGTTTCGTTCAGGATTCGGGGTTGAGTGCTGCGATTTCGAGCCTTCTTTCCGATTGCGACGTTGCGGCTCCATCACTGCTCGCACAGACGTCGATGAAGATCAAGGAGAAGATCGGCAGCGTGCCAATGCCCGCGTCCCTGGTTTCCGAGATAGAGGCGGCATACACCCGGCTAGGCGGAGGGCACGTCGCAGTGCGCAGCTCAGCGACAGCGGAGGACCTGGCGGAGGCGTCCTTTGCCGGGCAGCAGAGCACCTATTTGAACTTATCGGGCCCGGCCGTCGTCAGCGGGGTTCAGGAATGTTGGGCCTCGCTTTTTGAACCGCAAGCTATCGCCTACCGTGCTCAGAGGGGATATAAGCACCTTGACGTCGGCATCGCTGTGGTGGTCCAGCGCATGGTGCAATCTGAACGTTCCGGCGTGATGTTCACGGTGCATCCGGTGACGGGCGATCGGAACAAGATCGTCATCGAGGCAGCCTATGGCCTTGGCGAGGCGGTAGTTTCGGGGGAGGTGACTCCTGATTGCTACATCGTCGACAAGCCGTCACTGCAGATAGACGAGAGGGCGGTATCGCCGCAGGACCGTGAGCTGGTTCGTAACGAGCTCACTGCAGGCGATTCCGAACCGAATGTGTGGGCGAACGTGGCGGTTGGACGAAGTCAGCTCCAGAAGCTAGCGGACGAGCAGATCATCGCCCTCGCGCGCATCGGCAGCCGCGTGGAATCACATTACGGTGCTCCCCAGGACATCGAATGGGCCCATGAAGGTTCCGAGTTCTACGTGGTCCAATCGCGGCCGGTGACGACGGCCTAGGGAGCGGCATTGGATCTCACAATCGTGCGCCGGCGCCTCGACGAACGTGAGCGCTCCCTCTCGCCCAAGGCAGCTAAGAGCTGCGAGAGCAGAGGGCGCGAGACGTCCGAAGAGCCGTCTCCCGTCCGCACGGAATTCCAGCGTGACCGCGACAGGATCGTACACTGCAAGGCCTTTCGCCGGCTCAAGCACAAGACTCAGGTGTTCATCGCGCCTGTAGGCGATCACTTCGTAACCCGCCTCACGCACACGCTGGAAGTAGCCCAGGTCGCTCGAACGATCGCTCGCGGCCTGAACCTGAACGAAGACCTGGCCGAAGCGATTGCTCTGGGTCATGACATCGGTCATCCCCCTTTTGGGCACGCCGGCGAGCAGGCCCTGGCGGACCTGCTGCCTGAGGGCTTTCGCCACGCGGAGCAGAGCCTACGTGTAGTTGAGAAGCTGGAGCGCTTGAATCTGACCTGGGAAACGAGAGACGGAATCGTGAACAGTTCTAAAGTGCGCGAGGATATTTTCGCCGATGCCTGGGGAATCCCAGCAACTCTCGAAGGTCAGATTGTGAAGATCGCGGACGCTGTCGCCTACATCAACCACGACATTGGTGACTCCCTGCGGGCGGGCGTGATCAGCGAAAGAGAACTTCCTGCGGAGGTCGTCGCAACGTTGGGGGAGAGCCATTCCGAGCGCATCAACACTCTCGTCTGCGACATCATCGAGTTTTCCTGGGCAGCCACGGGCGATCGTCCGGCGGATCAGTCGGCGTCGGGAAACCTTAGTATCGGCATGAGCGAACCTGTGATGGCGGCGGCCAATGCTCTGCGTGAGTTCATGTTTCAGCGGGTGTATCTGTGGGAAGGGCGGCTTGAGGAGACGGAGCAAGCGAAAAGAGTGGTAACCGCCCTGTATGACTACTACGTGCATCACTCCGATGAGATTCAGAGCGATTTCGTGATTGACACGGATCCACCGTGGAGACGAGCGGCGGATTATGTCGCCGGAATGACGGACCGCTTCGCGCTGGAGGCCGCGCGCACCCTCAGCGCCGGAGTTTGGTGATGCCTTCCGTACGATCCGCGGCGACAGGTTCAAAACATTCTTTCTAAAATCTCCCATTCGTCGAAACTTTTCACACGCCAAGTTGTTCTATAATATGGGAGCACGTCAGTGTGTTATTCCCGCCCTCGCGCTTCCTCATCCGGCATTGACCGCGGCGTGGTCGCCACTAACAACCCACTCCCCATCTGAGCTATCTTCCCATGAATGAGATTGAAGAGATCAAGTCGCGAATCGACATCGCCGATTTCATAGGTCAGTATGTGCCGCTGCAGAAGGCGGGCCGAAGCTTCAAGGCGCCCTGTCCGTTCCACAGCGAGCGCACGCCCTCGTTCATAGTCACTCCGGACCGTCAGAGCTGGCACTGTTTCGGGGCCTGCGGGACCGGGGGCGATGTGATCAGTTTTGTGATGAGGAACGACGGTCTCGAGTTCCCTGACGCTTTGAAGCTACTGGCCGAACGAACCGGAGTGAAGCTTCGCGAACGGCGGGTTTCTGAAGAAGACGACCGCCGCCGGGCCCGGCTCGTGGCTGCCAACGAAGCCGCAGCCGACTGGTTCAGCTGTCTGCTCGTCGAGCCTGGCGGGCGTGCGGCGCTCGAGTACCTTGAGCGTCGCGGCATAGATTCGGCTGCGGCGAAGACATTCCGTCTGGGGTACTCGCCGCCGGAATGGCACGGCCTGCAGGAACGCCTGAGCAACAGCTTCAGCGACCAGGAGTTGCTGGACGCCGGCCTTCTGGTAAAGGGCGACTCCAGTACTCACGACCGGTTTCGGGGACGGCTCATGTTCGCGATCGCTGACGCCAAGGGGCGTGTGGTGGGCTTCGGAGCGAGGGCGCTGGACGACAGTCAACCCAAGTACCTCAATACCCAGCAGACCGCTCTTTTCGACAAAGGTGGACTTCTCTACATGCTGAACGCGTCCCAGGAGAGCATTCGCAACGGCGGCCAGGCGGTTATCGTTGAGGGTTACATGGATGCCATTGCGGCGCACCAGCACGGCTTCAACAATGTAGTGGCGCAGATGGGCACAGCGCTTACGGAGCGGCAGGTCCGCTTGGCCAAGAAGCTGGCGCCGGTTGTAGTGCTGGCCCTGGACGCTGACGCTGCCGGAATTGAGGCGGCCGCCCGTGGATACGACGTCGTGCAGCAGACCGCCTCTCAAGCGGCTGCGGGTGTGGTTGCCGCTGTCGACTGGCGTGGTTTAGTGAGTTACCAGCAGACGGCTGCTGTTGAACTACGTATCGCGACGCTTCCAGCGGGAAGGGACCCGGACGATGTCATACGAGCCGACCCGGAGGCCTGGCGTTCCCTCATTGAAAAAGCGAGCCCCGTACTGGACTACCGGCTACAGACCGCGGCTTCGCGAGTCGATCTGACTTCACCGCTAGGACGTTCGGCTTTGGCCGGCGAATTTTTGCCGCTGTTGGCGCCCGTATCGGACCCTATCGTGCGCGCGACGTACCTCCAGAAGGTTTCACGGTTGACTGGCACCAGCGAACGCGACTTAAGCGTGCTGCTTTCGCAGTCCCGCTCCAGACGGACCACCACGCGCGAACAGGTGCAGCCCCTTGCTGCCGCGGGGCGCGTGCGTGATGTCCGACGCGAAGAGTTCGTACTGTCACTCCTGCTCCGCTTCTCCACTTTGAGGGCCGAAGGCCTGGAATTCAGTGAAGACTTACTCTGGAGGAGCGAGAATCGGGAACTGCTGTCAGCCTGGAAAGCCTCTCCTGATGTCGGAGATATGAGTGACGGCCTCGTGGAGGAACTGAGGCTTCATCTTGAGTGTGTAATGAATCAGGCGGTCCCTTCGTTCAATGATAAAGAAGCGCTCTTAGCGTTGGTAGATTGTCGGACACGTCTGGAAACACGAAACGTCGAGATGGAGAAACAAACCACGGGTGCGTTGCTCGCGGCTCAGGAAGAGGAGATCGGTGCGACGGCGCTGGTGGAGGCGACGCCTGGGGACGTACCGGGCGGCGCGCTGGCCCGCGATATGGAAGCTGGGTTGAAGTTGCATAACAAAGAGAGGAGTCACGGTCCAAATGCCGTTGAGTCAGGTGCTCATGGTTAGTCAGTTTGACGACGAGGGTCGGTTCCAGCGCCAGGAGAGGCGTAATCGCCTGGCCGACGATCTCCTGGAAGATATCGTCGACGATCCGGATCAGGAGATGGACGAGTCGTCCGATGAGACGCCGCGACCATCGATGCGTGGCGGCGAATCCGGCGACGACGACGACGCCTCGCCCATAAGCCGAATGACCAGCCGCTCTCCCATAGAGATGGAGGAGTGGGGGGAAGCGCCTGACAAACTGGACGAAGCTGAACCAGGCATCGTCGATATCGACCTGGAGGAAGGAATTGACGATCCCGTCCGCATGTATCTGCGGGAGATCGGCAAGGTCAGGCTGCTCACTGCGGATGATGAGAAACGCCTCGCGCGGTCGATGGAAGATGGCGACTATATCCATCGAATCGAACAGGGTCACTTCGAGCGAGTCGGGCGCAATGCCAGAGGGGTAGACATCGCAGCGCAGTTGGCTGCCGATCTGCAGGCCCTGCAGAAGCCGATAGACGTTATCGCCAGGGCATCCGGTCTCGCGAAGGTACCAGTGGCAGAGCTCATCGTTAACGAGGAATTTCGAAAGGTTGTCGACGCTGAGCTCGATCATGAGATGGCGGCCAAACTTTCCTCCTCATTGAAACTGGAGGAACAAGAGGCTGATCATCTCCTGGTGCGCATATCGGTGGTTACGCATCTCCTCGCCCAGGAGATGATCTCAGGTGTGGCGGTCGTGACCGACTCTGAAAAGAATCGGTTGGCATCTGGTGATGAGCTGGCAGAATTGCTGGCGCCGTACGAAGATCAGGCGCGGCGGTACTTCCAGCGGCTAAAGGACGAGAGCTTCCAGGCGGAGAAGCGCCTCACCGAGGCGAACTTGCGGCTGGTTGTCAGCGTCGCCAAGAAGTACATCGGTCGCGGAATGTCTCTACTTGACTTGATTCAGGAAGGCAATATTGGTCTGATTCGCGCGGTTGAGAAGTTCGACTACCGCAAGGGTTACAAGTTCAGCACCTACGCAACGTGGTGGATTCGCCAGGCGATCACGCGCGCGATCGCCGACCAGGCGAGGACTATCCGCATCCCGGTCCACATGGTGGAGACGATAAACAAACTCGTCCGAATCAGCCGGCGATTGGTTCAGGAATACGGCCGCGAGCCCTCGAGCGACGAGATCGGCAGGGGCATGGAGATCATGCCGGACAAGGTCAGGGAGATCATCAAGGTCTCGCAGGAGCCGGTTTCGTTAGAGACCCCGATCGGTGAGGAAGAGGATTCCCACCTGGGTGACTTCATCGAGGACCAGGGCACGATGGCGCCTTCAGAAGCCGCATCCCACCAACTTCTGAAGGAGCAGGTGCAAGAGGTTGTTGCCTCGCTGACTCCCCGTGAACAGAAAGTCCTGATCCTCCGTTTCGGACTGGAAGACGGCCGAAGCCGCACACTGGAGGAGGTCGGGCGCGAGTTCAACGTGACCCGCGAACGCATCCGCCAGATAGAGGCCAAGGCGCTGCGGAAGTTGCGGCACCCGAGCCGCAGTAAGAAGCTGAAAGACTACCTCGAGTAGTACCGGCGGCTAATCGCCGTCCTCAAATGTACGCACGTAGGGAACGTCCTTTGATTTCTTGTACGGAAGCGACTCCCAGAAGGTGACGCCCATCTCCTGCTTCGTGGCCGCCAGCGCGTAGATCCGTCGCGCGCCCCTAGCCCGGAGGCGGCTCTCTATGTCGGCCGTCAACCTGCGCGCGAGCCCTCGACGGCGAAAATCGGGATGAACCGCCAGCCGGTAGATGTGGCCGCGCCAGTTGTCCCATCCGCCGATGATCGAGCCGACCAGCCGCCCTTCCGACTCGGCGACCAGGAACAAGTCCGGCGCCGTCTCGGTGAGCATTAGGAGATGCTCCGGAGTGTCGGTGATGGACGGGCCGGAGCGCGTTTCAACCCAGAGCGCCAGGATGGCGTCGATCTCCTCTGCGCGCGCCTCACGGATAGTTGCGTCAATCATTCGACTCGATCACGTCGAAGTTTCGAGAGTACTGGATGATATTCTCGTTCGCGTCATAGCCCAGGGCGCGCCAGAAAGGAGCAGCCAGCGGGTTGCGCCGATCCACAAGGGCATATATTCGTCGAGCGCCTCGCGCAGTCAGGCGGCGCTCCGCTTCGCGCAACAGCCCGGATCCGATACCCCGCCGGCGAATGTCGGGATGGGTCGCAAGTCGCGCCATATGCCCTCGCCAGCCATCCCAGCCTCCGATGATCGTGCCGACGATCTCGCCGTTGCTCTCTGCTACCAGCAAGAGTTCGCCCGTAAATTGAAGCAGCGTATGCAGGTAGTCGACCAGGTCGGGCAGCCCAACGTGGCGGTCGAGCATGCTCCACAGTTCAAGGATGCCACTGAGGTCATCGGTTGTGGCCTCACGGATGGTGTAGCTGTTCATGGGATTCGCATTGTATTCGAGAGCGGTCTTGCGCGCACGGCGTGTTGACTGATATGCCAAAGGCACGCATCATGGGACGTAGAGAGTCTCTAGATGCCGATCTACGAGTACGCGTGCAGCGATTGTGACGAGCGCTTCGAGCAGCTACGTCCAGTCGCGACTATGGATGCCCCGGCCACCTGCCCCCGCGGCCACGATTCGAGCCGACGGCTGCTTTCGAATTTCGCCGCTTTGACGCGCTCAGCGGATGGTCAATTCGAGGCGGTTGGAGGCGGTGGTTGCGGCGGCGGCTGCGACGGCTGCGCTTGTAGCCCGAATTGAGCCGGAGCTAGCGCACGCTTTGCGGAGGTCCGCGACGGGCATGGCCCGCGGGACCGGCCACTTCGACTGCCGGAGGCTCCTGAAGTATGACGGGCCTTGGCTGGCTGAGCACCAGATAGGCGGCGGCGCAACCCGCTATCAGGATGGCCTGGGCAAGCGTAATCTCGCCGATCAACAAGACCATATCTTGCCAGAACACTTCGGGGAACATCTGGATCAGGTGGTCTGTAGCCGGGTTGAGCTGCCAGAGGTCGTTGCTGAAGGCGACGACATGAAATTGGCTCCATGTTGAATCGAAGCCCGTCATGACGGCTGCACCGGCCAGGGTGAGCACGCCGATCGTCATCAGGGACCCGCATAACGCCGCCGCTGCGAGCGCGCGCGGCGACCAGAGGACGAGGGTGGCGATCAAGAGACTCGGCACTGCGATGATCGCCAGCGCCTGGAACGTGAACATCGACTGAACCAGGCTGCGAACATCGGCCATGTGCGCGGTTTCCCGAGCGCCGAATAGAGGTACCAGATCGCCCTCGTTGTCGCTAACCGAGAGGGAAAGCGGTCCGGGATGGCTGGCTGTCAGATATTGTCTGATCTCGGCGTTCGCCCGCAGTAGTTCGAGTTCGGGAATGCCGGCGGCGTCCGCAGCGCTGTACTCACGCACCGAGTAGTCGTATACCCGCTGTTGCGAGACAGCGATGCGGACGTTGGTTGTGAACAGAGCCAACGGGATGGCCAAGACTAGAGCTGCGACGGTGGCGAGGCGAAGCAGCACGATCAGCGGGCCGCTGGTTGAGTTTTCAGACATCACGAACCTCATATCGATTGTGGGGATCGCGGGCCACGCATGTCAACGAGTTCACGACGCGCTATTATGAGGCCAATGCCCGACGCAGCGCGCCGACCGAGCGTACCCCTTACCAGAGAGCAGAGAACGTTCAGCGGCCTTCGGCGTATTGTCAGTACGCTGAGGAGCGCCCAGGGGTGCCCATGGGACCGCGCCCAGACGCACCGCTCCCTTCGACCGTACCTCCTCGAGGAGGTGAGCGAAGCGCTGGAGGCGCTCGACAGCGAGGACACGGACCTGCTTCGTGAGGAACTAGGTGACTTGCTGTTGGAAATCCTTTTGCACGTGCAGATCGCCGAAGAAGCAGGCGAGTTCCGCCTGGGCGACGTCATCCAGGCGGTCTCGGAGAAACTCGTGCGGCGGCATCCGCACGTCTTCGCCGACGCGACTGCTGAAACGGCTGACGAGGTCATGAGCCAGTGGGACGAACTGAAGCGAGTCGAGCGTGGCGGGGAGTCCGCGCTGCATGGGATTCCGCACACGCTACCGGCGCTGGCCTACGCGCAATCCCTCCAGAGACGGGCGGCGAAGGCCGGATTTGCGTTCGAGTCGGTGGACGAAGCCTGGGACGGCCTTCGAGAGGAGTTGGACGAGTTGCGTGAGGCCGAATCGCCAGAGCAGAGACGCGAGGAGGTTGGGGATGCGCTATTCGCCTTGGCCAATCTGGCGTGTTGGCTCGATGCCGACGCTGAGGACTCATTGCGCGCGACATCCCGGGGGTTCCGGTCGATCTTCGAGCAGATGGAAGTAAGCCTGGAAGAAAGAGGCACGGAACTGAATGATTTGAACGCGGCTGACAGGCTGGCGCTGTGGGGAGAAGCCAAGAGGTTGACCAAAGAGCATCTGTGATATTCTGCTTGCACCACGAAGGAGGTAGCAATGACCCAACAACAGGCGGTCGTAACGCCGGAGCGATTTTCGTCGGGGATGACGTACTCCCAGTATATGGAAAAGATATCTCGCAACCGCGAGAAGTTCGAATTCAACTACGGTGAGACTCAGCTGACCGCCGAAGATGCCGCGGCCTTTAGTGACCTGGCGAGCAAAAAGGGGGGAGCGGCGCGCGTTCTCGTGCTGGGCGAGGATTGGTGCCCGGACGTGTTCCGAGGCCTGCCGGTAATGGCGCGTATCGCCGAGGCTGCAGGGATGGATCTTCGAATGTTTCCTCGCGACGATAACATGGACATCATGAGCCACTTCCTAAAGGGCGGCGAGCACCAGTCCATTCCCACGTTCGTCTTCTATACGAGCAGCCATGACTACATTGCGCACTGGATCGAACGGCCGGCCAAGGCGAATGCGGAGATCGACCAGGTCCGGAGGATGTTCGACGGACTCGACCCCCAGAAGGACCGCGACAAGATGCGAGAAATCAACAACGATTTCCAGCGCGGGCCTGTCTGGGCCTCGTGGCGCCAGGAGACGGTTCGCGAGCTGCGCGAGTTACTCGAGAAGGAGTGCCCTTAGTCTACGTTCGGCCGGTGGCTTAGCTTCAGCACCGCGAATCCCGCCGCCAGTGTAAAGAATCCCGATGCGACGACGGCGATTGCGGACAATGGTTGTCTTCCTTGGCGAGCGTGCGGACCGCCGCCGCCCGGCACGATGATTGCGCCGCTGGAGGGGGTCGCGGTATCGTCACCGGCAGATGGCGTTGGTGTGGCAGACAGGGTTTGGGCAGGACCGGTCGTTGGAGCTGGTGTTGATGAGGGTGTGGCGGTTGGCTGGACGACAGTCACGCGCCCCTGCATGATGGCGCCGTGAATCGCGCACCAGTACTCGAAGGCGCCGGGGCTGTTGAACTTCTGAGAGAACGTAGCGCCCTGGGATAGCTGCCCCGAGCTGAACCCGCCTCCGGTCGGCGGGCAGTTCGCGAACGTGTCATCGCATTCTGTCACGGTGTGCGGTGCGGTTCCGACGAATTGCCACGTCACCGTGTCACCCGCCGTTACGCTCGTGGGACAGGTTCCACCCTGGAATGACGGCGAGCAGAAATAGAAATCTCCCACGTCAACCGACACGTCGCCGGCGCGTGCCGCCTGAAGGTTTATTAAGACCAGGCCCAGTGACAGCAGCAGGGCGACAGGGCCAACACTGAACGCCAACCGTGTCCTGAGTGACCTTGGTGAGGCGGGTGAGGGACTCACACCCAAATTCTACGGCACAAAAAGTTTGAGAGGCAGCCCGCCCCAGACTGCCTCTCGATATTTCCCCGCTTTGCGGGGACCAGAAGGAGGTCGCCCACTAATAGTCGTATCTGATGAATATAACGCCATTACCCGCGAAAGGTTAATTATCTAGTAAAGTGATTTGGCGGATATTCAGCCAGGGCTCAGTGACCTGTGCCGCTGACAAAAGGCAAGATGCTGGACAAGTAAATAACGTTACAAGGCCACCTTTTATCGCTCGGCGGCCGCCACTGACGCTAGAATAGCTAGCAATGCCTGACGATCACATACAGACACTAATCCATAGGTCCGACGACGGATTGATGGTTGAGGCTGAGGGCTCCGAAGCGATAGGGAAGGCGCTGGCGGATCCCCAGTCACTCGTGTGGGTAGATCTGCTCATCGACATAGAGAAGGACGCAGCGATCCTCAGCGAAACGTTCGAGTTTCACCCGCTGACCATCGAGGACTGCGTCTCATCCAGAGTCGACCCGCCCAAGATTGATGACCACGGCGAGTACATATTCGTGATTGTCCACTCCTTGTCTCGGTATGTACCCGGCAAGGAGCTGGAGCCGGTGGAGGTTGACTTCTACCTGGGATCGAACTATGTGGTTTCGTGCCACCGCGAGGAAGTCCCTGCCATCGACCAGTATCGCGAACGCTGCCGGAAGAACGGCACGGCTTTACGACGTGGCCCCGACTGGTTGCTTCACGGTCTTCTGGACGCGCTGGTGGATGAATACCTGCCCATTGTGGACGCGCTGGATGACGATCTTGATCGCATCGAGGAGCAGGTTCTGGAGCGTCCGGACAATGAGCTCCTCCAGGCGATCATGACCGTGAGACGCAACTCTCTGCGGCTGCGCAGAGCGACAACACCCCAGCGTGACCTCATGAACCGTCTCTCGAGGGGCGAGTTCAACAAGCTCATCCGCGCTGAAGCAACCGTGTACTACCGTGACGTGTACGATCACCTGCTCCGGATAGAGTACCTGGTAGAAGCTCTGCGCGACCTCGCGGACGGGGCGCTCAGCACCTACCTGTCGGTCGTCTCCAACCGGCTGAACGAGGTGATGAAGGTGCTGACCGCGGCTGCAGCGATCTTCCTTCCCGTCACGCTGATTGCCGGAATCTACGGCATGAATTACCCAGCGAGCGGTGTTTGGCCACCATATGATTCGGAGTGGGGGTTCGGCACTGTTGTGGGCGGGATCGCGTTTATCGTCGTCGCGCTGCTGGCGTACTTCCGCTACCGCAACTGGCTCTAGTCGCTTCCGCCAGCGCGCTCGGCGGCGCCGGCGAAGGGCACGCGAACGCCCTCGCTCAGGAACGCCTCCATCAGCCGCCCGCGTAACTCCGCGGCGACCTCGCGTCGCGCGTCCGGCTTGCAGAGGGCGCTGACGATCATTGTGACGCCCTTCTCGCCGATCTCATCGATGCCGGTGGCCCTGGGGGCTTCTGAGAGTAGTTGTCCGAGATGCGGATCGGCCTGCATGCCGGCGCCAACGCGCTCGATGATAGTACTTACCCTGGCGGTATCTTCGCCGTAGGCGACCTGAACGCGGACGTTGACGCGGGCAAAGTCACGGGTGTAGTTCGAGACGACGCCGATGATGCCGTTGGGCACGGAGTGAACTACGCCGTCCTCATCGCGGATGATCGTGCGCCGCAGGGAGACGCTCTCGACCTTACCCGTCACGTCGGCGATGCGGATCACGTCGCCGGTCCGATATTGGTCCTCGGCAAGCAAAAAGATGCCGTTGATTGCGTCCCGCACAAGGGCCTGTGCCCCTAGGGCCACTGCCAGGCCGGTTATGCCCAGACCCGTGACGATGGCGGTGATGTCCAGTCCAATCTCATGCAACAGCGTGACAGCGCCGATGACTAGGATGAGGGCGCCGGCCGTGCGCTCGACGACGTGAACGATAGTGTCTGCGCGCCGGTCCATCTCCGTGTCCCGCGACGTTACGTCGCGCATAATCGCCGCGCGCGCGACGGGAGGAAAGCCGATGCGGAACACGGTGTACACGGCGATCAGGACTGCCAGGATCACGAGCACCTCCGGCGCGCGGTCCTCGACCTCGTTCCAGGTCAGCGTCAGGAAGACTGCCATCTGCCCTAGGCTATGGGAAGACACAGCGGCAGGCAAGCGCGCTATACTCTCGGCGATGAACCTTGTGCATCGCTGGTACTGCCGCTCGGACGGCTGGCGTCGCGCTATTCATGAGGGGATGCTACCGGGCCTCCTGGGTAAGGTCGACCTGGGCAAGCATCTTCTGGAGATCGGGCCCGGCCCGGGAATAACGACTGACTGGCTCAGGGAGCGCGTGCCGCGGCTTACGTGCATCGAGATCGACCACCGCCTCGCCGAGTCCCTCAAGCAGCGGCTGATCGGCGCGAATGTGATCGTGACTGAGGGCGACGCTGCCGCTATGCCGTTCGAGGACGCGTCGTTCGATTCGGCGGTATCGTTCACGATGCTGCATCACGTGCCGACCAGCGATCTCCAGGACCGCCTGCTGTCGGAGACGCACCGTGTTCTGAAGCCGGGCGGTCTCTTCACGGGATCCGACAGCACGCCGACACTACGATGGCGTCTCTTCCACCTCTTCGACACGTGCGTCCCGGTCGACCCCGCCACGTTTGCCACGCGGCTCCAAGCGGCGGGGTTCTCGGACGTCCAGGTTGACGCCCATCCGCAGTACAACTCGTTGAGCTTCAGCGCGCGAAAAGCCTAGGCTCCCGGCGAGGCGCCTCTAGGAGTCGACACGCTCGAGCGGCGCGAAAGAGAGCAGCAGCTTCTTGATTGCCGCCTCGCCCTTGAAGGCGACCACGACCTGGTAGTCTGCCCCGGACGGATCGCAGGAAACCACGATCCCGTCTCCGAACTGAGGATGGCGGACGCGGTCGCCCGCAGCAAACGTTTCGCGCGTGCCAGTTGAGGCGCTGTCGGTCTCTCGGGGCGGCGAAGGCTGGCGTGCCTGGATCGCGGGTTCCGTTGCGAACCGGTAGCGCGAGGGCAGCATAGGTCGTTGCGCGGGGCGCTGGCTCAGTACGGTAAGCGAGTGCGGTATGTCGGCCAGAAAGCGAGAGGGTGGGTGGTGGCCCGCGAAGGAGCGGCGGAAAGCGCGGACGAGGCTGAGGTGCCTCTTGGCGCGCGTCATGCCGACATAGCACAACCGCCGCTCCTCTTCGATTTGCGCCGGATCGCCGCTCTCGAGCGAACGCATGTGGGGAAGGACGCCCTCTTCCATTCCAACGATGAACACCGCGGCGAACTCCAGGCCCTTGGCGGCGTGCAGCGTGATCAGCGTGATGGCGTCGGTTGTCTCGTCGTAGGAGTCGACGTCTGTTATGAGCGCCGCGTCTTCGAGGAACGCGGCCAGGGCGTGCTCCGCCTTCAGCTCGTCGTACTGAGCGGTCACGGCGCGCAGCTCCTGCACGTTCTCCCAGCGCTCCTCGCCCTCTGCGTCGGACATGAGGTGGGCCTTGATTTCAGCGCGGTCGATCACGGCGTCGAGGAGTTGAGACAGGGATGTCGTCCGAGAGATGTCCATCAACTCGTTCAGCAAGCCGAGGAAGCGCAACAACGACCCGGCCGTGCGCTTCTGGAAGGGGTGGTCGCCGGTCGGGCCTTTCGGCGAATCGCGCTCGGCCTCGGCGACGAGCTGCAGAGCGGTGTATGGAGGTATGTCGCGCTCGCGGGCCCAGCGGGCAAGCTCGGCAAGAGTCCGGCTCCCGATACCCCGATGCGGCACGTTAATGATACGCATCATCGCTATGGAGTCGAAGGGGTTCTGGATGATGCGTAGATACGCCAGGAGGTCCTTGACCTCGCGCCGTTCGTAGAAGCGCGTCCCACCCACCAGCCGGTACGGTATCCCGCGGCGGACCAACGCTTCCTCCAGCGGTCGCGATTGGGCGTTCGTCCGGTACATGACCGCTATCTCGCGGCGGGAGAGGCCTGCTTCGTTCTTCAGACGTTCGATCTCTTTGCAGACGAACCCCGCCTCGTCCTCTTCGTCGTAGGCCTCGTGGACGATGATCGGCGCGCCGGTTCCGTTCTCCGTCCAGAGGTTCTTCTCCTTGCGCTGCCGGTTCATCGCGATGACGGAATGCGCGGAATCGAGGATCGTCTGAGTGGACCTGTAGTTCTGGTCCAGGATGACGACGCGGGCATCCTGGTAGTCCTGCTCGAAGTTGAGGATGTTCCGGATATCGGCGCTGCGCCAGGTGTAGATCGACTGGTCCGGATCGCCGACGACGCAGATGTTCCGATGCGCTGACGCCCAATACTTAGCGATAACGTATTGAGAGATGTTCGTATCCTGAAACTCGTCGACGTGCACGTACTCGTAACGCTCTGCATATTTCGCCAGAACGTCTTCGCGGTCGGCATAGAGTTGGACTGTCTTCAGTAGAATGTCGTCGAAATCCAGCGCCTCGTTGCGCTCGAGGATTTCCTGGTAGCGCATGTAAACGCGCGATGTCACCTCCTGGAAATAGTCCGCCACGATCGCGGCGAATTCACGCGGGCCCTGCAGCTCGCTCTTGGCGCGTGATATCGCCGATAAGACTGCGCGCGGCGGGTTTCTCTTCGGATCGAGGCCGAGATCATCGAGGGCCTGCTTGACGGCAGCGATCTGGTCGGCGTCGTCGTAGATCGTGAAGCCGCGGGGAACGCCGATCGCCTCGCCGTCGATACGCAGGATGCGCGAACAGACCGCGTGGAACGTACCCAGGGCGAGGTCGCGTCCAGATTCTTCTCCCACGAGGGCGAACACGCGGTCCCGCATCTCCCGCGCTGCTTTGTTCGTGAACGTGACCGCCAAAACGCGCCTGGGCCGCACCTGTTTTTCCCCTACAAGGAAGCCGATGCGATGCGCTATGACACGCGTCTTACCTGAGCCGGGGCCTGCCAGGATGAGCAGCGGACCATCCGTTTGTTCGACAGCCTCACGCTGGCGGGGGTTGAGGCCGGTGAGGACGGCAGGAGGGGCAGTGGTCATTCCTATCGAATCATAAGGCGCGAAAGCAAGTGTAGGAAGCAGGAAGCGTCGTTGTTGGCGTCCTGACGCTAGTACAGGATGCTTGGCAGCCACACTCCGTCGGGCGGCTCGTACGGACCGAGCGCCATCAGGTTCATGACCTTGATGTTCCGGCAGCCGGCCGCCAGGAGGCGGCGATAGAGACTGCCCTCGATCAGCGGCACGAGTATTCGATGGAAGTCCGCCGGCATCTGACGTGTGACGTCTGCGATCAGCGCCAGTGCGTCGTCCTCAGTCTCGAACGAACCGTGCCCCGCGATGCCCAGGGTGAAGTATCCAGTGACGCGGCCGGCCCTCTCGCGTAGAAACGGCCGAAACGGGCCGCGCATCGAATTCGCGACTTCGTTGCGGCGGCTGACCTTGTAGATGCGCCGCGAGATCTCCTCAATGGCGGGAAGGTCGTCCTCCTCCACCGGGCGGACCGTTTGATCTGGCTCAGCGTTTGGCGCGGGTATCATCAGCGCGACGGAGGTCTTTGTGTCAAAACCCAATGAAGCGTACAGGGCCAGCGACGTCATGTTGAACGAGTCCTGTAGCAGCCGGACCTTCTCCAATCCGCTCTCGTTCGCATGATCGATAGCGTTCTGCATCAGTGCCCGACCGATAGCCTCGCCTTGCCGGTGCACCTCCACAGTGATTGGCCCCAGCCCCGCGACTTCATCTGACACGAGGAGGAAGTTCGATCCGGCCGGTTGCCCGGCAACGAGCGCGGTTACTCCGTAGTAGGATTCTTGGCCCACGAGCATCCCAATAATCATGCGCCCGAACGCAGCGCTGGCGAAGTCGGAGGGAAAGTGATGCCGGTCCGAAATGTCCTTGAACGCTTCGTAGGCGATGCGCCCGAGCTCCTGCACGTGTTCGGGCTTCGCGGCAACGAGTTCCACCGCCATCAGTGGGTTCCTTTCGGGCTAGGATCGTCTTCTGCGCTGATTATAGCGTCACTCAGTCGCCCAATCAGCGCTCGCCAGCCAGTGGGCAAGCAGTGCATTGAGGCAATAGATCAGTGGCAGCTATGGCGCTGGTGTCGAAACCTGACTTCCGGAGCAACCCAATGGTCGTCCAGAGCGGCAGACCAACCACGTTGCAGTAGCAGCCCTCGTAAGACTCGACAGGCTGGAGCAAGTTGTCCTGAATGCCGTAAGCCCCCGCCTTGTCGTAGGCGTCACCCCTCTGGATAGAGGCATCAATCTCCGCATCGCTGAAATCGCGCATCAACACGTCGGTAGTCGGTTGGCGAGCGAATATTCCGCGAGCGCCCGCCGGCATCAGTACGACGCCCGTGAATACACGGTGTTTGCGCCCGCGCAGGAGTGTGAGCATCTCGCGCGCTTCATCTGCAGTTGTGGGCTTGCCAAGAATCTCGTCACCGAGGACGACGATGGTATCGGCCGAAATAATCGGCGATTCGAGGTCGAGAAGCCGAAGCGATTCCGCCTTTGCACGGGCCAGCCTACGAACCTCTATCTCAGGCTTGGCGTTCGGAGCAAGCTCCTCGTCAATATCCGCGGGACGCACATCGAAGGGAATGCGGAGGAGGGAGAGAAGCTCGCGCCGCCGTGGGGAAGCGGATGCGAGAATCAGGCGGGACTGAGCCGATCTATGGACCGTCACAGACTAAGTGTCGCGACACACTCTATGTGATAGGTGTGCGGAAACATGTCGATCGGCGTCGCGTCCACGAGTTCGTATCCCCCGTCCGCAAGTAGCCGGAGGTCGCGCGCGAGCGTCGCCGGATCGCAGGAAACGTAGACGATGCGTTTCGGTTTGAGGCTCAGCGTTGCGTCGATGACGCTGGGCTGGCAGCCTTGGCGAGGCGGATCGAGGATCAAAGCGTCGGCACTGGCTGCCACCTCGTGGAGGATATCTTCGACCTTGCCAAGGTAATACTGGACGTTGGTAAGCCCGCCAATGTTCACCATCGCGTCATCCACCGCGGCGGCGGACTCCTCGATGGCGATTACGTTGCCGAAGAGCGGAGCCAGCAGCACCGCGAACGTCCCCACGCCTGCGTAGGCGTCGAGAAGCCTCTCACCGGCGTTCGGTTCGATCTTCTCCCGAACCAGTTCGACCAGACGCTCGGCCTGCGGCGTGTTCGTCTGGAAGAAGGACGCTGCGGAGATGCGAAACCGCCGTCCCAGCAGCTCCTCGTGGTAGTAGCGCTGGCCCGAGGGAATGTCCGGATCGACCTCGCTCAGGTCAGGGTGGATCAGGCTCTCGCCCGTGTTCACGCCGATGCGGAAGGCCACCTGGTGCAGGCCGCCGCACCGACCCTGAATTCGCGACAAGGAATCGTTGATCGAATCGTGGGCGATCAGGCAGCGATCGATCCTCAGGAAACGATGGCTGCCCTGCTGCACGAAGCCGACTTCTCCCCTCCGCTTCGCCGTGAAGCGCACGTGATTGCGATACGCCCACGGGTTTTCCGCCCCGATCGTCGGCGACACCGGCGGATTCTCGAATCCTCCCAGCCGGCGCAGCTGGTCCGCCACGATCTGCGCCTTCATCTGGAGCTGGCGCGGGTAGGCAATATGCTGCCACTGGCACCCTCCGCACCGCCCGAAATACTCGCACGGCGGTTCCACCCGGTCGGGCGACGGCGTTAACACTTCCGCGACCCGGCCCAACCTAACGCCGGCGCGCTCCCGCTCGATCTCGACGACCGCTACTTCCCCCGGGATGCCATAGCCCGCGAAGATTACGCGCTCGTCGTGGTGGGCGATGGCGCCGCCTTCATAGCCCATATCGCCGAGTGTGACGGTAACGTACTCGGCTGGTGCATGATCGGGCGTTCTTCGTCTTCGCGACATGGTTTCCCTGGGCCAGGTGACTCCTAAAGCAATGCTATTGCGTTATATTATTGGGGATTCCGTGGCCGGTGGCCACAGTGTTATAATGCGCAAGAATATAATCATTAGTACAAAAGGCGGGACCTAATGGAGGGATATGCGATCCTCGGCGGTCTGGTTGGCGTGGTCTGGCTCCTGCTCTTGTGGCTCAGCATTATCGTTTGGGTCTATCGCGACATCCGCGACAGGACGAGAGACCTTGGCCTGCAGGTCCTCGCCGTTTTCATGGTCATGATGTTCTTCCCCGGGTTCAATATACCGGGCCTGGCGCTATATCTGATGATGCGACCGCGGGAGACGCTGGAAGAAGCCTACGCCCGGTCTCTGGAGGAGGAGGCGTTGCTCCGGGAGATCGGCGACGAGGGTGTCTGCCCTTCCTGCCGCCGCTATGTCGAGAGGATGTGGAAGGCCTGCCCCTTCTGCCAGACCCAGCTCAAGGATACGTGCGAGTCTTGCTCGCAGCTTTTGAGCTTCACCTGGGTGGTGTGCCCCTTCTGTGGCACACAGCGGAAGGGCCCGGTGGTTTCAGAGAGAACCAAGAGCGCTTCAGCGGCCCAGCCAGTTGAGCGAGTGAGCGCGATTTCTTCCTCGGCGGAGGGCGAAGAGGTCGCTGGAAGCTAGGCTCGGGCCGAGCAGCTAGCTGGCCAGTTTCGCCGGATCAACTTCGCTGAGAAGTTCGGCTATGCGAGCCAGTTTGGGTTCGCTGGCCGCGAACGGCGATGAGTTGAACAGTCCTTCGATCCCGCCCAACGTAGCGCTCGTGTCCAGGCGGGTCTGAATCAGCGGGATCTGCTCTTCCTCCGCGCGACTCAGCACGTAGGAGAGGAGCGGGTGGTCGCCGGTGATGATGAGGCAACGGGCGCCGGCGTTCAATGCCGCCAGCTGAAGGTCTGGTTTGTCGCTTCTAACGATCACTGTCCCGGCATCATAGCGAGCGAAGTAGGCCTGTCCTGGGTCTGCGCTGATGGAGGCGATAACGGGCTTGTCCACGACCAGTGATGTGTTCCCGTTGAGGAAGCTCGCTCGGCCATCCAGCGCGGTTAATACGGTTCCAAGCGTCGGCGCGGCGAGGACGCGGTCTTCCGGCACGGACGCCAACAGCACAAGCCCCTGTCCCTCCAGGGCCGCTCTGATGGATTCGCTGCGACGGCCCGGTACCTTGTTCACGATGACGCCGGCGAGCGAACTCGCGAACGACCGGGAGTACTCAGCGATATCGGAGGATGCATCGGCGGCGCTGGCCACAACGATCACACGCTCGCCCTCCGCGGCTCTCCCCGGCCCGGCGGGCGCTTCGCGTATCGCGTGCTCGGATGACTGTGGCTCGCGGATCGCTGTGAATGTGTCAGCGTCGGCAGCGGCATGCTCGTCGTCGCCGGTTCGGGAAAGGGTCGCGGCCTTACCTTCAACCCTGAGCCTTCGGGTGAGCCCCGCCGCAATAGTGGTTTTGCCCGCGAGCGGGGAAAGGGAAGTTACGAGCAGCGAAAGAGGCATCGTTCGCGGTGGATTATAGCACGAGGGCCCGTTCGAGCGGCGTGTACTCCAGACCTTGCGCCTGGGCCACCGCTTCCGACACCAGCTTGCCTCGAATCGTGCTTGCGCCCGCTGCCAGCGCCTCGTCTTTCAGCGCCTCCAGGCCTTCATTCGCGAGGCGCAAAGCGTAGGGCAGGGTGGCAGAGGTGAGCGCCTCCGTCGAGGTGCGTGGCACTGCGCCCGGCATGTTCGGCACGCAATAGTGGATCACACCCTCTTCAATATAGGTGGGCGAACCGTGGCTAGTCGCGCGCGATGTCTCGCAGATGCCGCCCTGGTCGATGCACACGTCTACGATCACTGCCCCGTCGCCCATGGATCGCACCATCTCCCTGGTGACGAGCTTCGGCGCGATGCCGCCCGGCACGAGGACGGCGCCGATCAGAACGTCGGCTCCCTGTAGTTCTTCCTCGAGGACAGCAGGGCTTGTCACCCTCGTCGCGATCCGCTCGCGGAACTGGGCCTCCAGCCCGGCCAGGCGCTGCAGATCGGTGGAGCTGACCGTGACGCGCGCGCCCAGCGCCAGGAGCACTCGGGCGGCGGCCGTGCCGACGTTACCGCTGCCGATCACCAGCGCGCGGGCGGGCGCGACGCCGGCGATCCCGCCGAGAAGCTTCCCCCGGCCGGGACCCGGTTTCTTCAACAGTTGCGCGGCGACCTCCGCGGCCATTCGGCCGGCCACCTGACTCATCGGGATCAGCAGCGGGAGCGATCCGTCCGGGCGTCGCACGAGCTCGTAGGCTATGGCGTCGGTGCGCGACTCGAGGAGAGCGCGGGTGAGGTCGGGTAGAGGCGCGAGGTGCAGGTAGGTGAAGAGGATCAGGCCCGGTCGCAGAAGCGCAAACTCCTGAGCGAGTGGCTCCTTGACTTTGACCAGAAGGTCGACGGATGCTGCCACCTCCTGCGGGGTGTCGCACAGGGTAGCGCCGATAGCGGTGTAGCGTTCGTCAGGGAAGCCGGCGACGGTGCCGGCGGCCCGCTCCACAAGCGCTTCGTGGCCGGACTGCACCAGCGCCTGCACGCCCGCGGGGGTCAGGCCGACGCGATACTCCTCGTTCTTCGTCTCCTTGATGGTGCCGACCTTCATACGTGTCTCTGGGTCCCGATTGTATCAGTGGCCGGTGTCGGCTGCTGACTGGGCAAACGGTGACTGCTAGAATGGAATCTCGGTGCCGGGGTAGCTCAGTGGTAGAGCACGCGGCTGAAAACCGCGGTGTCGGCAGTTCGACTCTGCCCCCCGGCACCAGATAGTGCAGGGCCGACCCCAGCAACTCTCATCTCCTGCACCCCCGCTAGTCTCACATTTACCAACTCTTGACCCCCGCTCGGGTGCCGTTAACCGGCCTGTCCACTGCCCGCAGCGACACTGGAAGGCATGCAATTGCTCCAGACGTGGACGGATTGCTAGCGTGAGGCAGAAGGCCTCGACGACGACGAGCTCCTGCTGCTGGCGATCCGCTTTGCCAAGCAGGATCAGCGAGTTACGCCCACCAACCTCCCGGGCGCCGTGGCGGTGATTTTCGAGATGCTGAGGGAAGCCAGAGAAAGTACAGCTAGCAGCGTTAGGTTCAGCCGAAGGGACGACGTTACTCGCTGAGCGGAGACTCCGACTCGTTGCCCGTGCTGGAGTTATCCACAAGTTGTCCACAAAAGCGCCGAGATTCCTGTTCGTTCCTGCCTTGCCATAGGGAAGCTGCCACCGCAGAATAGACGACGACTTATTGTCCGCACTGCGGCCGCGCCCCTCATTGCGGCACAGTGAAATTAGTCGGCCGGAGGTCGCCCTTATGTCGGGTTTGCGTCCCCAACCCGAGACGCTTCGCATACTGCTGGCCCTTGTCGCTGTCTTCCTTGTCGCGATAGCTGTCCTGGTGGCGACGCCCGCGTCTGCGCATCCTCTTCCGGGGGCGCTCTGGACGACGAACCTCGACGGAAGCGTCGTCAATGGCAATATCTACGCGGACAAGTGCGACGTCGCTCTGAATGGCGGCCCGTCTAGCCCCAATGCTCGCCACCTTCCGGACGGCACATACGATGTGGGCGTGACGGATCCGTCGGGCAAGACGGTTCTTGGGACAGGCATCGGCGTTGTGGTCATCTCGGGTGGCTCGGGTACGTTCGGGCCGACCTCCCTGTGCAGCCTCGTGTCGCCAACGCCTTACGACACAACACCAAACCCTGGTGGCGTGTACAAGGCCTGGCTCTGCGTAACGGGTAATCTCTTCGTGCAGCACGATTGCAAGACGGACAACTTCAAGATTCGGACGGCAGCCCCCACTGCGACAACCACGCCGACACCCTCACCACCGCCAACGCCGACTCCAACTGCGACGCCGACACCGCCAGCGAGTGCGACGCCAACAGCGACAGCTATCCCCACTCCGACTTCGACTCCCGGGCTCTGCCCTACGGTGCTGATCGACTTCTTCGAACTGCCGGCCGGCACAATCCTGGGCGAGCAGTACGCAGCCCAGGGGATTCATATCTCGGCCGAGGCTAACAATGATTACCCCGACGCGCTGATCGTCTTCGATTCGAACGCCCCGCCTACCCACGATCCTGATCTCGCGGTGAACGTGGGCAATATCGCCATCCTCGCCAACAACCTGACGGACAGCGACAACGACGGTCTGGTCGATGACCCGGACGAGAACAACTACGGCGGTAAGGCGATCTTCACATTCGACCAGCCGGTCGTCATTGGATCGTTCCTGTTCATCGACAAGGACCACGGCAGCCCGGATACAGCCAACGCCTACGATGGGTCGGGCAACTTGATCGTGAGCGTCCCGATCCCGCAGGCTGGCAACGGCTCGGTGCAGACGATCCACGTCAACGCCCAGGGTGTCCGGAGGTTCGTCATCGACTACCGAGACTCAGCCGGCTTCACCCAAATCGAAGTGGACTGCGTGCCGACTCCCACGCCTTCACCGCCAATCGATACACCGACGCCGACACCACCACCGACCGAGACGCCGTCTCCGACGCCGCCGCAGACCGGGACGCCGACTCCAACACCTCCATCGACGGCGACGCCTACACCCACGCAGACACAAACGCCACCGGCCAGCGAGACGCCGACACCGACTGCCACACCCACACCACCGCCAACCGAGACGCCCACACCGACCGCCACGCCCACGCCATCGCCAACCGAGACACCGACGCCGACCGCCACGCCCACGCCGCCGCCAACCGAGACGCCGACACCGACCGCCACGCCCACGCCACCACCGACCGAGACACCGACGCCCACGGCCACGCCCACGCCATCGCCAACCGAGACACCGACGCCGACCGCCACACCCACACTACCGCCAACCGAGACTCCGACGCCGACTGCGACACCCACGCCGCCGCCGACCGAGACGCCGACACCGACCGAGACGCCGACACCGACGCCGACCGAGACGCCGACACCGACTGCGACGCCCACGCCGCGGCCGACCGAGACGCCGACACCGACTGCGACGCCTACACCACCGCCCACCGAGACGCCGACGCCGACTGCGACACCCACGCCGCCGCCAACCGAGACTCCGACGCCGACTGCGACACCCACGCCGCCGCCAACCGAGACTCCGGCGCCGACTGCGACACCCACGCCGCCGACGACCGAGACGCCGACACCGACTGCGACGCCCACGCCGACGCCGACCGCGACACCCACCCCGCCGCCGACCGAGACGCCGACGCCGACGGCCACGCCTACTCCGCCGCCGACCGAGACGCCGACGCCGACCGCCACGCCTACTC
>Ga0247727_10001083_pt1 | contig 66318 bp, 48 predicted proteins | sample WisWelCaveWW1625_FD_202498 | JGI IMG/M metagenome (GOLD analysis project Ga0247727, IMG submission 202498) | Biofilm microbial communities from Wishing Well Cave, Virginia, United States - WW16-25 | ecosystem: Environmental > Aquatic > Deep subsurface > Groundwater > Cave microbial mat | place... | reverse complement strand
TCGGCAGGCAGCTTTTTCCAAGATCTTTTTGCTTTAAATATTCGTCATCCGCATTGTTTGCAATATCGTCATCCCCAAACGTATGCACCCACGTCTCTTTATTCACTTCATCACTGATTTGCTCAACGATCGATTCCACCGTCGCGTAATCCGAGGCCGTAAAGACTGTCACCAACGTCTTGTCATGAATTCGGTTGGCAGCAGTGCAATTAGCGGCCAGCACATTCGGCAGGCAGCTTTTTCCAAGATCTTTTTGCTTTAAATATTCGTCATCCGCATTGTTTGCAATATCGTCATCCCCAAACGTATGCACCCACGTCTCTTTATTCACTTCATCACTGATTTGCTCAACCACCGATTCAATCGTGGCATAATCTGAGGCGGTAAATACCGTGACTAAGGTCTTATCATGAATGCGGTTGGCAGCAGTGCAATTGGCCGCAGGCACATTCGGCAGGCAGCTTTTTCCAAGATCTTTTTGCTTTAAATATTCATCATCGGAATTGTTTGCAATATCATCGTCCCCAAACGTGTGCACCCACGTTTCTTTATTGATTTCATCACTGATTTGCTCAACGATACTTTCAACTGTCGCGTAATCGGACGCGGTAAAGACTGTCACCAATGTCTTGTCATGAATTCTGTTCGCCGCCGTGCAATTAGCCGCAGGCACGTTCGGAAGGCAGGATTTGCCTAAATCCTTTTGTTTCAAGTACTCGTCATCCGCATTATTCGCAATATCATCATCCCCAAACGTGTGCACCCACGTCTCTTTATTGATTTCATCACTGATTTGCTCAACGATCGATTCAACCGTTGCGTAATCTGACGCGGTAAAGACCGTGACTAACGTCTTATCATGAATTCGATTGGCCGCCGTGCAATTGGCGGGCAGCACATCCGGCAGGCAGCTTTTTCCAAGATCTTTTTGCTTTAAATATTCATCATCGGAATTGTTTGCAATATCATCGTCCCCAAACGTGTGCACCCACGTTTCTTTATTCACTTCATCACTGATCTGCTCGACAATCGATTCAACCGTCGCGTAATCGGACGCGGTAAAGACCGTGACTAACGTCTTATCATGAACGCGGTTGGCAGCAGTGCAATTGGCAGGCAGCACATCCGGCAGGCAGGATTTGCCAAGGTTCTCCTGTTCTATAAAGGAAACCCCACCGGGAATAACCGGACTGCCGTTTTCATATTCTGTGGTTTTCAATCGAATGAGCGTGTTGTCTGCAAAAATATCTAATTGCAACACCTCATCAGTAATTGTATTAAACGTCGCATCTGTGTAATTAAAAATCCGAATGGCGGTTGAGAACGGATCCGCATTGGGCGGAAGATTTATTCCAAGGTCTGCACGATCTGGCAGGATAATTTGCTTTAAGTAGTCGATCTTGCCGGTTTCCTCGTGATTCCGAACCTCAAAACTCTTAATGTAAAAAATATCGCTCCCCTCGCTTTCTTCAACCTGAAGGGAATGACTTGTAAGATCTTCCAAAGTGGCCGTTTCATAATTCCCGGGCTCCACGAACGTAATGTCATCATAAACGAACGTCTCGGTTCCTATTTCTGTGGTGTTACCGTCCTGATCCAGATCTCCTGTATCCTTAACTTGAACCTGTTTTGTGAAAGTGTCCTTGACAAGACCGCCCTCAATAAAATCATCGCCAAAATCGTGAATGATAAACGTATCTTTTGCGATTTGGGTCTGGCGGAAGGCACCTGTTTGGACGAGGTTATTCAGGTCATTATCAATAACCCGGAAACGTTTCACAAAATCAACGTCATTTGTCCCGGACTTATATTGATTGATATCAACACTCACCGCAACGACGGCTGTGGAATCGGAAGGCTCCGACGGATCCCGTTTAAAGGTAATCACTTTTGCAGCACGTCTTTCTCCCAACTCACCTTCTTCATTGATAACCTTCTGAGTCATGCGGCACATCGCGATATTGGCACAGGTATCACCGGCTTGCACGGCCTCGTAAGTGATTAATTCGCTAAGGAGAATCACATCATAGACATAAAGGGTTTTGCTCGCGAAATCACCGTTTTCTTCAAAGCTCTCGATGAAATCAATCTGTCCGATGCCGTAAACGTCTTCGCGCTCGTTTGTGTTGTCTCCCCGCGGCATATAGTGAATAGTCGCCTGCAGCCATCCCCCGCTTGCGGGCGGATCTTGAGCTACTTCCTCCACATTATATTGATCAATTTTTTTAATCAGACGAAAGTCTGGATGATTGACGTCATCGGAGCGATACTCATAATCACTTCGAACCAGGACATCCGCACCCTCAAAATCATATTGAAACGACTGCTCGGCCCTTCCATCCGTATCAAACTCCGTAACTTCAACCAAACTTCCATCCGGCCGCTTTTCCTCAGTTCGAACAAGACGGCCGTTTGAATAAATATGGTAGACGACATTGCCGTCTCGTTTTTCAATGCGGTCAATGATTGGATTGCCGTCTGAATCTTTTTTGTAAATGACTTTAGCTTCATGAACAATTTCGGTTTCGGACAGCTCTACATAACCACGCAGAGAATAGTCCAGGGTAGGATCACTCTCAGTTGGATTTCCGTCTGCATCTTCATTAAAGTAAAAATACTTCTCAACAGAGCCGTAAATGTCCCGCACCGTCTCGATTTGCTCTTCCCCGGCCACTTGAGAATAGACAATGACGCGCCCATCATTAAAAGCAACCACCAGCTTTCCGTTTTCTTTCGTAATGCTTTGGATCGATTCAATCCCCTGAATGTCCGTATACGGAATCCCCTGTTTCAGGACAAAACTTCCGTCAGACTGCTCCTCGAAATAGACAATGACGCCATTTGAGAAAACAATTTTCTGTTCGTCCCGGCCATTTCCGTCAATATCTCCCATTTCCATCACAGCCGTTGACGTTACGCCGGTTTTGTCAAAATCGACCCCAATCAACCGCCCCGTTACCGGATCGATCACCTGATTATAACTGCGCAGCACATTGCCATCCTTATCCACAATTGAAACGATCCCTTGATTCTGAAAAAACGTGGTGACTCCGTTTTGCTCCGTAATCGATGTCATCCCTCCTTCCAAATCAAACCGCCGCGTAATCCCATTTTGAGTTTCCTCAATCAGGCGGGCGTGGTCGAGATTTCCGGGGTACGTCTCGTCAAATTTAAATTTTTGTACAAGAGAACCCTGCCCCGCGGGAATCGTGGTCACGGTGACAGTCTTATTGGCATCGTCATAGGCATACCGGATCTCGTTGCCTGTAGAAAGAAACCGGACGACGGTGGCGCGGCCCTGCGCATCAAAGGTTTGCTCGATAAAAGTTTGATTTCGAAAGTCATACTGGTAGGCAAACACGAGATGATCCTCACTAGGATCAAAGGATTGATTTAATCCCATATCATAGGTTAACCGTGAAACCGGATCGACCAGGCGATTACCACCGGCGTCGAAGCCAAAAGTTGAAACCGTCACGGTATTCTTAGCAGCATCCTGCGCGTAAGACACGAACTGATGCTCGACATCGTAAGCCGCTTCGGCCTCCGTCAACGCGAAACTTCCATCCGCGCGAAGCAATCTTCCCTGAGCATCCCGCCGCAATACCTTGTCATAAGTATCCAGGGTGAGGATATTGCCCGCAGCGTCAAATGTCTGCAAATAGGGAAAGCAGGAATCTCCGAAGCACTCAAAACCTTCCACCGACTTGGCGAGGCCTTGCGCATTCAAAAGCGTACGGTTGACAAGCTGATTGCTCAAAGAATCAAGGGTTTCGATTTTGGTATCGCCGTTGGCAAGATAGCTATAAAGGGTCGTTGTCCCCCGCGCTAAATCCACAAGCTTTGCGATCCGCCCCTGGCTATCAAATTCTTGCAGCAAATTACTCGCCGTCACATCATCGGCGGTCCTTAAAATTCCGTCCGTTCCGGCCGTAATCGTAACAACTTTTCCATCCGGCAAACGCGCCACCAATTCATCCCCAATCAATTCATACGTTATCACCTCGTCTGTGATTTCATTGCGGGATGAAACAAGAATACCGTTTTCATACGTATGGATGATCGTCTGCCCGGCTTCATTGACCGTTGTTGTGGTTCCGTTAATCACCCCGCCATCAACCGAATAAACAAATTTTTGATAAATCTCCTGAAGATCGAGCGTTCCATCGACTAAAACGTCATCGTTCGTGCCCACCCGGCCATCGGCACCGAGGTTAATATGGGCAAACCGGCCGTCGCTTAATGTCAACGTTGCTTCGCTTCCTTCAAACTCATAAACAAGAGTTTCACCTGTTGATCCATTCTTCGAGGAGACAAGAACACCATTTTCATAGGTGTGCGTGATTTCCTGGCCCCCGGGGTTAGTGACCTTAATCGTCCCTTCCTGCAACGCTCCTTGATTCGGAATCGCAAAAGACTCGTAAAGACCGTCTAAATCAAAGCCGGTTCCTCCCGTAAGATAGTCATCCCCCGCTCCAAAATCATATTCCCGGTTTCCTCCAAGGTTAACAATCCGCGTAGCTCCATCCGGCAAGGTAATTTTCACCTCATTTTTGGTGGTGTCGTATTCGTATTTGGTGAGTTCCTTAAAGGCTTCATTATAGGAGGACGTGATGCGATTGTTTTCGTAGGTCTGCGTGATCTTGTGGCCTTTATCGTCGATAAAGGAAGCTTTAATCAGTTCATTGTCCTCGAAAGGACTTTTGCCCGCATCATATTTATAGGTATAGGAAGAGCCGTCGGCCTGTGCCACGGTGAATTCATGTTTGTCATCATCGTAAGTGTATCGGGCAATAGACGCTCCTGTTTCGAAATTCTTGACTTCGGTAGGCCGTTTATTGAGTCGGTCATAAAGCCACTGAATCTTCTGGCCCTGTTCATTGCTCTGAATTAATTGATCCAATTCATCATCGTTAGTACCAAAATTTCCGTCCACACCCGAATACCAAAGTTGGCGGGTCTTATCAACATCAATCCAAACACTTCCATCCGGATTCGCAGGTGAAACAACCGCATTCGGCTGATTAATGGGTGCTGCACCTCCACCCGGCACTGGAGGATTCACCTGCGGCGGTGGCGGCGGAGTTTGATCGGTCGGAAGCTGCTCTGTAGGGGTAGGCTGCGGCTGCTGAGTTTGAGCAGCGCCCAGAGAACTGGCTGCGGCTGGCGCGCCTTCAGAAGGAGCTGCTCCCGGAGCTCCTCCAAGGCCGGAGGCCCCTTCGATGGATCTTTGCAACGAATCAATATTTTTCTTAAGTTCCTTACACCGTGGCGGCCGGCTCATCCGGCTGCGGACGCATTGTTCATAAAGACCGATTAAATATTTGAGCCGGCGGAATTTACTGTCATCATCTAACCCGCCGCTTGGAAGCGATTCCGGAATCACACCCGAGGGCGCACCGATACCGCCAGGAATTGCAACCGAAGCGGTTGGTCCCTGCTGCGGGGCCGGAGCCGGGATAGACCGGTCATCGCCATTCAACATGCTGCCGTCTGAACCAAAACTGAAATACTTCGTTTCGGTTTCACCGACTTTAAGCAGCGAATAGTTTTTTTCAGTGGGATTGAAAAATCCGGAGCTGATCAACTGACCGGGCGTTTCACCGTCGCTATTTAAGGAATAAACCTGCAAGGTATAACGCAGGTTATCAATTTTCGTAACCTGGTGATTGATATCATCATACTGTAAGGAGTAATCAATCAGCTGCGTCGCGGTCGGCTGGTTGGACGGAAGACCGCGGTACCGGAGCAAGCGGCCCAACTCATCATTGGCTAATAATTCGTAATCCGAATATTGGTCAAAGCTATAAGTATAATTCTCTCCCTCGCCTGAAATAGGATAAATACAGGCTTTATCATTTTCACGGTCAAGGAGTATTACATTTTTTCCCGTAAAATCGTAGCGGACAGAAAGCTCATACGTCTTGGTCCCGTCTTTGAGGATCAGGGTATAAGTATCCTGCGATGGGCTTTGAATCGAAAGCCGTTCAATATCTTGTTGCTTCACCTTAAGCTGAGAAACAAGATAGTGCTCGGCAAAATCAAATGCGGTCTCCTCTTCAGCGGTTAATTCTTCGGCACGAAAGAGGCCGCGGGTTTCTTCGGGGCGGAGCGCATAAAGGTCCATTGCGGTAATAAACCGGTTTAAAGAAAGGCGTGCTTTGCTCTCCTCCGCCTCGGTTCCTTCCCACGCGGCTTGAGCTTCGGCCACTTTTCCTAATAGATAGGAAGAGGACTCCCCGGAAATCGACACGCCCCGGCGGCTATACCCAAACACACTTCCATTTTGAGCAATCACATACTCGGTTCGATCCCCCGCATGTTCAAGATCCACGGAACTGGCTCCGGTAGCTTTAAGGGGATGCGTGTGGGCGACAAACCCAGCTTCTTCAATGAGGTCATTCACTTCTTTCAAAAGATGCAGTTCATGTTCGTCACTGGACGTAAATAAAACGACGCGCCCATAAAGGACAAGAATGCCCACTTCCTTTTTAAGAGTCAGAAGTTCTTGGAGGTTATCATCTGTGATCGAATCAACAATCACCGCAACCGCAATCCCTTCCTGAGCAATCAAATCATAAGCATATTCAAAACTGCGGGCTTGAAGAGGATCGTATTGAAAGGGCTCTTCGGAAAGAATTGATTTTTTTCCGGTTCTTAGGTCTGTAATTTCAATAAGCCCGGGCTGGGGATAACTATACTGTTTGAGGGGTTTGACTTCTTGGATCGCACCGCCGGCGGTTAATGTAAAAACACCTTCTTCTAACCGGCCGCCGGGCTTACCGTTTGTAAATTGAGTTTTTAAATAAGTCTGAAGGGAAAGATTGTATTCCGTGCGAGTGGAGTGGACGTCATCATAGATATAGGAAAGTTCAACAATTTGTGTGGGGTCATTCTGTGGAGGCCCGCGCAAACGGAGCAACCGGCCCTGCTCATTACCAATCGCTTCGAACACTTCATATAAAGTATCATCCTTAGGATTCAAGACGACAAAAGTATTATCTTTTCGATACAAAGCCGTTTTAATCTTTGGCGGGGTCGTCCCCTTATCTAACGTCCCTGACGCGAGCACATTTCCGGCCTTATCAAGAAGACCGTCGCCATCCGTGTCCTGAATCAATTCCATCTTAATAAAGGTACCCGCCAGATAATCAAACACAGTCATGGATTCCTTGCCGGCAACTTCGTCCACAACAAAGAAATATTCTTGATCAATATGCTGGCCCGTATCATTTGGACCTTGAAACCGCAAAATACGGCCGATGCCGCCTTCTAATAAACGCTCCCTAATTAATAGGAAGTTGGGATCTTCGGGTTTCATGAACATATAAACCGGAACTTTTTTTCCATCCCGGTCAATTTCAGAAAGGCTCACCTCATATCTCACCTCAAGCCGCACTTCCCCTTCCTGCGGCTCCGCCACACCGATTTTTAAAAGCTTGCCCGCATCACGTCCATTTACAAGCTCATGAACTTCAAACGTCCATTGGTCCTTGCTTTTATCAATGACAGTCTGCGTCTTGGCTTGATCATCATAGCGGATCTCAAGATGGGTCATCTCTCCATTTTCTTCGTCCCGGTAAAGCAATAGACGGTAGGGCTCATCACTATCCTTTTTGACCAGCTCATAAACAGCTTCATAGGCAGCCTTCATAGGATCATAGAGCGTCACCGTTCCTTGATTGCGATCATATTTTTTTTCAGCAATGCTGATCCCGCGGACCATCATTCCGGATTCCAAAAGGTCGCCTAGGTTTCCACTGGCCGACGTAGTCGAATACAATTCATAAATGTCGAATTTGGCCGGGTCGTTCGCTGGCGTCACGATACGAACGTCATCAAAGGCTGCGCCGTTTCTTTGAAGATAATTAAACTTCCTCACTACAAGATTATCGGGATTTTCCGGATCGGTAAAATCCCCCAGTTCACCCACCCGGTTTGTCCCTGTCTCAACAATAAAATAGCTTCCATTTTTATACTTGAGTTTTGTCGTGCCCTCTTCCTTATCGACTTCGATCTCGGGCTCACCCTCCGGATTCGTCAAAGGATTCGTTTCAAAATAGGGCAGCGGAATTTCAGCTTCAGGCAATACGGGTTCAGCCGGAGTTTGACCTTCTGCCGCCACTTCCGGTTTTGTCAGAGGCGTTTCTTCTTTAAGCGAGTCTTGAAGATCCTGCATGTAATGAATATCTTCCAAATGGGAATCTTTAAGTTCAGACAAATCAGCTTTGGGCAAATCAATCGCAGGCTGTGCAGGAGGGGTAAAACCATAAACAAGGCTAAGATCAAATTGTGTGACTAAAAATGTGATGACCACAAACAAACTCACGACTTTGAGGAAAATAGGCCGTTTGGATTTGTGGCAATCAATTCCGCTCATAAAGCGCTAAATCTTCCTTTCTCGGTTAAATGATTACTAGCACGAAACGTTAATCTCATTTTGATATACTTTTTAAAGTAATTTCTTTAGATGTTAATTAACATATATAGAAATTTACACAAAAAATATAGCATCGCCCCTCTCTAATGTCAAACTTTGGTTTAGGAGCATAAACGCCTTCCTCATAACCCAATCAAATCATTAGAGTTATGGTTGGCATAGGAATACTTATCCCGATTACTTTAATCCTTAATTAAGGGTGAAGAATGAGAATTTGAGGGCGGCTCCGGTTTAAGCAACTGCAGGAGATCCGGGTGCTTGCGGCAGAACTGAGCGCGGAATAAATACATCAACTTTCAAAAGCAACCCCTGCACTCCCTCTTTCTTTAGCGCAGAAATTAAAATTCCTTCAGGAAAGCGATTCTGAAATCGAGCCCTATCATGTTCATTCAGACGATCTGCCTTGTTCAGAGCAAGGATCACTGGCTTGTCATGCGCGCCGATCTCCTTTAATACCCGCTCGACCGTAGCTTTTTGGTCGTCCACACGCAGGTGAGAAATATCCAAAACATGAATCAGGACGTCTGCCATAACCACTTCTTCAAGCGTGGCATGAAAAGCTTCCACAAGACCGTGCGGTAAATCCCTGAGAAAACCTACCGTATCCGTGAAAAGAATCCGTTCGTGACCGCGAAGGTTTAAAACCCTTGTTTTAGGGTCAAGCGTTGCAAACAATTTATTTTCCACGTAGGTGCCCGCTCCGGTGAGGGCATTAAGCAACGTTGATTTTCCTGCGTTCGTATAACCCACGAGCGCAATTTGAATAAACTTCCGGTCCCTTCGCGATTGCCTTAATAATTCGCGGTGCTTCTCAAGTTTTTTCATTTCCTGCTTAATGCGCTGAATTCTTGCCCTTATCTTTCGCCGGTCCACTTCCAATTTTTGTTCACCGGGTCCGCGAGTGCCGATTCCGCCACCAAGCCGTGACATAATGACCCCCTGCCCTACAAGTCGCGGCAAAAGATAGTTGAGCTGTGCTAGCTCTACCTGCATTCTCCCTTCTTTCGATTGCGCCCGGCGGGAAAAGATATCAAGAATAAGTCCCGTTCGGTCCACAACGCGCAAACCGGTAAATGATTCAATGTTTCTGGCCTGCCCCGGTGAAAGGTCCGCATTAAAAATAAGCAGATTCCCTCCGAGCTGATTGGCCTGAGTGCGAACCTCGGACAGTTTTCCTTCACGGATAAAATGGCTTGGGCTGGGATGCGGCAAAGGCGCGTAGCTTATACCCACAATCGCACCCCCTGCCGATTCGGTGAGCTCTTTCATTTCCTCAGCGCTTTCGGCAAGAAAATCACGCGATTTGCCCGGAGTTTGAACAATAACCAGATACGCGCGATCACGAGGCATAAAAAGGACTCCCAGCTAGGATTTTATCGCAGATTTGTTTAACAGATTCGTTGGGTTCCCAGCAAATCCACTGAATTCCTTTTTCTCTTTTAAACCAGGTAATTTGGCGTTTAGCAAACCGGCGTGTATTTTGCTTAATCAGGGATTTCACCATTTCAAGATCCTGCGAAGAAAGATTTTTATGTGCAGATTCCCTTAACACCTTTTGAATCTCCCTGTACCCAAGAGCCTGGGACGCTGTCCTGGAAATCCTCCCTTTGATGAATGCCCTGACTTCAGCCGCCCAGCCTCGTCGGAACATCTGATCCACGCGTGCTTCAATGCGCCGGTAAAGTTCAGATCGCTCCCGTATAATGCCAAAAACAACCGGGTTAAACCCCAACTCTGAAAGCGACTTCTGATGATGAATTCCATCCGTTAGTCGTTGTCCCGATAATTCAATCCGTTCAAGCGCACGAATAATGCGGCGGGCGTCTTGCGGTTTTATTTTGGCCGCCGCGCGAGCGTCAAGTTCACACAAACGTTCGTAAAGGACTAAAAGCCCCTTCTCCTTGATTTCTCTTTCAAGCCGGAGCCGGATAGCGCGGTTTCCTGCAGGCTGCTCCGAGAGGCCTTCCAACAAAGACCGCACATACAGCCCGCTCCCCCCCACCATGACGGGAACTCGTCCGCGTTTTAGGACATCTTTTATGGTTCGTATCGCTCGGCTTCGATATTGAAATACAGAAAAATTCCTGGCGGGCGGAATAACACTAATAAGATGATGCGGGATTTTTCGCAAGTCCGACTTGGAAGGCTTTCCCGTCCCGATATCCATTTGCTGATAAACCTGCATTGAGTCGGCCGAAATGATTTCCCCGCGGACTTTTTTTGCAACTTCCATAGCAACGGCGGATTTGCCAACGCCCGTCGGCCCCACGAGAAAAATGACAAAAGGTTTCTTGTTCACTCGGCTTACATGGATTCGGGCTGAGAAATCCCCAGAAGCTCAAGACCGTTTCGTAAGACAATGCGCGTCGCTTCGGCTAAAAGAAGCCGGGCCTCGGTCAGCTCCTGATCCTCGGTCACAATCCGATGAAACGAATAGAACTTGTGAAAGGTTGTAGCAAGGTCACGCATATAATCGGTCAAACGGTAGGGTTCCAGTAATTCACTGGCCTGGGTGAGGATTTTTGGGAATTCCGTGATCATTTTGATTAAATCTGTCTCTTCGTTTGAAGACAGCCGTTCACAGTTCACTTTGGGGCTGATCGTCTGATTCGCGAATTTAAGAAGGCTCGCAATCCGCGCATAGGCATACTGAAGATAATAGACCGGGTTTTCCTGCGATTTTTCTTTCGCAAGCTCCAGGTCAAAGTCAAGGGGGCTCTCCATTTTCCTCATAATGAAAAAAAACCGGGTTGCGTCCACGCCCACCTCGTCCATTAATTCCTTAAGGGTGACAAATTCTCCGGCGCGGGTGGACATTCTGACAGGCACCCCTTTGCGGTAAAGCGTCGTTAATTGGACAATACGGATATCAATCTGATCAGGGGCGTGCCCCAGCGCCTGGCAGGCCGCTTTCAGCCTGGGGATATATCCGTGATGGTCCGGACCCCACAAATTAATCACCCAGTTGAACCCGCGCTCAAACTTATACCGGTGATACGCAATATCAGGGGCCAAATACGTGTACTCTCCGGATGATTTTTTGACGACCCTGTCCTTGTCATCTCCAAAGTCTGTCGAGCGAAACCAAAGAGCCCCTTCTTTTTCATACAAATGCCCCTGATCGGTTAAAAAGTTCAGGGTCCCGTCAACGGTTTTTTTCTCATAAAGCACACTTTCACTAAAGTAATGGTTGAAAGAAACCCGCATGTTTTCAAGATCTTCGCGGATTAAATTCATCATTTCTTCTTTGGCAAACTCGCGGCAAATCTCACGCCTTTTTTCAGGAGCCTCGTGCAAAAGAGAGTCCTGCTTCACGGATAAAAGCTTGGCAGCAAGCTCGCGGATATACTCTCCCCGGTAACCTTCTTCCGGAAAGGCCGCCTCAAATTTTACTAGTTCGGCATAACGCGCCCACACGCTGTCGCCCAAAAAATTCATCTGCCGGCCGGCATCGTTCAGGTAATATTCTGTCGTTACATCATGCCCGGTTTTTTTAAGGATGCGGCTTAAGGCATCGCCGACCGCTGCCTGACGCCCGTGAGCAATTGTGAGCGGCCCTGTCGGATTAGCGCTGACAAACTCAAGTAAAACTTTGCGTCCGCGGCCGAAATCCGACTCCCCGTAACGCGAGTCTTTTTCATAAACTTCTGTTAACACCGCCGCAAGGGAGGCTTTTGCCAGATAAAAGTTGATGAATCCCCCGCCGGCCACTTCAATGCGATTGAGGATCGCGGCCTTTTTGTCTTTTTCAGTTTCCTGCTGCAGGAGTAACACAATCTGATCCGCCACAAGGTTGGGTCTTTCACGCACCTCTTTGGCCAGTTTAAAAGCCACATTAGTGGCAAGGTCTCCGTGGGTCGCGTCGCGCGTAACGGTCAGGTCAAAATCAAACGGAGCAGGAAGTTCAAGCCCCTTGCGCTTTCCGTATTCATGAACCGCTTTTTGAATCAAACGTTCAAGTACAGGCTTCATACCGCACGGGCCTCGCCCCACAACCGTTCAAGGGCGTAAAAATCTCTAGCTTCCCGGTAAAAAACGTGGGCAATAACCGATCCGAAATCAAGCAAAACCCACCGTCCTTCTTGCAGTCCTTCGACGTGGAATGCCTTAACTTCATGAGCTTTAAGCGAATCAATAATATGCTCGGCCAGGGCTTTGACGTGACGGTCCGAATTGCCGTGCATAATGACAAAATAATGGGCAATCGTGGTGAGCTTGATGAGGTCAAGAATCACGGGGTCTTCTGCCTTTTTATCGAGAGCGGCTGACTGGATTAATTTAGCAATACGTCGCGGTTGCAATTTATTTGATACTCCAAATGATGCTTTGCGGAATCAACTTAAGTTGCGAAGTATATCATCTCAAACTTTCTCACGCCACTCCTCAAGCAGTTCCTCGAGCGCCTTCAAAGGCGAAAGTTCCGGGCGCCAGCCAAGCGCGTGCAGCCGCGAGGCATTTCCCTTCATCACCGGAGGATCATTCCGTCGGAGCCTTTTGCCCTGGACTTCCACCTTCAAGGGAACTTTGGATTTCTGCCGCAAGAAATTAACGTAGTCTTTGAGGATTCTCACCTTCCCGTAGCAAATATTATAAATCTCCCCGGCATTCCCCTTTGCAAGCAGGATTTCATAGGCCCGCACAACGTCTTTCACATGAAGGAAATCACGGTAAGCATCCAAATTCCCCACCTCAAGAACCCGCCGCCTTTTTCCCTTCTCTGCAAGAGCGACCTGGCGGCACCAGTCCGACAAAACAAACTGCAAGGTTTGGCCCCGGCCCAAGTGATTAAACGCTCGGGCCACAACTACGGGGATACCGAAGCGGTGAAAATAATCAAGGCATGCTGACTCCGCCGCGGCTTTGCTTGCCGCGTAAGGATTTTCAGGCCACATGAGGTCCGTTTCCCGCACCGGCCGACCTTCCCTGAAGGTTCTTCCGTAAACCTGTACGGTGGAGGCAAAAAGAAATTTGGTTTTAGGTGACAAACGCCTCAAAGCTTCCAAAAGATAAATCGTTCCGGCCGTATTCACTTCAAAGGTTTCATTCTCCAATTTCCAGGAGAGTCTTGGCACGCTCATCGCAGCCAGGTGGCACACAAAATCAGGTTTTACACGCTTAATGAGCTTTTGAATTTCGGAAAACGAAAGAAGGTTACAGCGGATAAAATTAACTCGGGAAAGCTTCTTACGAACCGAAGTGTGGTGCCATGTTCCCGTCACCCGGAACCCCGTCTCACTCAAGTGACGGCACAAATGCCTGCCGCAAAACCCGGAGGCTCCGGTCACTAAAACACTTTTCACTCGGAAGAAGCCCTTACAGAAACCTCTGCAAGGCGCTCAAGATCGGCATCCACCATCATTTCTACTAGCTGGTCCAAAGTGACCGCGGGTTTCCATTTTAATTTTTTTCTCGCTTTGGAGGCGTCACCGCACAAGACATGCACCTCGGCGGGCCGGTATAGAGAAGGATCGATAACGACATGCTTTTTCCAATCAAGCCCCACATACCGGAACGCTTTGTCGACAAACTGCCGGACCGTGTAAGACTTGCCGGTGGCCACAATAAAATCTTCGGGTTTTGGCTGCTGGAGCATCAGCCACATCGCCTTCACATAATCCCCGGCAAATCCCCAATCCCTCTTGGCATTAAGGTTGCCCAAATAAAGTTTTTTTATCATTCCAAGTTTGATCCGGGCAACCGCGTCCGTAATTTTCCTTGTCACAAACTCAAGGCCCCTGCGCGGCGACTCATGATTAAATAAAATTCCGGAAACGGCAAAGAGATCATAACTTTCCCGGTAGTTCACCGTGATCCAATGGCCGTAAACTTTCGCCACACCATAAGGACTGCGCGGATGAAACGGGGTCTCGGGGGTCTGGGGCGTGTGCGGAGCCAGGCCAAACATTTCGCTTGAGGATGCTTGATAAAAACGTATTTTTCGGTCCACAAGGCGGATCGCGTCCAGAATCTTTGTGACGCCTAGAGCCGTAAATTCTCCGGTAAGCACTGGCTGCTCAAACGAAGTTGGTACAAACGATTGGGACGCGAGATTATAAACTTCCCTTGGGCGTATTTTTTTAATCATACGGATTAAGGAAACCTGATCCAGCAAATCAGCTTGAACCAGGGTCACACGCCCGATTAAATGCTGAATGCGCTCAAACGTTTCGGTACTGGACCGGCGGACCATCCCGTAAACGTCATAACCTTTTTCAAGTAAGAACTCAGCCAGGTAAGAGCCGTCCTGTCCTGTGATGCCTGTGACAATGGCTTTTCTTTTTATCATACGGAGCGACCTCTCAAACGGTTAACGGGAAAATGAAGAAGATTCTTTTAATTTTCCGAGCGCGATGAGCTGCTCACGGAAATAAGCAATCGTTTTTTCAAGGCCCTCACGCAAGGGCACCTTCGGTTCCCATCCAAAAGTTTCTCTTGCAAGACGGGTGTCCGGCTGGCGCACTTTGGGGTCATCTTTGGGAAGGGGTTTAAATTCAATGGAACTTTTGCTCTGCGTCATTTCAATAATAAGCTCGGCCAATTGAAGAATCGTCATTTCATTGGGATTGCCAAGATTCACGGGCCCGCTCAAATCTGAAAATAAAACCTTTTGAATGCCGGCCACGAGATCATCCACGTAGCAAAAGCTGCGAGTTTGTTTGCCCTCGCCAAAGACAGGGAGGGGCTGCCCCAACAAGGCCTGTGCAATGAACTCAGGAATGGCCCGGCCGTCATTTAAACGCATCCGCGGACCATAAGTATTAAAAATCCGGATAATCTTAGTATTCACGTGATGACTATTTCGATAAGCCACCGTAATCGCTTCCGCAAACCGTTTAGCCTCATCATAAACGCCGCGCGGGCCCACCGGATTGACATTCCCCCAGTAGCTTTCACTTTGTGGGTGAACGAGCGGATCTCCATAAACTTCAGATGTTGAGGCCAGCAAAAAAGTAGCATTCTTGGCCTTCGCAAGCCCCAAAGCATTGTGGGTCCCGAGCGAGCCGACTTTCAAAGTTTGGATTGGGTAGGTGTGATAATCAATCGGGCTTGCGGGCGAAGCGAAGTGCAAAATGTAATCAATAGGATCCGCAAAATGAATTTCCTTACTCACGTCATGATGCACAAAACAAAAGCGCTGATCATTTTTAAAGGAACGGATATTGTTTTCATTGCCGGTAATCATATTATCCACGGCAATGACGCGAAACCCGCCCTTTAAAAACACCGCACACAGATGCGAGCCGATAAAACCGGCTCCGCCGGTAATAAGCACTATTTTTTCCGCCATGTTACTTACGCTTTCTCCCATGAAGAAACCAATCAACCGTTTTCTCAAGGCCGGGATAAAACCGCGTCTGCACTTTAAAACCAAGCATACGCTTGGCCTTTGAGATATCGGCATACGTGCGCCGCACATCCCCGGCGCGCTTGGGCGCAAAAAACGGTTTTACATCATAAATTTTCATGATGCGCTTTAAAGAATTAAAAATATCAAGGATTGAAAACTCTTCATGACAGGCGATATTAAAAACCTCGCCTGAAACTCCGGGCCGCTTCATCGCAAGAATATTTCCTTCCACCACATTATCCACATAGGAAAAATCACGGGATTGTTTTCCGTCCCAGTGCATCTCGGGCGGCTTTCTTTTCAGCAGACACTCAATAAAAATCGGGATCACGGCCGAATACCGCGACTCCGGATTCTGCCGGGGGCCAAACACATTGAAGTAACGCAAACTCACGGTACTCAACCCATAAAGGCGCGTGAACTGTTTGCAATAATATTCTCCCATAATCTTGGATGCCGCATAAGGTGATTCCGGCTGCGGGATATCAGGCTCCTGGGAAGGGAACTTTTTGGTATTCCCGTAAACCGAAGAAGATGAGGAAAAAACAAGGCGCTTCACTTTCGCATCCCGGCAAGCCACTAAAAGCCTCAAAGTCCCGGTGACATTCACGTCATTGGTTTCAAGAGGGTTATCCACAGAACGCAAGACCGCGCGATTGGCTCCGGCATGAAGCACATAGTGAACCCCGCGAACTGCTTTCCGGACATCCGCGTCACGGCGCAAATCGCCTTTGACAAGTTCCAAATCCCCTCTCATGCCGTCAAGGTTAGCACGATTTCCGGTTGAAAGATTATCCAACACACGCACCGCATACTTCCGCTTTAAAAGCCCTTCAACCATATGGGAGCCGATAAACCCGGCGCCGCCCGTTACAAGACAAATTTCATTTTTAGACATCAAAGCCTCACAATATTGGGTTGTTTTACGTGTTTAAAGACGTTTCTTGTATCAAATATCAAACGGCTAGTTCGGGCAATAAGTTTATAGTCAAATTTGGAGTGGTTTGTGGTAAGGATCACAAGGTCCTGCTTTTTTAGATTCTGAGCGGTCAAGGGAGTGGACTCCAGCGACAGCGTTTGATTCTGCAGCCTTGGCACGTAAGGATCATGATAACTTACCTTGGCTCCGAGTTGGCTTAACTCTTCCAGTATATCCAGTGCCGGGGATTCGCGCGTGTCAGACACATCCTTTTTATAGGCCAGCCCTAAAAGCATGACCCGGGAACGGCTAATGGCTTTTCCAAGGTAGCGGTTTAAAGCATAGACAGCCTTTGAGACCACATACCGGGGCATCTCGGCATTCACTCTGCGCGCAAGTTCAATAAAGTGGAGGTCCGTTCCGTGCACCCGGGCTTTCCAGGAAAGATAAATCGGATCCACGCCGATACAATGCCCGCCGATTCCGGGCCCAGGATAAAACGGCATATAGCCAAAGGGCTTGGTCTTTGCAGCGTCTACCGCTTCCCAGATATTCACTTGCAGACTTTCAGCGGCCCGGGCCAGTTCATTGATAAGCCCGATATTGACAATGCGAAAGGTATTTTCCAAAAGCTTGGTCATTTCAGCGGTCCGCGACGAACTGACAGCGACCACCTGCGTCGTAATTTGTCCGTAAAGAAGTCCCGCAAGTTCCGTGCACACGGGGGTGATCCCTCCCACGACTTTCGGGATGTTATGCGTTTTAAACAAGGGGTTCCCCGGATCAATCCGTTCCGGCGAAAAGCAAAGAAAAAAATCCTTTCCGACACTCAGGCCCGATTTTTCAAGCGCCGGTAAAATAACTTCATCCGTTGTTCCCGGATAAGTAGTGCTCTCCAAAATCACAAGCTCGGCCGAGTGCAATCGCTTTTGAATTTCCGCCGCCGCATCCACAATATAGGAAATATCAGGATCCTTCACGCGGTTCAAAGGCGTTGGAACGCAGATGATCACCACATCCACCTGGTCGCTTAAGGATTCATAATCTGAGGAAGCCGCGAGTTTCCCTTTTTTGACAAGCGCCGCAAGCTCTTTAGACGGAATATCCCCAATGTAGGACCGCCCGCGCTGAATACTGAGCACGCGCTTTGAATCAATATCAAGGCCCGTCACACGAAACCCTTTTTTTGCGAATTCACAGGCCAAAGGAAGCCCCACATATCCCAATCCGATAATAGCAATATGGGCTTTTCGTGTTTTAATTTTCTTCTTTAACGCAATGGCCGCTGCCGTCATAAGAGTTATATTTTTTCCTTCGTTCTTTGCAACTCGAGAATAAAATGCTGAAGCGCTTCTTTCCAGGGCCTTAAACGAATCCCCAAAGTTAATTCCAGTTTCCTTAATGAAAGCACGGAATTCAAAGGCCTACGTGCAGGTCTTTGAAGCTCTGTCGTCGTAATCGGCTCAACGCGAACGTGGTTGAACCCTCCAAGCTCCAAAATGGTTTTGGCAAACTCAGCCCACGAAGCTGTCCCTTGATTGGCAAGATGAAATATTTCCCCTGAGACTTTCTCTAATGCTCTTGGGTCTGTGACCAGCAACCCGCATAGCGCTTTCGCCATATCACGGGTGAAGGTAGGCCTTCCGGTCTGGTCGGAAACCACTTTGAGCGTCTCCGTTTCCCGCGCCTTTTCAAGGATGGTACGCGGAAACGATTTTCCGTTTAGCCCATAAAGCCAGGAGGTGCGAAAAATGACAAATTTTTCAGCCGTTTGCCGCAGGCTTTGCTCTGCGGCGAGCTTTGTTTCGCCGTAATAATTTAAAGGAGCGGTTGTGTCCGTTTCCTCATATTCCCCACGCTTATTTCCGTCATAAACATAATCCGTGCTAAAAAAAACGACCTGGGCATTCACCCGGTTACTGGCATCCGCCACATTCCGCGTGACTTCCACATTTTCTTTAAAAGCCTTTTCCCGCTGGGTCTCGCAATCATCCACGGCCGTCATTGCCGCCGTATGAAAAACAATATCCGGCTTTTCCCGCTCAAAAAGATTCCGTGTCCCGGGCAAATCGCAAAGGTCCTGCTGAAAATAAGGAATCGGAAATGAATTTAATGCCCTGCGTCCTGCACCAACAACCTCAAAATGATTTTGAAATTGAAGGCTGAGATCCTTTCCCAGCATGCCGCTTGCCCCCGTGATCAGTACTTTTCTCACCATTGCGGCTTTATTTCACCGTGAACTTGTCCTGCTTAAGCGGCTGCCACCAGCTTTGGTTTTCTTTGTACCATTGAATGGTTTTTGCAAGGGCGGCTTCAAAGGTCCATTCCGGTTTGAAGCCGAGGAGGCGGATTTTTGTGGTGTCCAGACAATAGCGGAAATCATGACCCGGGCGGTCCGTCACATATTCAATCCGGTCGCCTCCGGCTCCGAGGGCTTTAAGAATGGCCTGGGCAAGATCAAGGTTTGACATTTCGTTACCCGCCCCCACATTATAAACTTCTCCCTGTCTGCCTTGGTCAAAAACAAGTTCAATGGCGCGGCAATTGTCCTCCACATAAATCCACTCCCGCCGGTTGTCTCCGCGCCCATATAAAGGAAGCTTCTTACCTTCAATCAAATTGGTCACAAAAAGCGGGATCACTTTTTCAGGGTACTGGTTGGGGCCAAAGTTGTTGGAAGCCCGGACAATGATTGCAGGGTAATGGTAGGTGATCTCGTAAGAACGGACCAAAAGGTCGCCCCCGGCTTTGGAGGCTGAATAAGGACTGTTCGGAAGAAGCGGCGCTTCTTCATTGACTGACCCTTCCAGAACCGAACCGTAAACTTCATCGGTTGAGATATGGATAAAGCGTTCAATCCCCCGGCGGCGTGCAGCTTCAAGAAGGACGCGCGTTCCAAGGATATTCGTAATCAGAAAGTCTTCTGCCTTGTCAATCGAGCGGTCCACATGCGTTTCAGCCGCAAAGTGCACAATGGCCTGCACTCTGCTCATGACAGACTCCACAGCCGCGCAGTCGCAAATATCTCCCTGGATAAATTCGTAACGAGGGTCGTTTTGAAGTTCGCGCGTATTTTGAGGATTACCGGAATAGGTCAATTTATCCAGATTAACAATCTTCCAATCCGGGTGAGTTTTGATAAAACGCTTGATAAAATGGGAACCGATAAATCCGCAGCCGCCCGTCACCAAAAGTGTTTTCACGTCCACCCTTTCTTTTTTGCGACAAGCTGGCTCGCCCGGTACAGGGATTCAAACGTCCCGGCATCCGTCCAATACCCGTCCAAAAAATCATATTCGAGAAGGCCCAGCTTGAGGTAGGCATTATTGACATCCGTAATTTCCAATTCCCCGCGGCCCGAAGGCTTAAGGGTTTGGATGATTTCAAAGACGCGTGCGTCATACATATAGATGCCGGTCACCGCGTAGGCGCTCTTGGGGTTTTTAGGCTTTTCGGCAATCGAAACGATTTTTTTTCCCTTAAATTCCACGACCCCAAATCGCTCGGGATCCACAACCTTTTTAAGGAGAACCCGCGCTCCTTCTTTCTGCTTTTCGAAGTGGCGGACATAAGGAGAAATATCGTCTTCCACAATGTTATCACCCAGGATGACGATCGTTTTATCCTTGGCCGCAAAATACTTTGCTAGAGACAATGCCGCGGCAATCCCGCCTTCGCCTTCCTGGTAAGTGTAATTGATGTGCTTTAAGCCGAAGTCTTTACCGTTCCCAAGCAGTTTAAGAAAATCGCCGGCAGAGTTGCCTCCGGTTACGATCAAAATATCCCGGATGCCGGCCCGCACCAGCATTTCAATCGGGTAATAAATCATCGGTTTATCGCAGACAGGCAGTAAATGCTTGTTGGTGACCTTAGTCAAAGGGAATAACCTTGATCCAAGCCCGCCTGCGAGAATAATACCCTTCATTGAATGCCTCTCAAGTTACCGCTAGACCGACTTTCGCCCCATCCCGTAATAGCGGAACCCCTGCTTCCTTAATTCATTAGGGTTATACATATTGCGGCCGTCAAAAATCACGGGCTGACGCAAAAGCTTTTTGATTCGTTTAAAATCAAGATTACTGAATTCGCTCCATTCCGTAAGAACCACTAAGGCGTCCGCGTGGCGGCACGCTTCGTACGGATTTTTGGCATATTTAATGCCTTTGAAAATCGGTTTTGCTTTTTCCACGGCCTGGGGATCATAAGCGGAAATCAAAGCTCCTTCTTTTTGAAGCGCCTGAAGGATCTCAATCGAAGGCGCAAAACGCATATCATCGGTGTCCGGCTTAAAAGCAAGTCCCAGAACGGCAAGTTTTTTACCTTTCAAATTCCAGAGGGCATTTTCGATCTTTTGCACAAAGTAACTTTTTTGATCATCGTTACTGGCAAGCACCTCTTTTAAGATATCAAACCGGACGCCGAGCTTTTCTGCCATGCGCAAGAAAGCCGCCAGATCCTTCGGAAAACAAAACCCGCCGAATCCAATCCCTGCCTTAAGAAAACTCGGGCCGATGCGCGGATCAAGCCCCATCCCTTTAGCCACTTGTTCCACGTCCGCTCCGACTGCATCACAAACTCTTGAGACCACATTAATGAATGCAATCTTTGAAGCCAGAAACGAGTTTGAGGCGTGTTTAATCAGCTCAGCGCTTTTAATATCCGTCACTAAAAGCGGCGACTTAATCGGCTCATAAAGCTTACGCAGAAGTTTCTCTGCCCGCGCGCTTGAAACACCTAGCACGACCCGGTCCGGTTCAAGAAAATCATGAATCGCAGAGCCTTCCCGTAAGAACTCGGGGTTGGATGCCACGTCAAAAAGGCTTGTCCGAGGCTGGTGCTCCTTCATGGTTTTATAAATCCACTCCCCTGTCTGGACAGGCACCGTGCTTTTTTCCACCACGAGCCGGTATTCTTTAAGGTGCTGGGCAACATCTCGGGCTACATTTTCCACATAAGAAAGGTCCGCCTCACCGTTATCTTTCGGCGGCGTATTCACGCAAATAAATAAGACCTCACACTGCTTAACCGCCTGCGCGATCGATAAAGAAAAGTCCAGCCGGCCTTCCTTCACATTCTGAGTAATCATCTCGCTTAGCCCCGGCTCATAGATCGGAACCTTCCCCCTCTTAAGCATCGCCACTTTGGTGCGGTCATTATCGATACAAAGCACTTGATGACCCAAATGCGCAAAACAAGTGCCTGTGACAAGCCCCACATACCCTGACCCTACAATTCCAATCTTCATAGCAAACAAAACTCCTTTTTTTTATCTAATGATTGAGAGAGGACTTTCATACGCAGCTTTCGATCACAACCGATTATGAACGGCCCGCATACCCCTGGCTCCACGAGTCCAGCGAGTCACCGGATCCCCCCGAAAGCTGATTGGCGCCCGCAACGGTTTCTCCGATACGGGGTTCAGCAAAAGACGCGCGGCTGCCTCCTCCGTGGAGGTTGTACTGAGGAAACGCCTTCATGCGAAAACTAAAAAATAATTCCTTATTATTCGAGTTTATATCTGAATTTCTGACATTGTAGCCAAAATCAAAAATAAAATCGTGCAAGTCGCGGCTCGCTGAAACCTGCCATTCCTCAAGCTCCTGCTGATCCGCATCCCAGCGGATATAGCCCCCGATTTCCCAAAGCGGGTTTATGACCCACCGGGTATTAAACACAAACTGGTGGCTGGTTTCAACCTGACCTTGACTCACGATTTGTGCGTCTTTCAAAAAGCGGTAACCGAATTGGAATTTAAAGCGGCGCGTACGGGCTAATAAGTCCTGGTTAAACACCCGGAACTGATCGCGTTCCATATCGTAGTCGTAGCGTACCTCATATTGCATCCACTGGTAAGGGCGCAAAACCACTTCCTGTGACCAAATTTTGAAATTGGAACGCGTCGGCGGCGTGTCCGGATGAATATCATAACTTAAAAAGGTATTCAGGCTCACAATATCCACGCGCTGCATTTTGCCGTTGATCACTCTTTTTGTCTGCAGCCGGTTTTCCAAACCCAATGTAATCACCTGCCGATTGTCGACACGATCAATGGAATCAAAATGATGCAGGGTTTCATCACTTACCGTGGAGAGGCCGATGGCATCATATCGGACACTCGGCTCAAAAATATGCCGGAGGTTATTTACTTCAATACCCATTTTGTTAAAGGTGGTGTGAAACGTTTTATAAAACTGGGTTCTTAAGTCCGCGCCGTATCCTACGGCCACCCGGTACTGCTTTTCATTCGATTCTTTCTCGCGGCTATAGTAAGTCCCGCGAAAGTTGGAATAAGGAGTCAATTTGATTTCTTTCCATTTAAGCGGAAGCGACCACTCATGAAATGTGTCGAGGCGGACAACGTCTTCCGTATAATCGGAGCGGCTCAGCCGCTTGGTTAAGTTGGAAAAACTGGATTGGTTTTCATAAAAAAGTCCGGGGAAAAAGAAGGGCTGGTTCTTCCAGTCAAATTGAACCGTAGGCAGCCGTTCAACCAGCGCCTCAAAGCTATTCATGCTTTTCTGAACCGTGGTTAAAAATCCGTATTGTTCAGAATTTTTTGTGAAGGTCACAAAGGATTGGGGTTCAATCTCCTTACGATGCTCTTTTTCAAAAAAATCCTGGAGAACATACTCGTCGGCAAACCGGTTATAGCGCAAAATTAGGTTGGTATAGGGATCAAAATCCGTGCGGTGGCGCCAACTGATTCTTCCCCTCTCACGGTCCTCAAGCTCGCTATATGGGCTTGGAGGTTCTGCGTTTGGGGATGAACCCGGCGGGGGATCAAGTCCCGGCGTCGGGGCCCTTTCATCTTGAGTCAAGTAGCCGATGAACGACCCTTGCCCATAATGGCCAAAATCATAATCCAGAACACCTCCGGCTCCGAAGCCGCGCTTGGAACGCCAATCCGCCAAAATTTTTCCAAATACATTTTTAGTAATGCTGAACCCTTTGGTGGTTTCAATATAGGCGCCATTCTTGGAGTTATAGCCGGCATTCACCTGGAAGGGAAGGTTACGGTCCTGAAGCGGGATCACAAGATAAGGCCACCAAAAAACGGGTTTTCCTAAAACATAAATCCTCACGTTCCAGGCCACAATTTTGTCGCCGGTGTGAATGGTCGCTTTTTGTGCCCGGATCTCATAGTGAGGATTTTCGCGGTCGCAGGTTGTAACACTGCCGTTTTTGATAACCGTCACGCCGTCTTTTGTCTGTTGGATATTTTCGCCCGAACCATACCAGGGATAAGAAATCGCACGGGCATCAGGAAAGTTTCCCTCATGCGTGGCAAAATTATAAGTCACTTCTTCTCCGCGGGCCGTAGGTTTCTCCTTCTGAAAGATAATCACATGCCCGCGCGCATAAGCCTTTTTGGTTTCCGTCTCAACTTCTGCGTAGTCCGAGGTAATTTTGGTATCCTGGTAAGTGAGGACGACATTCTTTTTGGCAATGACCTTTTTCTGGTCTTTTACGTATTCGAGGCTGTCCGCGACCACCTCCACGTTAGGGCCTTTTTTAGCAAAGCTATCTAGGAGAGGAAATGAGGAAGAGACTTTTTTTTCTTCTTCCGCAAAAAGGGGAAGACACAAAACCACGGCAAGAATAACAATTAAACTGGCAAGGGTACGGAAACTTTTCATGCTGCGCTATGAATGGGTTATATCCTGATATCGAACAACGCGGTTACGCCCTTCTTCTTTGGCACAGTAAAGCGCCTTATCGGCATGGCGGATCAAATCAAACGCCAGATCATCAAAATATTCATCCCGCTTGGAAACCGGAATATCCGCGGAAAAAACAGAAATCCCAATGCTGACGGTCACCTGAGTTTCCACATCATAAACTTTCAGGCGGTGGTGCGCCACACTGGAACGGATGCGTTCGGAGACCTCAAGGGCACCCTCCGAACCGGTCTCGGGAAGTACCATAATGAACTCTTCCCCGCCATAGCGGGCAATAATATCAACTTTTCTCAAGTTTTCACGCAATAGGGATGCAACTTCCTTCAAAGTTGCATCCCCAACTAGGTGACCAAAGTCGTCATTATATCGTTTGAAATGATCGATGTCTAACATTAATACGGTCAGAGGCAGTTTGTATTTAATCGAACGCTTAAGTTCGTCATTAAAACGTTCCAGAAAGTGCCGGCGGACGTAAACGCCGGTCAATCCATCCAAAATGGAAAGCTCCTTGACAGTTTCGTAGAGCCGGATTTTCTTAACCTGCAGGACAAGATGCGCAACCAGCACTTCGAACTTCACCAAATCTTCTTCATTCTGCGGCTCCACCACAATCAAGGCATTGACTTCCCCTTCAATCACGAGCGGAAAAATCCAGGTCTCACCCGCTCGCACCGGATCCGCGGCAGCCATCTTAAGCATTTGCTTTGACGAGACCACTTGATCGAAACGCTCCTGCAGGTCCCGGCTAAACTCGGGGGTGGTTTCCTGCGGCCCCTCGGGTGTTATCACAAATTGCCGCGCATACAAAACCTCATTCTTTGTTTTTGTGATTAAAATGAGTTTCATCTCCTTAAAGGGAAGAATCGGAAGAACCTTTTTAAATAAAAGGTCCGCCATCGCTTCAAAACTTAAGCATTCGCTAAAATCCCTGGCAATTTCAAAAAGCTCCAGAAGGCTTGAGACCTGTTTTTCAAGGTGGTGCAGGCTGTCAAGGCGCTGCTGGAATTTTTGCTGGAGACCTTCAAGCTCATTTTTGACTTCGCGGCTCTTAGCCGCTTCGGACTTCATCAATCCTCTCCAGCGCCTGCGGTAGGTGGTTAAGATTCCAAAAAACGCGCTTGCTCCCGCCCCAAAATAAACCGTTTCCCAGACATGACTGCGGAAAAGGAAATAAATATAAAGCAGCATCGTGATTGAAAGAGCTGCGACAAAAAGCGGGTAGGGCTGCTCGTCGAAGAAGTGAAAGAGTAAAAAAAGAAAAAATGGAAAGATCACGTAAAAAGCAAGCAAGAGCTGATTGCCCTGCTGGAAGATAAAATAAATGCCGGTAAGAAAAATAATGGAAATCAGGCCGCGCTTAAGCATACTCGATTCCGCCCCTGACGTTTGGCTTGATAAAGGGCTTGATCCGCCTTTTGGACAAGGGTCTCAAGATCAAGCGTGTCTTCGGGAAGATTAGCCACTCCCGCCGAAAGAGTAATTTTAATTTTTTCGCGGCGAATCGTAAAGAGCTCCTGTTCGACCGTGGCCCGGATTTTCTCCGCAATCGCGTGCGCTTCCTTTTTGTTTGTCTCCATGAGCAAAACCGCAAATTCTTCCCCGCCGTAGCGCACGACGATCGCATGCTCCGTATTCTCTTTCAATAGCTCCGAAACGCGGACAAGGACCAAATCCCCGGCCTGGTGTCCGAAGCGATCGTTGCAGGTCTTGAAATAATCCAGGTCACACATTAATAAGGAAAGCGACCGGTGGGTCAAAAGAGCTCGCCGGTGCTCTTCCTTGAGACGGTCATAGAAATAACGCCGGACATAAAGCCCGGTCAGGGAATCGCGAATCGCCAGTTGTTCGGTTTGTTCATAAAGCATGGCGTTGGAAAGGGCGGAGGAAGCCAGCACGGAAATGGCATCCAGAAGCCTGAGATCGTCATTGATAAAAGCTTCGCGCTGATGGGAATTAATGCGAAGGGTTCCGATCACACGGCCTTCCTGAAAAAGCGGAACACTGACAAGGGAGCGGAGCTTTTCCTCACGCGTGGTTTCCGTCACATCGAAACGAAAATCCTGGTGCGCATCCGTGACAATAAGGCGCTTCCGGTTACGGATGACCCAATAGTCAAAAAGATCGCCGTGCTTGTGAACGGATTTTGTCCGGTCATCCTTGCCTTTGGAAGCCACCACCGAAAGATGCCGGCCGTCCGGATGCGCAAGGGTTATCAGAATAAGGTCCCCCCGCTGAATAAAATCCGCGGTTTTGTCCGTGACCATTTGAGATAACTGGACCACAGAAAGCGTGGTGGTCAATTCCTCGGCCAACTTGCGCATATGGTAATAGGTCGAATATTTTTCAAAGAGGATACTGATGCCTTCGCCCTTGGACTTGAAAGCCATTTCCAGATCGTTTTTTTCATTTTGGCATTTTTCACGATCCACGGACAGCCCGGCAATCTGGTTTTCAAAGTATTCGTCCATCCGGTAAATGGAAAAACCAAGAAGCGCGTACTGGGCCAATAACCAGCTAAACAACGATGAATGCGCAATCCCTCCGGCCAGGAAAACCATTCCGGCTGAAAAGAGGATAAAAAAAACACCCCCCGCCAGCCGGAAAGCAAACCATCCGAAAAGAATCGCAAAAGAGAGGCCCGATAATCCAAGCGCAATCCGGTGAAGATAAACTTCGGGAACGACCGTATGCCTCAAGAGGGACAACGAATAGATAATTTGATAACTGAAAAGAAACGTTGCCAGGAGGGCAACTAGGATATTGGCTGTTTTAGGAAGTAAAGAAGGCCGCATCGATCACCCCGGCCCTCGCCCGGCGATCAAAAGGGGCTTGGGATGTTTTGATCAAGCAGCTCAGAAAATCGCTGCCTGCGTTTGGGAATCAAAAAAGTGGGCTTTGCTCATATCAAATACAATTTGCAAATCCTGGTTGACGGTGGCGGTATCCTGATTGGAGACGCGGGCCACAAAATTATTGATGCCGGCTGTGAAATAAAGATAAATTTCAGACCCCATAGGCTCCACCATCTCAACCGTGGCTGTGATGGTAAATTCAGGCCGGGCATCCTGCGCAAAAATCTTGTCGTAAATATCTTCCGGGCGGATCCCAAACATAATTTCCTTATCCCGGTAAGGCCCTATCTTGGCATAATGCTGCGGCAAAAGACGCAGCTTGATCCCTTTATCCAGAAAAAAGTAATCCCCGTTCACCGCAGAAATTCTGCCCTTCAAAAAATTCATGGGAGGAGAACCGATAAATCCCGCCACAAACTGATTGGTAGGATTCTCATAAAGCGTGACCGGATCCGCGACCTGATGAATCGTCCCGTTCTTCATCACCACAATGCGGTCGCCCAAGGTCAACGCCTCAACCTGGTCGTGCGTCACATAAATCATCGTGGACTGAAGACGGTTATGAAGCTTTTGCAGTTCCATGCGCATCTGGACACGCATTTTGGCATCCAGGTTGCTCAAAGGTTCGTCAAATAAGAACACCTTGGGTTTACGCACAATCGCGCGTCCCACGGCCACCCGCTGGCGCTCGCCACCCGAGAGTTCCTTGGGTTTTCGCTTCAGCATCGAATTGCTGCCGATCCCCAGAATTTCGGCGGCTTCCTGGACGCGCCGCTCAATTTCTTTGTGCGGGTACCGCCGCAATTTAAGCCCGAACGCCAGGTTTTCATAAACGCTCATGTGGGGGTACAAGGCATAATTTTGAAACACCATCGCAATATCCCGGTTTTTGGCCGGCATATCATTGACGATCTGATGATCAATCAGGATTTCCCCTTCCGTCACATCTTCAAGCCCGGCCACCATGCGAAGGGTCGTGGACTTGCCGCATCCGGACGGGCCTACGAAAACAACAAACTCTTTATCCTTAATCTCAAGGCTGACTTTTTTAACGGCATAGACATTACTGGCGTAAATCTTCGAAATATCTTTTAAAACAACAGTGGCCATACAAACTCTCCTTAAGCGTCGAAATAAGCAAGCATAAGCGTAAGCGTCTTTTTCATCTCACGCCGGTCCACAACCATATCAATAAGCCCGTGCTCCAAAACAAATTCCGAGGTCTGAAAATCTGACGGCAATTTCTGGCGGATCGTCTGCTCAATCACCCGGGGGCCCGCGAAACCAATCAACGCCCGCGGCTCCGCAATAATGATATCCCCGAGCGAGGCGAAACTTGCCATCACGCCGCCCATTGTCGGATTGGTCAAAATAGAAATAAACGGGTGCCTCGCCTTCTGAAATGCGCCGATCGCGACCGAAGTTTTTGCCATCTGCATAAGGCTAAGGGCGCCCTCATACATCCTCGCCCCGCCGCCCGAACCTGAAACAATAATTAAAGGGAGCTTCTTATCCAGGGCATATTCGGCAAGGCGGGCGATCTTTTCACCCACCACTGACCCCATAGATCCCATAATAAACCTTGAGTCCGTAACGCCGATGGCAACGGCATGGCCGTCAAGCTTCCCCTCGCCTGTCACACAGGCCTCATGAAGCCCTGTCTTTTTCTGATCCTGTTTTAGTTTATCAAGGTAGGATTTAACCCCTTCAAAACGAAGGGGGTCCTGGGTTTGGAGCTGCATATTCATTTCTTTAAACGAGCTCGAATCCAGAAGCTGGTTAAGGCGTTCCTGGGCACCCACAATAAAGTGGTAGCCGCATTTTTGACAGACGGAAAAATTTTCTTTGAGGGACTTATTGAAAAGAACGTGCTGGCACCCCGGGCATTTGGTCCACAGGCCCGCGGGGACACTTTTCTTTTTTAAACCGCTTGTCACCGGCGGCGCTTGCTGGATTTGTTCTTCGCTTTCCTGTTTTTTAACGGATTCAGGCACGTTCCTGGACCTTTGCTCCAACTAATGGCTGTATCAAGAGTTATAACCTTGAGTATACATACTGATGAAGTGAATGCTGCCTGACAAGAATCCGCAAATTATAGGTAAGACCTTTTTGACTGTCAACCCATTTATCCATATAAGCCCCGATTTTCCATAACTTTACAACAAATTTGAATCATGTTATGGTTGATTTATGGATCAGCGACTCATCCTGCATCAAACCCAAAAATTAATTCTTTCGCCGCAAATCCGCCAATATTTACGGCTCCTGCAGATGCCCATTGCCGAATTAAGCCAGGCCATTGAAAATGAGCTCGCAGAAAATCCCCTTTTGGAAGAAGACTCCCATGAAATCCAGGATGAGTCTCTGGCTTTGCCGGGACAGGGTCAGGAGCCGCCGGCACGAGAGCAAGCGGCCTCCGAACTTGCCCCAAACACCGACTCCTTTGACAAGCTTGACCGCATTGATGAACAGTTTTGGGACAGCTACAAGGACCTTGACTCCGCCAAGCCCGATCTCACGGAATTTAGAAAGAGAAAAGATTATGAGGAATCGATCATCACTCGCCCCGAAGCCTTGTCGGATTTCCTGCTCTGGCAGATGGGATTTCTAAATCTTAACGAAACCGAGCGCCGCATTGCCGAAGAAATCATAGGCAATATCAACGAAGAAGGCTATCTTAAAACCAGTCTCGATGAAATAACGAAAGCCTGCCAGGCAGACCCGGCGGCTGTCGAAGATATCCTCTCTCAAATTCAGCAGCTTGACCCTCCGGGCATTGGAGCCAGGGACCTTCGGGAAGCCCTTCTCATTCAACTTAGAAGAAAAGGACCCGAAGCAAGTCTTGCCCTCGAAATCGTCCGCCAGCATCTCCCGCTTCTTGAAAAAAGGGCGTGGCAGGATCTGGCCAAAATCCTGTCATCCGATATCCAGCAAGTGAAGCAGGCTGCCGAATTGATCATTCATCTTGAACCGAAACCCGGCAGGACATTTTACAGCGAGGAACCGATTGCCGTCACACCGGACGCCACGATCACCCTAAGCAATGACGAGAATGAAAAGTTTAAAATTGAAATTCATCATGAGTCGCTGCCGGAACTTAGAATCAATCCTTACTATCGGCGCCTGTTAAGGGATAAACACACCGATGAAAAAACAAAAACATTTATCCGCGAAAAAATGCAGGCAGGTCTTAATTTCCTCCGGGCTTTAACTCTTCGCAAGTCGACTTTAAGGCAAATCACCGAGGAAATTCTTCGCGTGCAGTGCCGCTTTTTTGAAAAGGGTTTCTCAGAGCTCGTCCCCCTCCGCCTTAAAGACATTGCAAACCATCTCGGCATTCACGAATCAACCGTCAGCCGCGCCCTGCAGGGAAAATATATTTCCACACCTCAGGGCACGATCCCCTATAAAAGTTTTTTTTCCACAAAGCTTGAAACCCTCCACGGCGAGGCAGAATCCCAGAAAAGCATTCTCGAACGGATGCGCGGGTTGCTGGCGCGGGAAGATGCCAAAAATCCTTTAAGCGATCAGGAAATTGTAAGGCATTTAAAACAGGAAGGGATCGTCATCGCCCGGCGAACCGCGGCAAAATACCGGGAACTCCTTAAAATCCTGCCTTCACACCTGCGGCGGCGAAAATAAAAAGCTGGTGGTCAGGATCGAACTGACGACCTGCTGTTTACGAAACAGCTGCTCTACCAGCTGAGCTACACCAGCAACAACTTTCCTTAGATAAATAAATTTCACATTAATGTAAAAGTTGTTGCAGTCCTAATCTGTTTTTTAGATTAGGGCAGCACAGGAAAATTATCCTCAACTTTTTTGCGCTATCTTCATCCGCAGTCCCAACCGCCTTTTGGTTGGGGCAGCGAGAAAAATTCCTTAAATTCATCAATTAAAGGTTTTCGAGCAGTCCTAATCTGTTTTTTAGATTAGGGCAGCATAAGGTGCGCATTGTACAAAAAACGGGATGAAAAATAAAGGGATGGAATTTAAGGGACATCCTACTGAATCCGAATTAAGTCAATGTGTCCCCCGATCTCTAAGTGCGGCGTACGGCTTATACACTGCGGAAACCAAATTGCGCAGCAATTTCAATGCACTTTCCTTGCTGACAAATATGAATTTCAGGAACCGGCACAATTGCTTTTTGAAGGCTCTCGAGCCACCGACGAATCCTTTCGGTCTGCTCTTCAGCACCAAATTTTAATACCGGCACCTGCCCTAAATCAAAGAGGGCAAATAAAGGCGACCCGGCTTCATTTGGAATGTTTGCCGCATTGCGCAGAAATCCTTTTAACTTTAAATCCAGTTGCTCAGGTTTTGAAATCACCTCCACGCGGGATTTAAAATCAATCTTGCCCCAATCCGCCACTATGCGCTTGGAGAGAATCATCCAGAGTGAAGCGTAATGAACGAGGATTTGCTTCCCCGGCTCAAGTTGTTTGGAATGATTGATGATAAGCTGGGCCAGGTTCCCGGGATGAAAGCTTGAGAAGCCGCCGCTTAAATCCATAAATAATAATTCGAGCCCGAAAAATCCCCGCATTTGAGAAGCTGCCCTATTCAGAGTCTCTCTAAATAATTCCTGAAACGCGTTCCAGGCAAGCGAGTCCTCTTTAAGAACCACCCACGCGCAAAAAAGAGAGCGCATCTCCGGCCCGACCTCCAACTTGTAATGGTAAAGACTGGGCGGGACAATGCCTTGAAACTCAATCGAATCAAACACCGGCAATAGTTTGAAACCTGTAAATTCTAAAGGGAGTTGAATCGGCGCGGTTTGACGTAACATAACGGTCATTCGGTACCGGTTCCGGGAATGCCCCTACGGTACCTTTTTTTCACGATGGCAGGAAAGAGTAAAAAACGCTTAAGATCAAAGCCCATAAAATAGCCTGAAGCATAAGGCCCCGTCCACGAATCCGGAGCTTCCGGGCAACTTCGGCATTTTCAATTTTCCGCACGCCTGAATCCAAATTAACGAGTCCCCGTTCGGAAAGGATCGCACAGGTTTTCTTCCGCGCCTCAAAAAGATTGAAAAGTCCGAATGCCAGAGGGAAGAAAATAAATGCTCTCACGAATCGATCGGCATGGATCCCAAGCAGCCAGAAAGCCCAAAATAAAGCCAGCCCCGTGATGCCGATGCCCAGCCATCTGCGCTTGCCCGCCTCGCGCGGCCCAAGATTCGATTCAAAAGATTCTCCCGAAAGGGCCTGTTCATAATATTGAAAACACGCCCGGCAGGTCCCGTCCGGAGCCACCCATTCGGGATGCTCCTTCTTGATGGCATCCACCACGTGCTGATTGGTATGCTCCAGAAAAACCGCTAAATCCCGCGGCGTCTTTTTTCCGCAAAGCGGACAAGTAAACTCATTCATCAAATACCTCCCTTTTTAACGTAACGGGACGCCGCCCCATCCCCTGTTTTCGTCAATTACCAATCCACCGGAAAATAATCCTTAAGAAATTTTCCGCACCAATGTTTCCCCCTCAAAATACCGTCAAAAAAAGGATCGCAAACTCTGGCGGCTCCGTCGACAATATCTAAAGGAGGTTGAAAATCATGCATCTGTTGTTTGCGCGCCGAAAGGATAAAGGGATCTTCATCCGTCACCCATCCCGTGTCAACGGCATTCATATAAATTCCGTATTTCGCTAAATCACTGGCGGAGGTATGCGTCAGCATATTAAGCGCCGCCTTGGCCATATTGGTATGGGGATGCCGGTCCGTTTTTGTAAATCGATGGAACTTCCCTTCCATCGCCGACACATTGACGATATGTTTCTGTCCGGTGTTATGCCGTTTCATCATCGACGACAATCGATTGCATAAAACAAAGGGCGCAATGGCATTGACCAGCTGAAGTTCAATCATCTCGGACGTTTGAATTTCTCCCAAGCGCAGCCGCCAGCTGTTCATCTCGCGCAAATCCACTTGCTGCAGATCGGCATCCAGCTTTCCTTGCGGAAAAACGTTTTCTGCCGCAAGCGTTTGATCGTGCACATAAGGAATTTGAGAAAGCTCAGCGGATGCGGCTAAACCCATGCCGGGCATTTTCCCATGCCAAGCGACCGCCAGCTCTGCGTTATCGACGGGCGCCGGCTGATGACCGGAGACCATCTCTTTTTTGCAGGCCTCAAAAGGCGCTAGCAGAGGCCGGACACTCCCGGAAAGCTCTTGAAACGGTAAAGTCTCATTCGGGATTAAATGCGTGTAAAAACCAGGAGGACGCCGGACGGTTTGCGCCGCGTTATTAATCAAAAGATCCAGACGGTCATATTTCTGTTCAATGTAGTTACAAAAGATTTCAACACTGGGCGTGTGTCTAAGATCTAACCCGTAAATATGAAGCCGGTCTTTCCATTGCGCGAAATCGTTTTCACGGGAATAACGAAGCGCGGAATCCACGGGAAATCGCGTGGTCGCAATCACGCGCGCCCCGGCGCGGAGCATCATCAGCGCCGCCTGATAACCGATTTTTAAACGCGAACCGGTAATCAAGGCCACTTGTCCGTCAAGACGCGCCGTCTGAAAACGTTTTGCGTAGTTAAGCTCCGCGCAGGCCGGACACAAGGTATCATAAAAAAAGTGCACCTTCGTGAAGTCGCTTTTACAGATATAACAATCGTGCGGCCTGACGAATTCAAGATTCCGGGACGCGTTTTCAGCGTTTGCCTCTGCGATTTGCTTTGGCGCAGTAAAAACGGCGGCTTCCCGGGCACTGCGGATACCGGTCGCGGCCCGGGCACTGCGTTCCTGTTTAACCATTTTTTGCCGCTTAACCCGGATCGTATTTCTTTTTCTTTTTAGAATTTCATCACGGTCCGGACGGGAAATTTGTCCCGTGACCTTCAGAAGGGCAATCTTTTGTTCGTGAGACAGGTAACTCATCTCGACACTGTTCTTGGCCAAATAGTCAAGCAGCGCGATACACGCCTGTATTTCTTCCTCAGAGTATTTTGTTTCGCCGTTTTTTTTGCCGTCTTGGACCGCTAACATACTTTCATGCCTCTCTTTCATATCACGCGCAAGCCCCCGTTTGCCGTACAGTTTAGCAAAAACCGTCTGAACAGGATAGTTTGAACGTACGACAACTTCCTATTCGAGAACAAAGGGTGCTGCTTTGCAGAACGCAAGCTATAATACGTTTTAAAGAAGGGATCGGTCCACGATTGAGAGCTCAAAGCTTTGGAGAAGAAATAGCCAATAGCATTATTGCAGGCATCGGCGCTGCCTTAAGCATCACAGCGCTTGTACTTCTGATTGTCTTCGCGGCCAAACACAGAAATCCCTACGGAGTTGTGGGGTTTAGTATTTATGGAACAGCCCTTATCCTTCTTTATCTCATGTCGACTTTTTATCACAGCTTTACAGGCAAGCGCGTCAAGCGGGTCTTTAAAGTGCTTGATCATGCGTCCATTTATCTTTTGATTGCCGGGACTTACACACCCGTGGTATTGGTTACTATGCGAATAGCCTGGGGTTGGACTCTCCTGGGCGCTATTTGGTTTATGGCGGTCATCGGCATTATTTTAAAATCTTTCTTTTCAGAAAGATTCAAACTTTTTTCAATCCTTCTTTATATCACGATGGGTTGGCTCGTCGTGCTTGCTCTCAAACCCATGATACAAATGGCGCCGGCAGGATTGCTCATGTGGCTGCTGATCGGCGGGATTTGTTATACTTTGGGGATTATCTTCTATGCGTGGGAGAAAATTCCTTTTCACCATACGATCTGGCACCTTTTCGTTTTAGCGGGAAGCATTTGCCATTTCTTTGGAATGCTGCGCCATCTCGCCTGATAGCCGGCGGTATCCGGAACTGTTCTAATCGATTACTTTTGTTTCTTTAGCTTTGCGCCTCCATGCCGGGCGGCTTTTTGTTTTCCGCCTTTGAGAACGGCAACGCCCCCGGAAGCCTTCGCGATTCCCTGCGGACTGTAATTCATCGGACCTGGAACAAAACCTGTTGTTTTCTGCGGCTGGAAAGCCCCGCTTTTGCGGGCGGCAAAGCATTCCTTGCAATAGACCGGACGTTCTTCGGTGGGCTTAAAAGGGACTTCGCAGTCCTTACGGCAATCCGCGCAAACAGCCTTGTACATTATCCGTTCTCTGCGGCTGTCGTGCTGGTGGCCGCGGGCAGCAGGGCCGTGATCAGGACGCTGGAGCGCCTGTGCAGGGTAAGCCAACTGCACGTGCTGAGGCGCATTCAAAGGCTGAAGATGCTGAACCGCATTCCTGATATCTGAGGGCAAGTGCGACACCCGGCCGAGCACCTGATCCATTTTCCGCTCCAAGCCTTCAAGCCGCTCAACCAGCTTCGCCATCGCGGCCACAAGACCCGGCAGTTCCGGTTCCGCCATAGTCCCCCGGGCCGAACGCGCGGATGACTTTACTTTCGATTTCGCCTGTTTCTTCATAGATTTCCTTTCAATGAGTTAGTTACGGGCCGCCATCGCTGGAACGACGTTAGACTTTTAACCTCTCCCGTGCGAAGACACGAGCATCAAGCTCGCGCAAGCCTGCTGAAATTATTGAATTCCAGCCGCGGACACGCGCGCCTTTGCGCGAGTACTTCGCTGCGCGCCTTTGCGCGAGCACTCTTAGGGATGAACGTGACGTTCATCTCCTAAAGTGTTCGGGAAGAACTTGAGGTTCTTCTCCGAAAGTGCGGCGTCCGGTTCTGTTGACATTTGACATGGAACAGAAAATTCACGATTTTTTCCATTTCGACCTTTGCCTTCTTACTCACTCAGAAGCGCTTGAGGAATCGTTTAATATCATCATGATTTCCTGCGAGAACAAATTCAATCAAATCGCCCGTCCACCTGAAAAGAATCCGCGCCTTGATTCCTTTACGCACTTCCCAAAAACTATCCTTCAGGCGTTTAAGCCCCAAACCTTGATGGATTTGTCTGTCCTTGGAAAGTACGTCGATCAGTTGCGATGCCGCTTCTTTCACATCGGCTTTTTCATTGGGCGCGAGCGATTTTATAGAGCGCTCAAAGGAAGGCTTGAATTCAAATCTCATAGCCCGGCAAGGTGTTTCTTGGCCGCATCAGGACTTGAAAAAGTCTTTCCTTCCTCTGACGTTAATTTCTCAATCTTCTTCCATTCGCTGGGGCTATAGGGTGATCGCGCGGTCACTTCACAAGGCACGAGGACAATACCATACTTGGTCACGGTGAAAGCAACCGAGGATCCTTCCTGCAAATGAAGAAGCTTTCTCACGCGGTTCGGAATCGTCACCTGGCCTTTGGATGTCATTTTAGTTGTGTCAATAATGGTCATGGGTTTATGCTCCTTTGTATTGGCGCACATAATCGTAGGCGAACTTCAGGTTCGCCACGATTAGTGCTTGCGCAAAGGCGCATGCAAAAAGCGCCTGTATTACTTCCTTACTTTCCTACAAAGGATACCCTCTCGGTTCTCGGAAGTCAAGCGGCCAATGACCACATTTTGAGGCGAATGCCGGACATTTGCCATGAAATTGAAAATTCACCGGAGTGCGTGGGACATAGTCTTAATTACAAGCCGGGAGGCATTCAGGCGCATCATTTTTCGGGGAATGGACAAGGCTTGGAACGGGATGTGGAATGTTTCTCTTTACGGTTTCATTAAGCGTTTCAACGCTGTTTCATAAACTTCAAGATCACGGCGAATGCCCACGGCAAGAATAAAAACAATCACTTCCTGCCTTTCAATACGGTAGACCACCCGGTAATCATTAAAGACTTTCAGTTTACGATAATTTTTAAGCGGCCCGAGGAGCGGCTCACCGGCCTGTTCGGGGTGGAAGGATAAGAGCTCTTTGCACTTTTTTTTGATTTTTTCTTTGGGCACAGGGTCAAAGCGCTTACCGTCTATCCTGATAACCTCAGGATGAAGTTTTATTTTATAGGGAGGTGTTTTGGGAGGGTCTAAAACCACAAACAGGCCGTTAAACTTTTACCATTGATCTAAATCGATATAATCTTCTTTTTTTGCAGATTCTTCCCGCTGTTTCGCCAGGAGACCCAGAACATAGTCCTCTGCAAATTCGATTAATTTCTCCCGCTTTTCATATTGCTCGTAATCACTCATCACAGCAACGGGGCTATTATGTTTTTCTACAATCACCTTGTGATCTTTTAAATTGCGAAAAATTTTATCGGATTTATTTTTTTCGCGAAACTCGCTGATATTGATGATCGTTGCTCCATCTTTTATGGTTATCATACGATTTGTTCTCCTTGCATTTCCTTTCAGTTTACTCTGCTAAAACACTAACATCTGGCTATTATTTTGTCAAATAATTGTTACAAATTTTGTTATATAAGTCTACATAATAAGCATATCTCTATTGATTTCAATAGGTTATGATTCCTTTTACCAGCTACCGGTTTTCAAAACGGTTGTAATCGAGAATGCCGCTTCGCAGGGGATCGCTTTCAAGATAGGCTTTCTGAAGCTCGTCACTAAAGGCCCAAAACTCCGGGCTGGTGCGGCGCACGCCGTAGCGGTCCAAGCGCGCCGCGTAACTTTTTTCACCGTTCAGTGAAGAAAGCTGACTTGTGAAATCTGCCAGGGCTGAGGCGTCCACCCGGAGAAAAGAATTGGGATAAGCGCCCAAAATTCCGGGGACTACCGACAAGTCATCTTCATCCGGACGCCGGCGCTTTTTCTCTTTGAATATTTCTGAAATATTACTGAAACCATTATTGTGCAGCAGCGTAAAATATTGGGCTTTGCCGGATGCTTCAGGCACGCGAAGAATCGTGACTTCAGGCAGCCACTGTAAGGCCTTTCCACGGATTTTTCCCAAGTTTTCTATCCCCTCGCGCAAAGCCGGATCGGAAACATTTTCCAAATCAAATCCGCGGGCCAAGGCCTTAGCCACCCGACTTTTAAGCAAATCGTAAAGCTCCTGCTGAGGGTGGTCCGTGTGGTACTGAATCCCCGTTTCCACGGTAAAATTAAACCGCTTACCGTAAAGGTATTCTTTCACGGATTTATGTGCGCCCCGGTACCAGTAATCCCGCAAAATCAGCCGGTCCTTTTCCGGAAGCAGGCCGAGAAAATTCGTTTCAGCTTCCATGCGCATAAAATCCATGTAAAGACGGGTATCGAGCTGATGCTCGACGTCTCCAAAGATATCAAACCCGGCCACCAGCAAATAATGAATCCTTTCTAACAATGTGTAGCTCACAATCCACGCCGTTTTTGGGGGAGGGCCTACCAACCCCTTGACTACCGACGCGCTGTCGCTGTGGCGGAAAATCGTCAAAGCCGCGTTGTCATTGGTGCCGTCACCGTCCCAGATTAAAGAAGTCGTCAATTTCGCGGGTGAGTTAAAGGTCTGCATAAAAAACTCCTGCTTAGCTTTCAAATATTTCTTCTGCATCCCGGAATATTTTTTCCAGGCAGCAAGCCTTGTGTTGCTCCCGCTTTCGGCCGGCAGCCGCAGATTCTGACTTTCTTTAGTAAGAAACTCCGCGTCCAATTCTCCCGCACCCTTTTCCGGATCTACGAAAAAAACCCAGAAGTGATCATCAATCACACTGAGCGCGATTTGCCCCTGGCACACGGGCCCTTTAATAAAGTTGTCGACCGTAAAGTGGGCCTCATCCAGGAGGAATCGGTAACGCGATTTCAAGGGAAGGTCCCGGAAAGAGATAAACGGGTTCGCCGCGACTTCGGTATTGTAGCCGGGCAGAGCCTTGACTTCGTAGCCTGGCGCGAGAAACCAGGCCTTCCATTTTTCCATACGTGAGGCGTTCAGGGCATAGGGCATGTGGGTTTTAACCACCACAGAACTGAAATCCGGGTGGAGCCGGTACCAAAAACGCTTCGCGCCGGGATCTTCGTAGGGGCGGCGTGTCGGGATTTCTTCAAGCCGTTCGCCGGGAGGCGTGGACGAGCGAACCAATCGATAAAAAGGATGAGCCGCCGTATCCGGCGAGCTGTGGTCATCAAAATGCAAATGCGCGAGAAAGAGATGTTCGTAGAGGTAACGGCTCATTAATTGTTCTTTGAGGGAAGCCCCGTTAAAAAAAGTTTCCCACTCCCGGATTTTTCCGGCTTGATAATCGGCCTCTACCGGCGGCAGTCCCGAGGGCGCGCCGGAGGCAAGCCAGCGCTCCATCGTGGAAAATTCCTGAGCCGAGAGGCCGATGAGTCCGAACGGCATGCCCCACTGCGGATGTTTCTTTTCATGGGCATCCATTTTTTCTACGACGGGACAAACTTGCTTCCGGGCGAGCGAAAAATCAAAGCCGCCTTTTTCCAGAACCGGTTCATCCGGCAAAGGATTTTTCCGTTTCAAATCAATCAAACGGTAAAGCGCGCTGCCCTGGAGATTCGCTTCGGCGGTGTCGCTGCGCTCGTTTAACACGGGATGGAAGTCCTTCTTCCTCCACTGGGCAGCCGTTTCGGCGTCGATAAAAAGACGCGTAGGACCGGTGGCTCTAAGACGGGCCCCATAAACTTTCTCCGGACTCGCGCCCCTTGTGATGCCCTCCCAGGAGGTGAGATTTTGCTGGCAAGCGGCATCATAACATCCGTGACAGACGACGCAGCGCCGGGCCATGATCGGCCTCACATCTTTCCAGTACTCCGGCCATCCTGGCTGGGCGGACTGTGCTGGCGCGTCATAGCGCGCCGGGTTCGCGGGCCCATAGTTGTCATCCATTTTTTTTGTGGCTGAAACCGAAGCGCAGCCGGCAGACAAAAATACCGTCAGCGCTAAACACCACAGACTAACAAGTTTGGATTGATTCATCCGGGATGTTCTCCTCGGCGGCAAGTTGGCATTGGAGGATTATAAGCCGGACTGTTTTTTGAAGCAATCGGGCATTCAGGTAGAACAGCAGAAAATTACAGCATGCCAAGCTGGAGCTTGGCAGCGTCAGACATGCGATTGGCACTCCAGGGCGGAGTCCATACCAATTCTACTTTTGCCTGCTTGACGCCAGGCACTTTCTGAATCTTGTTTTGCGCCTCGGCTGAAATGGGACCGCCCATGCCGCAGCCGGGAGCCGTGAGCGTCATTTTAACATCCGCTTGAAAGCCGCCTTCAGCCAAAGGCGTCACCTGACACTCGTAAACAAGCCCAAGCTCCACAATATTGACCGGGATTTCGGGGTCATAGCAGGTCCTTAGTTGATTCCAAACCGCCTTCTCAATTTCTTCCTTTGAAAGCTCGCCTGCCGGCGCTACTTCAACGTGCTTCACCGCTTCCTTGCCGATCGCGTCCGCGTGTTCACCTTCAATCCGGACCATAAAGCCATTATCCGTCATCACGGTGTAGCTTCCCCCAAGCGACTGCGTAATCCTCACCTTGGTTCCTTTTGGAAGCACAAATTTGTTCCCGCTCGGGATTTGGGTGACCTCACAATCCCGGCTAAGTTCAGTTTGAGAATTTTCCATAAAATTTTATCCCGCCTCCCACTCGGTTGAAATGATTTCGGTTGAAACTGTTTTTCCTTCTTCTCCCTTGAGCGCAGCCCTGAGCGTGTGCCAGGCAAGGGTAGCGCATTTAACGCGAACCGGGAACTCGCGCACCCCTGAAAAAACAGCAAGCTTTCCCAAAAGGTTCTGGTCAAAAGTCTCGATTTTCTTTCCCGCAACCAGAAGGTGAAATTGATTAAAAATTTCTTCGGTCTCTTGTCTCGTCTTCCCTTTGACCGCTGCCGTCATCATCGAAGTCGAGGCTTTCGAGATGGCGCAGCCTGTCCCCTGAAAGCCGATCTCTTTAATTTTATCCCCGTCCATTTGCAGAAAAACCTTAATCCGGTCCCCGCAAAGCGGATTAAAACCTTCGGCCTCGTGATCCGCATGCTCAAGCGCGTGATAATTTCGCGGATTTTTATTGTGATCCAAAATAAGTTCCTGGTAAAGCTCCCGAAGCTCCAGCATTAGCTAAAAACCTCCTTCACTTTTTGAATGGCGCGCGCTAGCGCGTCGATTTCTGCCCGCGTGTTATAAAAGGCAAAAGAGGCACGCGCGGTTGCCGGCACCTGATAGCGATCCATCAAAGGCATGGTGCAATGGTGGCCTGCCCGAATGGCAATCGCTTCATGATCAAGAATCGTTCCGATGTCATGAGCGTGAATATCTCCCAGAACAAAAGAGATAATTCCGGCTTTTTCTTTTGCCTGGCCAATCACCCGCAAATCCTTAATCTGAGAAAGCGCCTGGTTGGCGTAGGAGAGCAATTCATTTTCATATTGATGAATCGAATCAAGACCGATCCCGTTAAGGTAATCAATCGCACTTCCAAGCCCGATCACGCCCGCGATATTGGGCGTTCCGGCTTCAAATTTATACGGGATTTTATTGTACCGCGTCTTTTCAAAACTTACGGAACTAATCATATCCCCTCCGCCCTGGTAAGGCGGCATAGCTTCAAGCCATTTGGCTTTTCCGTAAAGCACGCCCACGCCTGTGGGCCCGAACATCTTGTGCCCGGAAAAAGCATAAAAATCACAGTCAAGCGCCTGAAGATCGACCGGCAAATGCGCCACGGACTGGGCACCGTCAATAAGCACCGGAATGTTACGCGCGTGCGCTTTTTCGATTATTTTGCGAACCGGGTTAATGGTCCCAAGCGTATTTGAAATATGCACAACGGAAATGAATTTGGTTTTAGGATTCAAAAGCTTTTCGAATTCTTCCAAGATAAGTTCCCCGCTGTCATGAATCGGAACCACGCGAAGCTTGGTCCCGATCTCATCGCAAAGCATCTGCCAGGGCACAATATTGGAGTGATGCTCCATTGTGGTAATGAGGATTTCATCGTCTTTCTTTAAGAAGGCTTTTCCATAAGTTTGGGCCACAAGGTTAATGGCTTCGGTGGTCCCCCGGACGAAAATAATTTCGCGGTCTTCCCGTGCATTGAGAAACTGCCTGACTTTAGTGCGGACTCCTTCATAGGAATGCGTGGCCTGCTGGCTTAAGTAATAAATCCCACGGTGGATATTGGCGTTTTCGGAAGTGTAAAACCGCTCAAGGGCCTGAATCACGCAAGCAGGTTTCTGGGTGGTGGCCGCATTATCAAGGTAGACAAGGAGCTTGCCATAAATTTTCTGGCTTAGAACAGGAAAATCCTTACGGATTTTTTCCACGTCAAATCCTGATTTCACTTTCGTCTTCCCGCCTGTCTTTAAATCCATAGTTTGCCCCGAAAGCATCACTTTCTTCTCACGCCTTCAGCCATTCCCAGAGCCAGCGGTCAAGCTGTGCCCGCACAGCCTCAAGGGAAACCTGCTGAATGACTTCACTTGCAAAAGCATAGGTCAAAAGACCGCGCGCCGCCTGCTCGTTTAAACCGCGGCTTTTCAAATAAAAAACCGATTCTTCATCCAGCTGGCCAATCGCAGCGCCGTGCGCACATTTGACGTCATCCGCAAAAATCTCCAACTGCGGTTTCGTATCCACCGTGGCCCCTTCTGACAGAAGCAAATTCTTATTCACCTGATGCGCGTCGGTTTTCTGAGCGTCTTTCCTGACAAAAACCTTTCCGTTAAAAACAGCCCGTGACTTCCCCTTTAATATTCCTTTGTAAAGCTGGTCGCTTTTGCCGTAAGGCCTGGCATGATCAATCACCGTGTGGTTATCCACATGCGAATCCTGATCCGTGAGATAGAGGCCTTTAAGTGAGCACTGGGCTTCTTCATCTTTCAAGAGAACGTTCAGGTCATTGCGCACCAGTTTACTTCCACAGGTAAGATAAAAAGATCGGAATGAACTTTCTTTGTGCGCCGCAACTTCAGTGGTATTGACTTGCGACATCGGAGCGCTTTCTTTTTGAATCTGGTAATAATCAAGCGAGGCGCCCCTTTCCAGAATGACTTCAGAAACGCGATTTGTCAAAGATGCGTTTTCACTCAACGAAATGAAACTTTCCACCAACACCGCTCGGGCTTCAGCTTCCAGCAAAATAAGATTCCTTGAAAAAGTTGTGCACGGCGCCTCGGAATCCGTCACGTAGAGGATTTGAACGGGTTCACGGAGCTTGAGCCCCTTGGCTAAATGAATCCAAACCCCGTCCTGCAGGAATGCCGTGTTGAGCGCGATAAAACCATTTCGCACGGGATCCGCATAGCGGGCCAGATGAGCTTTCAAAGAATCCGCAGGTTCTGCTAGGCCTGCGGCCAGCGAACCGATCACGAGGCCCTGCAGTGAAGTTGGGACAATCGACAATTCCCTGGAATAAAATCCGTTCACAAAAACAAGCCTTGGGCCCTTGAGTTCCGTAAAAAGAAACGGTTCGAGCTTCTTTAAATGCTGCCCAGCTGCAGGGCTTTCAGATGCAAGCCGGAAAGGAGCTTTCGCAATCCGGTCAACTGACGTATATTTCCAGTCTTCATGACGCAGTGTGGGAAATCCCGTTTCCAGGAAACGCTTGAAGGCCTTTTCCCGGACCGGATGAAGCCACGCGGCTTTCTTTACGGCATCGCCTTTTTTAAAAACCTCAAACGCCGCCCGGTAAACTTCCTGATCCTTCACCCCGGTGTTTTCTTTACTCTGTTTCATCTCCGCCGCCAATCCCACACTCATTTCATCTCACCTTCCCAGTGATTTTTCAGCGATGTCCTTATCCTTGACCCAGTCATACCCTTTTTCTTCAAGCCGGAACGCGAGGTCTTTTCCGCCTGACAAAACAAAGCGGCCATCCACAAGCACGTGCACAAAATCAGGAACCACGTAATTAAGAAGCCGCTGGTAGTGCGTGACAAGAATCATCGAACGCTCAGGACTGCGCAGGTGATTAATTCCCGCAGCCACAATTTTCATGGCATCAATATCAAGGCCTGAATCGGTTTCATCAAGGATCGCAAGCCGGGGTTCGAGCACGGACATCTGAAGGATTTCATTGCGTTTTTTTTCACCGCCCGAAAAGCCTTCGTTCACAGGGCGATTGGTGAAACTGGCGTCCATTTCTACCAGCTTCATTTTTTCTTTAAAAAATTCCAGGAACTCGATTGCATCCAGCTCCTCAAGGCCGCGCGACTTGCGCAGCGCGTTCAAGGCCGCCTTCAAAAAATAAGCATTGTTCACGCCCGGAATTTCCGTAGGGTACTGGAAAGCCAGAAAAACGCCTTCGCGCGCTCGGACTTCAGGCTCCATTTCAAGAAGGTTTTTCCCGAAATACAACACTTCACCCTCTGTGACCTTGTACGATGGATGTCCGGCAAGAATGCGGGTGAGCGTGCTTTTCCCTGACCCGTTGGGTCCCATAACAGCGTGAACCTCTCCGGCTTGGACCTTTAAATCAATCCCTTTAAGAATTTCTATCCCTTCCACTGCGACATGCAAGTTCTTAATTTCTAACATTCTTTCTCCCCCTTCGTTCATTAACCGACGCTCCCCTCAAGGCTCACGCCCATAAGTTTGGATGCCTCCACCGCAAATTCCATAGGCAGGTTTTTAAAAACTTCTTTGCAGAACCCGTTAATAATCATTGAAACTGCGTTCTCTGCCGAGATTCCGCGCTGTTTGCAGTAGAAAAGCTGATCTTCGCTGATCTTGGAAGTTGAAGCTTCATGCTCCACTTGCGCCGTCGGGTTCTGCACTTCAAGATAAGGAAACGTGTTCGCACTGCACTTGTCTCCGATAAGCAGCGAATCGCACTGGGAATAATTACGCGCTTTCCCGGCACCCGGAAGCACTTTGACAAGACCCCGGTAGGTATTGCTTCCAAACCGGGCCGAAATTCCTTTGGAGATGATCGTGCTTTTCGTGTCTTTTCCCACGTGGATCATTTTGGTTCCGGTATCGGCCTGCTGATGATTATTGGTTACGGCCACGGAATAAAATTCACCAACCGAATGGTCCCCCTGCAAAATGACACTCGGGTACTTCCAAGTAATCGCCGCACCCGTCTCAACCTGAGTCCAGGAAATTTTGGAATTGGTTCCGGCACACTTGCCACGTTTTGTGACGAAATTATAAATTCCGCCTTTTCCTTCCTTGTCACCGGCATACCAATTTTGAATCGTGGAATATTTAATCTGCGCATTCTCCAAAGCCACAAGCTCCACCACCGCAGCGTGCAATTGATTCGTGTCCCGGATCGGGGCCGTGCACCCTTCCATATAACTCACGTAACTGCCTTCATCCGCGACAATCAAAGTCCTTTCAAACTGCCCGGTGTCTGCCGTGTTGATCCGGAAATAAGTGGATAATTCCATTGGGCACCTGACGCCTTTAGGAATATAGCAAAAGGAGCCGTCGCTAAACACGGCAGCATTTAAGGCGGCAAAAAAGTTGTCTGTGTGCGGGACCACGGAACCCAGGTATTTTTGAACAAGATCAGGATGATTTTGGACCGCCTCCGAAAAAGAACAAAAAATAATCCCAACTTCCGCAAGTTTTTCTTTAAAAGTCGTCGCGACCGAGACGCTGTCAAAAACAGCGTCCACCGCAACGCCTGAAAGCCTCTTTTGTTCTTCAAGGGGAATCCCCAGCTTGTTAAAAGTATCTAAAAGTTCTTTGTCTACTTCATCCAGGCTGTTGAGCTGTTTTTTCTGCTTGGGGGCCGCATAGTAGATCATGTCCTGATAATCAATCGCGGGGTAGCTCACTCTCGCCCACGTCGGTTCGGCTTCGGATTTTTCAAGCTGGGCCCAATGGCGGTAGGCTTTAAGGCGCCACTCGAGCATAAAAGACGGTTCCTTTTTTTTGGCGGAAATAAAACGGATCGTATCTTCATTTAAACCGCGCGGGGCTTTATCGGTTTCAATGTCGGTCACAAAACCGTATTTATATTCCTGGTCGATATTGATCCCTGTACCCTTCACGGGCTTCACTTCCGCTGATTTTGCCACTTTCTTCACCTTTATCTCCTCCCTTAGCCCGCATTTCTCATCCTAAATAATCAGAAATGCGCCCGAAGGGCTTTTGCGGAAATGAATTTTCTGATTTCCGCAAAAGGGCTTATCTTTTGCGCGCTGTAAAAGCAACGCGCAAAACTTTGGATGCAATCATTTGCATCCAAAGCGGTTTTCTCATCGAGGTAACAATCGATGAGAAAACCGGGTTACCGCTGGCTTATCGTGCGCAGCCGCTCAAACGTATAAATGCCTGTGGAGTGCCCGTCGCTCCATTGAAATTTGACTCCATACCGGCCTACCGGTTCCATTGAAAGCGCATAAACATCTTTTTTAATCCATTCCTGGGGAACCCGCCTTACACCGGTCACTTCATCCAGGCAATCCGCGCAGGCGCAGGCAAGCCGCAATTCATAAGCACTATAAAGACTTTCCTGACCGTCCTTCCACCGGATCTTGATTTCGTCTTTGGAAGGCTGCGTCATTTCAAGCGGCTCAAGCCCCGCGGATTCACCCTCCGGGTTTGCAAAATTCAACTGATTCATAAGATGCTCGGCAATCTGCATAAAAGCACGCGCACCGGAGGAATCAGGCTGGCTTTCCACAATCGGACGGCCTTCATCGGAAGTCACACGGATATCAGTCGAAATCGGAATGGCACCCAAAAACGGGATTTTATGCGTTTCAGCATAACGGCGCGCGCCGCCGCTTCCGAATATTTCTTCCTGGTGCCCGCATTTTTTACATTCAAAACCACTCATATTTTCAACCAGCCCCAAAATAGGCGTGTGTAGTTTTTTAAACATTGCGATCGCTTTTTCAGCCACATTAAAAGCTAAGTCCTGCGGAGTAGAAACGATCACCGCACCGGTTAAAGGAATCCTCTGGCAAAGGCTGAGTTGAATATCGCCTGTCCCGGGAGGTAAATCCACAATCAAATAGTCAAGCTCGCCCCAATCCACGGTTCCAAGGAATTGGTCAACCACTTTGGCAAGCATAGGACCGCGCCATATGACCGCATCCCCTTTGGGGAGAAAAAATCCCATTGAAATAATTTTTATCCCGTAACAAAGCGGAGGGATGAGTTTCCCATCTTCCTGCAGAGGAGGTTCATTGGCGCCCATCAACATCGGAACCGTTGGCCCGTAAACATCCGCATCCATTAATCCCACACGCGCACCCAGTTTTGATAATGCGATGGCCAAATTGGCAGAAACAGTTGATTTTCCAACGCCGCCTTTGCCGCTTGCGACCGGAATGATATTTTTAACTTTGGGAATTAATTGATTCTCCGCCATTTTGTTTCCTTTCCACAATTATTGCTTTTCAGCCAGCACATTTTGAGATTCCTTTTCAGTGCTGCCGCCCTGGGCCACCATCTCTAGCGTCACTGAACTGTAATATTCATCTAACAATCTCTTTGTTTTAGCCCAAACCGGCGTAATGCCGCACAAGCACAAATGAGTACAAACAATATGTTCGCGCACACTGGGCTCGCAAAACACGTCAAACGTGCCGCCTTCCAAAGCTTCGATAATTTCTTTCAGGGTAATTTCCGATGACGGTTTTGCGAGTGAATAACCGCCGCCCTTGCCCTGATGAGAAATCACTATATTTGCGGCCCGGAGCTTTTGCAAAATCTTCTCCACATAAGTCATTGAAAAGCGCTCAGCCTTGACGATATCTTTGATCTTGATCATATCGCTTGAGATATGCCTCGCAAGATAAACCAGGCAAACCAGGCCGTATTCAGTTCTCGTTGTAAATCTCATTTTTTCTGTCTCCGGTTAAAGTATAACAAAACCAGACTCCTTCTGTCCAGTTTAAAGTCCCTCAGACCGGACTCTTCCTAACCATTCACTATTGAGTGGGTTACAGGCAGTCGTGGGACGGCGCACAGGTCATTTAGGATGCCTTTTACCGAAGATGTGGGGTAAGTAATAAAATGCCAAAATGGTCTTTGCGTCGATGATTTTGCCCCGGCGGATCATTGCGCCAATCTCGCGGGTATTGAATTCGTGGATTTCAATTTCCTCATCCTCATCTTGCTCCGCGCTGTCAGGGACCAAATCCTCAGCCAGATACAGATGCATCGTTTCCCCTGAAATTCCAGGTGTGGGATAAAAATGAAGCAGTTTTTTAAGCCGCCTGGGCCGATACCCGACTTCCTCAATCAGTTCTCGTTTGGCGGCCTGAGCAAAGGTCTCGCCTTCTTCGACTCCCCCGGCCGGGATTTCCCACAGCCAGCTTCGAGCGGCAAACCGGAATTGGCGGATCAACAGATAACGATCCTTCGCTACTTTGGGAATAATCACAACCGAACCTGGATGCTCAAGGATTTGGCGCGATAAAATCCGGCCATTTGGCATCGAGACTTCGCAATCCACAAGGTGGATCGGCCCTTTGGAGAAAACAACTTTGCGCTGCTTGACACGAAAACCACGATTCGCTTTTGATTTCATAATTCCTTCCCACTTGAAACAACAACCACCTCATCGCCAATCTCCAGGCTGGCTTCCACTTTCGCATTTCCGTGCGGCACAGCAATTTCAAGCTGCGACGAACTATTCAGCACCGCGCAAAGGGTTTTCGGTCCTTCGCCGTAAGTCCTGCGAAGTTTCCCAAGTGCAACATCCCGGACAAAAATATTGGCCTTTTTCCAAAGCTCCGCGCTGCCGTCACGCGCATGAATATTCGTGATAGCGTTTCCGAAATGATCAAAATATAGGATTTCACCCTCCAGACGATTCCCCCTCTTTTTGACTTTGGGAAGCGCGATCGAATGAATCGTGGACACTTTGGGTCCTAGCTGGTTAAAAATATTCTTACGCGCAAGGTGTACCGCAGTCGGTGAAAAAATATCACGTCCGTGAAAGGTGCTTGAAGGAATAGATTTCAGAAAAAACCGGCGGTTTTCAATCGAGCGAATGACCAAACCTTTTTCGCGGGTTAGAGCCAGACTGAGAATCCCGTTATCCGGTCCGATGAAATAATAATTGGATGTTTTAACGCATAACGCCTTACGCTTTGTCCCCACACCGGGATCCACCACGCAGACAAAAATCGAACCTTTGGGAAACACGGCGTAAGAAGTTTCCAGAAGAAGCGCGGCCTGGGCCACGTTTTGGGGTTCAATCCCGTGGGAAAGATCAATGATCCTGGCTTCGGGACAAATGGAAAGGATGACCCCTTTCAATGTTCCGACGTAATGATCCCTAAGCCCAAAATCCGTAAGTAAAACAATAAGTGGTCTATTCATATTTTATCTAAATTAAAGAAGTGCGGTGCGGTAGGGCGGTTTCCTTGACCGCCCACAGCACAGTATTTTTGCATAAGCAAAAATGCGCCCGGCAGGAGTTGAACCTGCGACCCTCTGCTTAGAAGGCAGATGCTCTATCCACTGAGCTACGGGCGCTTAATCTTGTGATTAAGCACTGCGCCGTGAGAGTTTAAGGAAAACTCTCTACGGCGACTGCACACGTCTCATTCTATTACACAACCTAAGATTCTTCGTGCGAGGAACTTTTTTGCGCACTCCCCATTGCCAGCAGCCCTCCGAAGCATCAGCGCAGCGGGGCGGGCGCGGCATTCTTTATTCTATTCCGTCCTACGCAGAAATGCCCAGGCAAGCCTGATGGTCTTCTGCGCAGGCGGATAAAATACACAATCACTAAGGAAGAGTAAACAAGAAGGTTTTATCACATGGCGTGTGGATTGTTGTTCGCTCAGGCACTCAGACTTTGCGAAATCAAAACCCGTAGCCGCAGGCTAAGGGCCGAATCGCATTCGAAGAATGCGCCTGAGGCACGTGCCTGCGACTACGGGTTCTTATACAAAGTCTTCGTGATTCGCTCACATACAATCCACACGCATTGTTTACACAGATGAGGGAGCTCTCGGTTCTTCTTTTTGATAGCGCCAGTGCCAGGGCTCAAAGGCAATTCCTACCGGAGAGTTTTTGGGGAAGGAAAGCACAAAATGATATTGGGCCGCATTTTTCATAAGCCACTGGTATTCGGGCAAATTCTCAAAAGACTCAGGGTTCCCCTCGCCGCTGATGCCCTCTGCATTAATAAAATCAAGCGCCTGGTTTTTAGGGTTCCCGTGCTCGCTGTAGCCGGGCAAGGCATTCCACTCCGCCGTCTCAAGAACCGAATAATTGTGATTTTGAAGATAGGAAATAAAAAGGTATAGCTGATACGCCGAAGACCGGTAGGCAGATTCAATGTAAAGCTGTTTACCCAGATCTTTTTTCATCGCTTTCATCATTTTCACATAGGCCGCATAAACATCTTTTGGGACAAACTGCGTCGGAAGAGCCGTCGGCTTCCCTTCTTTTGTAATGGATTGATCTGTCAATTTGACCAATTCGGTTTTTCCGTCCGCGAGGCCCTGCCACTTGGTTTTGATCCCGACCTTCAAAGGATCCAGGGTCTGGAATTGCTGCAAAAAAAGTTTCTCCTTTTCATCCAGGGGCGCATAAATTTCCTCAAAAGGAAGCGTGGCAAGTTCTCCCTTGGCTTCCTTTTCCTTAATCACGGGCGTTAATTTGGCGAGAATGGACTGGACGGTTTGAATGTCTTCTTCCATTAATCGGTTAAGGTTTAACTCGGCGGAAATGGGATTGGCAAAAAATGAAAAAAGACTAACGATGAGAAAAAAGCAAATCAAAAACAGCTCGTACCTGAACGGCACGGAAACCGAATGTCTGGACACACGTCACCTCCTTGTTAATAAATTCCTGGTCATAGGGATCACGCAAAAGAACGACGGCACATCTTTTGGCCGTTGTCTGGACCGCATCAAGCAGTCTCCGGCATTGGGCAAAAAGATGCGCGTCAAAGCAAAAGAAAAGCACACTGTCACTAAGGCCGGCTAGCATGCGGGCCTCCTGGATATCATGATCGGTCGGATCCATTTTGACAATCTGAATGGCCTTGGGCTCGATTTCATAACGCTTTAAAATGTCCGTAACAAATTTTTCTTCCTGACAAACTTCAGATTCGATAAAGATTCGATTTTCCAGGACGGAAAGCCTAGGGAAAATAACCGTGAGGCTTCCCTCTAATTTTGATTTGATGTTTGTTTTTTCCAGCGCCTCTTTAGCAATGCGTTCAGCCAGCGGCTTTCCTGCGGATTCCGGTAGAGGAGCGCCTTTCTCAAACCGCACAGGCCGCTTCTTCTTTAACTTCTCTAACCGCGCCACGCTCTTCTCAAGCTCGTTGTAATCAAGCTTCCGGTCATGATAGGCCCGGATCAGCGTGTCAGCGGCTTCCCGCTGCGCTTCAGGATTATGACAAACAAGAACCATATCGTGTCCAGCTTCAATGGCCCGGCACGCGGATTCTCCAAAAGAAGCAATATCCCGCAACGCGCCCATTTCAAGGTCGTCACTTAAAATGACACCCTCAAATCCCAATTCCTTTCTCAAATAATCCCTAATGATTCGTTTCGAAAAAGTCACCGGGATGTTGGCAGGGTCAAGGTTGGGATAAACCGGATGCGAAGACATAATCGTATCTACACCCGCTTTAATCGCCGCAAGAAATGGCGTTAAATGAATACTCTTCATTTCGTCCCACGTGGTGGGTAGCACGGGGAGCGCGATGTGCGGATCCACGGGAGCCTGCCCCAAACCCGGGAAGTGCTTGGCACAGGCCGAGAGGCCTTCTGCCTGCATTGCCTTAATACGGGCCGCGCCGAGCTTCGCGACAAGTTCGGGGTCCTCTCCATAAGACCGAATTCCGATATTGGGACTGAACGCTTTGGTGAGCACATCCAGGGTGGGCGCTAAATTAAGGTCAATGCCAAGCCGCCTTAACTCTTTTCCTTCAATGGTTCCCTGTTTGCTTGCGTACTCCACTTTGCCGGTATGCCCTAACGCCAGATTATCCGGAAAAACGGTTATCCCTTCGGCAAGATGAATCACCCTGCCGCCCTCGTGATCCACGGCCACAAGCAGTTTCCGGCCAAGTTCCGCTTCCAAATCCGCAATCAGCCGCTTAAAGGCTTCCGCGGACGAAAAATTAGGGCGAAAAAAAATCACGCCGCCCGCGTGGGTTTCGCGAAAAAGACTAATGGTCTCAGGCGTTACCTGCGTGCCCGAAACACCGATCATTAGTTGCTGGCCGGCCAATTCCTCAAGTTTCATCAGTAGCAGCTCTCTTGAAACCCTTATTAGGATGTGAATGTGGACTGCTGATTTTTTCGGCATATAACCAACTAAAGTTGAAAATATATTTGAGTCATGCTATTTTGCCGCATGCCAAGGATTTATTACGGAAACCTCCCTACCGAACAATCCAATCCCAGATCAAGAGCCATTGACCATCATCCGATCCAAACTGTCCTAAAAATCATGAATAAGGAAGACTCTTCTGTTCCGAAAGCTGTGGCCAAGACACTCCCCTCGATTGAAAAAGGGATCAAGCTCATTGTTCGGTCCCTGAGGCAGGGCGGCCGGCTCTTTTTTGCCGGAGCCGGCACAAGCGGCAGGTTGGGAGTCATCGAGGCAGCGGAATGTCCTCCTACGTTTAATACACCCCCTTCTCTAGTGCAAGCTGTCATTGCGGGCGGCAGAAAAGCGGTTTTTCGCTCTCAGGAAGGCGCGGAAGATCGATACGACGAAGGATTTCAAATTTTTTCAAGCAAGATTAAAAAAAGCGATATTCTGGTTGGGATTGCGGCTAGCGGCGTCACGCCTTTTGTGCAGGGCGCTCTGGAAGCCGCAAAAAAAAAAGGCGCAAGCACGATTCTTGTAACGTGTAACGCAAAATTGGTCTCAAACAAACTTATCGACTGTTTAATCGCACCGGCCGTCGGCCCCGAAGTGATTTCGGGTTCCACCCGCCTAAAAGCGGGCACGGCAACAAAACTTGTTCTTAATATGCTAACCGTCACGGCCATGATTCAAATGGGAAAGGTGTACCAAAACTGGATGGTGGACCTTCAGCCCAAATCCAAGAAACTTAAAGCGCGAGCCCTGCGCCTCGTTGAACGCCTCGGCGAAGTTTCATCCACAGAAGCCCAGACTTATTTACACAAGGCCCACAACCAAGTTAAAGCGGCTATACTCATGGCAAAAAAGGGATACGATTACAAAACCGCAACTGCAAAACTCAAATTCACTGCCGGTTATTTACAAAAAGCTATCTTCTAATTCTCAAGAACCATGAAAGTTGGAAAGCTGTTCACTCAGAGGCTTCGGATTCGGGAAGAACTAAGGGCAATTCGTCAGGGGCCCCTCGCCGTTCCCGCCAAAAAACTTGGCGGGCCGTCGTTTCCCCTCGACGACATTGTCCAAGTCTTCCACGAATCCTACGCCATTCGTTCACCACTTTCCAACTTTCATGATATTCCTTGGTAATAAAAAAAGTTTTCGTTGTTCTAAAGGACAAAACATTTTAAAGTTCTGACGGCGGGTGGCGCCAACGGGGTACCGGGTTGAGGAAGAACTTTTCGCCAAGCCAACTCTGGTGGATAACAAAATTCGACGCTTTGGGGGAATTAAAATGCCCAAAAAATTCATAATGTCTGGGTTGATGCGAAAAGTTCTGACGAAATCCTGGTGGAACCGTTGGCGACGGGCCCCGCAGAAACACAAAGTGACGCTGCCTCAAGTTGGAAATAATACCTGACATGAAAAAACTAGCGGTTGGGTTAATGTCGGGGACGTCGGGAGACGGGGTGTCTCTCGTGCTGTGCTCCTTTAATGCGCGGCAATTCAAGCTGCGCGGATACAGAACCTTCCCCTATCCGTCCGCACTTGCAAAGAAAATCCTCCAGGGCCCCTCGTTAAGGGCCAATGAAATTTCACAACTCAATATGAGCCTCGGAATTTATTTTGCCGACAGCATCCAGAAATTCCTGAAAACATTGGGGATCGCACCGTCGCGGGTCACGGTCATCGGTTCCCACGGCCAGACAATTTATCACGGGCCCAAGGACAATCCGCCGAACACACTTCAGATTGGAGAACCCTCTGTGATTGCTGAACGGACAGGGATTCCTGTTGTGGCGGATTTCAGAATGCGGGACATTGCGGCCGGTGGCGAGGGCGCTCCGCTGATTCCCTTTTTTGACCGATACTTCTTTGGGCAGAGAAAGCCCCGTGCCCTGCAAAATATCGGCGGCATTGCCAATGTCACGCTAGTGGGTAGGTCGGTCCCTCTGATTGCCTTTGATACGGGACCGGGGAATTGCCTGATTGATCTTGTTGTTCAAAAAAAAACAAAAGGCCGTTTGAATTTTGACCGCAGCGGCAAAATTGCACAATCCGGTAAAATCAATTTAAAAGCGATTAAAGCAATGTCCAACCACCCCTATTTACAAAAGAAGCCGCCGAAATCTACCGGCCGCGAGCTCTTTAATGAAGGGTTCATCCCTTCTTCGCTCAAAAACGAAACATTTGAAAATTTAGTCGCCACTCTCACCTATTTCACGGCACTGACGATCGCAAAGAGTTACGGACAATTTATCCGGTATCCGCTGTCTGAAGTCATTGTCAGCGGAGGAGGTGCTTTAAATCACACCCTGATGAATCACTTATCCCAGCTCTTAACACCAGTGCCTGTGCGTTCGATTGCCGAGTTTGGAATACCTGTCCAAGCCAAAGAACCCCTGGCCTTTGCCTTCTTCGGGCTTCAGGCCCTGGAAGGTAAAACCAATCACGCTCCCGAGGGAACCGGCGCAAGAAGGGCCTGCATTCTCGGCAAAATCATTCCGGGAGGGAATCATGCAACTGCTTGATTGGATCGTCATTATTATCTATTCCCTCATCAGCCTGGGGCTGGGTGTGATCCTTACCAAAAAGGCATCGGAAGGGATTGAATCCTATTTTGTTTCAAACCGCTCGCTCGGCTGGTGGCTTGCCGGCACGTCAATGGCAGCCACGGCTTTTTCTTCCGATACCCCGCTCCTTATCACAGGCATCGTGCGACGCCGCGGGATTTGGGGAAATTGGGAAGTGTGGGCGCTTGCGGTCAGCACTATGTTTGCTGTGTTTTTCTTTTCCAAACTCTGGAAACGCGCGGGCGTCATGACAGAAGTTGAACTCGTGGAGCTGCGCTATAGCGGGAAGCCGGCCGCCTTCTTACGGGGATTTAAAGCCCTCTACTGGGGTATTTTTTACAACGCCTTTGTCATCGGGGCCTGGCCTGTGACAGGCCTTGTCAAGGTCATGCAGGAAACGACGGACTGGAGCAAGACCCAATCAATCGTATTTTGTATGGGACTCACGGCAATTTATTCTTCTCTTTCAGGATATTGGGGAGTCATCCTCACGGATTTCTTTCAATTTATCGTCGCAATGGCCGGCGCTTTTTTGCTCGCGGTTTACGCGGTCAACGCCTGCGGAGGATTGGGCGTGATTGTCGAAAAGCTTCAGCATACGGATAAACTCCTGATTATCCCCCCTTTACACGGGAACACTCCTTCCGAAGTTCTTACGTCACCGTTTGGCTGGTTTCTGGGCTTGATCTTCATCCAGTGGTGGGCGTGGAAAAATACGGACGGCGGCGGCATCATTGTCCAGCGGATTGCTTCCTGCAAAAATGAGCGCCAGGCCATTCTCGCGACACTGTGGTTTAACATTGCCCAGTACGCCCTGCGCGCCTGGCCGTGGATCCTCACAGCCCTGGCTTCTTTAATTCTGCTTCCCGATCTCACGGATCACGAACGGGCGTATCCCCGCCTTATCACGACGCTTTTGCCCACAGGGCTCAAGGGTGTGATGATTGCTTCCTTTTTTGCCGCCTTTATGTCCACCATGAGCACGCACTTAAATTGGGGATCATCTTATTTTGTGAATGATTTCTACAAAAGATTCATCCGGCGCGCCGCCTGTGAAAGCCATTACGTCAAAATCGCGAAAATCATCCCTATTCTTCTTTCCCTTATGGCGGCGGTTGTGGCGTTCTACACGGAAAGTATCGGGCAAGTTTTTACTTTTATCCTGCACCTCACTGCGGCCATCGGCCCGGTCTATTTACTGCGCTGGTTCTGGTGGCGCATTAATCCCTGGACTGAAATCACGGCTATGGCCGTGAGCCTGCCGGTGATTCTCTTGCGGCCAATTGTCTTTACGCAATTTAGAATTCCCCCCAGCCTGCCGCTTGAGCTTAGCTTTATGATTTTGGGAAGCGCGCTTTTTTGGCTGCCGGCGACTTTTCTCACAAAGCCCGTGCCTCTAAAAGTCCTTGAAAATTTCTTTCAGAAAGTCAATCCGCCGGGATTCTGGCTAGGATGGAAAGGCACCGGTGAATCCTGGCTGCCGAGTTTATGGCAGTGGTTTATTGCCACGGTGGCGCTTGCAATGACCACGGTCGGGCCGCTTGACTTGCTTTTGGGTCATCCGAAACGAGGCATGATTGAGTGCGCAACCGCAATTTTACTCTGGGCTTATGTGGCGTGGAGCCTGAATCAGAAAGAACCCGCTGGAGAAACCGAGATCCTTCGACTCGCTTCGCTCGCTCAGGATGACCCGTCGGCTAGAAAGTAAAAACTCACCTCCGGATCAGATAATAAATCAATCCCGCGAAGGCGCTTGAGGCCAGCGTCGTTATCATTCCGCGTTTAAAACGAAACAATAAAAGAAAAGCACCAGCCGCAATCATCGCGCAAGCCAAATCCAAAGTTCCCCACTGCGGGATCAAAAGCCGCATCCCAAACGCCGGGACTTCATGAATTTCCGCGAAAAGTGTGTGAAGCGAAAACCAAACCGCGAGATTTAAAACCACGCCCACAACAGCCGCGGTAATACTTGAAAGCGCCATACTAATCGTTTTATTGCCGCGCAAATGTTCGATGTAGGGCGCTCCCAGAAAAATCCATAAAAAACAAGGGATATACGTCACCCAGGTCGTAAGGACGGACCCCAGAATTCCGGCCAGCATCGGATGAAGTGTTCCGGGATTCCGGTAAGCCCCCATAAAACCCACAAACTGTACTACCTGGATTAAAGGGCCGGGCGTAGTTTCGGCCATTCCGAGACCATTCAACATGTCACCGGCGGTAAGCCAGCAGTAGGTATGAACCGCTTCCTGGGCAATATAAGCCAGTACCGAATAAGCGCCGCCAAAGGTCACAACGGCTGCTTTACTGAAAAAAAGTCCCTCCTTTACAAACACGTGCGAACTCCCAAGCGCTGCAAAGAGAACCGCAAGCGGACCGAACCAAAGCAAAAGGCAAAGACTTACCACCCGCAGAGCACGTGAGAAAGTCGGCCGGGTGTGCGAAGCTATTTTGTCCGTAATAACAGCCTCGTCATCCGTGGCGTGCCCTTTAATCACATAGAATTTTTCTTCCCAGAACTTTCCCCCGACCCAGCCGGTAAGACCTGCGGATAAAATAATCATAGGGAAAGGAACGTTAAAAAAGAAAATAGCAATAAATGCCAATACCGCCAAGGCAATCATCACATTGTTTTTAAGAGCGCGCTTTCCGATGCGGAACACGGCTTCGACGACAACGGCGAGAACCGCCGGCTTGAGCCCAAAAAATAGCGCCTGGATAAAATGCGTGTCCTGATACCCCGCATAAAGAACGCTTAAAATTAAAATGGAGATAAAACCCGGAAGGACAAAAAGCGTTCCGGCCGTAATACCGCCCAGGGTCCGGTGAAGGAGCCAACCGATATAAGTGGCAAGCTGCTGGGCTTCGGGGCCGGGAAGAAACATGCAGTAATTCAGGGCGTGCAGGAAACGGCTCTCACTTACCCACTTTTTTTCTTCGACTAAGATCCGGTGCATCACCGCAATCTGACCGGCCGGCCCGCCAAAACTTAAACAGGCAATGCGAACCCAGACCCAAAACGCTTCGTGGAAGGTAATGCCGTGATTCATCGGAACATTTTTTTGTGGCGGCAGGCTCGCATTCATAGGCCGAATTATTGCGGAAGTGAGCACGCGTGTAAATCTAATTTTTTATGCAGTGTAATGGCGGAGAGCTTAGGCGGCTTTGCGGATTTCTGCGCGGGCCTTGAGCTGCGTGGCGAGATCTGTGACATATTGCATAAAGCCGGAGCGATTGATATTTAAAGAAAGCTGCAATCCACCCGCGGAACTATCCTTGATTTCCCATTTCAGGATTTCTTCGCCTTCAAGCCCCGGAAAGAGTTGGTTTGAAATCTGCTTTAAAAGGGTACGGACTTCGGCGCGCGAAACACTCTTCAAATCCGGTATGCGTCTTAAAAGCATAAGGGCAAGCGCTACCTGGGAACCGGATTCCCCTACCCCAAGCACGGGGTTCCACGATTCCGGATTCATCATTCCTGAGTCAACGCCCACATTAACCACATCAGGATTGCGGGAGGAATTCTTCGCGTTTTTACTTAAAATCGGAATATAAGAATCAAACCCTTTCACCTGATCGGGATTGCGCACCGTAGCAAGCGTAAGCTCCGCTTTTTCAATCTGCTTTTGAAACGGCACTATCGCCTTGGGATTGCCGGTTGCAATAATGCGTTTAAGGCCTCCCGGCACGCCTTCGCGAAGTAAAGCTTCCACAAAACTTTCAACCGTCAGAGGATCATCTCCGCCGATTAAATATAACCCCAGCGTGAACGTTTCATCCTTCTCTCCTTCGGTGCTTAATAATTCGCTCCAGTGTTTTGTTAAATATTGAACCGCCTGCACGGTCCATTCATTCACACCTGCTGAGCTTTCATTTATCTTTTCGATTGCTGCTTTCCTGAAAGTTTCTGCAAAGCGGCTCAATCCCATCCGCCTCACTTCCGAGCGCACAAAACCTGCCATCTCCTGCGCGTGAACCGGTTCCATTCTCTGACGTCCCAAAACCACCTCAACCAGTTCATTCAGTCGTAAAGCGTTCAAATGCTCGCTCGGTATTGACAACTCATCATTCATAACTCTTACCCCCTCACTGTCTTTAATCTGCACCGCCGATTGGATTAATAATTTTTTATCATTAATAATATGATTATTTTTATTGACGGCGGCTGCCGTATTTGATACCTTAACATTCATGTTTGAACCATACCGCAGAGACTTGGTCGCTAAATCATTATTCAGAATGGCGGAAATTCTGTGGGGCGCCCTCTTTGTTTCCGTCTTATTTGCCCCGCTCCCGAAAGCTTTAAAACTTGCCGTCGCCGCAGGGGTTGTGGTAGTCTTTGCCATGGCTTGGGCATCTAGCCCGCCGAAAACTCCTGGGAAGGATGACGAAAATGGCTGAAGTTGTTTTGACATTTTTAATCGGGATGGGACTCCTGTTTGCTCTTGCATATTGGATTGATCGCCGGAAGAAACGTATTCACTAACGGTACGGTCTTGCATCTTCTCTCCTTTTAAGTCTTCATTACCTTGGCCCGCAAAGATAGTTCTGACTTTTGAGTTATTTGCGACAGTCAACTCCGGAATCGGCTTTGACGAATCGTAACTCTTATCTCTTAACTTTTCATCGCCTTTCCCCCGCACCTCGGAGCGCGAGGATTCGATGTCATGAAGGATCCGGCCAAGTTGATTTCGCACCGCTTCATCTTCATGAGTCGCTGCCTGCTCACGTATCAGGTTCTGCGCATCCTGCCTGTTTATACCGATTCCACCCAACACATCCGCTGTCGCCTTGCGCACATACAGATCCTCATCCTCAAGCGTATTAAACAACGCAGGAAGGACTGCACTTGCCGCAACTTTGGCATTGTCTAAAAGGATTCTGCCCAACGCATGCCCTGCCGCCACGCGCACATAGGAATCCTCATCCCCAAGGGCCGGAACCAATACAGCGATTGCAATTACCATAGCTTCCGCATTGTTTAAAGGTCTTTGCACTAATGCAAGTACTGCATTTCCGCGTACAAACGGCTCTTCATCTCCAAGAGCATTAAACAACGCAGGAAGAACTACACGTGCCACTTCGGCCTCACTTCTATCCGTAATATACAATGCAAGCGACACTTGCGTGCGCACCTGCACATCCCCATTCATAAGTTCCACAATATGCCCGCGCACTTCCTCGTTCGTTCTCTCCGGCATCCTGTGCGTCACAAGCCAATAAACATAAGCCAGTTCAGGATTGGGAATATTGATGCGAGCCTCAATGCCGTCCCTGTTAATCCAGGTTTCGGGTGCAACAGCGTCCAGACCGCTGCTTATAAGCACACCTCCAGGCCTTCCTTTCCAATATTGTTCATAAAACCCGTTGATTACTTGCCACGTCAATATGGCATTCGCCCATTGTTTATAGTTGTCATCCGTATCATTGGTTTGGCCGCGTTCCTCCATTGCGTCTGCTTGAACAAGGAAGCGGCCGTCCTTAACTATATTCAGATAAGTGCGCATTCCCTCCAATGTTTTCAATCCCTTCGGCAATGGCCGGAGCTCAACAGCAGCTTGCGGATCATATTTGGCCCGCGGCCCGGCAATCTCGATCGTGCCATTCTCAATTACCTGCTCCACTTCCTTCACCCAATCCCCAAACTGCCGCACCTCGGAGCGCAAGTCGAGCTTCCTGTCCTTTTGTGCAGTGTCTTTCACTTGTTCGACAGGCACTAAACTGCGCCAGTCGATTTGATATGTACCATCTTCTCTCTGAATAGTAGGGAACATTTCGTCATTTGGCCATTTCGCCACATGTTGGGCTAATTTTTTAGTATATTCTGTTTTTCTAGATTTTGGATCTAAACTTGCCAAAATATCATCAATCGTGTGCTGAATAATTGGCATTTCCAATCTGCGCCGACGTTCTTTTATTAATGGGTTGTCGTAGAGATACCAATACATTAGGATGCTTATAAACCTTCCTTTAATCCACGGAATTTGATCCTTCGAAATAAGTTGTTCTTCTTCAGCACGAGTAAGGAATTTCGCCACCTTCACGGCCCCCTGAATTCGAAAGGCCTTATAATCCGAACCTACGACATACCAACTGCGTTTAATTTGATGGTAAGGAACGATCGGTTCTACGCGCTTTTTTCCGTAATCTTCAATACGGTGCTGAAATTCAGCAAAGTCATCAGCGATATCGATCACATGGCCATCTTCCACACCAGACTGTTGAACAACAAAACTTAATTGGAGCGCATAAGAGGCATCATATCGATTTAAAATATCCCACTGTGTTAGGCGAGAAAGCTTGGCATCGATCTCCGCTAATTTGCTTGATAAAGCATCCATATCACCGGATTTATTAAAACTCTCGTAGAGTTTCTCCAATCGCAAACGGATCTTCTGGGACTCCTGACTAACTGCAGCGGGCAGTAAATAATCATGTGACCATGACATTTTTTCTATTATAAAATCGGGATTCGAATCTTTCGACTCCCTGAGCCGCTTAATAAATTCCTCCCCGGTCTCGGGATGGTGAAACCACATCTGGATAAGTGGCAAGATATCCACTTCATCGAACGAAGGAGCTATTTCAGTGACCCATTGCGCTAGGCCCAGTTGTAATTTCACATTAACTTCCCATGCGCGGCCCGGGGACCACGGTCCAAATTCATCGGCAAACCTGCTTTTGTCTGAGTCTATGCGCTTTCTCTGGTCTGCTGTTTCGGGCTGATAAAGCCGAATTGGCACGAGATCTTCATCGGATGCCGACGGGGATCCTTGTTTTTTCGAGAGCGTTTCACGGTCGCCGGTAGCTAATTTATCCCGGATAGAATCGTCACTGGCAACTTTTTCATAAATTTGCAATAGGACTTCGCTTAATGACTGTATGCCACTACTCATGTCTTTTCCGCACGCATAACCAGCCGGGCAACCGGCTTTTGTTTGACCAATGTCAGGATGCATTCCCATCTTACTTTTAAGCGCTCTCACCTCGGGAGCGAAGCTAACTCCCCCTTCCGAATATCTCAATAATTTAGGGATATAGCGGCCGCGGAATCTAAAAAGTCCCACAAGCCCCGTTTTTGAAATAAGCGAAAAACGGGCAGGAAGCCCCTTGGAAACGATAAATCTTAAGGCCTCCGAAGGTTCTTCAATCCCATGAATTTTCTCAGCCATCAATAACCAAATTGCGTCAGAAATAGAGATAATACCTTCTAATAAGGCTAAAAGAGGACCGCTCACCATCCAATTGCTGTCTTCTATAGACCCTTGCGATTGAAAAACAGACGCTATATCTCTTCCCCTCGCAGTCGCATTTTCGATAAGATCTCGATTGCCCTGATGAATCTCGGCTGCCATTCTCCATCCCATCTCTTCAGCTAAATTCAACAACACGCGAATGGCAATCAACAAATTCATTGAGAACGTGGGCCCATAGGCTCCGATGGGTACGGATCCGTTTTCCACGATTGGCGAAAATTTTCCCGACTTTAAACCAGTTGGAGACCAGTAAAAGTTTTCAACTTGCTTTGTGACCAAGGCATGAAGTCCCTGCATAATCCATTTTCCGTTATCTGCGTTTGCCTGAGCCAGGGCAGACCAATGCAATAAGTGCAAGACATCTTCGTCATGCGCAAACTTAGACAAATAGCTATCTCGCAGTCTCTTATAGAACTGCAGTATTCGACGGGGTGGAAGATGAGAAATATTTTCGGGCTGCAAATTTTGAATAAACTTATAAAACGCATTCTTTTCATACACGTCAATGCTGCGTAGTGATCTGAAATCTTCAGGAAAAGGATCTACTACCTGCTCTTTAAATGGTATTCGGTACAGCTCTTGAGAAATTAGAAATGGAAAAACTTGACTCCCTCTTTCAACGACCTGCCGAAATTTTTCATTCAGAACGGATCTAACCCTGTCTGCCACGTGTAAAGATAGCGGAGTAAAAAGATCTCGCAAATGATACATAAAGGCTAATTGTTCTGCACCTTCCGGATGTCCCTGAATTGCCGGATGAATTCCCTTTTTAGCTTGCTCATATCGGCTGAGTTCTGGCGGAGATGTTTCGCGAGCGGTGCGCTCCTTATCGTCCGAGCGCAACTCGGATCTCGTCTGGTCGCGGTCCAGCCCGGTTCGCCCCAGCATACTTTCCAATTCCGCCAGGGTTTTTGATCCTTCGATGGGGTCGGCAGAATCTAATTTTTTTAACTGAAACTTGAGGATGTTTTTACGGAGATCATCGATGGGAAGGACGTTATTTATATCTGCCTTTCCCCTTCCGCTTTCTACATGGCTGTCACCTTTTGTATTCCGAGTTGGGGGTTGCGAGCTAGGAGTTTTACGGTCAACGCCTAACTTGTTTTCTCGCACCTCGGCCCTTGAAGCGATTGGCTTCAAGGACTGCGGGTCGCTCAGCCCCGATTGGGCTAAGCGCACCTCGGCCCGCACTGGTTGGTGCGTACCCGGCGTGCTGCCGAGCCTTTCGCCCGCCAGTCTTGCCTCGGAGCGGGAGAGAAATTGATTAGGCTGTAACACTTGGCGGATAAATTCTCGAACTTGAGCTTCAATCATGGACAAACTTCCTGCGGGAAGATTTAATCCCGTTCTGCGTCTATAAATCATTTCTGCATCCTTAGCGATTGCAATACTTCCTCGTTTTATAAATGCCTGTGCCCATTCCTCAGGGCGCGAAGGAAATTTCACTGATTGTGTTAACGTATCAATGACCTGCTCCCTTGCACCTTCATCATCGATCCTTCCAGGGATGAGCACACTCTCAAGTTTTTTTAAAAAACTTTCCGCTTCCTTCACGCCTGCCAGATTTGCTAATTCTACAAGAGCTATAGGTGCGCCTAATAACCCATCTTCATAAAGATCTCGATAGTCTGCAACCTTGACGGCAGTATCGTAACCGAGATTACCAAGCAAGATTGACAAGCTATTATAAACCCCGTGACCGCCGGCGATTATTCCCAGATGAGTAATCCATTCCTGTTCATTATGACGGCCCCTAGCAACGCCTTTAATATGGTGAAAACGGTGCAGTACTTCCTCAGAGATAAGACGAACGAGGTTTGCTTCAAAAATATTCTGAGTTACGACGCTTTCAGGCTCAGCGATTAAATTTGCCCACTGTTTATCCACTAACGGTTTGGCAGCTATAATTCCCGCGTGTCTTTTTGATTTCCCCGTAAGTATCTGATACCACTCCCGCGTTTGCGCTAAAGTCTCCGGGATGGACGCGTGGGTTTTATAAAAGTTAGCCCCGGATTTCGATTTTTCCCCCAATAGCCAAACGGGAAAATAGTTGTCTTCAATCTGATGAGGCAAGATTCCAATGACAGGGATCGCTGTGAATCGAATACTGCCTAGCCAAGATAATTCTTCGCCCAAATCAACAATATATCCCTTTAGTCCAATGCGCTGATTGATAGATTCAAGCAATAGTTGAAATTCATCATACCGCTTTGCAGCCAAGGCAAGTGAAGCATGATCCATCATAACTTCCCAGCCCGTTGTATCATCGGGATAAAGGGAATGAGCTATCTTTTTGAGATCATTCTTCTCTGCCTCTGAAATCGAATCATATCGACGCACTGCCGTGTTTAGAACTTTTGCGAAACGATCGGCTAACGCCTTGGCTAGCGGACTTTCGTCTTCTTGCGTCTTAAAAATCCTGATGTCCGCGGGATCCTTCGGGAACATGGCAGCAAAATCATTATCCTTTTTTTCCTTGCCCCGCACCTCGGAGCGGGGGGTGGATGGCTTTGAAACAAGCGGTTCGATCCTGGCGTGAAGCTTGGTTAAAAGAAACTTCCGGCCCATTTCTTCGGAAACAAGCTGCTTCGTCAATGCCTGGGGCGTCCAATCCCCGGCTTCGGTGAGAATCTGGTCCGCCGTGCCCCCGGCCAGTTCCATCTCATCATGGTGAAAGATGCCTGTGATCACGACCTGATCCTCAAGCATCCGGAAATAAAGGCGGAACGGGCGGTTTCCTTCCCCGATTTTCAGATCACGGATATTCTTCCACCGTTTTCGCTTCGGACGGGACAAGGCAAGATCGTTTTCCAGAATTTTACGCAGCTGGCGGCCAATGGCTTTCCGGTTATCGGTTATGGCTTTGACCTGCCTGTTATTTCTCGTGACAAATTCTGTAAAACGGAGTTTTCGCGAAGACCGAATGATGCGGATTTTCAGTGTCTGTTTTTTCTTTTTTCTCTCGGCAACGGCTTTGGCCGGAGCAGGCACTTTACGATCCGGCTCTGATGGCAAAACGGATGGCTGCGCAGCCGGGGCCGGCGCTTGGGCCTCCCAACTCAATAGGCCGTGCGCTTGCAGGAATTTTTGAGCAATAGCGGGAACTTCCTCCAGAGACGGCTTGGCCGCAGACCAGGCAAACTCCCCGATGAAAGCTGCCGCGCGCTCCAGGGCTTCGTACTTTCCTTCATGTCCCGGATAGGCAGCAATTTTCTCTCCAATCTCCCTGGCCAGACCCGCAAGAAGGACACCCTGCCATAAATAATATTCCTCCGAAGAAAAGTGCGTGGCATAGACTTTCTTCACCCAATCCTCAAGCGAGTGATCCCGGGCCCACTGCCGGCTTCTTTGGTAAAACATCGTTCCGATCGGAGAATCCATATGAAAAATGTTTTCTCCGCTGGTTTTCCAGTCCGTGCCGTATTGAAGAAGAAGCTGTTCACCGATCAAAACCTGAAGCGCTGAGGTGATCCACAACCTTTTATCATGATTGACACCGGACCAAACTTTGGAATTCGACAGCGAAAACCACAAAAAGGCATAAAAACGAATGGCATCACTCACAATTTCCCATTCCGAACGAGCCGCCCCGCGAAGCGATCTCACGCTGGCAATGTGCACTGCCTGATAACCCGTGCCGTCTTCCGCTCCTATTTTAAAGCTGGCAACATCGACGGCGTTCCCCAGCGCCGAGAAAAATGATTTAAAAAGATACTGTCTATAATTCAGATTCTGGAACAAATTCTGTCCGGCAAAAAGCTGCTCCACCCCCTTCAGTACCGAAGTGAAAAGAGAGTCGATTGCCGTTGTCCGCGTAATTCGGATCAAATCATTGGCATTGATTTGATCCTGGTGACCCAAGCCCCTGAAAGCCGCGACAAGCCTTTTGGAGGCTTCCGCCAGCGCAATCTTCTGCTCTTCTGTAAATTCAGGTTCAGCCGCAAGGCTTGAGAATCCGAAATGCCGGAAATCTTCTTTCTGCCGGGCTGGATTGAGGCTAACACTTTTCACATAGCCTTGAAGGTATTGTTTAGCGTCGGTGAGAAGGCCCTGCACCTGTTCTTTGAAATAAACGCTTGCCATCACCAATAACTGCTGCCGCCATTCGTCAGGCATCCTCCCAAGCTGATATTTCCAGCCTCTTTCAATCTCCTGCTGGAGGACCCTGAGCTTTTCCCCTTTCAGATCCACTCCAAGAGCTTCCGCCAGATAGGAAAGATTC